>Ga0190271_10001185_pt1 | contig 14507 bp, 11 predicted proteins | sample Popmic356T_FD_133747 | JGI IMG/M metagenome (GOLD analysis project Ga0190271, IMG submission 133747) | Populus adjacent soil microbial communities from riparian zone of Weber River, Utah, USA - 356 T | ecosystem: Environmental > Terrestrial > Soil > Riparian zone | place: USA: Utah | collected...
GAGGGCGCTGTAGCCCAGCACCCGCTGCAGGTAGAGGGCGCCGAGGAAGAACATCCCGAACATGCTGGCGACGATCAGCGCCTGCAGCACGTTGGCGCCGGCGACGTTGCGGGAGCGGAACAGCCGCAGCGGCATCAGCGGCTTCGCGATCGTCGCCTGGCGGTGGATGAAGATCGCCAGCAGCACCGCCGAGACGGCGCTGAGCGCGAGCGTTTTGGCGTCGACCCAGCCCCACTCGGTGATCTGCAGGATCGTGAAGACGCCGATCATCAGCGAGCCGGTGATCAGGGCGGCGCCGGGGAAGTCGGCGCCTTCATGAAGTCCGAGCCCCTCGCGGTTCGGGACCAGGCGCATCGCCAGGTAGGCGACGGCGATGCCGATCGGCAGGTTGATGAAGAAGATCCAGTGCCAGCTGATCGCCTCGGTGAGGACGCCACCGGCGAGCAGCCCGATCGAGCCGCCGGCGGAGGCGACGAAGCCGAAGACGCCGATCGCCTTCGCCTGCGCCGCCGGCTCGGGGAACATCGTCACGATCATGCCGAGGATCACGGCCGAGGCCAGTGCCCCGCCGATCCCCTGCACGAAGCGGGCGCCGACCAGCATCTCCTGGCTCTGGGAGGCGGCGCAGAGCAGCGAGGCGGCGGTGAAGATCGTCAGGCCGACGAGGAAGACGCGGCGCTGGCCGACGAGGTCGCCGATCCGTCCCGCCAGCAGCAGCAAGCCGCCGAAGGGGATCATGTAGGCGTTGACGATCCAGGCCAGGTTGGTCTGGGAGAAGCCGAGGTCGTCCTGGATCGTCGGCAGGGCGACGTTGACGATCGTCGCGTCGAGGACGATCATCAGCATCCCCGCGCAGAGCACGTAGAGGGCCAGCCAGCGGGTGCGGTCGGGGTTCTGTTCAGCGGTAGCGGTAGTCATGTGAGTTGAGACTGGGGGAAGGGCGAAAACTCATCGCCCGGGTTTTCAATCGTGCTCGCCGTCGTAATAGTCGACGCCGCTCTCGCGGCGGACCATCAGGTCGGTCTCGGGATCGCCGGTCCAGATCCCGATCTTGTCGCTGTCAGGGTAAACGGTAGCGGTGAGCTGGAGGACGTTGGAGAACATCAGCACGCGAGCGTTGGCCTCGCTCTCGTTGCTGACCTGGTGGGCGCCCTCGGGGCCGCGTGGGAAGCAGACGACGTCCCAGGGGTCGAGCAGGTCGGAGCCCTCCGGGTGCCGCACCGTCGGCCGCCCCTCGAGCACCAGCAGCCACTCCTCCTCGCCGAGCTCGTAGTGGTAGGGGCAGATCGCCTGGCCGGGCGGGATCTCGTAGACGCTGATCCCGGTCTCGGTGGCGCCGAACAGCTTGGCGAGGCGGGCGATGCCGGCGCGAAAGCCGTCGGGGTCCTCGGCGTCGTACTCGAACTCGGGCGCGACGAGGCTGAGGCGCTGCATGGCTCGACGCTAGCAGCGCGCGATGAGTTGACCTTGCTCCAGCGCGGTCAACTCATCGCGCGCTGGCTAATGTTGGGCCGGTGAGGGCCGTGGTCGTGAACGAGTACGGGCCGCCGGAGGTGCTGGCGATCGAGGAGCTGCCGGCGCCCGAGCCGATTCCGACCGAGGTGCAGGTGCGGGTCCGCGTCGCCGGCGTCAACCCGGTCGACTTCAAGACCCGCGCCGGCAAGGGCATGGCGGCGCTACTGGGCGAGCCGCCGACCCGGCTCGGCTGGGACGTCGGCGGCGTCGTCACCGAGCTCGGCGCCGGCGTCACCCGCTTCCGGGTCGGCGACGAAGTCTTCGGGATGCCCTGGTTCCCGCGCCAGGCTGGCGCCTATGCCGAGTACGTGACGGCGCCCTCGCGCCACTTCGCGGCGAAGCCGCACGTCCTCTCCGAGGAGGAAGCCGGCGCCCTGCCGCTGGCCGGGCTGACCGCCTGGCAGATCGTCGTCGACACGATCGGGCTGCAGGCCGGCGACGACCTCCTGATCCATGGCGCCGCCGGCGGCGTCGGCCACCTGGCGCTGCAGATCGCCAAGGCCCGCGGCGCCAACGTGATCGCCGTCGCCCGGGCCGAGCAGGCGGGCTGGCTGCGCGAGCTCGGCGCCGACCTGGTGGTCGACTACGAGCGCGAGCGCTTCGAGGACCTGGTCGCCGGCCTCGACGCGGCGATCGACTTCCCCGGCGTCTACGGCGAGCGCACGCTGCCGGCGCTGCGGCCCGGGGGCATGCTGGTCTCGGTCCCCAGCGGCGTACCGCGAGAGCTGCTCGACCTGGCGGTGCGCAGCGAGCGCCGCGTCACCGGCTTCCTGGTCGAGCCCGATCCGGTCGGCCTCGCTGGCCTCTGCCACCTGGTCGAGGACGGCCGCCTGCAGGTCAGGGTCGACCGCGCCTTCGAGCTCGAGGAGGTCGCCGCGGCCCATCGCCTCGCCGAAGCCGGTCACGGCGGCGGCAAGATCGTGCTCCGCGTCGATTAGCCCTTCCGGACGCGCCAGCTCAGCGCCCGCGGCGGCCGAAGCTGTGGCCGGCGGGGGCGACCGAGCGCAGCTCGGCGACGACGAGCTCGCGGGTGCGGCGAGCCGGGTCGGTCACGGCCCTCCTTGCCTGGGGTGCCCGGCGTGGCGCCCCGCGCGCCTTCGGCTCGCTCCGCTCCAGCTCGGCGACCGTGGCGGCGAGGACGTTGACGACGCCTTCGCGGCGCTCGAGCCGGCCAGCGACGCGGACCATGACGGCGGTGCGAACGAGGAGGCGATGGCGCTCATAGACGCGCTTGGGGACGACGACGTTGACGGTGCCGCGCTCGTCCTCGAGCAGCATGAAGACGATGCCGCGGGCGGTCTGGGGGCGCTGGCGGGCGACGACCATGCCGGCGACCTCGACCTCGCTGCCGTCCCGCACCCGCGCCAGGTCGGTGCTGCGCGAGAGCGCCGGGTCGAGACCGGGACGCATCAGCTCCAGCGGGTGCTTGCCGAGGGCGATCCCGGTCGAGCGGTAGTCGGCGATCAGCTTGCCCCAGTCCCCCAGCGGCTCCAGCTCCGGCGGCTCCGCCGACTCGATCGGCAGCGCCAGCTGGGTGCCGCCGCGCAGGCGCCTGCCGTTGCCGGTGACGCCCACGCGCCAGAGCGCCGCTCGCCGCTCGCCGCCGTTGCCCGCGGCCGGGATGCCGTCCAAGGCCCCCGCCCAGGCCAGCCGCTCCAGACTTGCCAGACCGGCGCCCGAGCGCGACGCCAGCTCGGCGATCCCCCGATAGTCCCCACCCCGCTCCCGCTCCCCCACAAGCGCCTCCATCTCCTCCCTGCCCACCCCCTTCACATACCCCAGCCCGATCCGCACCGTCAGCCCACCCCGCACCGGGGCCGATGGGCCGATTTCCCCCGTCATACGTGGGTTTTCGGCCCGTCGGCCCCTGGTTTGGGGGGATTCGACGTGGCAGAGAAGGTGGCTGCGGTTGACGTCGGGTGGGGCGATGCGGATGCCGCGGCGGCGGGCCTCGTTGACGAGGGAGTGCGGCGGGTAGAAACCCATCGGCTGCTCGTTCAGCAGCGCGCAGAGGAACTCGGGACCGCGATGGACGCGCAGCCAGGCCGACTGGTAGGCGAGCAGGCCGAAGGCGGCCGAGTGCGCCTTGGGGAAACCGAAGCCCGAGAAGCCCTGGATCTGCTCCCAGATCCGCTCCGCCGTCGCGACCGGAACTTCGTGCTCGCGGAAGGCGCCCTCGACGAACTGGCGGTGATACTTCTCGATTGCCTGCTGGGAGCGCTTGCGGCTCATCGCCCGCCGCAGCCCCTCCGCCTGCGCGGCGCTGAAGCCGGCCGTCGCCATCGCCACCTCCAGCACCTGCTCCTGGTAGACGATCGTGCCCAGCGTGTCCTTCAGCACCGGCTCCAGCGAGGGGTGCTCGTAGGGGATCTCGAAGCGGGGGTCTTCGCGCCGGCGCTTGCGCCGCTCTATATAGGGGTGGACGGCGCCGCCCTGGATCGGGCCGGGACGGACCAGCGCCACCTGCACGGTCAGGTCGTCGAGGTTCTCGGGCCGGGTCCGCGGCAGCATCTGCATCTGCGCCCGGCTCTCGATCTGGAAGACGCCGGTGGTCTCGGCGGCACGGATCGATTCGTAGGTCAGCTCGTCGGCGGCGTCGATTTTCGAGAGGTCGAGCCGCTCCCCGCGCGTGCGCTCGATCTCGACCACGCAGCGCTCGACGGCGGAGAGCATCCCCAGCCCCAGCAGGTCGATCTTGAGGAAGCCGGCGTCGGCGCAGGAGTCCTTGTCCCACTGGACGATCTGGCGCCGCGCCATCGCCGTCGGCACGACCGGGCAGACGTCGATCAGCGGCTGGGTCGAGATCACCATGCCGCCGGAGTGCTGGGAGGCGTGCCGGGGCAGCCCCATCGCCTCGCCGCCGAGCCGCAGCAGCGCCTGCCAGCCGGGCGAGACGGCGCGCTCGCGGCCGATCGCGGCGGCGACGTCCTGCTCGATTTCGTCCTTCGACTCGTGGAAGCCGACGGCGCCGGCGACCTTCTCGATCTCGTTCGGCCACAGCCCCAGCGCCTTGCCGAGGTCGCGGACGACGCCGCGCGGGCGGTAGGTCGGGAAAGCGGCGACGAGGGCGGAGCGGTCGGCCCCGTAGCGCTCGTGGACGCGCGGGATCAGGACCTCGCGCACGTCACGGGGGAAGTCGAGGTCGATGTCCGGCACCGACGCGACTTCGTCGTTGAGGAAGCGGCCGGAGAAGAGGTTGGCCTTGACCGGGTCGATGTGGGAGAGGCCGGTGAGGTAGCAGACGATCGAGCTGACGCTGGAGCCGCGGCCGCGGCCTGAGGGCAGCAGTGCCCGGGCCGAGTCGCCGCCGCGGACCTCGGCCGCAACCTCGGCCGCCAGCTTCAGCAGATCGTGGTGGAGGAGGAAGAAGCCGGAGAGGCGGAGGCCGCGGATCGTCCCCAGCTCTTCGTCGAGGCGCCGGCGTGCCTGCGTCTGGGCGGCGGCAGGCTCCTCCCGGTAGCGGTCGACGACCAGATGGCCGCAGAGCCGCGCGAGCTCGTCGTCGGCTGCCGGGTCCTCCGACTTCGGGTAGCGGTAGCCGAGCTGGCTGGTCAGGTCGAAGCGCAGGCGCTCGGCGAGGCGCAGCGTCTCGGCGACGGCGTCGGGGTACTCGGCAAAGCGCCGCGCCATCGTCGCCGGGGGAGCGAGGACCGAGCTGCGGTTGCCGCGGCGCAGCGGCTCGCACTCCTCCAGCATCTCGCCACGGCGCACGGCGACGAAGGCGTCCTGCAGCTGGGCGCGGCTTTCGTGGTGAGAGTGGACGTTGCCGGTCGCCACGCAGGCAACGCCGAGGCGGGAGGCGAGCAGCACCAGCCAGCGGTTGCGGGCGCGGTCGTGGCGCCAGTAGGGCCGCTGCAGCTCGACCCGGAAGCGATCGCGACCGAAGGCGGCGAGCAGGCGCCGGCCCAGCTCCTCCCCGCGCTCGGTCTCGCCTCGTTCGAAGGCTCCCGCCAAGGCGCCGTCGCGGGCGCAGCCGGAGAGGCAGACGAGGCCCTCGGCGTGCTCCTCGACCTGCTCCAGGGTCGCCCACGGCCGGCCGGCGACGCGACTCGGGTGGTCGCGCGTATGCGAATGAGCCAAGGTCAGCAACCGGCACAAATTGCGGTACCCCGTGGCGTCCTCGACCAGGAGAGTGACGTGTGCGTAGCTGCCCACCGCCACCGTCAACTCTGCTCCCGTAATCGCCCGCACCGCGGTCCCCCGGCAGCTCTCGGCGAACTCGCGCGATCCCCAGACGCCGTCGTGGTCGGTGAGGGCGAACGCCGGATAGCCACAGTCCTCGGCGCCGGCGGCCAGCTCCGTCGGCGTCGAAGCGCCGTCGAGGAAAGAGAAGGCCGAGTGGGCGTGCAGCTCTATATAAGGCGCGCTGGGCATCAGGCCCGCTGCCGGTACCAGCGCCCGCTGAGGGCGCAGTTGAAGACGACGGCGGAGCGGCCGTCGACCAGGGCCAGCTCGAAGTAGCGGCGCCGCAGCTCCTTCGGGGCCCACCAGCGGTCTTCGACCATCCACTCCTCGCGCACCGCCGTCACCGCGACGCCGTCGACCTCGCGGGGAGCGCCGCCGGCGCCCGCCGCGACCGTGGTGGGCTGAGGTGAGTAGAGACGTCGCAGACCGGGTGCCACGGCGACTCGCTCAAAGCTCCGGGAATGGAGTCAGCGCCGCCCAGCGCTCCGGCACCCGCGAGCTCAGATCCACCGGCAGCACCTTCAGCAGCGCCTCGGCCCCCTGGACGGAGCGGACCTCGCGCACCGCGGCGCCGAGCCGGCGCCGGCGCGGCTCCTCGCCCCCGACCGAGAGCTCGAGCTGGTCGGCCGCGGGCGGCCCCAGCCCCACCGCGCGCAGCCGCAGCGCTGTGGCCGGACTCGGCAGCGCCTCCAGGCGCGGGGCCAGGACCGAGCGCAGGACCCGAGCCGAGGCGCTCGGGCGCCCGAGCCCCTGCTCGACGCTCCAGCTGCCACCGGCGCTGAGCAGGGCGCCGAGGCGGAGGCCGAGCAGGGTCCGGCCGCGCCGCTGCGGCGCCGCCAGCAGCCGGTCGACCAGGAGGCCCAGGGCGCGGTCGAGCTGGCGGCCCGCGGCCCCCTCCGGCAGCGCCACCTCCTCTGCCAGCTCCTCGTGCGGAGCGCGTGGGCAGAGTGGGTCTTCCTCACCGCGGGCGAGGCGTAGCGCCTCGAGGCCAAGCGGCCCGAAGCGATCGGCCATCTGGTCGGCGGAGATGCCGGCCAGGGCCCCCAGCGTCTCAACCCCCAGCCGCTCGAGGGCGAGGACCAACTGCTCCACCTCTGTGAGCGGCGGGTCGAGGCGGAAGGGCAGGATCGCGACCCGCAGCGGCGCCACGAAGGAACGCAACGCGGCGGGAGGTACGACCGCCGCGTTGCCCGGCGCACTCGAACGCCGCGGCGCCTTCCAGGCGGCGGCGAAGGAGGCGAGGCGGGTCGGCGCCACCCCGATCCGCCGCTCCCGCCCCACCGCCTTGCGGGCCGCGGCGAGCACGCCGGCGCTGTCGCCGCCGTGGATCCCCCGCAGGCCATCGAGCGCGAAGAAGGCCTCCCCTACCCGCTCCGACTCGACCGCGGCGCCGATCGCCTCCAGCCCCCGCACCATCGCCTCGGTCCGCTCCGCCATCGCGACTGGATCGGGCAGTGAATTGCGCCCGGGCCGTAGCCCCCCGGAAAGGCCCGGGCGCGCAGGAGACCCCAAGCGACCCTCTATGACGCAAGCGATCTCCATACGAACGTATGTTCGTATATGGAGGCGACGGAATCAAGGGGAACCTGCCGAAAAGTGGTTTTCTCGAAACCCGGCTCGCCGGCACTTTCTTTCAGTACCTCATCGTTTATTCAGAAAATCTTGCGCTAACGGCTTTTGTGTGTCAGTCTGCGGGCAGATGTTGGCCAAACATCGGCGAGGCGCGGGCGAGATACGGCGGCGCCAGCGGTGACAGCCGCGACCCAGGTGGCGCTACGCCACCGCCGTAGCGCCCAGCGCCTCAGCCATATGCCGGCTGGGGCGCCTAGCTGGGCGCCTAGGGACTAGCCCTCGCGGGCGACCTTGGCGGCTTCGTCGCTGCCGAGGTAGGGCGTCAGCGTGAACTCGACCAGGTCCGGCAGCAGGCCCTCGAGCTCGGTCGCCTTGCCGGCGATGATGCGGCGGGAGATCAGCGACATCATGCCGCCGACCAAAGCCTCCTCGGTGGTCGGCGAGAGCCGCGCGAGGACTTCGGGCGAGCGGCCTTCGCGGCCGGTCTGGAAGTAGGGGACGAAGCTCTGGATGGCGCTGTCGTAGCGCTCGACCACGACCGGGCCGGCGACCAGCGCCTCGACCATGCAGAGGCGGGCGAGGTTGGGCTCGGCGGCGAGGAAGCCGAGCATCGCGCCGATCCCGGCCTTGACCGCGTGCGGCCAGTCGGCCTCCTGCTCGAAGGCCTGGCCGACGCGCTCGCGCAGCTCGGCCATCACCGTGTCATAGGCGGCGACGAAGCACTCGTCCTTGCTGGAGAAGTGCTCGTAGAAGGTCCGCCTGGAGACGGCCGCATGGCGGGTGATATGGGCGATGGTTGTCCCCGAGTAGCCATTTTCCGCGATCGCCTCGGCGAGGCCGGCGATCAACCGCTCGCGCTGGTTATGGGCGACGAACTCGCGCGGCAGGCCGTGCCGCCCCGGCGGGAGGCGGGCTAGCTCGGGTGGGTATCCCTCCGCTTGCTCGACTGAGGAGTCGGCAGGTTCTGCGGCCACAGAGCGACGATACCGGTCAAGCGAATTCGAACTTCGGTCGAGCTCTTCGAGGGCCGCCTCGACCCCCAGATAGGGCATCACCGCGGCCGACATCAGCTGCGGGATCAGCTTCGGCAGCTCGTCGGTGTCGCCGCGCACGACCTTGGCGTAGACCTGCCCGTAGGCGGAGCCAGCGAGCGCCTCGGCGGTGGTGCGGGGGACGGACTCCGGGTCCTCCATCTCCTTGCGGCCGGCGTCGATCAGCGAGGCGATCACCCGCATCGTCATGTCGCGGCGAGCGCGGGCGGCGTCGCCGGCGGCCAGTACCTCGACCGCGAAGCAGGCGCGGCCGGGGTCGTCGCAGAGCGCGCCGACGACCTCTTGGGCGACCGCGCGCAGCCGGTCGGGCCAGTCTCGCTCGCTGTCATAAGCGCGCATCAGCGTCGCCATGCACTCCTCGTTCATCTCCTGCCAAGCGCTGAGAAAGCAGTCGTACGTGCCGCGGAAGTGGCGGTCGAAGGCGGGGCGGTCGAGCCCGGCCCGGGCGACCACCATCTCGATCGAGGTGTCCATGTATCCGCGCTCCGCGGCGACCTCGATCAGGGCCTCGATCAGGAGCGCCCGCTCGGAGGAGGCGGAGGTAGGGGTCTCGGCCTCGAGCACTAGGTCATGGGACCCCCGATCCCTGCCTTCTCGGGCTCAGCCGCTGGCGGCTTGAGGTTGCTCGGCCGCCGCCCGCTTTGCTGCCTCGGCGCCGAGGTACGGAGTGAGGGAGAACTCGACCAGCTCCGGCAGCAGCTCCTCGATCTGCTCGGTCTGTCCCATGATGATGCGCTGGTAGATGATCCAGAAGATGCCGCCGATGATCGTCTCCTCCAGCGTGCCCGGCAGTTCCTCGCCGTGCGCAGAGACCTTGCGGCCCATCCGGAAGAGGGGGACGAAGGCCTGGATCGAGCGCTCGTAGCGCTCGATCGCGGCGGGGCCGGCGGAGAGCGCCTCGACGATGCAGGTCCGAGCCAGGGCCGGCTCGCTGGCGACGTAGTGGAGGAAGGCGGAGAGGCCCGAGTTGACCCGCGCGGGCCAGCTGTCGACCTTGCCGGCGGCGTCGACGACGCGGTGCAGCGCCTCTTTGACCGCGAACTCGGAAGCGGCGAGGAAGCAGTCCTCCTTGGAGGAGAAGTTCTCGTAGAAAGTGTTGCGGGCGATGCCGGCGCGCCGAACGATGTCGGCGACGGTGACGGCACGGTAGCCCTTCTCAACCGTCTCCTCCGCCAGTGCCGAAATGATGCGCGCCCGCTGGTGTTGGGCGATGAACTCCTTAGGGAGAGGATGCCGACCGGGCGGGGGTCGCATCGTCGATGCGTTTTCGGCCACGAACGCCAGAGTACCTTGATCGGAACGGCTTTCCAAGCTGGACGCGGTCGATGGATACCGTTAAAGTACCGGAAGCAGACATACGGTTTCCCCAGATCGATTCAAGGAAGGGCAGATGGGAAAGCGCGCCGACACCGGGGCCCTGGCGGGGGCTGCGAGGAGCGGCGTTTCGGGGGCTCGGAGCTCCCGAATCGACAACGCTCCCGAACTCAAACTCGTGACCTCCAGCAAGCGGCAGGCGATTCTGGACGGGATGCTCGAAGCGGTCGGGGCAGAGGGCTACGAGCGGACCTCGGTCCGCTCCGTGCTGGACCGGACCGGCCTCTACCGGCAGGCGTTCTACGACAACTTCAGCGACAAGGACGACTGCTACCTACAGGCTTACGACGCCGGTTCCGAGAGGCTCGAAGCGCTGGTGCTGGCGGCGGCGGAGGGGGAGTCGGCCTGGACAGGGCAACTGCGCGCCGGCTTGGCCGCGATGCTGAATTTCTTCGACGCCGAGCCCGAGGTCGCACGGGCGCTCGTCGTCGAGGTGCACGCCGCCGGTCCCGAGGCCCTGGCCAAGCGCACCGCCGCGATGGAGCGGATCAGCTCCTTCCTCGACCGGGCTCGGGAGCAGGACGGCAATTCGGAGGCGCCACCGCCGATCGCCGGCGAGGGGGTGGCGGCCGGGATCCACTCGGTGATCCACTCGCGCCTCGCCGCCGGCGCCGGCGCCGGCGCCGACTTCCGCCGGCTGCTGCCGGAGTTCATGTACTTCGCGGTGCTGCCGTACTTCGGAGCCGAGGTCGCGGGCGCCGAGATGCAGGCTGCCAGCGTCTAGGGGGACCTAGAGCCGCTCCAGGCGATCGGAGTCGGTCCCGCGGGTGACGCCGCGGAAGTCCAGCGTCCGCGCCGCCGCGGCCACCACCCGCTCGTAGTCGACGCCGGGGTGGGCGGTGACGATCGCGGCCAGATCGGCGGTGGCGAGCGCCGACTCGAGCTCGACGGAGGCGAGGCCGAGCTCGGGCAGCTCGGGGACGAAGGGATCGTGGTAGGAGACGTCGGCCTCGAGCGCCACCAGTAGCCGCAGGATCGTCAGCGCCGGCGACTCGCGGGTGTCGCCGCTGCCGGCCTTGTAGCTGGCGCCGAGGATCAGGATCTTCGAGCCCTTGACCGGCTTCGAGGCCTGGTTCAGGACCCGCTCGATCCGCTCCACGCAGAACGCCGGCTGGGCCTGGTTGACCTTGCCGGCGAGCTCGATGAACTCGGGGTAGAAGTTCTGCTCGCGGGCTTTGAAGGCGAGGTAGAAGGGGTCGACCGGGAGGCAGTGGCCGCCCATCCCCGGCCCCGGCTCGAAGCGCATGAAGCCGAAGGGCTTGGTCGAGGCGGCGTCGATCACCTCCCAGACGTCGATCCCGAGGCGGTCGCAGAGCTGCGCCAGCTCGTTGACGAAGGCGATGTTGACCGAGCGGAAGACGTTCTCGAGCAGCTTCGAGAGCTCGGCCGCCTCGGGGGTCGAAACGACCACGACCTCGTCGCAGACCAATGCATAGAGCTCGCGGGCGCGCTCGGTGCAGGCGGCGGTCATGCCGCCGACCAGCTTGGGGGTGGTCCTGATCGTGTAGTCGGTGCGGCCGGGGTCGATCCGCTCCGGGGAGAAGGCGACGAAGAGATCGCTGCCGACGGCCAGCCCGGAGGTCTCGAGGATCGGCGTCAACTGCTCGCGGGTGGTCCCCGGGTAGGTGGTCGACTCGAGCACGACCAGCTGCCCGGCGCGGAGGATGCCGGCGAGCGAGTTGGCGGCTTCGAGCAGGTAGGTGAGGTCGGGCTCGCGGGAGCCGGTCAGCGGCGTCGGCACGCAGACGATCAAAGCCTCGCAGGCGCTCAGATCGGCGTAGTCGGCGCTCGCCCGCAAGCGCTCGCCGAGCGGCGCCAGGGCGCTGTCGGGGACGTCCTCGATATAGCTGCGGCCGGCGTTCAGGGCCTCGACCTTGGCCGCGTCCAGATCGAGGCCGGCGACCTCGTGGCCGGCCTCGGCGAAGGCCACCGCCAGGGGCAGGCCGACGTAGCCGAGTCCGACGATCCCGATCTTAGACATGACTTTCGCGCTCCGCTCGCGCCGCGAAGAACCAGATATGCACGCTTGCTCGCTCCGCGCTCACGGGCGAAGCATAGGCGCGGTTGGACAGGCCGTCGCGACTGCCCTACGCTGGATGGGATGGATTCATCGGCATCGAATCCACGGTTTGGATCAGGTGCGAGCCAGGCGCTGCCACGGGCCTACGCGGTTCGCTCCGACCGGGAGCGACTGCTGGAGGCGATGGTTCGCGTCGCGGCGGCGAAAGGCTACGAGGCGACCACAGTCGCCGACGTGGCCGCGGCGGCGGACGTCCGTCGCGAGACCTTCGACGAGATGTTCGCCGACAAGGAGGCCTGCTTCCTCGAGGCTTACGACGCCGTCATCGACGTCCTCGTCGCCCACGTCTCGACCGCCTTCGAGAGCGCCGCGGGGCAGCCCTGGCCGGACCGGATGGCCGCGGCCCTACGAGCCCTGGTCGACCTGCTCGCGACCGAGCACGACATCGCCCGGATGGCGATGGTCGAGGTGACCGCCGTCGGCGAGGACGCCAGGATCCGCTACCGGGCGGCACTCGGCCGCTTCACCTACTTCCTCGAGGAAGGCCGCTCTGCCTCGGCCCAGGGGGACGAACTGCCGGCCGACACCGCCCGCTTCGCGATCGGCGGCGCCACCTCGATGATCTTCGACGAGGTCCGCGCCGGGCGCGGACCGGAACTGCGGCGGATCCTGCCCGACCTGGTGTTCGCGGTGCTGATGCCCTACATCGGCCCGGAGGCCGCCGAGGACGAGATGCGCCGCGTCGCCCGCCAAGACTAAACCGCCGCCGATGGGCCGATTTCCCACGATATGCGTGGGGTTTAGGCCCGTCGGCTGGAGTTAGACGCCTGCGCCGTGGCGGCCCTCGCCGGCGGCGAAACGGGCGGCGCCGCGGGCGGCGGTCGCGAGCGTCTCGCGGCCGAGCTCGTGCTCGAGCGCAAGACCCTCGGCCAGCGGCAGGCCGGCGCCCTCGAGCGCGGCGCGGCGGTCGGCGAGCATCGTCTCCTGCGGAAAGGCGGCGATCTTCTCGGCCAGCTCCAGGGCGCGCTTCAGGGACGCGCCCGGCGCGGCGACCTCGTTGACCAGCCCGATCCGCAGCGCCTCCCCGGCCTCGACCGGGCGGCCGGTGAGGATCAGCTCCAGGGCGCGGCCCATGCCGACGACGCGCGGCATCCGCTGGGTGCCGCCGTCGACCAGCGGCACTCCCCAGCGGCGCTCGAAGAAGCCGAAGGTCGAGCCGGGGGTGCAGATCCGCAGGTCGCACCAGAGCGCCAGCTCGAGGCCACCGGCGAGGCACCACCCATCGACCGCGGCGATCGCCGGCTTCGAGGGGGTGAGGCGGGTGAAGCCCTCGGGCCCGGCCGGGTCGTCGACGTCGAGGTCGAGTGCCTTGAGGTCGGCGCCGGCGCAGAAGGCCTCGCCGCCGGCCCCGGTGAGGACGAGGACCCGGGCACCGCCATCGGCCTCGAAGTCGTCGAAGCCCCGGCGCAGCAGCCGGGCGGTGGCGGCGTCGACCGCGTTGCGGCGCTCGGGGCGGTCGATCGTCAGCACCGCCGCCGCGCCCACCCGTTCGTAGCGGACCTCCCGGCTCATGGCGCCATCCTCGCATGAGCCAAGGGAGGGAGCGGGCGGGCTAGTCGCCGCGACGGCTCACGGGGTTTCGCCGGCGACACCCAACTCCCGGAACTGCGCCCCGGTCGCGGGCCAGGGAGGGCAGGTCTCCCAAGACCACACCGAAAACTAAGCCGGGCTCCGGACGCCAGCGGGAACGAAAACGCGACCGGTGGAGGCGCTCGTTGCCTGCCTCGCGCGTAGCCTTCGCGCTTAGAAGCTCGGTTGCGCCACCTTCGAGGCCGCTCCCCACTTGGCTTCCGCGGGGACCGGTCTCTCCCGGTCGCAGGGCGAATCTAGCGCCGCTCCGCGCGACAGTCCAGGGGTGTCCGAGCGTCGTTCCCGCAAAGTCCGCACATAACCCCTGGGCGCCGATGCCGCCGCCCGTCCGCGGGCCGATATACGGTCCGCGCGGGATGAGCTCGGGAACGGAGGCGTCGGCACGGAGAGCGCGGCGCAACGTGGTCCTGACCGCCGCGATCGCCGGTCTCGGCGGGCTGCTGTTCGGCTACGACACCGGGATCATCGCCGGCGCCCTGCTCTTCATCAAGCAGGACTTCGAGCTCGGCAGCTTCGCCCAGGGCGTGGTCGTCGCCGCGGTCCCGGTGGGCGCCATCGCCGGCGCCGCGATCGCCGGGCCGGCGGCCGACACTTACGGGCGGCGGCTGATGATCCTGCTCGCCGCCGCCGTCTTCATCGTCGGCGCCCTGGCCAGCGCCGCGGCCCCCAACGTCGAGGTGCTGACGATCGCGCGGATCGTGATCGGTGTCGCGATCGGGCTCGCCTCGGCCGCGGCGCCGGTCTACATCTCCGAGGTGGCGCCGCCGGAGAGCCGCGGCCGCCTCGTCAGCTTCTTCCAGCTGGCGGTGACGATCGGCATCCTCCTCGCCTACCTGGTCGGCCTCGCCTTCGACCACAGCGAGGGCTGGCGCTGGATGCTGGGACTCGGCTGCGTGCCGGCGCTGGCGCTCGCCTTCGGGATGCTGCGGATGCCGCAGAGCCCGCGCTGGCTGGTCATGCATGGCGACAACTTCGCGGCTCGGGCGACGTTGGCGAGGATCCGCGTCGACGACCCCGACACGATCGACCGTGAGCTGGAGGAGATCGAGGCAAGCCTCGACGACAAGCCGGGGGCCTGGAGCGAGCTGCTGCAGCCGGTGGTGAAAGCGGCGCTGGTGGTCGGCGTCGGACTGGCGATC
>Ga0190271_10001186_pt1 | contig 14506 bp, 10 predicted proteins | sample Popmic356T_FD_133747 | JGI IMG/M metagenome (GOLD analysis project Ga0190271, IMG submission 133747) | Populus adjacent soil microbial communities from riparian zone of Weber River, Utah, USA - 356 T | ecosystem: Environmental > Terrestrial > Soil > Riparian zone | place: USA: Utah | collected...
CCGCGGTTCGCGTCGAGCTCGAGGATGACCGTGTCGATGTCGCTGACGTCATCGAGCACGCGCATCGTCACGCCGGCCAAGTCGCCGCCTTGGGCAAACGCGCTTCCACAGCCGAAAGCCACCGTGGCCGCGAAAATCGCGATGAATGGTCGCCGCATGAGCGCCTCCTGGAGCATCGACTCATCGTACAACGCGGGCACCACGCCGCGACGAACTGGAGCACATTCGCGGCAGCCGCCCACTCGCCTCTACGGCCGCCGAAGCCAATCTGGAGATTCGCCACGCCCGCTAGACGCTGTCCGCACGCTCCTTTATAAACAGTTGCTCATGGCTCGCTCCCGCATTCTCATCGGCGCTGCCGGCGTACTCGCGCTCGGCCTTGGCGCGTTTGCGGTCCATCGCACCGGCCTCCTTGGGGACCGGCCCGAGGAACAGTGGACGCTCGTCCAAAGCTACTGCGTCGACTGCCACAACGCGGCGGAGGCCGCGGGCGGACTCGTGCTCGAGGGCATGGGCCCCGACTCCGTGGCGCTCGAACCGGAAGTGTTCGAGGCCGCCGTGCGCAAGCTGCGCGGGCGCCTCATGCCCCCGCCCGGCAACCCGCAACCCGAGCAACCCCGCGTCGACTCGTTCGTCGCCTGGCTCGAGCGCACGATCGACCGCAATGCCGTGATGCCGCACGCCGGCCACGTCCCGATCCAGCGCCTGAACCGTACGGAGTACGCTGCGGCCGTGCGCGACCTCGTCGGCGTCGAGATCGACGCCGCGGAGTTCCTGCCGGCCGAGATCGAGGTCGACGGCTTCGACAACATTGCGGCCGCGCTCAGCGTCTCGCCGGCGTTCCTCGAGCAGTACATCAGCGTCGCGCGCCACGTCGCGCACGTCGCCGTCGGAGAACCCGTACCGAAGGTCACGAGCGTCTCGTTCCCGCCGCCCACCGACGACCAGGACGACTACGTCGACGGCATGCCGCTCGGCACGCGCGGCGGCGTGCGCTTCACGCACAACTTCTTGGCCGACGGCGAATACCGCATCACGATCACGGATCTCGACGTCGGCTTGTACGCCCGCTCGCTCGAGAGCGAGCACACGGCCGTGATGCTGCTCGACCGCAACGAAGTGTTCCGCACCCAGCTCGGCGGGCGCGAGGACCTCATGTTCGTGAACCGCGGCGGCGCGCCCGCGCGCGCCGAGATCATGCAGCGGTTCACGAAGATTCCCGTCCAGATCACCGCCGGCGAGCACGAGATCGCAATCACGTTCATCGAGCGCGCCCGCGCCGCGACCGAAGACCATATTTTCGGCTTTCAGCCGTACGGCGGGTTCAGCTACACGGGCGAAATGCGCGTGCCGCGCGTCATCGGCGGTATCGGCGTCGAAGGCCCGTTCGGTGCAACCGGGCTCTCGCGCACGGCCAGCCGCGACAAAATCCTCGTCTGCACGCCGGCGTCGGCCGCAGAAGAACGGCCCTGCGCAGAGCGCATCGCGAAAACGCTCGCGACGCGCGCGTTCCGCCGCCCTGCGGATACCGGCGACCTCGAGCGGCTGATGCCGTTCTACGAGAACGGCCGCGCGGCCGGCAACTTCGATATCGGCGTCGAGCAGCTCGTGACGGCCGTGCTCGCGAGCCCGGACTTCCTCTATCGCGCGATTGCGCCGTCCGAGCGCGATACCGGCGAGACGTTCGCGCTGGACGACTTCGAGCTCGCCACGCGGTTGTCGTTCTTCATCTGGAAGCAAGGGCCCGACGAGGAGCTTCTGAAGCTCGCAGCCGACGGCAAGCTCGGCGACTCCGATGTCGTGGCCGGCCAAGTCGAACGCATGCTGGCCGACCCGCGCGCCGAAACGCTCGTCTCGGACTTCGCGCTGCGCTGGCTCAACGTCGACGAGCTCGATGCCGTGGTGCCCGACGAGCGGCTGTTCCCGGAGTTCAGCGACGAGCTGCGCGAGGATTTCGCCCAAGAGATCGAGCTCTTCATCGCGAGCGTCCTGCTCCAGGACCGCGACGTGCGCGACCTGCTGACGGCCGACCACACCTTCGTCAACGAGCGGCTCGCGCGCCACTACGGCATGGGCGCCGTGCACGGCCCGCAATTCCGCCGCGTGACGGTCGGGGACGACGCGCGCCGCGGCTTGCTCGGTAAGGGCGCCGTGCTGCTGCGCACCTCGTACGGCGACCGCACGTCGCCGGTGCTCCGCGGCGCATGGGTGCTGGACAAGCTCATGGGCACGCCGCCGACACCGCCGCCGCCGAACGTCGAAACGGATCTGTCGAATCCGCCCGGCGAGAAGCCGAAGACGGTCCGCGCGCGCCTCGAGCAGCATCGCGAAGACCCGAACTGCAAGGCTTGCCACGGCGTCATCGATCCGTACGGCTTGGCGCTCGAGACGTTCTCGGCGACCGGCGAGTGGCGCGAGTTCGACCGCGTCGCCGAGGAGCAGATCGACGCGGCGACGGTGCTGCCCGGCGGCGAAGCGATCAATGGGCCGATCGAGCTGCGGCAGGCGCTGCTGCGCCGCCCCGATCAGTTCGTGCAAGCGTTGACGGTCAAGCTGATGATGTACGCACTCGGGCGCGAGCTCGAGTATTTCGACATGCCGCAAGTGCGCGCCATCGTGAGCGCGGCCGAGGATGACGACTACCGGTTCGCAGGCGTAGTGGCCGGCATCGTCAATAGCGACGCGTTCCGGATGCAGGCGTTGCCGCAGACCGGTGAAGTGACGGCGCGCACAGAGTAGCGCGCAGCCAACGGGGAGGAACGAATCATGTTCTTGACGAAGAAGCATCTTTCGCGCCGCACGGTGCTCAAGGGCGCCGGCGTGTCGCTCGCCCTGCCGCTGCTCGACGCGATGATTCCCGCGGCGACAGCGCTCGCGCAAACGGCCGCGGCGCCGAAGCTGAAGGTCGGCTTCTTCTACATTCCGCACGGCGCGATTCAATGGAATACGTCGTACGGCGCGGACATGGATCGCTGGACACCGAGCGGCAGCGGCGCCAATTTCCAATTGAGCGAGATCCTCTCGCCGCTCGAGAACCTCAAGCATCTCGTCACCTCGTTCTCGCATCTCGAGAACAAGGCCAACGAGAATTCCGTGCACTCGATCGTGCCGGCCACGTGGCTCTCGGGCATGCGGCCCGACAGCCGCTCGCAGAGCGCGAGCATGTCGACGACGATCGACCAGATGATCGCCGAGCACATCGGCCAGGAGACACCCCTGCCGTCGCTCGAGGTCGCTTCCGAGACGACGTCACAGGTCGCGGCCTGCCCGTCCGGCGCCGGCTGCTACTACTCGACGACGCTGTCGTTCCGTAACGCAACGTCGCCGCTACCGATGGAGTTCAACCCGCGCAAGGTATTCACGCAGCTGTTCGGCGAAGGCGACACCGACGCCGAGCGCGCCGCAATCGCCGCGCAGACCCGCAGCCTGCTGGACCTGATCGCGGACCGCACTGCGGCGCTGCGAAGCCAAGTCGGCGCGAGCGACCGGGCTTTGCTCGATGAGTATCTCAGCACCGTGCGTGAGATCGAGCGCCGCGTCGAGAAAGCCGAGCAACGCGACTTGTCGGCAATCACGTTGCCCGAGGCGCCGATCGGCGAGCTCGACGCCTTCGACGAGCAAGTCAAATTGATGTTCGACCTGATCGCGCTCGCCTACCAGGCCAACCTCACGCGCGTCGCGTCGTACATCATGGTGGCCGAAGGCACGAACCGAACCTACAACCACATCGGCGTATCGGACGCGTTCCATCCGCTGTCGCACCACGCGAACAAGAAGGACAGCCTCGAGAAGCTCGTGCGGATCCAGAAGTACCACGTCGAGCGCTTCGCGGGCTTTGCCGCGAAGCTCGCGGCGACGCCCGACGGCGACGGCTCGCTGCTCGATCACTCGCTGTTCATGTACGGCTCGAACATGAGCAACAGCGACCGGCACAACAACTATCCGCTGCCGAACATCCTGGTCGGCGGCGCGAACGGCCGGCTCAAGGGCGGCCAACACGTCGAGCTGCCCGAGCACACGGCGCTGACGAACTTGTTGCTGACGGTACTGAACAAGGCGGGGCTCGACATGAAGAGCTTTGCCGACAGCACCGGCGAGATCGCGGGCGTCTGATGCACGGCGTCAGCCGCAGGACGCTGCTGCACGGCGCTCTCGGAGCCGCCGTCGTTGCCGCCGTGCGGCCGGCGTTCGCGCAGGTCAGCGCGATCGCGGCCGACTTGACGCTGCTCGAGGGCTTCGGCGGCAACGTCGTCGCGCTGAAGACGAGCGACGGCGCAATCCTCGTCGACAGCGGCCACGCCATGCCGGACAGCCCGCTGCTGTCGCTGGTCGAGCAAGCGACCGGCGGCACGCGCGTGCACACACTGTTCAACACGCACTGGCACCTCGAGCAGATCGGCGGCAACGAGACGTTGGGCCGCGCGGGCGCCAACATCGTCGCGCACGAAAAGACGCGCGCACGACTCGCCGTCGGCTACTTCTTGCCGGCCGAGGACCGTTATCAAGCGCCGGTTCCCGTGCAAGCGCAGCCGACCGAGAGCTTCTATACGACGGGCTCGACGACGATCGCCGGAAAGCGCATCGAGTACGGCTACTTGATCGAAGCCCACACCGACGGCGACGCCTATGTCTACTTCCGCGACGTCAACGTCATTGCCGTCGGCGACGCGATAGCGCCGCACCGCGACGTCGAGCTCGACTGGTGGGGCGGCGGTTGGCTCGGCGGCCGCATCGATTCGCTGAAGCAGCTACTCGAGCTCACGGACGCGCGAACACGCTTCGTACCGAGCTACGGCGCAGCGGTCGGCCGCGCGGCGGTGCAAGCCGAGCACGACATGTGCCAGCTGCTCTTCGACCGCTTCTTCGATCGCGTCCGTAAGGGCGAGACCAACGAAGACATGCTCGCGGCCGGCATCATGGAAGACACGGGTCGGACGTGGAGCGACCCGGCCAAGTTCGTGCATGACGCGCACAAGGGCTTCTGGGGCCACAACAACACTTTGTCGCACGATATCGTATGAAACACCTGACGCTCGCCTGCTCGCTGCTCCTCGTGTGCGCCACGGCCCACGCGCAAAGCCCACTCGCGAACCTGATCCAAAAAGGCGAGCGTTCGGCCGCACTCGAGATGATCGGCGACGGCGCCGACGTCAACGCAACGCAAGGCGACGGCACGACGCCGCTGCACTGGGCCGTCTACAAGGTCGACCAAGAGCTCGTCGCGGAGCTGCTCGAGCACGGCGCAAAAGCCGACGTCACGAACAAGTACGGCTCAAGCCCGCTCTCCGAAGCCGTGAAGCTCGGCGACTTGCGACTCGTCGAGCAATTGCTCGAGGCCGGCGCCGACGTCGAATCGCGAAACGGCGACGGCCAGACGGCATTGATGCTCGCGACGAAAGTCGGCTCGCTCGAGATTGCGAAGCTGCTGATCGAGCGTGGAGCCGACGTCAACGCGAAAGAGGCCTGGCGGGACCAAACGGCGCTGATCTGGGCCGTCGACGGCAACTTCCCGGAGCTCACGCAGCTCTTGATCGACAATGGCGCCGACGTGAACGTGCGTGCTTCGGCGAACGAATGGGACTCGCAAATCACGTCCGAGCCGCGCGCGCAGTACCGCCCCGTCGGCGGCTTGACCGTGCTCGTGTACGCTGCGCGCTCGGGCTGCTCGCGCTGCGTGCGCTCGCTGCTCGCCGCCGGTGCCGACATCGATAAGCCGACGCCCGAAGGCATGACGCCGCTGATGATCGCGATCGACAACACGAGCTACGACACGGCGCGTGTGTTGCTCGACGCAGGCGCCAACCCGCAGGTCTGGGATTGGTACGGCCGCACGGCGCTATACATCGCCACCGACATGAGCTCGTTCCGCGGCCGGCAGCCACACCCGACGGCGTCGTCCGAGACTTCGGCGACGGACCTCGTCCGGCTGTTGCTCGAGGCCGGCGTCAATCCGAACGCGCAGCTCAACATGCATCGGCCGAGCCGCGGCGGTAACAACGGCCGCTTCGCCGACGAGTTGCTGAACACCGGCACGACTCCGCTGCTGCGCGCCGCGATCGGCGCCGACGTAGAGGCGGCCCGCCTGTTACTCGAGCACGGCGCGCTCGTCGACCTGCCGAGCATTCACGGCATCACGCCGTTGATGGCCGCGGCCGGACATAGCTCGGGGCGCGGCTTCGGCGATCAGCAGCTCAGCTCGCAGCAAGCGCAAGCGCGGGCCATCGAGCTCATCGACATGTTCTTGGCCGCCGGCGCCGACATCGACGCCAAGATCACTGACGACAGCAGCCACACCGCGAGTGTCGGGCGGCAGCCCAACGCGGTGACGGAGCGCAAGGGGCAAACGGCCCTCTACGGCGCGGTGAAGAACGGCTGGATGAACGTCGTCGAGCACTTGCTCGAGAAAGGCGCGAACCCGAACATCAGCGACGCGCTCGGCAGGACACCCGTCGACGCCGCGCTCGGGCGAGTCGCCGGCCGCAACACCGTCGTCTCCGAGGAAATCGCTGCCAAGCTGCGGGCCGCACGCGGCGAGCCGATCGCAGCGCGTTAGTACCTCGGGCGGATTGGTCTCCGCACACGTTGCGGGTATCCTGCCCGTCGCTATTTCCATAACGGGGACGATTCATGCGCACACTCTGCGCTCTTACTTTGCTCGCACTGGCCGGCCCCGCGCTGGCCCAAGCCCCGGCCGCCCCGCCGGCCGATCCGTTCATCGGCAACGTCTCACTCGGTTACTTGGCGACGAGCGGCAACACCGAGAGCAAAAACGCCAACGCCTCCATGGAGGCGACTTGGGATCTGGATGGACCGTGGAAGCATGACTGGACGGCGCGAGTGATCAACGCGCGGACGGACGGCATCACGACCGCCGAATCCTACACGGCGGGGTACAAGGCGCAGCGCGCCTTCTCGGAGACCACCTATCTGTTCTTCTCCGGCGATTGGCGCCGGGACCAGTTCTCGGGCTACGACAACCAGGTCTCGGAAGCCATCGGCTACGGCCGCAGGCTATTCGACACGGACCGCCACATGCTCGCGCTCGAAGGCGGCGGCGGCGCCAAGCAGTCGGAGCTGACGACCGGCGAAGAGCTCGACGAAGCGATCATCCGCGGCGGGCTCGACTACGTGCTGCACATCAGCGAAACGTCGGAGTTCAACCAGAAGCTCCTGCTCGAGCAAGGCGACGACAACCGTTACACGGAGTCGACGTCGGCGCTGAAGGCGCGCATCCTCGGCAACATTGCGCTGGTGTTTTCCGTCGTCATCAAGAGCAACTCCGACGTGCCCGTCGGCATCGAGAACACGGATCGATTCACGTCGATCTCGCTCGAATACGCGTTCTAAATCCTTCCACAGTCCAAAGTTTTCTTGCGTGGACCGCTCGGTATGGCGTGGGCCCAATGGGCAGGCAGTCTGGGCGAGGACCGTGTGCTATAAATCGACCTTTCGCGAGAGCTCGCAAGGCCCATTGCCCCATGTCATGCAAGGAACGCGGACAGCCGCGCACCACCGCTTCCCTCATTAGCACAGTCGGCACCCGGCTGACGGCGGTCTGCGCCCTGGCGCTGCTGGCGTCGGCGTGCACGGACTCGGCCCCCGCGGCTCGTGCCGCCGCGGCCCCAGCCGCGATTCCCGTCATCACGCAAGCGGCGCGCATCGAGCCGATGGGCATCGAGATCGAGGCCGTGGGCACGACGCAGGCCAACGAGTCCGTCGAGGTCACGTCGAAGGCATCGAGCACCGTCACCGCGATTCGCTTCCAGGAGGGCGAGGAAGTCGAGCGCGGCGCGGTTCTCGTCGAGATGGACGCCGTGCAAGCGCGAGCCTCGCTCGCCGAGGCGCAAGCGCTGCTCGCCCGCAGCAAGAGTCAGTTCGAACGCAGCCGCGATCTGCAGTCTCGCCAAGCGTTGTCGCTGGCGGATCTCGAGCTGGTCGAGGCATCGCTGAAAGCCGATGAAGCGCGCGTGGCCGCCGCGCAAGCTCGACTCGACGACACAGTGATCCGCGCGTCGTTCAGGGGCCGAACGGGGTTCAAGCACGTCAGCGTCGGCAGCTTCGTGACTCCCGGCACCGTGATCACGACGTTGGACGACACGTCCATCATCAAGCTCGATTTCACGGTTCCGGAGATCTACCTGTTCGTGCTGCGGCGCGGCTTGCCCATAACGGCCGCGGCCGCCGGCCTTCCGGACCGCACGTTCACGGGCATCGTCACGAACATGGATTCACGCGTCGATCCCGTCACGCGGTCGGTCGTCGTGCGCGCCGAGCTCGACAACGTCGACGGCCTGCTGCGCCAAGGCATGTTCATGACGGTCGCGCTGCAAGGGGAGGTCACGCCGACGTTGCTCGTGCCCGAGGAGGCGCTCGTCCCGGAGCGCGGGCACGCTTACGTGTTCGTCGTGCGCGACAACGTCGTCGAACGCCGAGAGGTGCGCACCGGCAAACGGAAGCCTGGCTACGTCGAGATCGTCGACGGCGTGCACGAGCACGAGCGAGTCGTCGTCGACGGCACGCAGCACGTCCGCGACGGCAGCGTCGTCGAAGTCACGAACGGCGGCGCGAGCTGACGAATGCGGATTTCGGAGCTGTCCGTTCGGCGACCGGTCTTCGCGACGGTCTTGAGCATGATGCTCGTGATCTTCGGCCTGGTGTCCCTCCAGCGCTTGTCCGTCCGCGAGTACCCCGACATCGACCGCCCCACCGTCACTATTACGACGGCGTACCGCGGCGCATCAGCCGCGATCATAGAAACGAAAATCACGCAGATCATCGAGGACTCCGTCGCCGGCATTGAAGGCATCCTCAAGATCGAGTCCGACAGCGAGGATGAGCGCTCGCAGGTCCGCATCGAGTTCGACGTCAACCGCGACGTCGACGCCGCGGCCAACGACGTCCGTGACCGCGTCTCCCGCGTCATGCGCGGCTTGCCGACCGAGGCCGACCCGCCGCAGATCGTGAAGGCCGACGCGAACGCCGATTCCGTCGTGACCCTCGCGTTCTCGTCCGACTCGATATCGATGCTCGAGCTCACGGACTACGCCGAGCGCAACATCGTGGACCGCATGTCGACGGTTCCCGGCGTCGCGAGCGTCGGCATCGTCGGCGGGCGCCGTTACTCGATGCGCGTCTGGATCGACCGGCAGGCCTTGGCCGCCCGCCAGCTCACGGTCACTGACATCGAGGACGCGCTGCGCCGCGAGAACGTCGAGTTACCCGCGGGCCGCATCGAATCGCGCACGCGCGAGTTCTCGCTGCGGACGATGGTCGGCCTCGAGACGGAGCAGGACTTCCGCAACCTCGTCATCGAGCGCGGCACCGAGGGCCACCTCGTGCGGCTCGGCGAAGTCGCCGACGTGCGGTTGGCGGCGGAGAACGAGCGTTCCTACAGCCGGCTCAACGGCGTGCCCGGTCTCATGATGCAGGTGCAGGCCCAGTCGAAGGGCAACACGCTCGACATCGCGCGCGGCGTCCGCGAGGAAGTCGAGCGGATCAAGGAAACACTGCCCGCCGGCATGACGCTGAACGTCAGCGTCGACAACGCAGTACCGATCGAGGCCGCACTGCGCGAGGTGCTGATCGCGGTCGCGTTCGCGCTCGCGTCGGTGCTCGCCGTGATCTATCTGTTCCTCGGCAACGTACGCGCCACGTTGATCCCGGCCGTCACGATTCCCGTCTCGATCGTCGCGTCGCTGACCGTCATGTACGCGCTGGGGTATTCGATCAACGTGCTGACGCTGCTCGGCCTCGTGCTCGCGATCGGCCTCGTCGTCGACGACGCAATCGTTGTGCTCGAGAACATCCACCGCCGCGCGGAACTCGGCGAGCCGTCGCTCGTCGCAGCAGTCATGGGCTCGCGCGAGATCGGCTTCGCCGTCATCGCGACGACGCTGACGCTGATTTCCGTGTTCGTGCCGATCTCGTTCCTGCCGGGCGACCTGGGCCGCCTATTCCGCGAGTTCGGCTTCACGCTCGCGGCCGCGGTCGCGTTCTCGGCGCTGATCGCGCTGACATTGACGCCGATGCTGGCCTCGCGGCTGCCGGAGCACGAGCACCGCAACCGTTTCGCCGCGGCCATCGACCGGTTCTTCAAGCAGCTCGCGAGCTTCTACGAGCGCTGCCTGCGCCGCGCCCTCCGCCACTCGTTCGCCGTCGTCACCGTGCTCGTGGGGCTCATTGGCGTCGGCATCGTGACGTTCCTGTCCGTGCCGAGCGAATTCACGCCGCAGGCCGACAACGGCCGCGCGTTCATCGCCATCGAGTCGCCCGAGGGCTCGAGCTTCGACTACATCGACCGCTACGCGCGCCAGCTCGAAACGATCGCGCTGAAGGCGACGGAGCAAGGTGAAGTCGAGCGCGTGCTCGTGCGCGTGCCCGGTCAGGGCGGCCAGGATCTGCGCACGGGCGACATCAACACGGCGCGTGCGTTCCTGATCTTCTCCGACTGGGACGAGCGCAAGCTCACGGCCGAAGAGGTCTTGCAGCCCGTGCTCGCTGAGGCGCGCAAACTGCCGGGCGTGCGCGTCTCGATGGGCCGGCCCGGCGGCATCGGCCGCGGCGGTCTGCAATCGCCGATCGTCGCCGTGATCGGCGGGCCCGACTACGAAAGCCTAGCCGTGTGGTCCGATCAAATACTCCAGCTCGCGCAAGCGAACCCGGGGCTCACGAACGTCCAGAGCAACTACAAGGAACGCAAGCCGCAGATCCGCGTGTCGATCGACCGCGACCGCGCTGCGGATCTCGGCATCTCGCTCGAGGGCGTCGGCCGCACGCTCGAGACGGTGCTCGGCTCGCGCATCGTGACCACCTACATCGACCGCGGCCGCGAGTACAACGTAATCCTGCAAGGCAGCGACGAGATCCGCGAAACGACGACGGATCTCACGAACATCCGTGTGCGCTCCACGCGCTCCGACGACCTTATTCCGCTGTCGAGCGTCGTGCGGCTCGAGGAGACGTCGGGAACGATGCAGCTCGCGCGGTTCGACCGCTTGCGCGCGATCAAGATCTCGGCGGACCTCGCGAACGGCTACACGATGGGCGAAGCCGTGAAGTGGTTCGAGGACACCGTCGCGCGCGAGCTGCCGGAGGCGAACCTCGATTGGGACGGGCAAACGCGCGAGTTCACGCGCACTGGCCAGCAGCTCTACTTCACGTTCCTGCTGGCGCTCGCCGTGGTGTACCTCGTGCTCGCCGCGCAGTTCGAGAGCTTCGTGCACCCCATCATCATCATGGTCACCGTGCCGCTCGCCCTGCTCGGCGCCGTGTTCGGCCTGAAGCTATTCGGCTTGACCGTCAACATCTTCAGCCAGATCGCCGTCATCATGCTGATCGGCATCGCAGCCAAGAACGGCGTGCTGATCGTCGAATTTGCGAATCAACTGCGCGACCGCGGGCTCGAATTCGTCGACGCCGTCGTGCAAGCAGCCGTCACGCGCTTACGGCCCGTGCTGATGACCAGCCTGTGCACGGCGTTCGGTGCGTTGCCGCTAATGCTCGCGACGGGCGCCGGTGCCGAGCAGCGCCGGCCAATCGGCATCGTCGTGTTCTTCGGCATGACGGTGGCCGTGTTCCTGACGCTGTTCGCCGTGCCCGTCGTCTACGGGCTGCTAGCGCGCAAGACGCGCTCGCCCCAGCACGTGAGCCGGCTCGTCGATCGCCTCATGGGCGCACCGGGCGGCGCCCCGGGCGAGCCCGTGCTACGCGACGTTCGCCGCGACTAAACCGACGAGCTCGCCGCCTCGGCTAGCGGCCCGCCATCAGCCGCGACAGCGGTTCCTTGACGGCCTGCGCCCAGATCTCGTAGCCCTTCGGGCCGGGATGCAGCAGATCGCTCATCACATCAGGCGCAATCGTGCCGCTGGCGTCCAAGAACTGTGCGCCGATGTCGAGGTAATGCACCTTGTTTCCATCGTGCAGCTTCGCGATGGTGCGGTTGATATCGGCAATCGTCGCGCGGACGGGATCGCCGGGGCGGCCGCGGGGAAACACGCCGAGCAGCAGGATCTTCGCCTGCGGAAAGTCGCGCTGCAGCTCGAGCACGACTGCGCCGATGCCTTCCGCGATCTCCGCCGCGGTATTTCGCGCCGTGTTGTTCGTGCCGATCATCAGCATCACGGCCTTGGGGCTGAACCCCTTGCCTTCACCGTTCTGTAGCCGGTAGAGCACGCCCTGCGTGGTATCGCCCGCGATGCCGAAATTCGCGATCTTCCATTGCCCAAAATGCTTGTCGAGGACCGGCTTGCCGGCGTATGGGCCTTCGGGGTTGCGCCAGAAGTCGGTGATCGAATCACCCATCAACAGCAGCTCCGCATCGCCCTGTTTCGCGACCTCGAGATTCGCTTGGTGCTTGGCCGCAAACGGCGGCGCGAGCGCCGGGATGATTGCGGTATTCGGCGGCGGCGGCGTGACCTCTAAGAGTCCAGGATACTTTTGCAAGACGGCGCGCGTCGTAGCGTCGGCCGACGCGAGGAATCTCGCAAAGCTATCGCGCGCGGTTTGCAGCTCCGCGGCGGTGGGCCGCGGAATCGCCACAACGGCAGGCACCGCAGCGGGCGGCGCCGCTTGCGGCGCTTGCGCCGACGGAGCCTGTGCCTGCACACCGGCACCCACGCCGGCGACGAGCAGAGTTACGAGTAGAAACGGCGCGGTTCGAGTCGCGCGAGCGTTGTCGAAGCGAAGCATGAAGAGGCCCCCCTGTTTCTGGCTCTGCGCATTGTGTATGCCTCGCGCACCGCGGGGAAGCGGACGCGGCCAAAAAAAGGAGCGGCCGGCTTCGCCGGCCGCCCCATGGCCTATTCCTTCGCTACCAGCTCAGCGGCGCGCGCGTCGCGAGGACGAGCCGTCGGTATCGCCGTAGCACTCGAGCAGGAACTCGTCACCCGTCGCTGCCCGCGTGACGCGCACGTGCGACGTCTCCTCGGGGCACTCGGCGGTGTTGCGCTCCGTATCCGAGGCTCCGACGCAGGTCCATTCGATCTCGACGTCCTCGTCGCTGTCGGCGTCGATTTCGAAGGTCGCGTTCGCGCCACGTTGGATCACGAGATCGGCGCGCCGCGCACTCGCAACGAGGCTTTCGTCGATCGCCACCGAGCCGTCGCATTCGTTGCGGTCGGACTCGAGCAACGTGATGCCCGTCGGCAGCCGCGCGGTGCGGTTGTCGTCGGTCGTCGTCGTGGTTGCGCAGCCGGCTCCGAGCGCGGCGAAAGCAGTCAGATACAGCCAACCCTGCGGTCGTATTTGCATGTCTCTCTCCTTGAGCACGTTTTTCCGTGTCTACAAGAAGCAACATCCATGCCAACCAAACCGCAGGGTCGGTCGCACGGCTAGCGCAGATAGTTCGCGAGGTTCTGCGCGAGCAACGAGCCCGGCGGCGTGGCGGACGCCGCGCGGTCTCGGTGGGTCGTGGCCAACGGCTCGCGCGTCATCAGCGATGCTGCGAAGTCGAGCTCCGCATGAAGCTCGGGCGCCAAGGCCAGCGCCTCTTGCACGAGCGCGTATCCATCGAGGGCCGCAAGCTCCGTCGTCAGCATCGGCACTTGCCGGCCGTTGGCCGACAGCATGCGGTAGCCGTAGATGAGCCCGAACTGCCGGTACGCCTCGACGAGATAGCCGGCGTCGAACGACGCGAGCGCTGCCGCGCGTGTATCGGCCGGCGCCGTCTCGGTGCGCTCGAGGACGGCCCGCAGCAACGACTCCGCAGTCGCGCCCGGTTGCTCGGCAGCGTAGATCGTGGCGCGGCGCAGGTTTTCCATGCGCTCGAGGATCGGCGCGTCGGCCGCCAAGAGCCCCAGCGTGTCTTCGATGAGACGCGCAGCGTCGTAGCTCGGATCGGGCGCGTGCCAGTCTCGGCCTGCGGCCCACGGCAATAGCCGCGCGCCGGCATCGGTGACGAACGTGTGGCAGATCAGCGGCGGGCCGGCCGAGGCCGTCGATACGACGCCGAAGGCTGCAATCAGCACTGCTGCGATTCGCGCGGAATGGAAGATGGGGGACATGGTGGCGCTCTCCTGAATGACTCGCGGGAAAATCCGCACATGCAGTCTCGCTACGCGATTCTAGGTACGAGGAGTCAGTCGCCGTTAGCTTCTAACCGTTAGTAACCCCGCGCCGCGCCGTGGGCACCGCCCCGCGCGTGCCGTCGAACCGCACGTTTGTGGGACACTACCGGCCCATGTCACCGAGCGAAGACGACGTACGCCGCCAGCTCGATCGGTTGCTCGCGAGCACCCTGTTCGCGAACGCAGGACGCATGAGCCGGTTTCTCAAATTCGTCGTCGAGAGAACCCTCGCCGGCGACGCCGAACGCCTCAAGGAGTACGTCATCGGCGTCGAGGTCTTCGACCGCGACACCGACTACGATCCACGCGTCGATTCGATCGTCCGCGTGGAAGCTGCCAGGCTGCGATCGAAGCTCGCGGAGTACTACGCCGGCGAAGGACGCGGCGATGCCGTCGTCCTGGGCCTACCGAAGGGCGGCTATGCCGCCGTCATCAAGCTCGAA
>Ga0190271_10001187_pt1 | contig 14501 bp, 12 predicted proteins | sample Popmic356T_FD_133747 | JGI IMG/M metagenome (GOLD analysis project Ga0190271, IMG submission 133747) | Populus adjacent soil microbial communities from riparian zone of Weber River, Utah, USA - 356 T | ecosystem: Environmental > Terrestrial > Soil > Riparian zone | place: USA: Utah | collected...
AGACGATTCGAACGGTCAATCTGAACCCGGGCGAACGCCCGAACGGCTCGTCGCACTGCCGCGCGCTGATGCTCGGTTCCTCCACCTGCCTGAACATCGCCAACGGCCGTCTCCTGCTCGGCCGTTGGCAACGCGTGTTCCTGGCCGAGCTCGACGGACCACGCGTCCGGGACATTTCTGTGCTCGTGATCGGGGAGGCCGCCCAGTGAAGGTCAAGATGATCCTTCCGGCGCTCACGGAAGCCAAGAGCCCGTTCTTCCGTCCGATCAAGTACTCGCTGTTTCCACCACTCGGTCTAGCCACGCTGGCGGCATACCTTGGTGACGAAGAGGTCGAGATCCAGGACGAGCACGTCGAGGTGCTCGACCTGGACGACTCCCCCGACCTCGTGGTGATCCAGGTCTACATCACGTCCGCGTACCGCGCGTATCGCATCGCCGATCACTACCGCGCGCGCGGCGCATACGTCGTGCTGGGAGGGTTGCACGTGACATCGCTGCCCGACGAAGCGGCGGCGCACGCAGACACCATCTTCATCGGGCCTGGAGAAGACACCTGGCCGCGCTTCCTGAACGATTTCCGTCGCGGCAATCCGGAGCGCCTGTATCGCTCGCAGACTCGAACACTGGTTGGTCTGCCACCGATCCGCCGCGACCTGATCAAGCGGCGCCTCTACCTCGTGCCCAATTCGATCGTCGTCTCACGCGGCTGCCCGCACGTCTGCGACTTCTGCTACAAGGAAGCGTTCTTCGAAGGCGGCAAGTCCTTCTACACGCAGACCGTCGACGATGCGCTTGCGGAGATCGAGCGGCTGCCGGGCCGGCATCTCTACTTCCTCGACGATCACCTGTTCGGCGATCGCCGCTTTGCCTCGGCGCTCTTCGACGGCATGCGCGGGATGGGTCGTCTGTGGCAGGCGGCAGGCACGGTCAACGCCGTCCTTGCGCCGAACCTGCTCGAGAAGGCCGTCGAGTCGGGACTCCGGAGTCTCTTCGTCGGATTCGAAACACTCAACCCCGCCAACCTGACCGAGCAGCGAAAGTATCAGAACCTGCGTCGCGACTATTCGGCTTCGATCCGCCGCCTGCACGACCTGGGCGTGATGATCAACGGCAGCTTCGTGTTCGGCATGGATGGCGACGACGGGTCGGCGTTCGAGCGCACCGTCGAGTGGGCGATCGAGAACGGAATCGAGACGGCGACCTTTCACATCCTCACGCCCTATCCGGGCACCGCGCTGTACAAGCGCTTCGAGGAGCAGGGCCGGCTCACGCACAGCAACTGGGATCTCTACGACACGCGGCACACAGTGTTTCGTCCGGCGCAGCTGACGGGCGAGCAGCTCGAACAGGGATATCGGTGGGCGTACAAACACTTCTACACGTGGCGATCGATCGCGCGCGGCGCCGCGGCGCACGACGATCGGCTCGCGGGGCTGCGCCACTTCGCCTATGCCTCTGGATGGAAGAAGTTCGAACCGTTGTGGGATTTCGTGATTCGCGCGAAGCGCGCCGGGATGATGCTGCCCGTGCTCGAGTCGATCCTCAGCGAGTTCGGCCGGCGATCGGCGATATCGGAGGGTTCCGCGGAGAGACCCATGAGGCGACCGGCTCACACAGCGCCGGTGCCGGTTGACGCGTCAGTCGGACCGCTTCTGCAGATTCAGCGATAAGCGACCTACCAGCGCAGCGCGTTGCTCAGCGTGCCGCGATAGGTCGTCGTCTCGCCGGGCACGACATAGGCGTCGATCACGAGCGGTTGATAACCGGACTCCACCACGACGATCTGGTGCGGTCCGGCAACCAGCTCGAGATGTTTGTAGTACCCGCGGTAGTCGTCGACGCGACCCGCGCAAACTCCGTCGACGAACACCGCCGCTCGCCATGGCTGCACATCCAGCTGCACGCCGCCGATGGGTCCCTCTTCCAGTGCGAATGGCGTGCTCTCGGGACCGTAGTAGAACGGCATCGTTCCCCAGCCCCAATACACTGGCACCACCGGAAAACGAATGGGCAGGCCGAGCGATGGACTGATCGGCCTGGGTCTGAACGTCGCTGTGTTTCTGAAGGGCGCCTCACCCGCTGGCGCTCTCGGCGGTCCTGGCCTCGGCGCGGCCGACTGCGGGCGAGCCTGCCCGTTGCGATATTGCGCGTCGGCGGCGACGCCACACGCCAGCACGAGCCCCACGACGACCGACATAGTGCGTAGTCTCACGGGGACCTCCCTGCCAGGCGGGTCTAAAGACCCGCCTCTACCGGCCACTGCCTACTGCCCCTTATTCACCAACTGCCTGACCACGTACGGCAGGATGCCGCCGTGACTGAAGGCCACGAGTTCTTCGGGTGTGTCGATGCGGCATGCCGCGGTGAACTCGCGCGTCGAGCCATCGCTCGCGGTGACGACAACACGCACGTCGCCGCGCGGCCTGAGCCCGTCAGCCACTCCGCGCACCGCGAACTCCTCGGTGCCGGTCAGCTTCAACGAGGCCGGCGTATCGCCAGGTTTGAATTGCAGCGGCAGAACGCCCATGTTGACGAGATTGCTGCGGTGAATCCGCTCGAACGACTCCGCGATCACCGCCTTCACGCCAAGCAAGTACGTGCCCTTCGCTGCCCAGTCGCGCGAGGACCCTGAGCCGTACTCCTTGCCCGCGATCACGAACAGCGGCACTCCAGCCTCCTGGTATTTCATCGAGGCGTCGTAGATCGACATTTGATCACCCGACGGCTGATACCGCGTCCATCCGCCTTCAGTGCCAGGCGCCATCTGATTCCGCAGACGCACGTTCGCGAACGTGCCGCGCATCATCACTTCGTGATTGCCACGACGCGCGCCGTACGAGTTGAAGTCTGTCGGCTTCACGCCCTTCTCGATCAGATATTTCCCGGCCGGGCTGTCTGCCTTGATCGAACCCGCCGGCGAGATGTGATCGGTCGTGACGCTGTCGCCGAGCAATGCCAGCAGGCGACCGCCGGTGATATCCCGTAGCGGCGCCGGCTCCATCGTCATCCCTTCGAGGAACGTCGGCTTGCGCACGTAGGTCGAGTTCCCGTCCCACTGGAAGCGGCTGCCCTCTGCGACGCCCAGGCCCCGCCAGCGCTCGTCGCCGCGGAACACATCGGCGTAGCTGCGACGGAACATGTCCGCCGTCACCGCCTTGAGCATCGTCTGCTGCACTTCCTGTTCGGTTGGCCAGACGTCCTTCAGATACACCGGCTTGCCGGCGGAGTCGTGCCCGAGCGGCTCGGTCGTGATGTCGGTCGTGATCCAGCCGGCCAGCGCGTACGCGACGACAAGCGGAGGCGACGCAAGATAGTTGGCGCGGACGTCCTGCTGAATGCGACCTTCGAAATTGCGATTGCCGCTCAGCACCGAGCAGACGACGAGTCCCTTCTCGCGCACAGCGGCGGAGATCTCGTCGGGCAACGGACCGCTGTTGCCGATGCAGGTCGTGCATCCATAGCCAACGAGATTGAAACCAAGCTTGTCCAGATACTGAGTGAGCCCGGCGGCGTTGAGATACTCCGTGACGACCTTCGAGCCAGGAGCGAGGCTGCTCTTTACCCAGGCCCTGCGCGTCAGTCCCTTCTCGACCGCCTTCTTCGCGAGCAGGCCGGCGCCGATCATGACGCTCGGGTTCGACGTATTCGTGCAGCTGGTGATCGCGGCGATTACTACCGCGCCGTGATCGAGAACATCAACGGCCGGATCGGCGAGTGCCACCGCGGACTTCGCCGATGCCGCCCCTCCAGAGCCACCTTTGGCGGGAACCTGCATCGACGGCAACGCGGTCTGAAACGCCGTCTTTGCTTTCGTCAGCGACACGCGATCCTGTGGCCGCTTTGGACCTGCGAGGCTCGGTTCGACCGTGCCGAGATCGAGATTGACGACTTCCGAGTACACGGCGTCAGGTGCACCCGGCGTGCGGAATATGCCCTGTGCCTTTGCGTACTGCTCGACGAGCGTGACCTGCGCCGGGTCGCGACCAGTCAGACGGAGATAGTCGAGCGTCATCTCGTCGATCGGGAAGATCGCCACGGTCGCGCCGTACTCTGGACACATGTTGCCGAGCGTCGCGCGGTCCGCGATCGTCAGCGCGCTCAGGCCTTCTCCAAAGAACTCGACGAACGTCCCGACGACACCGTGCTTGCGAAGGATCTCGGTGATGGTCAGCACCAGGTCCGTCGCGGTTGTGCCTTTGGGCATTGCACCGGTGAGACGGAAGCCGACGACCCTCGGGATCAGCATCGAGCTCGGCTGGCCAAGCATCGCGGCCTCGGCTTCGATACCGCCGACGCCCCAGCCCACGACGCCAAGCCCGTTGACCATCGTCGTGTGCGAGTCGGTTCCGACGAGCGTGTCGGGATACGCGACGGTGGCGCCATCAACGGTTTCGGAAAACACGACGCGCGCGAGGTGTTCGATGTTCACCTGGTGCACGATGCCCGTGTCTGGCGGCACGACCTTGAAGTTGTTGAATGCGCGCTGGCCCCAGCGAAGGAAAGCGTAGCGTTCGCGGTTGCGAGAAAACTCCAGCTCCGCGTTCAGGGCGAACGCATCCTCACGGCCGAAGTAGTCCACCTGCACCGAGTGATCGATGACCAGTTCGACCGGCTGCAGCGGATTGACGCGATCCGCGTTCCCCTTCAACTCGATGACAGCATCGCGCATCGCGGCCAGATCGACGACGCACGGCACCCCTGTGAAGTCCTGCAGAAGCACGCGCGCCGGCATGAAGGAGATTTCCTTCTCGACGTTCGCGGTGGCGTTCCACTGTGCAACGGCCTTGATGTCGTCGGCTTTGACGAACCCTCCGTCCTCGCGGCGCAGCAGGTTTTCGAGCAGCACCTTCATCGAGTACGGCAGGCGCGACACGCCCGGGAAGCCGGCTTTTTCGAGCGCGGGCAAGCTGTAAATCTGCACCGGTTGTCCGTTGACGCGAATCTCGGTGCGGGTACCAAAACTATTCAGAGTCGCCATGCCCTTCGATCATACCTCGACGGTAGCTCTTGAGTGTCTTCACCTGAGTCTTACTTCAGGTGCTGACCGGATGGGCGTCACGCCCGGATCCGTCTAGCGTGGAACTGAGGAGATGAATCGCATGCTCGCCAGCAAACGCGTGATGAGCCGGGACGCGGCTCTCACATTGGATCTCGACTCCCGCATCAGGCTCGAGGAGCAGATCACCGACGCCAAGGCTTCGAAGATCCCCATCCCGGTCATTCCGAATGACTGGACGTTCAGTGACTACTCCGAGGAGGATCCGTGGACTTCCTACGAATTCGACTTTCTTGGTCCGCTGGAAGGTAAAAGCATCATCGACATCGGCTGTGGATACCACCCGACGCCGATCTACTTCGCGCTGGCGGGAGCAGAGCGCGTCTGTGCGTGCGACGTATCGCCCAAGGCGGTTCAGTTCATGCGACGGCTCGCGAACATCTACGGCGTGGCGGATCGCGTCACGGTGTACGAGTCTGCGGTCGAGCGGATGCCATTCGCGTCGGGGGAATTCGACCTGATGCACGGCGAGGCCATCCTTCATCACATCTCCCTGCCGCCGGCGGCACCCGAAATCAGGCGGGTGCTCAAACCGGGCGGCCGGGCGGTCTTCAAGGATCCGCTCGGGCACAATCCGATTCTCGAATTCGTTCGCGATCACATGCCGGGCGTCACTGGTAAAAGCGCCGCCAAGGGCACGGATCGGCCGATGACGATCGAGGACATCGAGGGGTTCGGCAGGCTGTTCGCGTCGCACGAATACAGGACCTTCGGGCTCACGTCGATGGCCGCGATGCTTTTGCGTCTGCCGGGTCGATCGGTGGTAACGCGCGCGATGCACTCGCTGGACAACGCGGTGCTCACTCAGCTTCCGTTCATGCAGCGCTACGCGCAGTACGTCGTCGCCTGCGTCACGGCATGACTACTTATCAACTTTGACCTTTGCACTTACAACTTCCCGGCCGGGCTGCGGGTGCGTCCAGTTCGTCCAGCCCACGTTCTTCCCCGCGCGAGCCACTTCCGGCGCGGGGAAATCAGTGCCATAGAAGTAGTTCACGACGTAGGGAATCCACGTGTCGTCACCCACCGCGTGGAAGTGGGCCGTGTCGTACAACCATTGCACGGCGCGTAGAATTGCTCGATCGCTCCAGTCGAACGCATCGTAGCCAGCCCGGTGAAGAATTACCGCCTGAACCAGGGCGCCCTGCAGTCCTTCGTAGACGTAGTTCTCGTGTGGCGGCGGCCAGGTGAGCTCGCCCGACCGGCGTTGATCGTCTGGGAGCACACCGTCGAGTGAATGGCCATCGAGACCGCAGCCCTTTGGATTGATGCCGACGGGGCGCTGAGGATCGCACTGCCAGGCGAGATCGCCGTAACGGAATCCGGCGTACGAGCGGCGATCGCCGAGATAGCCCTTGAACACCTGCGCCACCCGCGCGAGCTCAGTCCGGTCGCCGAGATACGCCGCCACGGCCGCGCGGCTTGCTCCGCAATGGTTCCCCCAGTTGTTCGGCCGCTTTTCGTGGCAATCGACAAGGTTGCGCGGGCCGTCAACGGTCGGTGTCGACAACAACTGTTTGATCTTCGCGCTGAACGACGAGTCCAGATCCGGGTCGAGGCTACGCAGGCCGATGATGTCGGCAGCGATCACATAGGCCGCGAGCTCACGTCCGAGCGAGAGCGCCCGGCCGCGGTACTGCGGCGCGTCGACGATGCTCCGCAACGCCGAACGCACGTCGATTCCAAGGCGAGCGTTTCCAGTGCGCGCGAACACCAATGCCTTGGCCATCACGCACACATTGGTCCCGTCCTCCTGGTTACTCAGATTGGGCGTGCCGCAGTCGCGACTCGCTTCTTGACTCAGGCTGTTCCACGCGGCGCCGCGCATCGGGAGTGCGGAGATGGCGGAGCGATCGATCCAGATGCCGGCCGACGACGATGCGGTCGGACGAGGCGGCGGGACAGAGGACTGAGCACACAGCGTGACGACCGAGACGGCCGCAACGAGTGTGCACACGAGAGCCGATGCTCTACGCATGAGTCGAGTATCGCACTCGCGCGATGATCAACGAGTCGAGTGTTTCCCTGAGCGGATGCGAGGTGAATACCGCTGGCGGGTTAGAACGTGAGGGCCAGACTTGCCGACGCGCTTCCCTGCGAACGGCTGTCCTCATCGAGCTCGAGCGACAGCACGTTCAATCGCAGATCGCCTCTAACACTGACGCTTCGGATGAATCCTTGCGCGCGTGAGAAGAGCGGAAGCGTCACTCCCCCGCCGACGTAGAAGAGGTGGCCGGTCTCAACGAGCTGCTGTTCTTCGTGAAGCTGGCGGACGTATCCGAAGCCGCCAATCGCGAATGGTTTCAGACCGAACGCGTCCAACTCGTCAAGGTGCACGAGCACGCCGCCGTCGAAGATGTACTGGTCGAGGCTCTCGACCAGCGTGAAGGTGCCAGACGCCTCCGCATCGCTCGAGACGACCGTTTGAAGCTCGGGCTTGCTCATCGCCGCGCGTCCCTCGATCGCGTATCGCTTCGTCAACGCGAATCCGCCCCGTGCTTCAAACAAGCCGGTTCCGCGAAGGCTCGTTTCTGACTCGAAGAGCCGGTAAGGATTCCCGGAGGCGCCACGCAAGTCGGCAGGCTGCTCACCAAACGACGCGCCTCCGAGCCATCCGGCTCCGACCGAGACCTGAAGACGCCCAGCCGGCGCTGAAGTGGTCTGCGCCTCAGCGCGGCAGACACCAATGGCCGCGACGAATGCGACACAGAGCAGCCGGCGAAAGTTCATTTCGCCGGCACCGTCACGTCAAAACTCGCGGTCGATCCACCTCTGGGCGCGACAATGAGCCGCGGATGAAATGTGACCTGGAAGTTCACGTTGACGCCCTGCGGATCCATGAAGCTGTCGATATCCGCATCGTCGATCGGCTCGACGCGTATCGCGTATGGTCCGGGACTGAGACCCGCGATCCGAAACGAGCCGTCCGCCACCGAGAAGTTGCCGACGAGCTCGCCAGTTTGCGGGTTGAAGGCGACGACGTGCGCGCCCTTCACGGGCGCGTTGTTCACGCGCACACGTCCGTCGATGACGCCGGTGTCGTCGCGAAAACCTCCGTCCGGATACAGATCCGAGACGCCCGCGATGTCGTCGGGCTGAAGGACACGATCCGCGACCACTCCGCGACCGAGTGAAATCGGAAACATGACTGCGCCGCTGCCGAGCACTCGACGTCCGCCGTCCGGCCTCAGCTCTGTTTCCCCGATCGCCGAATGCCCGAGACCGAGAAAGTGACCGATCTCGTGGGTGGCCACCGAGCGCACATCAAATCGACTGGGATCTCCCGTCGCAGAAACCGACCACGCGAAGATCGAGTTGAAGAAGACGTCGGACTCGACGATGGTTCCGGAGAACACGTCCACGATGAACGATGTGGCGCCGAGCACGCGATCCATGTCGGGCTCGCTCTGGAATCCGAAGACCGACAGGTCGTCGTCTTCAAACGGTGCGGCGCCGGTGAAGCCCGCAAACTCGAACGCAATCGACGCGGTCGGAACGGCCTCCCACGTCATGAACGCCTGTGCGATCTCGGACTGGAATTGCGACGCGGACACACCGGGCACGCCGCCGTTGTTCGCCCACCAGCGGACTCGGGAGGCCGTCCATTTGATCGCCCTGGTTTGCCCGCCGGTATCGAACCCGAGATGGATGTACGCGTCTGCAGTTCCCGGAAGCGCAATCACCAAGACAGCGATCGCGAACCACACATGGAGACGACGCGAGCTCATCGCTGAGCGCCCGCGATCGTTCGTACCATGCTGGTGAACGCTGCGAGATCAAGCGCACGGCGTGCCGGATCGCCCCGCACGACGCGCCCCGCACCGCCAGCGACTGCCGGCATCACCATCGCACGGCCGGAGACATCACGGCTCACTCGATAGACGCCCTGGGTCAGGCCGAAGGGCATCGGCACAGCAGGCGCACTTCCCTTCAGGAACAGCACGACCTCGTCACCAGGTGTGAACTGCGGCGTACCCACCATCACTCGACGGTAACGGCCCACCTGTCCGCCAGGCAGCTTGAAGTACGCCGTGGCTCCGGGCTGACCTTTGATCGCGTCCACGACCTGAACTGTGACGAGGCTCTCGATCGTCTTGCGGCCTGCAGTTTCGTACGACCGTACATCAACGATACGGCCCTGCACGATCGTTTGCGATGCCGTCACCATCTCGTTGAATTCCGCCGGCACCACGACCATCGCGTGAAGCGACGTCGAGCACAGCATCGCGATGAGCGCGAACACACTTCCCCGCCACATGTTCATGAAAGAGATCCTCAGCTCGACATCGACGTCGTCGCCACCTCGAGCACCGTGTCGGCGGCGCGGGCTGTTGCACCTGGCGTGCCAAGCTGCTGTCGCACTTGGGCCAGTGCCGCGCGCATCTCGTCGCGCTTGGTGACATCCGTCAGCAACGCGATGGCTTCTTCCGCTGTCCGCTCCGGAGTGAAATCGTCCTGAATCAACTCGGGGACGATGCGATGGCCGGCCACGAGGTTGGGCATTGCAAACGTATCGACATGCACGAGCGGTTTGCCCAGGCGATACTCGATCGGCGACACCTTGTAGACGACGACCATCGGCCGCTCGTGGAGCGTGGCCTGAATCGTCGCGGTGCCTGACGCCGTGATCACGACGTCACTCGACGCCAGCACGTCGTCCGTGCGATCGCGCACGAGGACGAGACCGTGGTTCCCTTCATTGACCAGCGGCGCAAACAAGTTGTCGGGCATGCCGGGCGCACATGCCACGACGAACTGCACGCCGGGCACGCGCTCACGAATGAGCGGCAGGGCCTGCGTGAGGATGGGAACGATGCGATTCAACTCGTTGCGCCGGCTGCCGGGCAAGAGCGCCACCGTCGGCGCCTCCGGATTCAGGCCGCGGTCGTTCAGAAAGGCCACGCGATCCTGACCCGTACGGATCAGGTCAACCAGCGGATGACCGACGAACTGCACGTTCACGCCCGCACGTTGATACAGCGCCTCTTCGAACGGGAAGATCACCAGCACCCGATCGACGTACTCCTTCATCGTCTCCATGCGACCGGGGCGCCATGCCCAGAGCTGCGGACTGACGTAGTAGACGATCGGGATTCCGAGGCGCCGGAGCGCCGCCATCAGGCGGAAGTTGAAGTCGGGAAAATCGATCGCGACGAAGACGTGCGGCCGAAGCTCGCGCGCCGCGTCAACGAGCTTGCGCAACATCGCGAACGATCGGGGAATGATCTTGATGGCTTCGGTGATGCCGGTCACCGACAGCGGACTGTAGTCGGCGACCAGATGACCGCCGGCAGCCTTGAGGCGCGGCCCGCCGAACCCGAAGATCTCGGCGTCGGGCACGCGGCGTCGCAGTTCAGCCGCCAGCGCACCCGCGTACATGTCGCCTGAGGCCTCGCCGCAGGAGATCATGATCCTCATAATCGAACGACCAAGGGTCCCCTACGGGGCGCGCGGTTCTTTCTTGAGCGTCGCCGACATGGGGTCCAGGTCGTCGAGCGCGATGACGTCGAACTCCGTGAATCCGACGGCGCGGAGGCTGCTCACGAACGCTTTGGCATTCCCGACGAGCACGATCGACAGGCGGTCGGTCCGGATGTACTCGCGCGCGACGCGCTGAATGTCATCCGGTGTAATCGACTGGACGCGCTCGCGATAGTTCGCGACTTCTTCGATCGGCAGCTCGTAGAAGACGTTGTTGATGACCGTCGTCGCGATGTCGTTGGGCGTTTCGATTGTCAGCGGAAAGCTGCCGGCCAGATACGCCTGCGCATCTGACAGCTCCCGTTCGAACACACGCTGCCGCTGAAGCTTGGCGATCTCTTCCACCGTGAGCCGCAATGTCTCGGCGGTCGTCTCCGTGCGGGTGTTGGTTTCCGCGACGAAGTCGCCGGCCTGCTTGAACGCCTGCATGTCGGCTTCGGCGCCGTAGGTCAATCCGCGTTCGGACCTGAGCACGCGATGCAGCCGATTGGCGCCTTCCCCGCCCAGGATCTTCACCGCCATGTCGAAGGCCAGGTAGTCGGAGTGCTTACGCGGAATCGCGATCTGTCCGACGCGAATCTCGGTCTGCACGGCATCAGGCTTGTCCACGATCACGAGGCGACGGGTGGGCGGCGGTGGGTCAACCGGCTTCCACGCGGGGACATCACCACGCGGCCAGCTGCCGAACACCTTCTCGGCCATGGCGAACGCCTCGTCACTCGAGATGTCGCCGACGATGCCGAGAATCATGTTGTTCGGCACGAAGTACTGGCGGTGGAACGCTCGCAGATCGTCCTGCGTGATGCGCGCCAGCGACGACGTAGTACCGCTGCCCGGCTTCCCGTACGGATGGAACCCGTAGATCAGGCGATCGAAGAGCATCGACGCCACATACGACGGATCCTCGCCGCTCACGCGCAGTGAGGACAGCGCCTGCTCGCGCTGGCGCTCGATCTCTTCCGGAGAAAACGCCGGGCGACGAACGACGTCGTGAACGAGGTCCATCGCCAGCGCGAAGGAGTCCTTCATCACAACGGCATTGACGAAGGTCAGATCCGTACCCGACCCGGTGCCCATCGCGCCACCGATCGAATCGATCTGATCCGCAATCTGCTGCGCGCTTCGCGTCGTCGTCCCCTGATCGAGCAGCTTCGACACGAGCTCGGCAAGTCCACCCTTGTTTTCCGGATCCTGCGCCGCACCAGCCCGCACGAGGAGACGCATCGTGACCGCCGGCTGCTCGTGATGCGCGACAGTGATGACCTGCATGCCGTTCGACAGCGTTTTCACCTGGAACGGCGGAAACTTCACCTCGCGCGCTGCCAACGGTCGTGGCGCTCGCTCCGTCGGCCATTCGGCGGTCTGAGCGAAGGCCGGGGAGACGCTCAAGGCAACTCCCAACAGCATCATGAGCCAACTCCCAATTCCCAAACGCACAGTTAGGCGTTTTGGGAGTTGGGCCCTTGGGAGTTGGGAATTGATCATCGCGACCCACCCTTTGGGAGGATGTGCAGGACGACACGATTCATTGGCGTGAAGTACGTCTTCGCCACGCGCTGCACGTCGGCTCGCGTCACGTCCATGAAGATGTCGAACTCACCGTCGGCCGTCGTGATGTCGTTGTGGATCACGGCCGCGTGAGAAAGATGCCGGGCCTTGTCCTCGTTCGACTCGCGACTGACGATGTAGTCGCGCGCGAACTGGTTCTTGGCGCGCTGCAACTCGCCGTCCGTCACGGGCATTTGCGCCATCTTCTCGAACTCGGCGATCAGCGCCCGCTCGGCGGCCTCAGGCGTCTGCCCGGGCTGGACGATCGCAACGGCGTAGAACAGGTTCGGGTCCTCGATGATGTTGCCGCTGCCGAACGCAGTGAGCGCAATCCGCTTGTTGTAGACCAACTCGCGCGGAATGCGCGCGCTCTGCCCGTCCGACATGATCTTCGCGGCGATGTGCAGCGGATACGCGTCGGGATGCCCGTCGTACGTGATGTGGTACGCCACGACGACGGCGGGCAACGGCCACGCCTCCTCGATGACCGCGCGGCGTTCTTTCGTCTGCGGCGGTTCCTTCGGCAAGTCCCTCGGCACCGGACGCTTCGCCTTCGGCACGCGCGCGAAGTACTGATTCACCATCGAGAGCGTCTGGGCCGCGTCGAAGTCGCCGACGATCACGACGGTCGCGTTCTCGGGAACGTAGTAGGTCTCGTGGAACTCGCGCACGTCGGCAATCGACGCAGCTTCGAGATCGACCATGCTGCCGATCGTCGGATGCTTGTAGGGGTGGGTCGTGAACGCGTTGTCGAAGATGATTTCCGACAACCGGCCATAGGGCTGGTTCTCGACGCGCATGCGGCGTTCTTCCTTCACCACCTCGCGCTCGCGCTTGAACGCCTCGTCATCGATGCGCAGCGTGGCCATACGATCGGCTTCGAGCCACAGCGCGAGCGGCAGGTACTGCGACGGCAGGGTCTGCCAGAACACGGTCTCGTCTTCCGTGGTGAACGCGTTGCTGCGGCCACCAACGCTGGCGATGATCGAGGTGTGCGATTCGGGCTCGACGTTCTTGGAGCCCTTGAACATCATGTGCTCGAAGAGATGCGCGAAGCCGGTGCGACCGGTACGCTCGTTCTTCGAGCCGACGTGATACGTCACCGATACGTGCACGATCGGAGTCGAATGATCCTCAGACAGGATCACGCGCAGCCCGTTCCCGAGCGTGGTGATCTGGTACTGAAGCTTCGGGGGACGGACAGCGGCGTTCACCGATGCATACGCCACCATCAGGACGGCCGCCAGTGCGAACACGGCGAACCGGGTCGATTGCTTCCGGAGGCGCATACTCGTCAATTATCGTCCAGACGAGCGACTCATGAGGCGAAAGCCTGCGGTGAACCACTGCGCAACACCAAACTCGACCGGATAGGGGTCGATCCGGCGTTCACCGGCGACAAAGAGCTCCACCGCCCCCGCGCGACCTTCGAACCGGACGCCGCCGTCGATTTTGTAGCCGGTTTGATTGCCGCGATTCTGACTGCCGTCGACGCCAAGGTAGCGAACGTCTGCTCCTGCGAACAGACCAATCCACGGACGCACCTTCACGTCGCTGCGCACAGCGGCATCGAGCTCCCACGAATAGTCAACGGTGGTCTTCATGAACACGCCGCGAATATCGGTACGCGAATCAAAGGTGGCTTCGCGGTATTTGAACGCCTTACGTACGCGGCCACCGAGCGTGTTCCAGTCGATGGCTTCCTCTTTGGGTCGATCCGCGAGATGTCGTGACTGGTGATACAACTGCCCCGCGATTTCGAAGCCCCGCGTACGTCCTGAGACGTTCCCCGCCAGGATGTAGTTGCCCTGGTTGGGATCGAAGGAGCGAATCTCCTCTCCGAGCACAACCTGATAGTTCGCCTCGAACGTAAACCGTCCGACGCCGTAGTCAACGACGTCGAGCTCGCCGCCGAAGTCGGCGTCCCACACATAGCGCGGGTCGTCACCGGACAGATGCTCCGCGTTCATGTGAAATGCGGTACGCGACATGAACTCCACGTTGCGAGCGGGCTCCTCGGGAGGACTCTGGCTCTGCGCTCGCGCCGAAACCGCCGACACCAGTACCAACAGCGCCATCCCGGCGCAGTGCGATATTCGAACGCCCTGAATCACTCAGATGACCTTTCGGGTTGAGAGAGTGCGCGCGTGAGCTCGGCCACACGGGCTTCGAGCTGCTCGATGCGTCGCTTCATCTCTGGAAGGCGACGGAAGAGGACGGAGGCCTTGCGCCAGTCTCTACTGTCGATTGCGGGGTACCCGGCAACGAACGCGCCGGGGTCGAGCGAGTTGGTGACGCCAGATTGTCCGACGGCGATCGCCCCCCGTCCGATCGTCAGGTGACCGCCCACACCCACCTGACCGCCGAACACCACATCGTCTTCCACGTCGGTGCTCCCGGCGATGCCGACCTGC
>Ga0190271_10001188_pt1 | contig 14498 bp, 9 predicted proteins | sample Popmic356T_FD_133747 | JGI IMG/M metagenome (GOLD analysis project Ga0190271, IMG submission 133747) | Populus adjacent soil microbial communities from riparian zone of Weber River, Utah, USA - 356 T | ecosystem: Environmental > Terrestrial > Soil > Riparian zone | place: USA: Utah | collected...
GTGCCTGATGTGCGTGGGGGCGATGGTCCACGCGCGTGTCGGCACGCTGATCTTCGGGGCGCGGGAGCCGAAAGCCGGCGCGGTCGTCTCGAGCCAGCAGGCCCTTGAGCACCCGGCGCTGAACCACCGCGTCGAGGTCGTCGAAGGCATCCTGGCGGACGAGAGCCGCGAACTGCTGCAGCGCTTCTTCCAGGCGCGGCGGGCGAGCCGGACGAGCGAGTAAGACGCGATCGAGCGGCACCGCATCCCCTGCGGGCGTCCGGTTGCGAGCGGCAAGGCCTCTGCGGAGAGGTACCGAAGTGGTCGTAACGGGGCCGCCTCGAAAGCGGCTTGTCGGGTAACCGGCACGTGGGTTCGAATCCCACCCTCTCCGCCAAACTATCTCTTTTAGAATCAATAGTTTAGAAATCTGGCCTTCGGCTCGGGTGCAACGCAGCCGATCTTCGCCGTAATCTTCGCCTCCGGAACACGCGAAATCACGCCAGTCTTGGCCACGCGGGTTCCTCTCCTGGCCACGTGGGTGCAGTCAGAACCCCATCGACCACGGGCCTCGGGGAACAGGAACAGATTTGGTCGACCAAGGCGCGTTCGACCGGCCGAAGGTTGACTCGGCGGCCCCGCCGCGCTTAGGCTCCACCTCAACCGCCACCATCTCGCGCCCCCCTCGCGTCGATAGGTCGCGCCCGGACGATACTGGATGTCTCGAGCGACTGTCGGCGCCTGCGGGCGCTTTGTCTGTGTCCTCGTCTGCCTGTTCGGCCTCGCCCTTGAATCGGGCCGAAGCCAATCGCCTCCGCTGCCGGCGACACCGGCCCTCATTTCTGCGGGTGCCACTCACTCCCTCGCCATCGATGCCAGCGGAGCGATCTGGAGCTGGGGCAGCAATCTGGGCGGAGTCCTGGGTGATGGCACCACGACGCCCCGGCTCGCGCCTGTCCCCGTCACCGGTGCCGTGGGGGTCTTCACCGCAGTCGCCGCTGGTGGCACCCACAGCCTCGCGCGGCGCACCGACGGCCGCGTCCTCGCGTGGGGCGCCAACGGCAACGGCGAGGTGGGGGATGCGTCGACAACGCCCCGGCTTGCGCCGGTCGTGCTGGCCGCTCCCGTCGACGTCGTTGCCGTCGCTGCCGGCGGCAATCACAGCCTCGCGCTTCGCAGCGACGGGACGCTCGTCGCGTGGGGGCTGAACAACGAGGGTCAGCTCGGCGACAACACACGCACGCGGCGCCTGTCGCCGGTGCCCGTCACCGGCCTGACGAACGTGATCGCGATCGCTGCCGGCGGCCTTCATAGCCTGGCGTTGACCGCCGATGGTCGCGTGTTCTCCTGGGGCGCTGGCAGCGCCGGCCAGTTGGGCCATGGCTCGACCTCCCGCCGGCTGGTGCCGACGCACATTGCCGCGCTCAGTGGCATGGTCGCGATCAGCGCGGGTGGCCTTCACAGCGCCGCGGTCACGAGTGCCGGAGCAGTGGCGGTGTGGGGAAACAACGCGACCTATCAGCTCGGCGATGGTACTCAGACGCCACGGCTGGTCCCCGTGGTCCTCGCAGGATTGACCGGCGTAACCGGCGTGTCGGCTGGTGCCGGGCACACGTTGGCGATGACCTCGTCCCAGGTCCTCTACGGCTGGGGCAACAACGTCGGGTCGCAATTGGGCGACGGCACGAACACCACGCGGCCCTCGCCGGTGTCTGTGACGCCACCGGCTGCGGTGTCCGCGATTGCCGCAGGTGGTGCCCACAGTCTTGCCCTCGCCGCGGATGGCTCGGTCTGGTCGGCGGGGACGAACCTTCTCGGCCAGGTCGGTGATGGCTCCAGTACGACGGCCACCCGGTTTGTCCCCATCAGCGGTCCCGGCCAAACCTGGGGCGTGTACGCGCCCGCGCTCGCGCCATCGGGCGGCACCTTCAGTGCCCCGCAGACCGTCACCTCGTCGACGCCCACGCCGGGCGCGACCCTGCGCTACACGACCACGGGCATGGATCCCCTCGCGACCGATCCGACGTGGCCGTCAGGGGGCCTGACCCTGGCCGACCCGACGACGCTGAAGGTACGCGGCTTCAAGACGGGCATGACACCGAGTCCGGTGACGACGGGTCTCTATGCCTTCGCGGCCAACCCGCCGTTCGCGACGCCCTCGGGCGGTGCCTTCACCGAGCCGCAGACGGTGTCGCTCTCGAGCACGACGCCTGGCGCCTCGATCACGTACACGCTTGATGGGACGGACCCGACGGAGGGATCCACGGTCTACGCGACGCCATTCGTGGTGTCGTCCTCGGTCACGCTCAGGGCGCGAGCCTTCCGGGCTGGATGGCAGCCGAGCGCCGTCCTCAGCTACGTCTACACCTTCAGTTTTGGCACGTTGGCGACACCCACCGCCGCGCCACCGTCGGGCACTTACGGTGCGCCGCAGACCGTGGTGCTCTCGGCGGAGCCCGGGGCTACCATTCGCTACACGCTCGGCGGCGCCGAGCCGACCGAAGCCTCGCCCGCCTACGCCGCGCCGATCGCGATCGCCTCCACGACCACACTGAAGGCGCGCGCCTTCCGGCCGGACTGGACACCGAGCCCCATTCTCACCGCGGCCTACGTGATCGAAACCAACACGGAGCCGCTCCCGCCGGACCCGTCCACCGTTGCGACCCCGATCAACCCGGCCTCGATCACCGATTTCGCTGAGGCAAACGCCTTCCTGTACTCCGGACCGGATCCGATTCAACGCGGTGCGACGGCGAGCGCCTTCGATACACGGCGGCTCGCGATCGTGCGCGGTCGCGTGCTCGATCGCGCCGGCCAGCCCCTGCCTGGTGCACGCGTGACAATTCTGGACAACCCGGCATTTGGCCACACGCTGAGTCGTCTGGACGGCCTGTACGACATCGCGGTCAATGGCGGCGGAGATGTCGTGATCGATGTCGAGTCCGCGGGGTATCTGCCAGTGCAGCGGCGCGTGGCGACCGTGTGGCACGGGTTCGGGCAGGCGGACGATATCCGACTCACGCCGCTCGACGGGGCCGCCACCACCGTTCGATTCGATGCGGGGGGGCCGCCACAGGCGGCGCGCGGGACCCTTGTGGCTGACGACGCCGGCCCGCGGCAGGCCACCGTCATCGTCCCTGACGGCGGCGTCCACGCGAACGTTCACCTTGCTGATGGCACGGTCCTCCCCGACCAGGCGCAGCTGACGCTTCGAGCCACCGAGTACACGGTCGGCGTGGCCGGGCCGAGTGCAATGCCGGGGCAGTTGCCGGTAACCAGTGGCTACACCTACGCCGTCGAGCTGACCGCTGATGAAGCTGTGCAAGCTGGTGCGGTCGGCGTGACGTTCGATCCAGCGCTGGTCTTCTACGTCGAGAACTTTCTGCAGTTCCCGGTCGGTGGCGCTGTTCCCGCGGGCTCGTACAACCGCGTGTCAGCGGCCTGGATGACGGAGCGGAACGGTCGAGTGGTGCGCGTGCTCGCGTCAGATGCAACGGGCGCCGCAGGCCTCGACGTCGATGGCAGTGGCACGCGGGCTTCGCCGGTGGTGTGGGAGGCGCTGGGTGTCACGACGGGTGAGCGCGAGCAGTTGTCGACACTGTACCAGCTCGGCGAAACGCTCTGGCGTGTGCCCGTGCCCCACTTTTCGACCTGGGATTGCAACTGGCCGGCCGGCCCGGACGACATGACCGCCCCGAACGTCCAGGCGCCGACCAGCGACGTCGACACGGAGAACCCGACCTGCCAGGGCGGGTCCATCATCGAGTGCGAGAACCAAGCATTGGGTGAACGCCTACCGGTGGCAGGTACGCCGTTCAGCCTCAACTACCGCAGCAGCCGACAACCGGGACGTACATCCTTCCGCGCAGTCCACGTGACCACGCGCCGGGCGATGGTTCCCGCCAGTTTGAAGCGCATCGAGGTGCACATGAACGTCGGTGGGCAGCGGATCGTGCAGGCGTTCGCGCCCGACGGACCCGAATCTGCCGACCTGCTGTGGGATGGGAAGGATGCGTTCGGTCGAACCCTGGTAGGACAGCAACGGGCAAGCGTCGAAGTGCGTCACCTGTACGATGGATTCTTTCGTGTTGCTGCGGCCGCGGAGCGTAGCTTCGCGCTGCGAGGCGGCGCCCCGCTGGGGCTGAACGTCAGTCGCGGGGAGGTGTTCCTCTCCTCGACATTCGAGCTCTTCGTCGGAGGGACCGATGCCGCGGGGACGGGAACAGCCGGCTTGGGTGGGTGGACCCTCGACGTCCATCATGCGTACGATCCGGCGACGGCGACGCTCGCGTACGGGGACGGGGCGCGACGAACCGCTGCCGCACTTGTCGTGCGGACGGCGGCCGGTGGCGGCTCATTGCCACCCAGCGCAGCTCCGCAACCCGGTACGGCGGTATCGCTTCCCCCAGGGGTTTCTGGACTCATCGGTGCGGCCGACGGCACGGTGTATGCGCAGTCGCCGAACGCCGCACGCGTCTTCGCGTTCGGAGCGGACGGGCAGATTCTTGAACGGATTGTGCCGCCCGCTCCCGAGGGTTACAGGCGCAGCAGCATCAGCGTCGATCCCGACGGGAATCTCCTCATCGCAGAGATGACCCTCCTGCAGTCGTTCCTGAGTGCGTGCAGCACCTCATCGTACCGGGCTGCGAGATTCTTCGTTGTGCGCCCGGATGGCACCATCCAGGACGGCACGCATCAAGCGGTCATCCTGCCGGCCAACGTGTGCCAGCCGAGCGGAGCGATCAAGCTCGCCCCGGGGAAGGGGCGAAGCATGATCGGGGGCTTCGGGCCGTATCTCTACGAGTTCTCTCCCGGCGCGACGACGCTGCTGCTTACCACAGGCAGCCCGACCAGTTCCGCGAGCTACATCACTGCGATCTGGACCGATCCCGACGGGACGATTTACTTTGCGGCCAACAGTCGCGTCTCGGCGATCGACGCGACCGGAAAGGTGACGATCATCGCGGGAACCGGGACCTCTGGGTTCAGCGGCGATGGGGGTCCCGCAACACTGGCACAGGTGGGATTCGTGGGGAGTATCGTGCGGGATCCGGCGGGCCATCTGGTGCTCCATGACACCACATCGCAGCGGCGGGTCCGTCGCATCACGCCCGATGGATTCATTCACACCGTCGCGGGCGCCGGGGCGAGCTTCGATGAAGGTACGCCGGCGGCCCGAGCCACGCTCAACGGCCAGGGGCTCGCAGTCGACCGACTGGGTGACCTCTTCGTCACTGACAACCACACCACCCTTGGAGGACGCATTCGGCGCCTACAACCGGCCCTGGCCACGCCGCTTGGCAGCAGCTTCCACATTGCGTCTGAGGATGGCTCGGCACTGTTCGAGTTTGACGCGGGCGGCCGGCACCTCGGCACGCGAGATGCGCTCGTGGGCACAGTGCTCTACACGTTTGAGTACGATCCAGCCGGCCGTTTGATCCACATCACAGATGTGGATGGGCAGATCACGACGATCGAGCGCCTTGCCGACGGCGCGCCCAGCGCCATCGTAGCCCCCTTCGGCCAACGCACCTCGCTCACCGTCTCGCCGAATGGCTACCTCGCCGCGGTTGCGGATCCCGCCGGCGGCACCACATTGTTAACGCACGGGGAGGGCGGCCTGCTGACAGGGATGCGAACGCCGAAGGGTGACGACTACACCTTCTCGTACGACGGCCTCGGGCGCCTCGTTGAGGATAGGGATCCGGCCGGAGGCGTACAAACCCTGAGTCGGGTGGCTGCCGGGCTCCAGGCTACCGTTACCGTTGCTCACAACGCCGGTCATGATCGCGCGCACGAGGTGACCCGGCTCGCGAGCGGTGACGAAGAGCGCCGGACCCGGGACGCCGACGGCACGGTGACAGTGACCACCATCCTGGCGAACGGGATTCGGGACACGTTGACGGCGGATGGGACACGCCAGACCCTTCAGCTGTCGCCGGATCCGCGGTTCGGGATGCAGGCGCCGATTGCGGCTTCCACCACCATCACAACGCCTGGCGGGCTAGCTTGGCAATCCAGCAGCACACGTGAGGCGATACTCGCCGATCCCCAGAACCCGCTGAGCCTGACGCGCCAGACAGACACCACTCTCGTCAATGGACGAACGTGGCGCCAAGTCTTCGACGTGCCCACGCGGACGCTGACGGCCACCACTCCAGCGAATCGAACGACGACGACCGTGTTCGATGCCACCGGCCGCGTGTCCCAGGTGACGGCAGGCTCGCTCTTGCCGGTGACGTTCAGCTATACCCCGCAGGGTCAGCTGGCGACCGTTACGCAGGGCACGCGCACGACGACTTTCACGTACGACGCGCGCGGGCGGGTAGAACGCGTCACGGATCCGCTGGCACGCGAGGCGCTGTTCGCCTACGACCTTGCGGATCGGTTGACGAGCCAGACGCTGCCAGGCGGACGGACGGTGGGCTTCGGCTACGACGCCGGCGGCAACGTGACCGCCGTGACGCCGCCCGATCGCCCCGTACACGGTTTCAGCCATACCCCGGTCGATCTGCCGGATCGCTACGACCCGCCGGCGGCGACACCGGGCGGGCCCACGACCGCGACCTTCCGCATCGACCGCGCCGTGCAGACAGTCACGCGACCCGACGGGCTGACGCTCACCCTCGGCTACGACGGCGCTGGCCGGCCGGAGACGGTAACCACGCCGACCAGCACGACGACATGGACCTACGCGCCGACATCCGGACTGGTGACGAGTCTCGCCACGCCCGATACGACGGTCGGCATCGGCTACGACGGTAGCCTGCCGACCAGCGTGACCTGGACCGGCGCCGTGACCGGCACCGTCGGCGTTACCTACGACAATTTTCTGCGCCCGAGCAACCAGACCGTGAATGGTGGCGCGACCGTCGCCTTCACCTACGACCTCGACAACATGCTGACGGGGGCGGGGGCCCTGACGATCACGCGCCAGCCGGCAACCGGCCTGATCACCGGGACGACTCTGTCCGGCGTCAGCGAGAGTCGGACGCTGAACGGCTTTGGCGAAGTGACCGCGCGGGCCTTAACACGGAGCGGCAGCACGCTCTACAATGCCAGCTACACGCGCGACGCACTCGCCCGCATCGAGTCGAAGACCGAGACGGTCGGCGGCACGACGCACGTCGAGGCCTACACGTACGATGCGGCGGGCCGGCTAGAGACGGTCACGCGAGATGGGATCCTGTCGGCCACCTACGGCTACGACACGAACGGGAATCGCACCAGCACGACGACGACGGCCGGGACGACCACGGCGACCTACGATGCGCAGGATCGCCTGCAGCAGTGGAGCGACACCAGCTACACCTACACGGCAGCCGGCGAGTTGCTGACGAAGTCCGAGCCCGGTGTCGGCACGACGACCTACACATACGACGTGCAGGGCAACCTGCGGCACGTGGCGCTGCCGACCGGGACGGTGATCCAGTATGAAGTCGATGCGCTGAACCGGCGGGTCGGTCGCCTGGTGAACGGCGCGCGGACGCTCGGTTGGCTATGGGCGGGAACGCTGCGACCGGTCGCGGAACTGGATAGCGCGGGAAACCTGGTGAGCCGCTTCGTCTATGGCACCGGGATCAACGTCCCGGACTACATCGTGCGCGGCGGACAGACGTATCGGCTGATAACGGACCACCTGGGGAGCGTGCGACTCGTAGTCGACGTGGCTACCGGCGCGGTCGTCCAGCGACTCGACTACGACGGGTGGGGACGGGTGACGCTAGACACCAGCCCCGGCTGGCAGCCGTTCGGGTTCGCGGGCGGGCTGTACGATCCGTTGACCGGGCTGGTCCGTTTTGGGGCTCGGGACTACGACGCCGCTGTCGGACGATGGACCACGAAGGACCCCTTGGGCTTCGGCGCCGGGCCGAACTTCTACGCCTACGTCAGCGGGAACCCAATCACCCGGACCGATCCTTTGGGCCTGGAAGACGGCGATTTCCTGGACCAGATGAATCCTTTCAATCTGCAAGGGTCGCTGGCGCAGACTGCCCTTTCGATTTGGGATGCGCTCGGGGGAATGGCGACCGGTGATTGGGCGCAGGTCGCGGCCGCCGGGGCCACGAGCCCCCTCGGACAGACCGAGAACGGTCCCGGATGGGCATACTACGGCACCCGGGCCTCGCTTGCTACGTCGGGTGCCGCGGCTGCCGGTGCCGGGTACGTAATGGCGGTGGAAGGTGCTGCCGCTCATGGGTTTTGCAGGGTGGGTTACAAGGTTACCGAGAGAGCCACAGCGCCTTTCCGTACGTCGGGTCATAGGTGGTACTCCGAGATGCTGACACGGGATCTCATTTCGAACGGGGCTCGCTCGGCAACAAGAGAGCCTGGATTCCTTAATTGGCTGAAGATGATCCGATACGGAGAAAAGGGCAGCGGCGAAGTCGTGCTGAACTGGGTAACGAGGACGATCGTCCATTCAAATCCGTTCTTCTGAGCTGGCCCATGAAAGCTGCCGATCTTCGCGTCAGGTTCCTTCAGGTGGTGGAGCGCTTTAACTCCGGTGAGTTCGACATCCCGGCCTTCTGGGAAGAGGTCGAGGTGCTGAATCGAGCCGGACTCCATCAAGCCTTCAAGGGGGAGGAAGAGGAGCGCGCTGTGAGTCAGCTCACCTGGGCCCTAGATTTGTATGACGCAGGGCTCCAACCGAGACCGGGCGTGGTTGGGCGAACACTGGACGCTTGGGGCGGACTTGTCCGGGACGAGAATCGAGTCAGCACAGATGAGGTGAGGGCGCGAGCTCTCATGGTTGAACGGATCCTCAAGAACGCCAGATGACTCGTGCGGCTTCGTTTCCGGGAACGGTGGCTCTGGTCGCCAGTGCCTACGAACGGCTCGAGAGGCCCGTCGCCGCGCGGCGCGGCAGACGAGAAGGTCCGCCGGCCAAGGCAACCGCAGACGACGCTCGATAACCAGATAGCCGCGCTTCGCGCAGAGGGACATCAGCGAGCGGCGGCGGATGAGGTGCATTGTGCGAGCTGGAACCTATGCGGACGGCCGGTGGGTTCCGGGTGCGCCCGTGACGCCAAGGGAGCAAGGTAAGGTTCGGCGAGAATCGTACGTTCGTCTAGTGTGCAGGATGTGCAGCGCGAGAGGGAGTGGCGAGCTGGAGAAGCGGCTGAATGGCGGGGGGGCGGCGAGCCATCGCGGTGCAATCAGGTGCAAGGCGCCGCGGCAACCACGGCATTCATGGCAATCACGGCAACGTAGTTTCTGTAAGTTACAGAATCCACAGGAGGTGATCGGGTTCGAATCCCACCCTCTCCGCCAATCACACCTCCCCCGTCACGGCGTCAGCCGCTCATCATCTAGAACGCAGGTTGCACGTAGAACCTTACAGACCCCGCTTCGCTTCGCCGCAAGGGCGCTGCCGATCTGCTCACCGCGGGCGCTTCGCGCGAAGACCAGTTGGAAGGTTTCGCCCGTGTTCGTAGACGATGCCCGCGAACTCGCGTGCGGTCAGCCTGGCCACGCCTGGAAGTCGAAGAGGCGATCGTTCCTCGGGACGTCGACGAAGGGCGAATCGGAGGACCGGTCTTCGAAGGCGAGGGTCATGGGCGTGGCGTCCGGGCGCCGCCTGCACTCATACGTCGATCGAGGGTCATCCGAATCGACAGGTGTCTGCGGATCCCTCGCGCAGCCGAGGCCGGTGACGACGATTCGAGCAGCGTGCGCTTCAACTGCTCCGACACCGGCCGCTGGCCGAGCCACTGATCCAGGAACGCGATCATCAGGCCGTGCGGGGCGCGCGACACGGCCGTCAGCGTGTTCCTCCGGATGGTGGTGCCCTTTCCGGGTTCGTATTCCACCAGCAGGACGTCGCCCTTGCGCACTGCGCCCACGGTCGCGAGCAGGTGGGTGGTGGCGGCGGGATCCAGGCGCGGCGGCACCAACTCTAGCCGCCAGGGGCGGGTGAGCGGGCTGAAGGGGTCGTCGTCGATGGCGACTTCGATCCGCAGCGCCTTGGCGGCATCGTCTCTCGCGAGATCTGCGAGGTCGAGCGGCCGAGCCTCGGCGTACACCGCAACGGAGTAGAGGGCTTCGCCACCGAGCTGGTCCGTTCGCGATCCCGCGGCCGTCAGGGTGAGCGGCGTGAAGCCGACGCGAACGTCCGCCGGGCATTGGCCGTGGAGGGCGGCCGGCGTGCCTGCGAATGAAACGATCGCCGCGATGAAAGCCACGTAGCTGCGTGTCATGGCGTGCGGCCAGCGCATCATGGTTCTCCTCGTGAGACTGTGCCGTGGCGCTCGCCGGTCGAGTTGTCGAGCAGCGCCTTCCTGTTGGGGACTGACACTCGCCAGAAATCGGTTCGACCTCTGCCGGGCAGCGTATTACGCTCCCAGGCAGCCCATGCATCGACGCGTCGGACCTGGCACCTGCGGGCGTCCCGTGGCTTCTTGGGGATGCTCGCGCGTAGGCCCAGCGCACGCGATCCGCTACAGCTAGTGTGCCCGCGGTTACATCAAGTTGACTATGCCCGCCCGCCATACGGCGGGCTCGCCGCGCTCGTGGCATCAGCAGTCAACGGCGCCAGCGGGCATCTTCAGCCGTGCGGCTTCGTGCGCCGCGATTCGCGCCCACGCGAACGCATCGTTCGGCGGCAGCGTGCTGGTGACGATAGCGCCGGCGATAGCGTTGAGCATCCAGTCGACTTCCTCGCGGCGTCGTTCCGGATCGATGAAGGAGTGGTGGCGGCTGGCTCCGGTCTTCGTGCTGCTCATGACGGCTTGCCTTCTCGATGTCTACTCTCTCGTGCGACGCCGGCGTTCGTGGTCGCTTGCTTGTTCCTCGAGGTCTTGCGGCGTTCTGACCTCGATGCACAAGGATCGCAAAGGCGGCGTTCTCGCGCGACCTCACTTCGGGTGAGCGATCGTACCCAAAAGGGGAGGAACACGGGGTCACTCGATCGCCCGCCTGGGACCGGCGGGCCTGACGAGCGTCGCCGCACTCGTCGCGGGCGCCAATCATTCGGGCGCCATTGGGACCGACAGCACGCTACGGCTCTGGGGCCTCGGCGCCAGCGGCCAGATCGGCGACTCATTTACCACCAACCGCGTGACCACCACGACGCTTCTGCGCCGACCACGGGCATCCACCTGGCGCTCGGCGCGAACCATTCGCTGGCCGTCACAGCCGCCGGCGTCGTCTATACGTTCGGCGGCAACGCCTCCTCGCAGCTCGGTGAGGGCACCGCGCAAGGTCGGTCCACTCCTGACACGATCAGCGGACTGAACCACGACTGGAAAGTCGGTACGCCGACCTTCAATACCAACCCAGGAACGTACAACGTCGAGAAGAGCGTGGTGGTCAGTGACGCCACGCCGGGGGCGACGGTCCACTACACGCTTACCGGCATCGACCCCACGGAAGCGATCCGGTGGTGGCGTCCGGCGGAACCGTCCTGATCGACGAGTCGCGCACCTGAAGGCGCGGGCCTGGAACGGGACGATGCCGGCGTCGAACGTCGCCAGTGCCGTCTACACGCTGCAGGTCGCGACGCCGACGTTCAGCCCGACGCCGACGACCTACCCCACACCGCAGACGGTCTCGCTGAGCACGACGAGCCCCGCAGCGACGCGCTACACGCTCGACAACTCGACGCCGACGGCGGCCTCCCCGGCCTGACAAGCGCGATGACCCACATCGCCATTCACGAAGCACAGGATGGCACGCCGGTCCTCGATCTTCGTCGGTGATGCCCTTTTCGCCGCGCGAAGTTGAGCCGAGAGCCTGCACGTCCGCTAGCGCGACGCGACCGAGGTCGCCGCCATCCCCAGCGTCTGGTGTCGCCGGTGCGGCCGTGTCCACGTTCCAGAACGAGGGCAAAGATCTGCTCCCGTCGTCGCTCGAGATAGGAGGCTCGCTGCCCACGCGAACCGGATGAGTTGGGGTGGCCATGCTCGTCTGTGTATGGCCGTGCCGCGCACAACTCGTGCGCCAAGAGTCATTTACCTGAGTGCAGCGGCGTCATGCGGGCCGGCTCGGCGGGCGGATCGGTTTGTGCTCCGCTGAACCCGCACGGCGTCTCTGGCGCTGGTCGGGAGAGGAGCGCCATGAGTCGAGCGAAGGCAACGCACGGAGCCGAGTCAGTGCCGCACGTCTCGGATCCAGTCGCGGAGCCTGCGGTGTCGGTCGTTGATCGCACGGAGCCCAATCGTAGGCATCGGCGCTTCGGCCGGAGGCTTGGAATCGCTCGAGCGGCCCTTCTCCCATCTGCCATCGGATACGAGGATGGCGTTCGTCGTCCCTGCAGAACCTGTCACCGGACTTCAAGAGCCTGATGGACGGGCTCCAGGATCGTCGAACGTCGATGCCGTTCGGCATAGCCGAGCACGAGTTGGCGGTGGAGCCCAACTGTGTCTACCTCGACTGATCGCGGGAAACGAAGAGCGGGCAATATGATCCTTGAAGCCTCTGGCCTTCCATGCCGGCAGCCCTGATCGTCGATCGCGTCGGTGATGTCGTGCTCGGCTTCTTCGCGACAGCCGGCGCGCTCGCCGTGTTCGCCGGGCGCGCGGTCGTGGAGGCGTTCCGCCCACCGTACGATTTCGCAGAGATCCTGCGCCACCTCTACCAGTTCGGCCTTCGCTCCATGCCGCTGATCGTGACTGCGGGGTTCGCCATTGGCGTGGTGCTGTCGATGCACACCCGGGCCTCGCTCGAGCGCTTCGGTGCCGAAGCCATGATTCCTGCGGGACTCGCCATCGCGCTGATTCGCGAGACGGGTCCGCTGACGGCCGGACTCCTCGTGGCCGGCCGCGTCGGTGCCGGCATTGGCGCGGAGATCGGCGCCATGCGCGTGACCGAGCAGATCGACGCGCTCGAGGCCAGTGCGGTCGACGCGTTCAAATACCTGGTCGTGACGCGCGTCGTTGCGTGCATGGTGGCCATGCCCGTCCTCACGACCATGATGAACTTCTCGGGCGTGATTGGAGGCTACGTGTCCGAGGCCGCTCTGTCCGGCATGCCCTGGCAGCTGTACTTCGAGCGCTCGTTCATGTTCATCGGGTTCGCCGATCTCATTCCGGCGACGTTGAAAACCATCGTCTTCGGCTTCCTGATTGCGATCGTGGGCAGCTATCTGGGATTCACGACGGGGGGCGGCACCGAAGGGGTGGGCAACGCATCGACGCGAAGCGTCGTGCTGGCGTCGATCCTCCTCATCCTGAGCAACGTCCTCCTCGTCAGGCTCATCTTCTTCTTCTATCCGCCGGCCCACGGATGAAGGGCGTGTCGACAACCGTCGCCCCCGGCTATGTGCCTGAGCCCGCTCCGGCGGTGGACGAGTGTCCGGCTGTCGATGCCGCGGTCCGGCTGGAGCGCGTCTCGAAGCGATTCGGCGCACGTATGGTGCTCGATGACGTGACCTTCGCTGTGCCGCGGTCGCGCGCGTTCTGCATTCTGGGCCGCAGCGGAACAGGCAAGAGCGTCACGCTCCGACACATCATCGGCCTCGTTAAGCCCGATGCTGGCCAGGTCTTCGTCGATGGCCTGGAGATCACAGCCCTCGGCAGCCGCGGACTGGCTGATGTCCGGCGTCGAATGGGCTTCCTCTTTCAGGCGGGTGCGCTCTTCGATTCCTTGACAGTGGGTGACAACGTGGCGTTCCCGCTGCGCCGGCACACGAAGCTGCCGGAGGACGAGATCCGCCAGCGGGCACAAGAAAAGCTCGCTGCCGTGGGCTTGGAACACGAATTCGACAAGATGCCGGCCGACCTGTCCGGCGGGATGCGAAAGCGCGCGGGACTCGCCCGCGCCATGGCCCTCGATCCCGCCGTCCTGCTCGTCGACGAACCGAGTGCGGGCCTCGATCCGATTACGACCCGTGAGATCGATCAGCTGCTCATCGAGCGGAAACGACACGGCACCACGCTCGTGGTCGTCACCCACAATATTCCGAGCGCGCGGCTCCTGGGCGATGACTTCGCGTTGCTCCACGGGGGGAAGATCGTGGCGCGTGGGACGGCGCAGGATCTGGACGCCAGCGACGATCCGTTGGTCCAGGCGTTCATGCGCTCGGAAGGTGGTGGGTGATGGCTACTCCGGCCCGGCTGGCAGGCGTCGGCGTCTTCGTGCTCCTGGGGCTGTCCCTGTTTGCGGTCGCGCTGTTCATGATTGGCGACCGGCAGCTCGCCTTTGCGCGGAAAGTCGTCGTCTATACCGAGTTCAAGACCATCACCGGCTTGCAGCCTGGTGCGATCGTGCGCGTCTCCGGTGCCCCAGCCGGCTCGGTCACCGATATCGACGTGCCCTCTGACCCAAGCGGAAAGTTCCGTGCGCGCCTGGAGATCACGGAAGACCTCCATCAGCTCGTGCGCACCGACTCCGTCGCGGCGATCCAGACGGAAGGCCTCGTCGGTGGTTCGTTTCTGGCCGTGAGCACCGGAACAGCCGGCGCGCCCCGAGCGCCCGCAGGGTCGACCATCCCGAGCCGCGAGCCCTTCGTGCTGGCCGACATGTTCGAGCAGGTGAGCGGGACGATCGGCAAGGTCAACGCGACCATCGATAGCCTCGGA
>Ga0190271_10001189_pt1 | contig 14485 bp, 10 predicted proteins | sample Popmic356T_FD_133747 | JGI IMG/M metagenome (GOLD analysis project Ga0190271, IMG submission 133747) | Populus adjacent soil microbial communities from riparian zone of Weber River, Utah, USA - 356 T | ecosystem: Environmental > Terrestrial > Soil > Riparian zone | place: USA: Utah | collected...
ATGGGCAAGCACGAACGCGTGGTCACGGTCGACCTCAAACACCTGAAAGGTGATGTAGCGCCAACCCTTGCCTTCCTTGCCTGCGTCAGTCGGAGCATCAGACGATTGCTCAATAAGGAGCACGGTATCACCCGCGAGGAACGTTGCCGCCTCTCCCACCGGCGGCCCTTCCGGCAGACCGAGCGCCTCCTTGTAGAACTTCCGGTGCGCTGCGACGTCGCGCACCGCGAGACGAATGCCGATGCGCTCGATGCCGTACATTCCATACGGCAGCAACGTCACTCGATTGCCTTCCGGATCTGTCAACGTCTCTGGCGCAGCAAGCCCGTCACGCGCGATCAGTAGTTCGCGGTAGCCAGACGGCGGCCGATCCGGGATCGGCTCGTACATCCGGTTGATCTTCAGAATCGAACCGCGAAGATCGTGGCGAAACTGTTTTTCGCCACGCCTGATCGGCTGCATGTATTCAAACGGAAGGCCGATCCGTTTCTGCCAGAACTCCAGGCACGGCTCGGCATTGTTTGTCGCGAAGCCGATGTCGATACGCGGTTTGGCGAGCTTCATGCGTTCAAATCCTGGTCGCGGACATATGGACGCAAGTGTATCGCAAACCGCTCATCAGGACACCAGCAGGGCGGCGCCGTTCTCCGCCGCGGTCCGCGCGCGCCGCGCACGCACCGCCCGCGCCAGCCGCTCCAGCACCTCCACCGAGGTTTCCCAGCCGATACAGCCGTCGGTGATGCTCTGGCCGTAGCGCAGGGGTTGACCGGGCACGAGTTCCTGCTTGCCGCCGACCAGATGGCTTTCGACCATCATGCCGACGATGCAACGGTTGCCGTTCTCGATCTGCCGGGCGACGGAGTCGACGACGACCGGCTGATTGTCGGGATCGTAGCCGCTGTTGGCGTGGCTAGCGTCGATCATCACGCTGGAGTTCAAGCCGGCCTTCTTCAGTTCGCCGCAGATCGCGCTGACATGCGGTGCGTCGTAGTTCGGCCACTCGCCGCCGCGCAGGATGACGTGACAGTCCCGGTTGCCGGTGGTCGATGCGATCGCCGAGCGGCCGTCCTTGGTCACTGCGAGGAAGTGATGCGGCTGCGAGGACGCCTTCACCGCATCGATGGCGATCTTCACCTTGCCGTCGGTACCGTTCTTGAAGCCGATCGGACAGGACAGGCCCGACGCCAGCTCGCGATGCACCTGGCTTTCGGTGGTTCTGGCGCCAATGGCGCCCCAGGCTACCAGATCGGAAACGTATTGCGGCGCGACAATGTCGAGATACTCGCAAGCGACCGGCAGACCGAGATCGTTGATGTCGAGCAGCAGTTTGCGTGCAACCCTCAGGCCATCGTCGATGCGGAACGAGCCGTCGAGATCGGGATCGTTGATCAATCCCTTCCAGCCGACGGTGGTGCGCGGCTTCGAGAAATACACGCGCATGACGATCACGAGATCGTCGCAAAGTTTCTGCCGCAGGCCATCGAGGCGACGTGCGTATTCCATTGCGGCGTCCACGTCGTGGATCGAACACGGGCCGATCACGACCGCCAGACGGTCGTCCCTGCCGTGCAGGATGTCATGCAAAGCGTCTCGCGCAGCTGCGACCGTCGCAACCGCCCGGCCGGTCGCGGCAAACTCGCCCATGACCTCGTTGGGGGTCACGAGTGCTCTTATTTCGCGAATGCGGATGTCGTCGGTGATGCCTGGCACTGGAAACTCCTTGGGTTGGAGTCGGCCGGAGGCACAAAAAAAGCCGCCAGCAGACTGGCAGCTTGTCGGGGGTTGGTCTGTACTAAGTCGTCAGATCAAACGTGTCCCTTCCGCTGCCAAAGGTTTTGGAAACCGTAAAACCAAAAGTAATAGCAGCTGGACGCATTGATCATGACGGCGGCTTCTTAGACCCGAACGGGACCATTGTCACCTGCCCTCGTCGAAGAATCCGGCCGAACGTGGCCCTTAGGTTACACGCCGACATAGACGCCGCCATTGGCGTGAATCACCTGGCCCTGGATGAATTCGGCGTCGGGACTGAGCAGATACTCGACCAGCGAGGTGTAGTCGGAGTCCCGGCTGGCGCGGCCGGACGGGTTGGCGGCGGCCGCCTGTTGCACGCGCTTCAGCGCGAGATCCTCACTGCCGGTCATCCTGGCAACCGACGTCGTGTGCACGAGACCCGGCGAGGCGGCATTGATGCGGATGCCGAGCGGCGCGAGCTCCGGCACCAGATAGCGGATCACCGCTTCGGCCAGCGCCTTGCCGACGCCAAGCGCGGCGTAGCCCGGCCGCGCGGTTCGCGCACCGGCCGACGATATAAAGACGATGCTGCTGCCGCGTCCGAGCATCGGCATCGCCGTCCTGACGAGATAAAACAGCGACAGTCCGTTCGCCTGCATGGCGCGGGTGAATTTTTCCAGATCGGCATCGAGCATATTGGTCGGATAGACCATCGCCGCGGAGTGCACGATGTGCCGCAGGCCGCCGCCGGACTTTTCGATCTGGCGCATCAATGTCTCGCAGCCATCGACCGTCGAAACATCGCCGCGCAGCGTTGTGACGCGCGCGCCCTTCGCTTCGCAGCGCTTTGTCGCCTCGGCGGCGCCGGCATCGTCGGCGAGATAGGCTAGCACCAGCGTTTCACCCGGGCGCGACAATCGTTCGGCGATTGCAAGACCGATGCCTTTGGTGCCACCTGTAATCAGCGTCGTCATGATGTTATCGCCTGCGGCGCCGCAGGCTCCTTTGTTCTATTTCAGCGGTGAACCGAGTTTCTCGGCGGTCTCGAGAATCCAGTCATAGTAATGCGAAACCGCGACGATGGTCGCTTTTCCCTTGCAGTCGGCCGTGGACACAATGCCCACCAGCGCGAACAGACCGCGATAGGTGAAAGCTGGGCCGCCGGAGTCGCCGCCGCACGGGCCGGACTGAACGCCCTCCTCGCGATTGGCATTGGCCAGTTGCGCGCGACCAAGCCAGAGGCGTGCAACGACGAGGGCCGCGCTGCGTAACGTGATCTGGGCGTCCAGCTTGCCGTCCTCGCCGATGCCGTAGCCGCCGACAATGACGCGATCACCCTGACGCAGCGGGCGAGCCTGCAAGTGAACCGGTGTGAAGCGCTCGGGCATCGGCTGAACGAGCTTGATGAGTGCGATATCCGCATCGGAAGACTTTGAATGGCGAAAATCCGGATGCCGGACGATCTCGGCAATGCCGCCGCGGTTAAAATGCTCACGCACGACCCGGCCGCCGACGAAATACGTGCGATCCTCCCCTTCAACGCAATGCGCAGCTGTCAACACCAGCCGCGGCGCAAGCACCACGCCGCTGCATCGGCCCTTCGCCGAATAGACAAGGACGGTGTGGCGTTGAATCACAATATCGGCCGGACTTGCCTCGCCGACGATCGCCCATGCCGGACCGCACGGCGAAACGACCGCCGCGAGCAGCGCCAGAAACAGTCTTCCACGGCGCATGCCTCCGAACCCTGCCATTCCGGAAATGCCGAGCCAGTACGTGCCGCGCGCGGCGCTCACGCGTTGCGCCGAGCGGGTCCGACACGTAACCTGCATGCAATTCAGGCAAAAAAACACCATCGAGGAAAAATTCATGGCCCGCATCGGCTTTGGCGCATTTCTGGCCCCGCATCACCCCATCGGCGAACACCCGATGCTGCAATTCCGCCGCGACCTCGACTTCGCGGAGCACCTCGACAAGATGGGCTACGACGAATTCTGGTGCGGCGAGCACCACTCGTCCGGCTGGGAGATGATCAGCTCGCCGGAGATGTTTCTGGCGGCAGCGGCCGAACGCACCAAGCGCATCAAGCTCGGCACGGGCGTCGTCTCGCTGCCCTACCACAACCCGCTGAACGTCGCGAACCGCATGATCCAGCTCGACCACATGAGCGGCGGCCGCGCGATCTTCGGCTCGGGTCCCGGCGCACTGTCGTCGGACGCCTACGCACTCGGCATCGACCCGATGGTACAACGTGACCGCCAGGACGAGGCCATCGGCGTCATCAAGCGGCTGATGGCCGGCGAGCGCGTCACGCATCAAAGCGACTGGTTTACGCTGCGTGATGCGGCAGTGCAGCTGCTGCCGCTGCAGGAGGAGATGCCGTTCGTCACCGCCTCCCAGATCTCGCCCTCCGGCATGACCCTCGCCGGCAAGCACGGCATCGGCGTGATCTCGATCGGCTCGCTATCGACCGAAGGTCTCACGGCGCTGCCGCAGCAGTGGGAGTTTGCCGAAGATTCCGCCAGGAAACACGGCAAGACCGTCGATCGCAAGAACTGGCGCGTGCTGATGAGCTGGCACATCGGCGAGACGCGCGAAAAGGCGCAGGAGCAGGCAGGCCGAGGTCTGATGCGCCACCACAATGAATATATCGTCGGAACGCTGCAACGTCCGGGCGCGAAACCTTTCAAGTCGGTCGACGACGCGATCGAAAAGATGTCTACGGCACCAGGCTCGGCCGCAACTATCGGAACTCCGGATGATCTGGTGAAGACCATCAAGAGCGTTATCGAGATGTCGGGCGGACTCGGCACGATCGTCGGCTTCGCCCACGACTGGGCCAACATCCGCGACACCTTCAACAGCTGGGAGATGGTCGCCCGCTACGTGATCCCGGAGATCAACGGTTACATCGCGGGCCTGCGCCGTTCGCAAAAGCACGTGATCGAGAATCGCGAGTCGTTCGAGCGCGCCCGCGATGCGATCATGTCCAAGATCATGGAAAACGACAAGGCCGCCGCTGCACTGGCGGTGACGCGCTCCGGCCGCTTCGCTGCCGCCTCGGGCAGCAACGTGCCCGACCTCGAGAAGGCCGCCAAGAAGAAGGCCTGATCGCCTCAACACCATTGCGAAAGCATGCGGCAGGGACAACATAACTGTCCCTGCCGTATTTTCTTTGGACCAGGCGTGACAAAAAAAACAGAAAAACGACTCGATCCTGCGCCGCGCCAGTATGCTCCTGCCGTCACGCTGGTGCGTCGTTCTGCCCGTGGTCCCCGCGCCGCCCCCGCGTCGTGCACCGTCGCCGACCTCGAGCACTGGCTGCTGCGCGACGCGGCGCGCGAGACGGAAATGGTGCTGTTGTTTGAATCCCTCGTGTGGCGCATGGTCGCCGCCGGTCTGCCGCTCGATCGTGCCAGCGTGCACATGGGCACGCTGCATCCGCAACTGATCGGCTTCGCATGGAACTGGCTGATCAACGACGGGTTCTGCGACGAGATCAAGGTCGCGGGCGCGACCAACGCCAGCGACAGCTATACGCGGAGCGCGCTGTTCCGCGTGCTCGAGTTTGGCGAGACGGTGCGGCTCAAGACGCGCGATCCTGCCGCCCAGGCCGCATTTCCGATGATGATGGAACTCGCGGATCAAGGGCTCACGGAATACATAGCCATGCCGATGAGCGGCGCGGGTGTCTATCACAACGCGATGACGGTTGCGACCAAGCACGAGACAGGTTTCAGCGAGGCCGATCTCGCAACGATCCGGCGGATGCTCGACCTGTTTGCGCTGCACGTCGAACGGCACATCGCCCTGCGCATCGCAGACAACGCGCTCAATGCCTATCTCGGCGAGACCGCCGCGGCGAAAGTGCTGCAAGGCACAATCAAGCGCGGCGCTGGCGAGCCACTGCGCGCAATCATCTGGGTTTCCGACTTGCGCGGCTTCACCGACCTGTCGGACCGACTCGGCGACGCCAGCACGATCGCGCTGTTGAACGCCTACTTCGAATGCCTCGCCGGCGCGGTGCTCGAGGCCGGCGGCGAGGTGCTGAAATTCATGGGCGATGGCTTGCTGGCGGTGTTTCCGTTTGAAGGCGATGGAGCGAAAGCCGCCGCGACCGCGGCGCTGGCGGCTGCTCAGGCAGCGCTTCAGCGACTCGACACGCTGAACGCGACGGCGCCCGCACCGCTCGACAAGTTCGACGGCTGGAAACCGCTGCGCACAGGCATCGCCCTGCATGAAGGCGATGTATTCTTCGGCAATATCGGCACGCCGGAGCGGCTGGACTTCACGGTAATCGGCTCGGCCGTCAACGAGGCGAGCCGGGTCGAGGCGTTGCAGAAGATGCTGGGCCGAAGCCTCCTGATCACGGGCGCGGCGGCGCGGCATCTGGATTGCAGGCTGGACGATCTCGGCGAACACGCCCTGCGCGGTGTGGAGAACAAGGTGAGGATTTTCAGCCCGGCATCCTCGTAGCGAGGATGATGCGACATCCGAGACCTGTTGTTGCACCGACCCCGCACGTCGCTTCGCTCATGCAGGCTACCGGTCACGTGAATTCTTCACCCGGCTCTATGATCGCAAAGAAAAACTCGAACCGGTCCAGCAACGCAAGAAAATCCGCGAACGGCTGCCTGTCTCCATCGAGACGCACGCGGCCATCGGCGATCGCTGCGTCGAGTGCGGTGTCTCCAAGAGCAAGGTCGATCAGAACGTCACGGTCGAGATGCACGAGCGGCGACGTAGCAGCGCCAGCATCCAATGCATGATGCAGCACCGCGTTCTCGACGCTGACGCGCCAGCACTCGCCTGATCCTTCGAATTGCAGGCCGAAGGCGAAGTCGCGCGCACCCGCCTTCGTTCCGTTCAGGCGCACCGAGAACGCATCGAGCAGTTCATCCGCCGGCAAGGCCCGCAGTTGCGCGCCTGGCAGGCCGCGGCGACGGGCACTGCGGGGCGCAGCGCGTAACTCCTGTGCACCGGTGAGGAAGATCGCGCGCCAGGGGCCGGACTCGGCCTGGTAGCCGAGTTGCTCCAGCGCGTCGGCCTGCAGGTTGCGCGCTTCGACATTGTCCGGATCGGCAAACACCAGGTGATTGACCAGTTCGGCAACCCAGCGGTAGTCGCCTGACGCAAACGCATCGCGTGCTTTGGCGAGCAGCACGTCCGCGCCACCGGCCAGCGCGACATATCGCTTGCCGGCCTCAACCGGCGGATGCGGGTACAGCCGCGCCGGGTTGCCGTCGAACCAGCCGAGATAGCGCTGATAGACCGCCTTGGCATTGTGATTGAGCGTGCCGTAGTAGCTGCGCGTGTACCATTCGGCGGCAAGCGACGGCGGCAGAGCCAGCGTCTCGCCGATCTCGATCGGCGTCAGCCCGTGATTGGCCAGCCGCAGCGTCTGGTCGTGAATGAACTTGTAGAGATCGCGCTGCCTGGTCAGGAAATCGACGATCCGGCCCGAGCCCCAGCGCGGCCAGTGGTGGCTGGCGAACTCCACTTCGGCGTCCGACGCAAACAGTTCGATCGCCTCACCGATGTAGCGGCTCCAGCCTTTGGCGTCGCGCACCTGTGCGCCGCGCGGCGTGTAGAGATTATGGACATGGCAGGTGCAGTTCTCCGCCATGCACAGCGCCCTGAACTGCGGAAAGTAGAAGTTCATCTCCGCCGGCGCTTCGGTGTCCGGCGTCAACTGGTAGACGATCTCGACGCCGTCGATGGTGTGGCGCTGCCCGGTCGCCGTGATGCTTTCGGTCGGCGGCACGAGGCTGATGGCGCCCTGCGACGTCGCCTTGCCAAGGCCAGAGTCGACGTGACCGCGCGGACCGCGCGGCAGCGTTCCGCCGAACATGTAGGTCGCGCGACGGCCCATGGCATTGCCGGCGAGGATATTCTCGCTGACTGCCGCTTCCAGAAAACCTTCCGGCGCGATGATGCGCATGCCGGCCCTGATTTCGTCATCCGACAGCACGCCGCGGACGCCGCCATAATGGTCCACGTGGCTGTGGGTATAGATCACCGCGGTCACCGGCTTGTCGCCGCGGTGCTGTCGCATCAGCTTCAACGCCGCTGCCGCGGGCTCCGCCGAGGTGAGCGGATCGACGACAATGTAGCCGGTCTTGCCCTCGATGAAGGTGATGTTGGAAATGTCGAACCCGCGCACCTGATAAATGCCGGGCGTCACCTCGAACAGGCCGTGCCGCGTGTTCAGCTGCGCCTGCCGCCAGAGGCTCGGATTGACCGTGGCTGGCGCCGGCGCTGTGTCCGTTTCGAATGCAAACGGCGCCATGTCCCAGGCGACGCGCCCGCCACTGGTCTCGACCCGCGCATCCTGGATCGTGCCGATGAAGCCGCGGTCGGCGTCGGCGAAATCCTGCCGGGTGTCGTGCGGCAGCGTCGCTGCAAAGCCGTCGTTGAAGCGGCGCGTGGCCTCGGTTGCGTCCTTCGGCTGCTGCATCGTCGCCTCCTCGATTGTTACTGCCGCGCCAACTCGCTGCGCGCGACGGCCTCCCCGTCCAGCGTCTGCTCCGGGTTCATGGTGATGACGACCTTGCGCAGGCTGCCGGTGAAAGCGAACGGAGCCGCATAGTGCGAAACCGGGCTGCCGCGGTCGAGGCCGATATCGAGTCCGGACCACGAGATCAGCGAAAAGAAGCCGAACTTGCAGTCGAGCCCGCCGCAGGGTTCGCCGTCGATCAGCAGACGGGTATGCCGCATCTGGCCGGCCGGACTCATGTGCAGGCCGAGCACCCGGTCGCCCGCAGGAACCGCGCGGTCCGAGCGGACGATCTGATGTTCGCCGCCGATGTTGAGGTCGTGCACCAGATAGCCGTTTTCGACATAAAGACTATAGCCGGACGTCGCGTCGCCATGGGCGATCAGTACTCCGCTGTCGCCTGCCTCGAGGGTCGCGTACGCCTCGATCAGATAGGCGCGGCCGCGCATGTCAGGCGCGACTTCGGTCGGGATGTGGCCGACGCCGGCGTGGAAGACGAACTGCCGGCGATGGTGCGAGCGCGCCGCGTTCTCGGCGAAGCGAGGCCCGAAGCGGTCGTCGAGCGGCAGCACCTTGTGCGCTTCCGCCTGCCGCCACCACTCCTCGATCATCGCCTTCAACCGCTCGGGCTCTCGCCCGGCGAGATCGTCGGTCTCCGAGAAGTCGCGGTCGAGGTGGTAGAGTTCCCATCGATCGTTGTCGAACGGCATGCCCGGCGGATGAAAGGCGACCGCCTTCCAGCCGTCCTGCCAAAGCCCGCGATGCCCGAACATCTCGAAATACTGCGGCCTGTCACGAAGCGGTGTGCCGGCGGCTTTCAGGCTGGCCGCGAAACTCACGCCTTCGATGGGTTGTTGCGCAACACCGCCAATCGTCCCGGGCGGCGTGATGCCAATCAGATCCAGCAGCGTCGGCGCAAGGTCGGAGGCGTGACAGAAGCGATCGCGAATTTCACCGCGGGCGGCAAGCACGTTCGGCCACGAGATCACCAGCGGATCACGAATGCCGCCGCCATGGGTGTTCTGCTTGTAGCGGCGCAGCGGCGTGTTGGACGCCATCGCCCAGCCGTGCGGGAAATTGGAGTGCGTATCTGGCCCGCCAATGTCATCGATGCGGCGCAATTTCTCGGCGATTGGCTCGGGCTTGAGATTGTACGGCCCCATCGCGTTTATGAATCCGAGCGGCCCGCCCTCCTGGCTGGCGCCGTTGTCGGACATGACGATGATCAAAGTGTCGTCCAGGATTTCGGCGGCCTCGAGGAAGGCGATCAGCCGCGCCAGATGGCGGTCGGCGTGATCGAGCATCGCCGCGTACGCCGCCTGCAGCCGCGTGAAGATACGCCGTTCGTCGGCGGAGTGCTCCGTCCAGGGCTTCACGCCGTCGTTGCGCGGCGGCAGCTTCGTGTCCGGCGGCACCAGCCCCAGCTGCTTCTGCCGCCCGAAGCGCCTCTCCCGCTCGACGTCCCAGCCCTCGCCGAACAACGCGTCGTAGTGCATGATCAGATCGCGCGGGGCCTGATGCGGAGCGTGACAGGCACCCAACGCGAGCCAGGTCAGCCACGGCTGGTCGGGCCGTGCTGCAATGTGCCCGGCGACGAAGCGGATCGACTGATCGACGAGATCCTCGGTCAGGTGATAGCCGGTCGCCCAGGTGCCGGGCGGCGGGATGCTGGAGTTGTCGCGCATCAGCTCCGGGGCGTACTGGTCGGTCTCGGCATCCATGAAGCCGTAATAGCGGTCGAAGCCGCGCCCGAGCGGCCAGCCGTCGAACGGGCCGGTCGGGCCCGACTCCGTCAGCGGCGTGACATGCCATTTGCCCAGCATGTAGTTGCGATAGCCGTGCGGCCGCAGCATATCGGCAATCGTCCCGGCCTCGCGCGCGATCTTGCCGCGATAGCCGGGATAGCCGCTGTCGAAATTGGCGAGGCAGCCGACACCGACCGAATGATGATTGCGGCCGGTCAGCAGCGCTGCGCGCGTGGTCGAGCACATGGCCGTGGTGTGGAAGCCGGAGTAGCGCAGGCCGCGCGCGGCAATGCGATCGATCGTCGGCGTGGCGATCGGTGAACCGTAGCAGCCGAAATCGGAGAAGCCGACGTCGTCGAACAGCACGACGAGGAGGTTGGGCGCGCCCTTCGGCGCTCGCGGCTGCGCCGGCCAGAACGGAGTGGAGTCCTTTATATAAGGCCCGATTCTCGCCACACCCGCGCCATTTCCGCGCGAGTCCTCCCCGGCCATGACGCAACTCCCGGATACTGACGTCCTTGGCCTTCATGTAGGGACGAAAGCGTGCGCCGTTCAACTCGCATTTGAGACGAACGGGTGATCTGGACATCGCCGGCGCGCGTATGCCACGCTCTATCCAGGCTACAATTTCCGCGACAGGAGGTCGACCATGCGCACGACATTTGGTGACGCGCAGTTTCCGGTCGAGCCGTTCAAGCTGCAGGTCTCCGATCAGGTTCTTGCCGATCTGAAAGAGCGGCTGGCGCGCACGCGTTTGCCGGATACCGAGCCCAAAGGGGCGCCGTGGCGTTACGGCACCAGCCTCGCCTACATGCGCGATGTCGTCGATCATTGGCACAACCGTTACGACTGGCGCAAATGGGAAGCGCGCATCAACAACTTCTCCCACCACAGGACGACGATCGGCGGCAAGAAGATCCACTTTATTCTGGAGCGCGGTTCCGGCGACAATCCGCTGCCGCTGTTGATCACTCACGGCTGGCCCGGCTCGTTTGTCGAATTTCTCGACATCATCGAGCAGCTCGCGCATCCCGAACGCTTCGGCGGCGACGCGCGCGACGCCTTCACCGTCATCGCGCCGAGCCTGCCGGGTTACGGCTTTTCCGATCCGCCCGATGCGCCGATCGGTCCGCGCGACATCGCGCCGATCTGGAGCACGCTGATGACCGAGGTGCTCGGTTGCGAGCGCTACGTCGCACAAGGTGGCGACTGGGGCGCCGTGATCACGTCCTGGCTTGCCCTGGATCATCCGCAGAATCTGCAGGCGATCCATCTCAACATGCTCGGCTTGCGGCCCTTCGTCGGCAAGGACTCGTCGCCACTCAGCGACGAGGAGAAGAGCTGGATCGAGCGGGCACAGGCGCGTCGCGGCCAGATCACCGCCTACCAGCAGATCCAGGGAACCAAGCCGCAGACGCTGGCCTACGGCCTGACGGACTCGCCCGCCGGCCTTGCCGCATGGATCCTGGAAAAGTTCCATGGCTGGACTATCCCGGACGAGGATGCAGCCCCGCCCTTCGACATCGATCGCCTGCTGACCAACGTGATGCTGTACTGGATCGGCGGCATCAACGCCGCGAACTGGATCTATGTTTCAATCGTCGAGGGCACATCGGCCGCGTTGAAGGCCGGCGAGTACGTCAGTGTACCTACCGGCGTACTGCTGTTTCCGAAGGATCTCGCCTCGCCTGCGCCGGAAGCCTGGATACGTCGTGCCTATAATCTCGCACAGCGGAACGTGAGCGATCGCGGCGGGCACTTTCCCGCGATGGAGAACGGCGAGCTGCTCGTTGGCGATATGCGCGGATTCTTCCGGTCGTATCGCTGAATGGCGCCAGCGGCGGCACTGGGTACCGTCTGCCCCGGAATGGTTTGAGAAAGTTTAATAACTGCATGCCATGATGTCGCCTGCAGGTCAGATTTCCTTGCCATTCAATAAGATATTCGGGCTACCCGCGAATGACGGCCTCTGCCCTGGATGAACTCGATTTCGAGTATGCGACGTCGGTCGCCCTGCAGGCTCAGGCCCTGATGGCGAAGCACGTTGTGCCTCCGACGCCGGACAACTTTGCAGTGTGGTTCAAATACGCGCTCGGCACGTCGCCGCAGTTAAAAGCGGCAATCAATGTGCTGGCCGGCAACAAACGCAAGTTCGACCCCGCGACCAACCGCGACCTTTATCGCGCCTATGTCGGCGGACAGGCGGCCGAGCGCGCCGTGGATCTCGGCGTGTCAGAACAGTTGTCTGCGCTTATGACGAACGCGCAGCAGTTCCTCAGCACAGCCATCGTTGACAACCGCCAGCAGATGCGCGCGCTGGACGACGTCGCCGCGGACGCCGCCTCTCCCGGCGACCCGCGACGATTGATCGAAGGCCTGGTGCAGGAGCTCGCCAAGGCAACCAATCGCGCGACCACGCTCGAAGCCAACATGGCGGAGACGTCGGACGAACTCGACAAGATCCGCGATTCGCTGGAAGAAGCCGAGGAGCGTTCGAAGACCGACACGCTGACCGGCCTCGCCAACCGCCGCGCGATGGACGAGTTCCTCCGTCTCGCGCAAATCCAGGCGATGGAAAACGGCGAGCCATTGAGCGCCATGATGATCGACATCGATCACTTCAAGAAGTTCAACGACACCTACGGACACCAGGTTGGCGACCAGGTCATCAAGCTGATGGCGGCGGTGCTGCGCGAAAACGTGCGCGAGAACGATCTCGCCGCGCGCTATGGCGGCGAGGAGCTGATCGCCGTACTTCCGGGCATCGACATCGAAGCCTGCAAGCAGGTGGCCGAGCGTATTCGCACCGTGATTGCCGAACGACGCATCCGCCGCCGCACCACCGGCGAGGAGATCTCCTCCATCACCATCTCGGTCGGCGTCGGCGAATTCCGCCTCGGCGAATCCGCCGAGAGCCTCATCGAGCGCTGCGACCGCGCGCTGTATCTTGCCAAACGCCAGGGCCGCAACCGCGTGCTGACCGAGAACGACACCGAGGATGATGTCGTCGCGGCGTGAGCCTCGCAGGCCGCCGTGCAGCGATCGACGTTCAGGCGTCCACGCTGGTCCGCGCAAGGCGATAGGCCCGCGGCGTAACGCCCGCTTCCTTCTTGAACGCGGCGATGAAGTGCGCCGAGTCGCTGAAGCCGAGCCGTTCCGAAACCGCCGAGATGGGCAACGATGTCCGGACCAGCATGTCCTTGGCCTTCTCCAACCGCAATTGACGCATGTATCGCATCGGCGTCGCGCCGTGGCGCCTGCTGAAGCCCCGGATGAACGCGAAGGTCGACATGCCGGTCAGTGTCGCCAGTTGATCGACGGTCACGAGCCGGTCGAGACTGTCCGACATGAACTCGAGCACCTTGTCGAAATTGCCGTGCGCGCATTTTCCATGGCGAGTGTCCGGCTGCGCGAGATTTGTATACTTCAGCAGCATGCGATGCAGGATCAGCATCGCGGTCTCCTGCGCAAACAGACGGTCGGCCGGGTTGGGCGACTGCATGTCCTCCACGACTGAGAATGCGAGCCTTTCGAGCAGTTCGTCGGTTTCCGCCCACAGCGGATCGTTGAACGTCACGTCCGCGGTGCGCCAGCCGTACTCGACGGCGAGCTGTCGCAGCAGGCGCGGCGAGAAGAAGATGTTCAGCATCTCCATCGGATTTGAACTGGATAGCTGCGACTCGAAGCTCGTCGGCGCCTGCACCAGCCGAAAACGCCCGGCGGCGACAGGCCCGGTGCGAAGCGTGCGGCCATCGCCATCGAGCAATGTCTGATTGTCGAAGTTGGTGATCGCAAAGCAGGCATAGTGATTCGTTGGCGCGAATTTCATCGCGCGACGCGGTTCAGACAATCGCCAGAACGCGATCTCGATGTTTTTTTCGTTCCAGCTCTCGATAATCGAGACCGGCTCCAGACCGGAACGCTGGCGTGCGACCTCGATAGGCCTCCGACCCATTTGGTATCCGCTTGAGTTTTGAATGTTCGCGGCCGGCCGGCGCAAATCGCGCGCGTACCGTCCGGCATTGGACAGCACGACCAGCAACGCTTGAATGATCGTAATTTGCCTGATTTAATACGCCGTATCAAGTTCCAATACGGAATACCGATGCGGTCCGATAGCATAGCAACCACCGATCACCTGCTGGACGTTGCCGAACAGCTGTTCGCGCAGCACGGGGTGGAGCAGATCGCGCTCACGCGGATTGTCGCGGCCAGCGGCGAGCGTAACCGGAGCGCACTGCATTACCATTTCGGCTCGCGCGACGGTGTCGTCGCCGCGGTGCTGAGCCGGCGGATCAAGTCGGTCAACACCTTGCGCAATTCCCTGCTGGACGATCTGCCCCAGGAGGACGTCAGCCTCGCGGACGCCGTGCGCGCAATCATCGCGCCGATCTGCATGACGACGATGAACGAAACCTGGGGCAGCAGTTACATCAGCATTCTCGCCCAGGTCGGCTTCCGTCCGAGGCTGCTCGGCGAACGGGTCGATGAAGCCCATCTGACCTCAATC
>Ga0190271_10001190_pt1 | contig 14484 bp, 20 predicted proteins | sample Popmic356T_FD_133747 | JGI IMG/M metagenome (GOLD analysis project Ga0190271, IMG submission 133747) | Populus adjacent soil microbial communities from riparian zone of Weber River, Utah, USA - 356 T | ecosystem: Environmental > Terrestrial > Soil > Riparian zone | place: USA: Utah | collected...
GGACACCGACGAAGCCGAGCGGTTCGCGGACCGCATGCAAGACCGCATCGAGCAGCGGGCACCAGGCTTCTCCGAGCGCATCCTGGCGCGTCGCATCCTGACTCCGATCGACATGGAGCGTCGCAACGCGAGTCTGGTCGGCGGCTCCATCAACGGCGGGACTGCGGCGCTTGACCAGCAGTTGATCTTACGGCCCATTCCTGGCCTAGGCAGGGCGAGTACGCCGATCCGCGGGCTCTACCTAGCCTCGTCCTCAGCGCATCCAGGTGGCAGCGTGCATGAGGCCTGCGTCATGAACGCGGCACGAGCTGCATTGGTACGTGCGCGACTAACACCGCGCCATGCCGCTTACCTGCGGCCTTCGGCCAGGTAGGCGAGCCGACGCAACGTCTCGCGGTTGGGTACGTCGATGCCGGCCACCCGTACCGGCTGAGGAACGAGCCGACCGGCCGTCTGTGACGTCTTCGGCGATCGAGACCAGCGAGCCATTGTCCGCTGCGTTGACGGTGATCTCCACTCGAGCCTTGCCGACCGGCCAGCCTCGAGCTTCCAGAACCAGGCGCTGGCCAGGCTCGATCTCGATGGCCTCCGTGGTGTCGTCGATCAGCAGTGGCCACACATGCCGAAGGGGTGGTGCAGCTTGGTGCCAGGCGCCGGCCAGCCGGGTCAACATCGCGCATCCGCGACGCACCGACGACCTACACGGGATAGGTCCAGCCGTCATGCAGTACGGCGAAGACTTGCTCGGACGAGCAGTTGAACAGACGTCGTACGGCCAAAGTCAGCGTTCCTGCTGTGGCGCCTCGGGATCCCCACTGGGGACCGAATCTGCTTTCACCGCCACACGGTCGCCGAGCGGCTCCTCCTCGCCCTTCGTCGTGTCCTGGACCGTTGCTGCTCGGACTCGGCATTGATCTCGGCACCGAGCAAGACCGCGTACATGCTGATCCACAGCCAGAACCGCAGCACCACAATTCCGGCGAAAAACGCCATAGGTCTTGGCGTAGTTGCCGAAGGTGGCTGTATAGATCAAGAACCAGATCGAGGCAACGAGCCATAGCACCGTAGCGACGATGGCGCCAACCGATACCCAGGCCATGCGGGGCGCGTCGCGGTCCGTCCCCAGCCGATAGAGAATTGCCAGCGCGACTGCGACGAGCACCACGAGCACCAGCCAGCCAAGAATCTCGAAGACCCAGCGCAGCACTCCAGTCCCAAATGCGGCCTTCAGCAGCGGCGGCAGCACGGCGACGATGCCGAGCATGATCACCATGAAGATGATGGCGCCGAGGGTCAGCCCGAGGGACGTCAGCCGCTTCTTGATGAAGCCGCGTTTCTGTTCCTCGTGCGCGGCGGTGATCACTAGCACTGGCAACAACGTCTTAGAGCCATCCTCGAGCAGGATCTTCCTGGGCGGGAACCACAGGTCGCACTGCGCCGCATCCCCAGCGGCCCAGATCAGCCGGTCGGCAGGATCAGGCCTTCGATACTCAGGACGCAGCCGGCGGACGTTATCGCGGAACCACGTGATCGACCCGGTCCAGCCAACCCGTTCGGCGATCACTGTGGCCGGCATGTCCGGATGCTCGTGCAGGATCGCCCGCACCCACAGCTCGAACGGCGTGAACGATGTCGGCACCGGCGGCCGTTCGTATTTCGGCGGCCGATCCGATGCCAACGCCCGCGCGACCGTCGACCTGCCGATCCCGAGATCCCGCGCGACCTGACGCTGCGGAACCCCATCCGCCACCAGCCGGCGGACCAACGCCCAATCCTCCACTGAGATCACCCAACCAATCTGTCTGGGTGGCCTCAATTTCGAGCGTCGCTACAGCCTCATTTTCGAGCGTCGTCGACACAGGCCAAATACGACCAGTTCGAGGCACTGCCTCCCAGGACACCTATCTCGGGCACGAACTGATCGCCACCGGAATGTTGATCCTGGCCGGCGGCGGCATAGGTGTGCCGCTCGATAACGGGGAGCTGGAGCGTTGGACGCGCATCGGCTGCGCAGCGCGGATTGCGGTCAAGGCTCGGAGAGCGGTAGGACGGGTCCGAGCTGCTCGCGGTTACTGTGTCCAGATCGCTGATAGCGGGGAGGTGGCTTTGGCGCGCCCGAGCGGTGGCAGTCCGTACGCTGCTTGAATGGTGCGCAGCATGGTGTAGTGGTTCATCCGCTCCCCGTAGCGCCCCGGCCGGATCCCCTCACCGACCAGGATCGTGAAGATCGGTTTGACTCTCCCGCCCGCGTTCTCATCGAAGGTGACGATCAGCCAACTGTTGTGGCGTGGCGCCCACCGCGCGTACCGGTCGAAGTGCTTTTTCATCCAACGGTCCCCAGTGCGGATTGAGCAATCGTGCATGCCGTGACACATGTTCGGGCTCACGAACGACACGGTCGGCAGCTTGCGATAGTCGCGCGGGAGGGCTGTGAAAGGCCGATTGGTGCTTGCCGGCAGCGTGCCAAAGTTGACCCACGGATTGTGCTTGCGGACGTAGCGACCCGATACGCACCCGCGGAAGCCGGTCTTCGGTAAGGACTCGGAATAACCGATGAAGCTGAGTCTTGCCTTACGGAGCTGATGACCCAGGTTGTCGGCCTTTCGAAAATGCTTGGGGCATGCATTGGTCCTCACTCCGCGCGTGGACCCGGAGAACAGCGCCAGATAGTTCGCCAGGCTGGGGTGGGTGACGCCGTAGGAGTGGGTCATGTTGGCGCCCTTAGCTGCGAGCTTTTTCAGGTATGGCGCCTGCCCCACTGCTCGTCACGCTGGAGCGATGCTTGTTCTCCAAGATCACCACCACGATGTGGTCGGGTCGCGGCACTGCCGTCCTTGGCTTCTTGTGAGCGGGTCGCCGCACTGCGCAGTCGGCGCCGTCGGGGCGGGCGTCTCTAATGCACTGGTTTCAGTTGGCTCTGCCGCCACAACTGTCGGGGGAAAGCCGCTGGAGGGTGCTGGTGCCCCGATCGATGACGGGTCTGGTGCCCGGGTCGATTGCGGGTCTGCAACGGTGCAGGCCGCCGATGCGATTAACAACATTCCGGCGGCGGCCCAAGCGGATCGTGGCAAAGCCCGCACCTGGAATCCCCTCCAGACATAAGCACTCGCAGAGCATCATTCAATGCGGCGATGGCTCCCAGGGCAACGCGCCGCGCACACCCGGATCCGGGTGTTCAAGGCGATACTGCCCGCAGGCGAGACAGAACGAAGGGCCCCGAATCCGCACCGCGAGGCTTTCGTTTTAGTTAGGGCGACATCAACTTCCCCTGCCCGTCAGTGCTCGTACAGCCCGGTTATGAATGCCTGGGTCTGTTCGATAAGGTCCGGTTACCCGATAGCCGATTCCCCCGGGGTGGTTGGCCGGGCCCGGTGACTTGCTATCACCAGATGATCACTGAGGGAGCCGTCGCGTCTCGACGATCTCGCTGCAGATCATGATCAACTTGCGATTCTCGCTCTGCGAGACCCGCCGCAGGTACGCGAAAGCTTGATCGGCATCGATGCCCAGCCTCTCCATCAAGATTCCCTCTGCCTGCCCGATGATGGTGCGGCTCGTCATGGCGACGCCGCGGCCATGAATCTCCCGGTGCGCGGCGACCGCAACCGAGATCTGCGCGGCCAAGGCCTGAGCGATCGCGTACTCATTCGGTCCGAAGGGGTCAATCGAATCCGAATACAGATTGAGCGCCCCGTATGAATCAGCACCATCAGGGTTCAGGCTCGTGTAGAGCCAGAGCGACATGATCGCTTTGATGCCTAAGACCGACACCGCGCGTGGGGTCCACTCTGGCCACCGAGCCTCCTCGCTCAGATTCCGGCTGATCACGGTCTCATGCCAGCGCACGGCGTCCAGGCACGGGCCCTCGTGAAGCTGGTACTGGAGGGCATCGCCGCGCCGCGCCACGTCATCGAAAGCTACGGGTGTTGAGAACTCGCCAGCCTGTACGACACAGATGCCGGCATGATCGCTACCATCAATGATCCTCACGGCAAGATCAACCGCGAGCCGATGCAGTTCTGTTTCGTTCGGGGCGGCATACAGCTCTCTCGCCGCACCAGCGAAGCCTTTGACCCCGCCAATCCCGATGGTTGGCATTAGTCCTGCCGTCTCAGGCTCGGATGCCAAAGCAACCTCCCGCTAGCCTTCGCGCACAACGATGCCGCGCGAATGCGACTTCATGTGGGGCTAATTAAATACTCTGTTACGTCTTTTGGCTACAATGCATGCGCTTCTTGGCTGCTCTATGCGCCGCTGGACGACGACAAGTCGCGATTACCCGCTCTTGCAGGACGAAGATCAACAGCTCTGATCCACCGTTGGCGGCCGTCTGCACCGCGGCCTCACAACATCGACCCCAAACCAAGCGCCCAAAGTCCCACCGGTGGGCGCCGCCCCCACCTCAAAGACCCCGTCATCGAGCGTGCCGAATGGAGCAACTTCAGGCACCTGGCGCTGATCTTGGAATACGAGTGAGTGTGTGACGAACCGTTACGGACACCGCGGAAACAGCTCTCAGGATTTCAGCTCCAGATTCACTCGGGCGGCCAGGTCGCCAATGGATCTCAGCGTCTCGAGGTATTGCGGGAGGTTGAGCACCGCAAACAGCAGCGCAACGCGCTCGACCGGATATCCGTACTCGAGCCCGTGAGACCGTCACCGGGTGGATGGTCTACGCCTTCCCCTGGAAGAGGACCCCCCGCGAGCCTGCGTACACGTTCAGCGTGATCGACGAGCTGAAGAACGAATACGAGACGGCGAAGGCGTACGCCAGCTCCGCAGTGGGTGGCCGTTGATCTACTGGCGGCGTCATCTCTAGGCCCGGTAGAAGAACTGACTGCGCTCGATCTGGCCTACGCACCACCGTTCTCCCCGGTCTGGGACCCCATCCTGGTGTGGCCGCACGCCAAGCCGCCTCGGCACTCCGCGACACCTGCTGAAGGCCCCGCGGCGGACTGATCTCTTGATAGGGCGCCTGCCGTGGCAGACCGAAATGCCAAGATCGGGATCTGTCTCCTTGACCTCACCCGCCTCTACACTCAAGCCCGGCTCCAGAGGTCAGGCTCCCGGCACAGTTCCCGTCTTACGCACCCCGTCCGATTCCCAGATTTCGATGTGAGACACACCTAGTGCACGAGATCGCGGTGCTGGCTGATCAACGCCGCCGCGCCGGTTACGCATTCACCAGCGACACCTTGGAGGAATGGCACCGCTACAGCCTGCCCGCCTTCACCGAACGCATGAAAAAGCGGCTCAAGAACCACTGCGAGGACGGCCACCAAGCCTGGCCGGCGAAAGGCCGCTACACCCGGCATGCAGCGGAGGCAAACCGCCGCGCCCGGGAGGACCTATTCGCGGCAGACGTCGGTGCTGTCAGACCAACCGAGGGGAGGTGTCGGCGCCGGCTGGGGCTGGTTGATCTCGACACGGGCGAGATCAAGGACCTTAGAACGCGCCCTTTCTCCGCAACACGGTGGCTACGGCGCAAAGAGCAGCCACGGCCCGAACAGGCCCGCCGCCAGCCGACCTCGCCCCTATTACCCGACAGCATCGCGGTGGGACAGCCGATCATGGAATGCCCGCCACAGGGCAGTCCAGTTGATCATTGTCGCGGCGATCCCGAGGAGCGCGCCAAGCTTCACGCGTCGCTAAACCTGCCGCTCCGCGACTGATCGGCGAGGTAGCTCGCAGCAACTTAAGGCGATCAGGCCGCCACCGGCGGCCCCGCTCTAGCAGAGCCAGATCGCATGTGAAGATGGCCGTGATCATCACGGTGATCAGCAGCCGCCAAAGCAGCGAGAAATGATCTTGTCCGGTAGTTGCTGCAGGTCGCGGTCGACCGCCGCCAGCCACGGTCTAGTCAGGGCAAGCGGGCCGGGAACGACAGTCGCCACCACTGCCGGGCGTCAGCCCGGCGGTCAGCGGCGCAATCGCTACGCCCGAAGCGGTGGGCACGCGGGAAGCTGCCGACTCAGTTCCGGACGGTCCTGTTCGCCTCCGCGCCGGCGCTGGCTAGCCCAGGGTGGCTAGGTGCCGCCGGATGATCTCACCGACAGCAGTACCACGAGCGGCGGCCTAGAGCACCATCAGCAGCGCATGCGACACGGGCGAACCTTCCTCGTTGTGTTGATCATTGCCATGACGCCCGACGGCAGTTGCTGGCGGTGACAAGACGCGTTTGGTCAACGTGGGGGCGTCCGCGTCGTTGACGCGAAGGACGCGGCAGCTTCCGGGTGCGGCCTCGGCCGTCGTGTTGTGGTCTTGGCCGTCGAGGTGTGGACCAGGGGCTGTTGCAGGTCGTCGCCGAGGTCGAGGTGTGCGGTGAGTCGGTATCGCAGGTCCTGGGCGGGGAGGTCGTTCAGCGGTGTCGTGGTCACGGCTCGTGCGAGCGCAGCGATATCGTGTCCTTGATCATCGACGCTCTGCATGAGCTGCGCCAGCGCCGGCCAGTCGCCTTGTCGGAGGAGTCGCTGGTCGAGCTGGCCGGCCAGGGCTGCCCACCGCTGCTCCGGTCGGATCGGAGCCGCCGCGGTGAGCCGTTTCTTGAGCTCGTTGACGTTGTGCAGCGGCTTGATGGCGGCCTGTCGCGGGTCGCCGTTCCACTCTTTGACGTGGGCGAGCAGGGTTTGCCGCACCGCGTCAACCGGCACCTTGAGGCGGGAGCTGATGGTGTTGCTGCCCTCATCCCAACACTCCGGGGCGCGGGCGGCGAGGACTCGCGCCGCCTCAAGCCGGGCTTGATCGGGTGGCAGGCTGGTGAGCCGTTCCTCGACGAGCCGTTCGCCGAGCGGCCGCGCCTGGTCCAGCACGGTGGTGAGCGCTGCCGGGCCGTTGAGGGCTAACAGGTCGGCCGGGTCACTGCCATCAGCTCGACGGCGACGTCGTCGGCGAGTCCACCACCCTCTTCGCCGAGATCCAACCGGGTGCTTTGGTCATCTGCGTCCCAGCCCCGGCCGCCGGGGAAACGCAGCTGTGATCCGGCCTCCGGCGCGGTTGAAACTCAAGCGATCGACAGCCGGCGTTCCTCGGCTCTACATCAATTCCCAGGACCGTCGCCGAGACCTACGAGGGGCAAAGGAGACGAGACACCCACCGGGCAGAGGAACCATTCGAAAACTACTGTCACTAGTGAGAAGCTCATCGGGCTCGACGAGTCTCAACTCATCCGGGGTTGGCAATTCCTGGAGCTCGCGTCGACGCGGAGTCGGCGGCACTGGTGGAGGCGCCGGCTCGCCGGCGCTGGGGAGTCGCGACCTTACGGCTGCCCGGAGTGGCTGGCCGTGCGGCACGATGGCACCGCAGGCCGTGCATGTCCGCCGGCCCCGGTTGACACCTTCGCGCATTGGGCAGCGCCAGACCGTGCTCATGGCAAAGTTCGGTCGGTGAGTTTCCGCACGAGCTTCCCGACGAGGCGGCCCAGGTTGCGCGGCTCGGTGGCCGGCGCCGCGGTTCGCAGGCCACGACGATGTCCTCACGCGGCGGTGGGCGTCCGGCGATGTACGAACTGTCGAAGTCAATCAGCTTCGTGGTGTACCCCAGCTCGGTGCGCTTGATCAAGACGTTGCTTGGCTTAAGGTCGCTATGGACGATGCGCAGATCGTGGAGGAGCTTCAGGCTGTGCGCCACGGTCTTCATTAAGACGAGCTCTACCCGCAAGCCGAGTGCCTTGATGTCCGCGGTGCTCAGGGTCGCCGCGTCGACTTCTCCGGTGACCTTGTAGTAGTTGGCGCCCCAGCGGAAGGAGTCCAACGTGACGATTAGATTGCGGCCGTACGCCGAGAGCGGGGCCCGTGCGTGCTGGACCCCACGATGATGTCCTCGAAGACGGCACAGCGCGTCCGCTTGTTGGCCTTCGTCTTCTCACTACCCGGCGCGTATTCGTCGGGATAGGTCGGGCTCAGGAACTCCTTGATGAAGAACTGCCGGCCGCCGCGTTCGGCGAACGTCCACTTGCTCAGACCGGCACCCACCACCTTGAAGTCTTCGAGAATGGTGTAGCCGTTCACAATGTCGCTGGCCTTCACGACGAGGTCTCCTCGCTGCGCTCGAGCTGGGGCTCCCCGATTGCCTCGGTCAACTCCGGAACTATTGGCTCATCCGGCGCGGTAGGCCGCTCATCGGACGCCGACTCGCTTGCCGACTCGGATCCCGGATCTGTCTGGTCGTCACCGGCTGACGTCTGCTCGGCTTGTGCAGAGTCCTCACTGAGAACGAATGGAGGCGCACCGTTTGCCTGGCGCGGCGTTCGCCCAGCGCGTCACCGCACACCTGCTCGGATGCTGTCACTGAAGCCTTTGATGAAGAAGGCCGGGCTCGATCGGCTGGCCGCGCTTTACACCGCGATCGAAACCGTACATCGGGGCGGCACGGTGTCGCTGTCGGTGCCTACGGCGGCATGGCCGATCCGCTACCGATGATGTCGCTGTCCGACAAGCAGATCCAGCCCCGGATTTGTCGGGCCTATGTGAAGTGCTGGATACCCGACATCATGTCCTCCCTGACCGACGAGGACCCGCTCGGCGTCGACGAATTTGCTACTCATCGGCTGCCGCTCGCCGATGCTGCGGCGGCGTACGAGATGTTCCAGCAGCACAAGGCATGACGGCGCGGTCAAGATCATGCTCAGGCCGTGGGGCTGATCCGTCGTGATCATTCAGTGATTATTCCGGAACTTGTTTTACTTCTCGAACCGGCGGGTACCCGTGGCCTATCCACAATGCATCTGATTGGAGAAGTCGTGACGAGCCCTACCTACGATCCGACGAGCGGGCCCGTGGACCCGGGCGTCGAGCAAGCCGATCCCCGCCTCGATGAGGCAATGCCGACAGGCAACTTCGCCGACTCCGAGATGGAATATTCCCGAACTGAGAGGGGCGACGAGCGGTACGACCAGCCGGTCTCCTCTGGGTCCGAGGGAGGCTCCACCGTTGAGACCGCAAAGAGTGAAGCGGCCAATGTCAAGGACACCGCCGCCGATGCCGCCTCCGGCGTAGCGGCGGTAGCCAAGAGCGAGGTGTCGAACGTGGCCACTGAGGCCAAATATCAAACCCGAACCCTGGTGGAGCAGACGCGGTCCGAGTTGCGGGGCCAAGTCAACAACCAGCAGTCGCAGCTCGCATCAAGGCTGAACAGCTGGGCCTCCGAGCTCGGTTCGATGGCCTCCAAGTCTGACGATTCTGGGCCGATGACCGATCTCGCGCACGAGGCGTCACGCCGCGTCGGCGAGATTTCCCATTGGCTCGACAACCATGAGCCCCGTGACGTGCTCGATGAGGTCAAGCGGTTCGCTCGTCGCCGGCCGGTCACTTTCCTGGCTCTGGCAGCCGCGGCCGGCGTGGTGGCTGGCCGAGTGACTCGGGGCGCCGTGGCGGCGAACACCAGCCTTGACGCCGACAACGGGCCGTCCCCCGCCCGGGCGGACGACGGCGACGTTTACGATCGCGGCGGCTACGACAGCGGTCGGGAAGGCACCGGCGCGTACGGCACCCGCACGTACCAGAGCAGCGGCGTCGACTCGAGCTACGGCGAGGTGGCGGGTGAGACAAGCTACCAGGGCGGCGGCATGCCGGCTCCCGGACCAGGCGCGGTGCGCCGATGACCGATTACGCAGGCCAGGCGCCCCCGCGGCGCCCATACGATGACATGCCAGAAACAGCCGGTGGAGATAAGAGCATCGGGGAGGCGCTTGGCGATGTGACGCGCGACTTGTCGGTCCTGGTCCAGCAAGAACTGGCGCTGGCGAAGGCCGAAGTTCGCCAAACCGCCACCCGAGCCGGCCAAACCGCTGGAATGTTCGCCGGCGCCGCAGTTGCCGCCTTCTTATTCGTGGTCTTCTTGTCGCTCGCCCTTTGGGTGGCAATCAGCGACCGAACTGGGCCTGGCTGGGGGGCGGTCATCGTGGCCGTGATCTGGCTGGTGGCCGGCGTGGTGCTCTACCTAGTCGCCCGAGCCCAAATGAAGAAGATCAGCGGGATTTCGCAGACGACCGAAACTGTGCGCCAAGTTCCGAACGCACTCAAAGGACACGAGGAGAGAAACCTATGACTACCAGCAACGATCCGGATGAGATCCGGGCGGATATCGAACGTACGCGTGCGACCCTGAGCGACGATGTCGACGACCTGGCAGAGAGTGTCAAGCCGCAGAGCGTCGCACGCCGCCAAGTGGACAAGGTCAAGGAGGCTGTCGGCGGCGTCAAGGACCGCGTGATGGGTTCAGACGATGAGGACTACAGCAGCTCGACGGTGTCGGAAAGGACATACGCCGCCAAGGATGCCGTCGCTGACAGGGCGTACGCGGCCAAGGACACCGTAAGCGAGAAGGCATTCGAAGCAAGCGAGGCGGTAAGGGAAGCGCCGACGGCCGTAAAGCGGAAGACGCAGGGCAATCCGCTGGCCGCCGGAGTGATCGCGTTCGGCGTTGGGATGCTGGTGTCCTCACTGATTCCTTCGAGCGAGAAGGAGCGGCGGGCGGTGTCCCAGCTGCAAGACAATCTCGAGCCGGTGAAGGAGATGGCCTCCGAGGTGGCGAGGGATATGGGCGAAAGCCTGAAGCCGGCCGCTCAGGAAGCTGCCGAGTCGGTGAGGGCTACTGCTCGGGAGGGTGTCGAGAGCGTCAAACAGGAGGGCCAGGCGTCGGCTCAAGACGTCAAATACCAGGCTCAGGACTCCAAGGAAACGGTGCAACAGCAGCGGTCTGGCTAAGCCGGCGCCATGTGAAGCTAGGTAGTGGATTCAGTCTCACGGCGGAGCGAATCCACCACCTTCATGCTGCCAGCGTCGAGAATCGCGCGCCGACGCGCTGAGCCAGCGGCTCCAAAAACGGGCGGACGTCGAAGAACAGTGCTTGATACAGTCCCCCACCATCCCTGGCTGGAGTGCGGGATGCGGCGGGTCACCGCTATACGTTCGGCACCCTCCAGTTGCGAGCTGGCAAGGAGGTGTCGGCCAGGAAGATCGCCTGCAGCGAGTCCGATCCAAAGGCGACGATGCAGTCAGCGGTCGTGTGGCCTAGGGCAGGAACGAGACAGACGCCGGAAATGAGCTCAACCTCCCTTTGGATAACGTCGACAAGGTTGGCGTGCGCGAGCAGCGGCAGAGCAGCATGTGCTGGGTAAGGAACCCGGAACCTAGATCACTCAACCCACTGATGGGAGATTGACCGTGTCAGCCAAGACCGTCACCGCGCAGGCCCGGCCCGATCCCATGCCCGTCGCGGGCCAGCGCCCTGGTCCGCCGTTCTTCGCAATCCTGATCGTGGCCGGCCTCATTGTTATCGGAGCCGGCCTGCGGTCGATTGCCAACATCGTCGGCCCGCTGTTCCTTGTCATCACCTTGGTGATCACCGTGGCGCCGCTGCGCAACTGGCTAGTCCGGCGCCGCTGGCCGTCGTGGCTGGCGAGTGTGGTCTCCCTGCTAACGATCTACGCACTCCTGGTGCTCATCTTGGGGTCGGTGGCGTTCGCAATCGCCCGGCTGGTGGGAAAGCTGCCCGACTATGCGAACGCATTCGACCAGATCTTCACCTCCCTTCTCGACCTCAGCACTCGGCTTGGCTTCGGGCAGGAGCAGCTCGAGCGACTGGCCTCCTCGGTCCAGCTAAGTAGTTTGGCCGGCCCGGCTCAGGCTCTGCTGAGCGGCATCAGCGGCGGGGTCTCCCTGCTCCTCCTGATTGTCACAGTGGTCATTTTCCTGGCCTTCGAGGCCGCGAGCATGCCCGAGCGCCTCGGGGTAATCCGCGAGACCCGTCCGCACATCGCCGACGGCCTGTCCAACTTCGCCACCAGAGTTCGAAAGTACTGGATCGTCACCACGGTGTTCGGCTTCATCGTCGCGGTCCTTGACGTAATCGCCCTGGCGATCATCGGCGTCCCCCTATTCGTGACGTGGGGGGTGTTGGCATTCGTCACAAACTACATTCCAAACATCGGCTTCATCCTCGGTGTGATTCCGCCGGCGCTCATCGCTCTGCTTGACGGCGGAGTGGGCAGCGCCGTCGCCGTGGTGGTCGTCTACACGGCCATCAATGTGGTGGTTCAGACCATCATTCAGCCACGGTTCACTGGGGACGCGGTGGGTATCAGCGCCACAGCTGCCTTTGTCTCTCTGATCTTCTGGGCGTACATTCTTGGCACTCTTGGCGCCTTGCTGGCTGTCCCGGCCACTTTGTTCCTGAAGTCGGTCCTGCTCGACAACTCGGTCCCGGCCAGCTGGGTGAACGCGTTGGTCAGCGCCTCGCCGAGCAAGGAGAAGCCACGTGCCATCCGCCGAATAGGCCGACAACCGGCGGCGGCGTCGAGCTGAGGACCGGATCCCTCAAATCCCTCAGGACAGAGTAGACCTGTTGACGTTCACCGTGGCAACAAAGCTTCGGCGTTGCCCGCGAGACCGGGGGCAACCACCACCCCCGCACCCGACAGCAGCACGTCAGCACCTCGGTCGGGAGGGCACAAGATCGACTGCGGCGGCCCTGACCTTGCCGGTCTTCCGCACCCACTAGCGATTAGTCACAAGTCGATCCAGGCCGCTCTATAAGGGGCCAGTCATGCGATCCACGGTGAACCGCCGTCCGGCCGCGTGGTGCGCCTGGAAGGGTGCCGAGACCGGTGCGCACTGAAGTGAGCCAGGCCTTGTGCGGCGTGATAGGGAACAGAGTGGTGCAGTTCGAGCAGGTGCTTGACCTGGTTCGTCTTGAGCTTTGGATGCCTACCACGAAGCTGACCCTTCGCTTTCGCGATCTTCATTCCTGCGCAGTCGGATCAGGTCGGATTCGAACTCAGCCGGATCGAGACTCTACTGGACGGCCCGGGCACAAACGCGTTCCTCGAAGCATCCGCGCGGGCCACGCGCAGAGCACGAGACCTCGAGGGGACACCTTCCACGAATGCCCCCGAGATCCGCTCCGCCGGCGGTATGGCTAAGTCTTCTTTGCTGAGGTCCATATCTGATTAGAACACGGGTGCGATTCTGAGGTAAGAAGCCACGCATATAGAAGGAGCACTCGACCAGCAAGCCTGACGCCCACCATTGCGTAACGATCCAGCCACATCGCGACGGCGGCCTGCCGGTTTAGGCCATCATCACTCACGCCAATCCATCGGAGGAGCCGCCGATGTCCCAACCGCCGCATGTCCCGCCGCAGCAGTGTGTCGTGGCCGAGCTCGGCGGGCCTGCCGTGATGATCCGTGCGGTTCGCGGCGGGTGTGGCGTCACTCTATGCGTCGGCGGCTGGGTGGGTGCAGATGAGGTGTCGTGAGTGCGCGGCGGAGGTTGCCGTCACGGCTCGGGTGTGCTCTGGGTGCGGGGCTCCGATTGTTGGGCAGCCGCCGGTAGTGGCGGACACGGTGGTGGCCGACACAGTGGTGGCCGACACGGTCGTCGGTGCGACCACCCGCCGTCAAAGGGAGGGCACCAAGGGCACGAACGTCGCGGGGGTCGTGCTGCTGTGTGCCTTCGCGCTGGTCGGGATCTTCTTTATCGTCGTATCGGTGGGGGTGTATGTCGACAACCGCGACCTGGCTGCGCATGGGGTGCGCACCCAGGGTGAGGTCGTCTGGGCCGACGCCGACGGCACGGACCTGGTCTTCTACACGGTGGGCAGCACGGACTATGAGGTACCTGGGCCGGAGGTCGGAGATCGGCTGCCGGGGGAGGCGGTGACGGTCGTCTACGACCCGCGCGACCCTGCGAACTCAAACCTCGAGGACGATTCGCTCGCGTGGCACTTCCACTGGATCCTCCTCGGGTTGGGGCTGTTTGTTATGGCGATCCCCGCGATACCTGTCGTCGCGGGGGTCTTCGAAGCCGACGGACCGGTCGGCCGCAGGCTGGCGAGGGCGCGTCCCGCCCGACGCCAACTAGGGACGCCGCCCACGCCACCTGGCCCGAGCGACCGCGAACCACTGCCAGCCCGGCAGGCGCCACCGGCGTTTCTAGGCGCGATGAAGGGCCGGTCGACCCTCCAGCCCGGGCCGGTCACACCGCTTGATGAGAAGGTCAGCGGGGCGACTCTCGTCGAGTGGGCCGCGTGGGCCGCGTCAACGACATTTTCATCCACCGGTCTGAGGTTCGGTTATGACAAACGGGAGGTGGACGCCTTCCGCAGCGCCATTCGCGACACGTTCCTCGGGGGCGCCGTCTTCTGGGTAAGCACACCCCCGGTGAAATCAGATGACCTCCGCGGCAAACAGTTCTCGACCCACCGGCGTGGCTATGACAAGAAGCAGGTTGACGCGTTCCTCGATGCCGCAGGCATCAGGCTGGCCGTGATGGAGTCGACGGACAGGCCAGACGGACCACTGGTTAGCGGCGCCATTCTTGTCGCGTGGGCCGAGTGGGCCGACTCAACGACATTCGATCGGAGGAACGGCTACACGGCGACGGAGGTGGACGCCTTCCGGGAGAAGATTCGCGACACGTTCCTCGGGGCAAGAAGATCCCCGGTAAGAGCAGACAAGGTCCGCGGCAAGCAGTTCCCGACCGACGA
>Ga0190271_10001191_pt1 | contig 14480 bp, 13 predicted proteins | sample Popmic356T_FD_133747 | JGI IMG/M metagenome (GOLD analysis project Ga0190271, IMG submission 133747) | Populus adjacent soil microbial communities from riparian zone of Weber River, Utah, USA - 356 T | ecosystem: Environmental > Terrestrial > Soil > Riparian zone | place: USA: Utah | collected...
CACCGGTGTCGATCAGACCGGCGCCAAGGTCGAGACCGCGGTGGTGGTCGAGCGCGCGCTGACCATCTTCCTCAACTCGCAGGAGATCGTCACCGCGATGACGATCGGCGACTATCCGGAATATCTCGCGATCGGCTACCTGCTCAATCAGCACATGCTGCTGCCGAACGATGTCATCACCAAAGTCGAATACGACGAGGACCTTCAGGTCGTCGTGGTGCGCACCAAGCGCCGGACCAACTACGAGAAGAAGCTGAAGAAGAAGGTGCAGACCTCCGGCTGCGCGCAGGGCACCGTGTTCGGCGACCTGATGGAGGCACTGGAGAACGTCAAGCTGCCGGACGCGGAGCTTCGCACCTCGTGGCTCTATTCGCTCACCCACAAGATCAACACCACGCCGTCGCTCTATCTCGAGGCCGGCGCGATCCACGGCTGCGTGCTGGCGATCGGCGACCAGCCGCTGGTCTATATGGAGGATGTCGGCCGCCACAACGCGGTCGACAAGATCGCCGGCTGGATGTTCAAGCACCGTGTGCGGCCGGACGACAAGATCTTCTACACCACCGGCCGCCTCACCTCGGAGATGGTGATCAAGACGGTGCGGATGGGCATCCCGATCCTGGTGTCGCGCTCCGGCTTCACCGCCTGGGGCGTCGAGCTGGCGCGCAAGTCGAACCTCACGCTGGTCGGCCGCGCGCGCGGCAAGCGCTTCATCGCGCTGGCCGGTGAGGAGCGCATCGTGTTCGACCAGGATCTGCGCTTCGTCGAGGATGAGAGCATGAAGCACCGGCGCAAGGCGGCGGTGCATGATGAGTGAAAATCAACGGGTGTCATGCCCCGCGAAAGCGGGGCATGCAGTATCCGCCTCTCTGCCATTGGCGATGACTGGATCGCCCGGTCAAGCCGGGCGATGACAGCGGGGGTCCTCGGCCTCGTACTCGCCGGCGGCCTCGCGCGCCGCATGGGCGGCGGCGACAAGCCGCTCAAGACGATCGGCGGCGTGACCATTCTCGACCGCGTGCTGTCGCGGCTTGTCCCGCAATGCACTTCGGTCATCATCAACGCCAACGGCGATCCGGCGCGCTTCGCCGCGACCGGCCTGCCGGTCATCGCCGACGACGTGCCGGATTTCGCCGGACCGCTGGCCGGCATTCTCGCGGGGCTCGACTGGGCGGTGGCGCATGTCCCAAATGTCGCATTTGTCGCAAGCGCGCCCGGCGACTGCCCGTTCCTGCCGCGCGATCTGGTGGCGCGGCTACATCAGGCGCGGCAGCAGGCGAACCTGCCGCTCGCCTGTGCGCGCTCGGGCGAATGGCGGCATCCGGTGGTGGCGCTGTGGCCGGTCGCTTTGCGCAACGATCTGCGCGCGGCGGTGACCGCGGAGGGGCTTCGCAAGATCGAGGTATGGACCGCGCGGCACGGCGTCGCACTGGCCGACTGGCCCGTGACCCCAGTTGACCCGTTCTTCAACGTCAACACGCCGGAAGATGCCGCCGAGGCGGATCGTATCGCGGCGCAGCATCCGGAAGCATGAGCGCTTGCGATTCTGCTTTCGCTTGTATTTGCCGCTGCCTGGACCATAATGATTCCAATCCATAGCCCGGGACTATGGAGTCGGAGGGAACGATGCGCGCCTTTGCTACTGCTTGTGCCGCTGCACTCATTATCGCCGTCTGCGGCGCGGTGGTGCTCAACTCGGTCAACAAGACGGCCGAACAGGCCTATTCGACGATAGGCGCGCGGGTTTAAAGCTCGCGCCAAACTCCGCTGTCATGCCCGCGAAAGCGGCATCCAGTACCCACGAACCCGTCGGTGAGTACGGGATCGTCCGCTTTCGCGGACGATGACACCGAGTGAAAGGCCGATCCGACCAATCAGCCCATCAGCGTCGCGTAAGACAGGAAACCGACCGTCGCGCCTTTTGCGATGGCCGTTGAGTCTTCGTTGAGTTCAGCAAGTCCATCCGTTTCCGTCAGCGAAGTGATCACGCCGGCGCCCTCCTGCGGGTGCCGGACCGCTTCGATAGTGCCATCCGCGGCTCGGCGCAGCGCGACGCGCACGTACTCGCGGCGGCCCGATTTCTTCCTGTAGTCGAATGCCAGCTTCACCGGCAGCGCGGTGAGTGGCTCCGCCTGCGCGCCGCCGAGCCGCAGCAATAGCGGACGCACCACCCGCGCGAAGGTGACGAACGCCGCGACCGGATTGCCCGGCAGGCCGACGAACGCCGCGCCGTTGCCGGAGCCGGACACGACGCCCATCGCGACCGGCCGTCCGGGCTTGATGGCGACGCGCCAGAACCACAGCTTGCCGACCTTCTCGACCGCGTCGCGCACGTGATCCGCGTCGCCGGTCGACATGCCGCCCGAGGTGAGCACCAGGTCGTGATCCTTCGCGGCCGCGGCGATGGCCTTGGACAGCACGTCCGGGTTGTCTTGCAGAATGCCGAGGTCGGTGGTCTGCGCACCCAATCGCTCCAGCATGCCGCCGAGCAGGTAGCGGTTGGCGTCGTAAAGCGCAGCGTCCGGCCGCGGCGTGCCGGGCTCGACGATCTCGTCGCCGGTCGAGAACAGCGCGACGCGCACGCGGCGGCGGACCTTGAGCCTGGTCAGTCCGACCGCGGCGGCGAGTGCCACGTCCTGCGCGGCCAGCCGCCGTCCCACCGGCAGCACGATCGAGCCCTCGCGCACGTCCTCGCCGGCGAGCCGCCGGTTGGCGCCGCGCTTGAGTCCGGACGGCACGATCACGCTGTCGCCGTCCTCGCGCGTGTCCTCTTGCATGAACACGGTGTCGGCGCCGGCCGGCATCGGCGCCCCGGTGAAGATGCGGACCGCCTGGCCGGCCTGGACCGGCGGCACGGCCGCGCCACCTGCGAACAGGCGGCCTGTAATCTTCAGCCGCGTCTCGGCGTTGGCGTCGAGATCGCCGTGGCGCACCGCGTAGCCGTCGACCGCCGAATTGTCGAACGGCGGCAGGTCGAGCGGCGCGGCGATGTCATTTGCCAGCACACGGCCGCGCGCGGCGGCGAGCGTGACGTCCTCGGTTTCGCTCACCGGCGTCACGCGCTCCGCGATCAGCTTCTCCATGTCGGCGACCGGCAGCAGCGGTCCCGAGAACGCGAAGCAGTCGTCGGTGAGCTGGGCCATCACGCCCTCTTGAGCGCAGCCGTGGCGGTGCCGATCGGCGCGGCGTGCTCGAGCAGGAGGTCGCAGATGCCCTCAATGTCGTTGAGATCGATCACCGGGACCTTGGCGTCCGGCAACGGCCGGTCGGACGCGACCGCCACGATGTTGGGATCCTCGGGGTGCAGCAGCGGCTTGCCGTTTTCGACCCGGTGGATTTCCAGCTTCGGAAAGACGTCGCGCTTGAACCCTTCGACCAGCACGAGGTCGACCGGCGAGAACTTCTTGAGCAGTTCCGGCAAATCCCATTCCGGCTCGCCGCGCAGCTCATGCAGGATCGCGAAACGATTGGCCGAGCTGATGACCACCTCGCTCGCGCCGGCGGCGCGATGCATGAAGGAGTCCTTACCCGGCTTGTCGAGGTCGAAGCCGTGGTGGGCGTGCTTGAGCGTGGAGACGCGCAGCCCTCGCGCGATCAGGCGCGGCAGCGCCTTGGTGATCAGGGTGGTCTTGCCGGAGCCGCTCCAGCCTGCGAGGCCGATGATGCGCATGGGCGTGCTTATAGCAGCACCAGTTGCCGTCATGCACTCGATGTCATGCCCGCGCATGGCCGTCCGAAGGACGGCGTCGCTTCGCGCACCTATGGCGGGCATCCAGTACCCGAGGTTGGCGCTTGCTGGATCGCCCGCTTTCGCGGGCGATGACAGCGAATATGGCAAGCTATAGTTTTTCCAGCGCCATGACCGACTTCGACCCCGATGCGTTCCGCGATTTCGAGCGGGCCGCCCACAGCCGCAAGGCGGAGAGCTATCACGGCCGGTTTGCCGCCGTGACGGACCGCGCCATCGGGCCGCTGCTCGAGGCAGCGAAGGTCCGTGGCGGCACGCGGCTCCTCGACGTCGCGGCCGGGCCGGGTCACCTCGCCGCCGCCGCCGCACAGCACGGCGCGCGGGTTACCGGCGTCGACCTGGCGCCGGCCATGGTGGCCTTGGCCAGCAAGCTTCACCCGGACGTGTCGTTCCGCGAAGCGTCAGCCGACCGGCTGCCGTTCCCGGATGCGTCGTTCGACGCGGTCACCTGTGCATTCGGCGTCGGGCATTTCCCCGACCCGGTGCGCGTGCTCGCCGAGTTTGCGCGCGTGCTGGCGCCCGGTGGCATCGCTGCGCTGGCGTGGTGGGACGGCTTCGAGCGCAACCGCATCAACGGAATTTTTCATGAGGCGCTGCTGCGGCTGAAGATTTCCGCGCCCGGTGTGGTGCCTGCCGGTCCGCCGATCGACCGGTATTCCGACTGCGAACGTTTTGCGCAGTTGCTCCGCGATGCCGGACTGAACGACGTGCGCGTCGAGCAAGTGTCGTTCGAACATTCCCTGCGCGACGCCGATCAGTTCTGGGACATGGCGATGGGCAGCTTCGCCCGTGCCTCCAGCGTGATTGGCACGCAAAGCGAACAAACGCAACGCGAAATCCGGGAAGCGGTGAGCGCGGCTGCGTCGCGTTACAAGTCCGGGAGCGGACTCGCGGTTCCGGTCGCGTTCCTGGTCGCGGCGGGCACCCGATGATTATTCCGCCGGCTGCATTCCCAACGCGCGGATTCGATCTCTGGTCCGTTCATCGCGCAGCGCCAAGAGGAAGGCCTGCACCGCCACACGCTGCGCCCGGCTCTTGACCAGGATGAAATCGTATTCCTCCGGCGCGAGCGGCAGGAAGCCGAGCCCATAGAGCTTCGCCACCGGCTCGATCGCCACGCCCCAGTCGGCGCGGCCCTGCGCGACCGCGGCGGCGACCGCGTTGTGCGAGCGCGGCTGGTTGGAATAGCCGGGCGGCCTTTTGCCGCCGAGCAATTTATCGATCAGCACGCGCGTGCCGGCGCCCGCGTTGCGGTTGACCATCAGGCATTTCGCGTCGGCCAGCGCCGCCTCCGCCGCCTGCTGCGCGGTCTTGCCCTCGAAGCGCTTGTCGCCGGGGCGGAACAGCACGCCCTGCATGCGCTTCCATCCCTTCACCAGGGACAGCCCCGGCGCCAGCAGGTGCTTGTTGTAGATGCCGGTGTCGGGATCGACGAGGTGCACCGGCGCGACGTCGCATTCGCCGCGCAACGCCGCGTTGACGCCGCCCTGGCTGCCGACCGCGATGGTGCGCGCCGAGAAGCCATGCTCGCCGAGCGCGCCGACCACCACGTCGAGCGCGACATCGTGGCTGCCCATGATGACGACATCCGGCGCTCTCGCCGCCCGGCCGATCAGCGTGACGCGCGCTTGGGTATCGGCGTCGAGCGCGGAGGCCAGCGCATCGATCTCGATGAAGCCGTCGGCCTGCGAGAAGCTCGTCACCGCGCCGGAACCCTTCGCCGAAGGGAATGCGATCATGCCGTCGGGCGTTTGCGCCAGCGACACCAGCACGTATTCCTTGCGGCCCATTTCCGAAGCGATGCGGACCGGCACGCGCGCCTCGACCGTCTCTGCCGCTTCCGGTGGCAATCCGACGCGGGCGCGGATCACCGGCGCGACGTAGGCGTGGAACGTGAAGATCGCCGAGGTGGGAAACCCCGGCAGCACGACGATCGGCTTGTCTTTAGCGACGGCAAGGCACAGCGGCTTGCCGGGTTTCAGGGCGACGCCGTGAACCAGGATGCCCGGCGCGCCGAGCTTCGACACGATGCGGTGCGAGAGATCGCCCGCGCCCTTCGAGGTGCCGCCGGACAGCACCACCATGTCGCAGTCGTCGAGCGCGGACCGCACCGCCGTTTCGAGCGCGGCCTCGTCATCCGGGAATGCGCCGAATGGCACCGGCTCGCCGCCGGCTTCGCTGATAGCGGCGGCAAGGATCGCGCCGTTGCTGTCATAGACGCCGCCGGGACGCAGCGCACCGCCGAGCGCGACCAGCTCGTCGCCGGTCGAGAGCACTGCGACCTTCGGCTTTCGCACCACGTCGATCCCGGCGAGCCCGCAGGCCGCCAGCATGCCGATCTCGCGTGAGCCGACCTTCTGTCCCCGGCGCAACAGCGTCTCGCCGCGCGCGATGTCGGAGCCGGCGTAGGATATGAATTGCCCCGGCGAGGCGGCGCGGCGGAGCTCGATGGCGGGCACGTTCTCGATCAGCTCGGTGTGCTCGATCATCACCACGGCGTCGGCCCCGCGCGGCACCACGCCGCCGGTTGCGATGGTGGTGGCCGTGCCGGGCGCGACCTCGAGCTTCGGCGCGTGACCGCAGGCGATCACCTCGGCATTGAGCCTGATTTGTTTCGGCGCGCCGTCGCTGGCGGCCGCGGTGTCGGCGGAGCGCAGCGCGAAGCCGTCGACGTTGGCGCGGTCGAACGGCGGCACGTCGAGCGGTGCGACCACGTCATGCGCCAGCACGCGGCCGAGCGCATGCGCGAGGGTGACGCGCTCGCGGGGCAAAGGCGTGAGATCGAGTCGGCCCTCGAAGCGGCGGCGCGCCTCCTCGGCGGACACCACTTCGAGGAATTGCTCCTGCCGCGCCGCCTCGCGCACCGCGGCGAGCAGCTTGTCGTGCCGTGGGTCCGGTTTGCTGGTCACGGCGCGATTCTCACGGCCACGGTCTCACCGGCACGCTGGTTCCGACCTGATAGCCTTCGCTGTCGGCGGGAACCAGGATCCAGCCGTCGGCGCGGGTCAGCGCCTGCATCGGAAGATAGTGCGACGCCAGCGGCTCGACGCGAAAGCCGCGGCGGCGCACTGGCACCACTTCGGCGAGGCCGAGCGGCGAGGCGACTTTGCGCGACAGTTCGGCGTTGAACGGCTGCTCCTCGATTAGGCGGAACGCGAGCCGCGCCAGCATCCGGCGGCCGACGGTGAGCCAGCCGGCCAGCGCCGCATCGAGCCGTCCCGGCAGCAGCAGCACCGGCCGCGCGCCGACGTAGCCGAATGCGGTGGTTTCGCCCGGTGTGATGCCGATACCATGGAACGCGACCTTGCCGGCGCGCTCGAGCGCGCGCACGCTTATGTCGTTGGCGCCCGAGCCGGTACCGCCGATCGCGACCACGGCGTCGGTATCTTCGAGATGCAGCGCGGCTTCGAGCGTGCTGGACTCGGCGGATGGCATCGCGATGCCGCCTTCAGCTTCGATCGCGCCGGCGATCAGCGCCGCCGCGGCACCGATGATCTCGCCGCCCCCGGTCCGCATCACGCGCAGGCGCGGCTCGCGGACCGGCACGCGCTGGATGCCGAGCGCCAGCAGCGCGGCCACATCGATGCGGCGCAGCCGCGCGCCGGTCATCTTCAACACGACGCCGGGCGTTGCATCGGCGCCGGCCGGCAGCACGCCTTCGCCGGGCGCGACGGCCGCCAGCGCCTGCATCGTCGTGCCTTGCATCGATACGGCATCGAGCGCCGCCACCGCGTCGGTATCGGCGGGCATCCGCTCGCCTGTGCCGATCCGTGGCGGTGCGGGCCACAGCGGCAGCGGCGTGTAGGACGTGGCATCAGTGGTCGCGTCGGCGCGCACCGCGTAGCCGTCGCGCAGAGCCAGCGCAAATTCGGGATGGCTCGCTGACGCCGTGACGTCGGCGGCGAGCGTCATGCCAAGCGCCGCCGCGACCGCTTCATCGCGCGGCTCGACGGGCCCGACACCGATGTCGAAGCTCGACAGCACGTCGGCGAGCGGGGTGAGCCGCGCGATCCGCTGCAGTTCGGAATCCGCAACCATGCGGGGAACTTGACGTGATAAAAGCAGGGTGTCCAGTGTTCCCGGTCCGGGCTAAATGGCTGCTTTCATGATGGAATCCAAGGTCAGCATGCGTGGGCTGAAATGCCCGCTGCCGGCGCTCAAGACGCGCAAGCTGCTCGCGGGCATGAAGGCGGGCGAGGTGCTGGTGATCGAATGCACCGATCCGCTGACCACGATCGACATTCCCAATCTGCTGAGAGAGACCGGCGACCGCCTGGAGCACAGCGGCAAGAAGGGCAAGGTGCTGACGTTTCGGATTGTGAAGGGTTAGCGAGATCGTCATGCCCCGCGAAAGCGGGGCATCCAGTACTCCCGGTGCTAACTGGATCGTCCGCTTTCGCGGACGATGACGGCGGAGTGTCGGGCCAAAGCGGGACCTACCACTTCATCAGCGTCTTGGTGGCCGTCTCGTTGTCCTTGAGGAACTTGCGGTAGGCGTCGCCCTTGATCGGATCCGGATCGAGCGACAGTGCCTCGGCCTTGGCCTTGTGCTCGGGCGAGGCGATGGTCTTCTCCAGCGCCGCGATCAGCGCGTTCTTGACGTCGTCCGGCAGGTTGGCGGGCGCCGCGATGCCGCGCGACGTCGACCACACCTCGTTGAAGCCCTGCTCGCGGAACGTCGGCGCGCTCGGGATGAACTTCGAGCGCGTCGGCGACATCACGCCGAGCGCACGGACCACGCCGGCCTTCACGTCCTCCGCGCCTTCGCTTACGTTGCAGGAATAGACGTCGATGTTGCCGCCCAGCACCTGGGTCTTGCCTTCCGGCGTTCCCTTGAAATGCACCATCTGGAAGGTCGTGCCGTTGTTCGCGCCGATGCCGAGCACCGCGACGTGGTCGTCGGTGCCATAACCGCCGCCGTTCAGCGTGATGGTGCCCGGCTTCTTCTTCGCTTCCTCGATCACGTCCTTTACGGTCTTGAACCGGCTGTCCGGCTTCACCGACCACATGTTGTAGTCGGTGACATGGTTGATCAGCGGCGTGAAGCTCTCGAGATTCTCCCTACGCCCGCCGCCCGACTGCTTGTCGAGATAGCCGGCGAATATGTTCGGCACGTTGATGTAGCCGATGGTGTAGCCGTCCGGCTTGGACTGCGCGAGCGAGCCCCAGCCGATCCAGCCACCGCCGCCCGCGCGGTTTTCCACCGTCACTGCCTTGCCGAGGATCGGCTCGAAGTCGCGCGCCAGCAGCCGTGCCGAGATATCGCTGCCGCCACCTGCGCTGTAGGGCACGATGACGAGGACGCCGCGCGCCGGAAACGCCTGTGCGAGCGCCGGGCGCACGCCGCTGATTGCCAGCGCGGAAGCGCCGGCCGCTGTGCCGAGAAAGCCGCGTCTGCTGATGTTCGTCATGATCCTCCCCTATCCGGTTCGATGGCCGTTGTTGAGCTTATCGTATCACCGACTGTCCGCCTGTGGTTGTGTCACTTCTTCTCTTCAGTGAGGCCGGCCGCTTTCATGACCGGCCCCCAAACCGCAATCTCCTTGTCGATGAACGCCGCATATTGCTCCGGCGTCATCGGATCGACAATCAGGCCGTCGCGCTTCATGCGCTCGGCAATTTCGGGTTTCGCCAGGCCGCGGAGGATTTCCTCGTTGATCTTCTTGACCAGCGACTTCGGCATCGCGGCCGGGCCGGAGATGCCGAACCAGATCGACGCCTGCAAGTCGAAGCCTTGCTCCTTGAAGGTCGGGATGTCCGGCCAGTCGGGCATGCGTTGCGCGGTCGAGATGGCGAGACCATCAAGCGTCTTGGCGCGAATATAGGCCGCGGTCGACGTCATGGTCTGCGATGACCACACGATGTGGCCGCCGACCAGGTCGGCGAGGCCCTGCGACGCGCCCTTGTAGGGTATGTGGTCGCCCTTGACGCCCGACATCGTCACGAAGTTTAGCGCGACGAGGTGGCCCATGCTGCCGAGGCCGGACGAGGAGTAGTTCATCGCCTCCTTCCGGCCGCGCTCAACGAAGTCCTTTAGCGACTTGAAGCCGCTCTTCGGGTTGGTCGACAGCAACACCGGCGAGCCCGCGACCATCACGATGTTAGCCAGATCCCTCTTCGGATCGTAGCCGAGATCGGCCCGGCTCATCGGGTGCAGCACGAGATGCGAGATGTTGGCGATGCCGATGGTGTAGAGGTCGGGCGAATCGACGATGGTCTTGATGCCGATCTGACCACCAGCTCCGGCGCGCACCTCGACGAAGAACTGCTGCTTGTACGCGGTCGAGAGATGGTCGGCGACGATACGGGCGAGAATATCGGCGCTGCCGCCCGCGGCGAAGGTCGAGATCACCCGCACCGGGCGGTTCGGCCAATCGTCGTGGCTTTGTGCGCTGGCCGCGGTGGTCAGCAGCGCGCTCACTGCGAGCGTCGCGAAAAACCGCCTCATTGCGTGTCACTCCCAATTCGCCGTCGTGAGTGTAGGGGAACGGCAACCCGGCGAGCAACTTGCCAACGTTGGGGCGGCGCCGGAACCATGGACAACACGTCGCAGATCGGTGATTGTCTGACCGTGTCGTGTCCTTTTTCCTGAAGCAGACGCCATGCCATTTCCTCAAGCTTCCCAAGCGCTTGCGCGCTTCACCGTGCTCGACCTGACCCGCGTGCGGTCCGGCCCCACCTGCGTGCGACAACTCGCCGACTGGGGCGCCAATGTCATCAAGATCGAGATGCCGCCGGATGAGAAGGGTGGCGAGGGGATGGGCGGGCCGCGCGACGGCTCGGACTTCCAGAATTTGCACCGCAACAAGCGCAGCATGACGCTGAACTTGAAGGATCCCGCGGGCCGCGCCGCGCTGCTCAAGATGGTCGAGAAGGCCGACGTCGTTGTCGAGAACTTCCGGCCCGACGTGAAGCGCCGGCTCGGCGTCGACTATGCAGACCTCAAGAAGGTAAACAAGCGGATCGTGCTGGGCAGCATCTCGGGCTTCGGCCAGGATGGGCCGTACGAGGGCCGCCCGGGCTTCGACCAGATCGCGCAGGGCATGGGCGGGTTGATGTCGATCACCGGGCTGCCGGGGCAGGGACCGGTGCGTGTCGGAATCCCGATCGCCGATCTCACCGCCGGACTGTTCTGCGCGCTCGGCATTCTCACCGCGCTGCACGAGCGCGAGGTGTCGGGCGAGGGGCAGCACGTCACCACATCGCTGCTGCAGGCGCAGATCTTCATGTTGGATTTCCAGGCTTCGCGCTGGCTGCAGAACCAGGAGGTCGCGAAGCAGGCGGGCAACGACCACCCGACCTCGATCCCGACCGGCGTGTTCAAGACCACCGACGGGCACATCAATATCGCGACGACCGGCGGGCCGATCTGGGAGCGGTTCTGCCGCGCGCTGGGCGCCGATGCGATGCTGCAAAATCCGGACTATGCCTCCAGCAAGCTGCGCTCGCAGAACCGCAAGGTGCTCAACGAGCAAATCGGCACCTATACAGCGAAGAAGTCGAGCGCCGAATGGATCGACATCTTCAACAAGGCCGGCGTGCCGTGCGGGCCGATCTACAACATCGACCAGGTGTTCGCCGATCCGCAGGTCAAGCATCTCGGCATCGCGCAGAGCACGCCGAAGAATGACGGCACTCCGCTCGGCCTGGTCGGCCAGCCGATGACGCTGTCGCGCACGCCGAGCAAGATGGCGGCGCGGCCGCCGGCGCTCGGCGAGCACACCGACGAGGTGCTTACGGAGTTCGGGTTCAGCGCGAACGAAATCGCCGCGCTGAGGCAAGCGAAGGCGGTGTGATGATTCGCACCATGCTCTTACGCCGTCATCCTGAGGTGCCCGCCCATCAGCGCGTGTACGCGCGTCTTCGACGCGCTATGGCCGGGCCTCGAAGGATGTATCGGCCACGATGTTGCAACAGCCGGGCCGTCGCCCTTCGAGGCTCGCTGCGCTCGCACCTCAGGGTGACGGCGCAAACATTTGAGGAAAGCCCATGAACCAGCCCGCAACCGCAGCGTTCCCCGATGCCAAGTCCTATGCCGACAACAAGATGCTGTCGCGCAAGGAAGGCCGCGTCGGGTACGTGATCTACAACAACGTCGAGAAGCACAACGCGGTGTCGCTCGACATGTGGGAGGCCGCAGTCGCCATCCTCGACGATTTCAGGAACGACCCGAACATCACCGTCGTGGTGGTGACCGGCGCGGGCGGCAAGGCATTCGTCTCGGGCGCCGACATCTCGAAGTTCGAGAAGGAGCGTTCCGACGACGCCGCGGTGGCGCGCTACGGCGCCAAGGTCGAGGCGAGCTACGCCGCCTTCCACGAGTTCCCCAAGCCCACCATCGCGATGATCCGCGGCTACTGCATCGGCGGCGGCATGGGGCTCGCCACCTGCTGCGACATCCGGGTCTGCACGGAAGGCTCCAAGTTCGGGGTTCCCGCCGCCAAGCTCGGCCTGGGCTACGGCTATCCCGGGCTGAAGCGGCTGGTGGACATCGTCGGGCCGTCGTTTGCGATGGAAATCTTCTATACGGCGCGGCAATTCACCGCAGCGGACGCCCAGATGATGGGTCTGGTGAATAGAGTGGTGCCGGATCCACCCGGCGAGATTGAGAAGTATGTGAAGGATTACGCCGACACGATCGCCGGCAATGCGCCACTGACCATCAAAGCCGTGAAGGCCACGGTTGCGCAGGTGATGAAGGAAGACAGCAAGCGCGACATCGCGAGCTCGCAGGCGCTGGTCGAGGCTTGCTTTAGGAGCAACGACTACCAAGAAGGCCGCAAGGCGTTCATGGAGAAGCGCAAGCCGGTGTTTACCGGGACCTAGAGCATGATCCCGAAAAGTGGGAACCGGTTTTCGGGAACGATCATGCTCAAGGCAAAATGGAAGCTCCCGCGGGTAGCGGTGTTTATGTGACAAGGCGCAACAGCGCGCTCTAGGGGGGACTTGTGGCGTCGGTTGAACTGCGTGGCTTGACGAAGCACTACGGTCCGAATGCGGTCGTCGACAACGTGTCCCTGCTGATCGAGCACGGCAGCCTGGTCTGCCTGCTGGGTCCATCGGGTTGCGGCAAGACCACGACGCTGCGGCTGATCGCCGGGTTCGTCGAGCCGACCGGCGGCGAGATCCGCGTCGGCGAGCGCGTGGTGTCGACCCCCTCGCAATCGCTGCCGCCGGAGCGGCGCAACATGTCGATGATCTTCCAGAGCTACGCGCTGTGGCCGCACATGACGGTGGCGGAAAACATCGTCTATGGGCTGAAGCTTCGCAAGATCGACAGCGGCACGGTCAAGAAGAAGCTCGACGCCATTCTGGCGACCACGCGGCTCGCGGTGCTGGCCGAGCGCTATCCCGGCGAATTGTCGGGCGGCCAGCAGCAGCGCGTCGCGCTCGCGCGCGCTCTGATCGTCGAGCCGGAGACGCTGCTGCTCGACGAGCCGCTGTCCAACCTCGACGCCAACCTGCGCGAGGAGATGCGCTTCGAGATCAGGCGGCTGCACGACGAGTATCGCTACACCACGGTCTATGTCACCCACGACCAGTCCGAGGCGATGACGACCTCCGACGTGATCGCGGTGATGAACGCCGGCAAGATCGAGCAGGCCGGCTCGCCGGAGGAAGTGTACGACCGCCCGCGCTCGGAGTTCGTGGCGCGCTTCATCGGCATGAGCAACGTGATCAAGGGCAAGGCGCTGGACGCCGACACCGTGTCGGTTGCGGGAACTCCGCTGCGCGTGACCGGCGGCCCGCTCAAGACGGGCGGTGACGCTGCGGTGTCGGTCCGCCAGCAGAACATCCGGCTGCTCGCCAAGGAGCCCGACGCCAAGGACAACATGCTGTCCGCCAAGGTGATCCGGCAGGTGTTCCTCGGCTCGAACCGCGACTACATGGTGGAGATCGCGGACGGCACCCAGGTGCGCGTGGTGACGGCAGCAAGCGAAAGCGTGCCGCCGGGCGCCACGGTCTGGCTGCATCTGCCGCCCGACCGATGCCGGGCGCTGACCGGCTGAATAAAAAAGGACAAGGGAAGGAAACGACCATGACCCGACGCTTCAACCGGCGCGATGTCCTGAAAGGTTCGAGCGCGATGGCGCTCACCGTGTACGCGACGCCGATTCGTGCACAGGCGCCGGCGGCTGACACCATCACCCCCGCGCTGATCGAGGCGGCCAAGAAAGAGGGCCGCGTCGTCTATTACACCGCGATCGATCTCGTGGTGGCGGAGCGCATCGCCAAGGCGTTCGAGGCGAAGTTCGGCGTGCCGGTGCGCGTCGAGCGCACCGGGGCCGAGCGCGTGTTCCAGCGCATCGGCCAGGAATATACGAGCAAGATCCACTCGGTCGACGTGGTGAACTCATCGGACGCCGCGCATTTCATCGTGTGGAAGCGCCAGGGCATTCTCGCGCCGCACGTGCCGGAGGACGTCGCCAAGCATTACGCCGCCGAGCACAGGGACGCTGACGGCATGCACGCCAACTTCCGCGCCGGCATGAGCGTGATCGGCTACAACACCAACATGGTGAAGGCGGAGGAGGCGCCGAAGAGCTTCGCCGACCTGCTCGATGCGAAATGGACGGGCAAAATGGTCAAGGCGCATCCGTCCTACAGCGGCAACGTGATGACCGCGACGTTCCAGATCACCCGCGATCTCGGCTGGGATTATCTGGAAAAGCTCGCCAGGCAGAAGGTCATGCAGGTGCAGTCGTCCACCGATCCGCCGAAGAAGCTGGCG
>Ga0190271_10001192_pt1 | contig 14456 bp, 11 predicted proteins | sample Popmic356T_FD_133747 | JGI IMG/M metagenome (GOLD analysis project Ga0190271, IMG submission 133747) | Populus adjacent soil microbial communities from riparian zone of Weber River, Utah, USA - 356 T | ecosystem: Environmental > Terrestrial > Soil > Riparian zone | place: USA: Utah | collected...
ACTGTCAATAGCCGGCAATATTTTGCCAGTACTACCGGATATAACTTTCTGATTGACAAAATCACTCATGCTGTTACTCCTGTCTTTATAAAACATAACAAAGAACCGTTCAGTATTTATTCTATTAATAAAGGGCGAAGTTTTTTCTGGATCGCCAGCACGGATGGGTTGTTGCAATGTGATAGTAACCTGCGTGTACTGAAAAAATTTAACCAGGAAAATTATCCGTTGTTACCTACCAATCGACTGTCTAAGGTATTGGAAGATCATACCGGTAAGATATGGATAGGAACCGTATGGAATGGTATTGCAGTATTGGATCCCAGGAATGGCAATATCACCCGTCTCCTGCATGATTCTACCCAACCTTTTTACATCAGCCCCTATTTTATTCAGCAGTTACAAGAAGATTCCCGGAAAAATATATGGATATCCACCACCGGCGGACTGTACTTGTACGAAAGAAATAAAAATACATTCCAACGTTTTGTTCGTACCGGTGTAAGCATCTCTTCTCAAGCCAACAATATCCAATCCATATTAGAAACAAAAGATGGCATGATCTGGATCGCATCCAAACAAGGACTAAGAATATATGATCCCATTCAGCAAACGATGAATGATTTTTCAATAGACACCCGGTTGTTCAGTGATTATGTAAAAGGGATTATTGAAGATGAAATGGGCTTGCTATGGTTTGCTACCAATAATGGCTTGCTTCAGTACAACCGGGAAACCCGTGCAATGAGAGCGTATACCACATTGAATGGTTTTTTAAGCAATGACATGACCGGAACTTTTAATAAAGATGAGTCAGGAAGTATTTATATAGGTTTCACCGGCGCAATCCATGTTTTCAATCCGGCATTAATTACCACCAACTCTTTTTCACCCACGCCTCTAATCACAGCAATTAAGATTGATAATACAACCGAAAAGCACCGGTTGACAGAACCCCTGATCATCCGGTTTAATCAATCAATCAGTATTGACTTTATCGCATTAAATTATTCCAACCCGGAAAATAATCAATATGCATACAAACTCGATGGTATTGATAAAGAGTGGATACCCTTGCAGAATACCCGGAATGTACGCTTCAGCAACCTCCCGGCCGGTAATTATACATTTCAATTAAAAGCAGCAAATAATGATGGGATATGGAATGAGCAAACAACCGATCTGTTATTGACAGTAACTCCTCCTTTCTGGAAAACAAGTTGGTTTATTTTGCTATCCTCCGGATTAATAGTAGCCGGCATATATAGTTTATACAGATACCGCATCAAACAGATACTTGACATGGAAAAGTTGAGGATAAGCATTGCCACCGATCTGCACGATGATATAGGAGCAACCCTGAGTTCAATATCAATGTACAGTGATGCATTGAAAAACCAGATCAAAGAAAAACTACCACAATTAGAACCGGTATTAGATAAGATGGGCAAGAACAGTCGCGATATGGTAAGCAGCATGAGCGATATCGTTTGGGCCATCAATCCCGATAATGATGAAGGGGAGAAACTGGTACAACGGATGGAACAATACGCAAGGGATCTTTGCGCAATTAAAATCGTAAAGCTTCAATTTAATACTGATGATGGTATCAAATCTTTAAAAGTTCCACTCGAGAAACGAAAGAATATATATCTCGTATTTAAAGAGGCATTGAACAACGCGTTGAAATATTCACAGGCTACCGAGATTAATATCAACCTCCGTTATAAATCCCAGTCGCTGCAGCTTGTTATAAAGGATAATGGAAAAGGTTTTGACATTGACCAGCAGAATACCGGCAATGGATTAAAGAATATGCAATCCCGGGCGAGGGAAATCAATGCTACGATCCGGATAGGATCCGAGGTAAATGAAGGAACGATTGTTGAGTTTGCATGTGAACTGTAATTTATTCCGGTCTATCGCCTGAATTGGGTATAACGATCAATCGAATAAAAAATGATTTTTGATGACTGATACCAAAAATATGAAAATCGCGATTTTTGAAGACAACCTGCAATTCCGGGAAAGCCTTGAATTCATTATTGTAACAACAGAAGGGATGGAGCTTTGCGGATCATTTGAAGACACACATCGGTTGTCTCAACGAATGGAGGCACTGAAGCCGGATGTTGTTCTGATGGATATCAATATTCCCGGAAAGAATGGTATCGAAGCAGTAAAAGAGATCAAAGAAAATTTTCCTTCTATTAAGGTGTGTATGCAAACGGTATTTGAAGACGAGGATAAAGTTTTTGCCTCTTTATGTGCCGGCGCTTCGGGTTATATTTTGAAGAGCAGTCCGCCGGATAAAATTTTGCAGGCCATCCGGGAAGTAGCGGATGGTGGCGCTTTTTTTACTCCCAGCGTTGCAAAAAAAGTGTTATTCAATTTTCAGCAACAGCCACAACACGCGGAATATATCCAGCTTACCGAAAAAGAAAAAGAAGTATTAAAACTGCTCGTAGATGGATTAAGTTATAAAATGATTGCGGAAAAATCCGGGGTTAGCTTCCATACTATTCACACCCATATCAAACACATTTATGACAAGATGCATGTAAATAGTAAGGGAGAAGCGGTGGCTAAAGCCATTAAAGGCAGGTTGATTTGAAATGAAGAACAGAGAAAGGGTCATAAGTTTGGAAACCCTTTTTTAATTTTTCATTCCTCACCGCGTCCGCCTGTTGGCGAATTCTTCATTTTTAATTTCACTGACACTCCTACCCCGTTTTGGCGATTGACAACTGATCATTTTTTCTTCATATTACAGTATCAAACCTGTTATATGAAAAAAACGACTTTACTCATCGCTTTCATTAACCTTGCTATGAGTTCTTTTTCTCAGAATGTAGGCATTGGGTTAACAACTCCAGCTGCTAAACTGCAAATAAATTCCACCAGTACAGCATCAAGACCATTATTATTGCTATCCGATTCGAGCGGTGGCATATCGAATACCATCGAATTCACCAAACAAGGTATCACTAATAAATGGTCGCTCTCTTCTATCCTGCAAAGCAACAATTTCAATTCTTCGTTACGTTTCGGGTTTACCGGAGGTGTCACTCCTTTTATTTTAACAGGAGATGGTAAAGTAGGTATTAACAGCATTAATCCGCTTGCTTCGCTGGATGTAAATAGCCCTTGGGCACAAACGGCGATCTTTAGTGGAAGTGATAATATGTATATCAGCCTTGTCGAACAAGGCAATTACCGGGGATATATCGGATCATATTCAGGCAACCCGGAAGATGTTGATTTTGGAACCTATTCTACTAATGCCACAGGCAAGGTTCATCTTACTGCAGGTGGTAACGTGCCGCGACTAACGGTTACTCCTAATGGTAATATTGGGATCGGCACTCAAACGCCGGCCGAAAAATTAGATGTGAATGGAAGTATCAATGTTACGGAAACCATTAAAGCCAATGGAGTGGCAGGACAACCCGGTCAGGTATTATCATTGAACAGCAATGGAAATATCGTATGGAACGATTTCAGTGAATTCAAAAATCATCGCACATTCACTGACTATCTGAGTACAATAAATTGGACGGTACCAGCAGGTGTAACACGGATTATGATTGAAGGATGGGGCGGTGGTGGTGGCGGATCCATTAATGGGGGCGGTGGTGGTGGAGCTTATGTCTGCGGATGGTACACAGTAGTGGCTGGTGATATAATATCGTTCAATATTGGTAAGGGTGGCTCAGGTGGATTAAATTCAGGTCAGGCTGAACGAGGAGAAAACACATCTATTACAACGCCGACCGAATCAATTAACGCTAACGGTGGGCATCCACCAAATGACTTGGGTTCGAATGTCATCGGTAAAGGTGGCGGTTTTTCAGTAGGGACGAAGGCTATCGGAATCTCGGGTGAAGATGGACAACCAAATCGTATTGAATATCAACAATCCAATGCTACCACTTTCCTGGAAGCAACGTTAGGGGGTAAAGGCGGAGATGCCGGGAATAGGTTGAACACTGGTTCTGCGGGAGGTTATCGACTTGTCAATCTTTCCACAGGTATATCAATCAAGGAATTGAGCCCAAATTCTGCCAGGATACCCGGCGGAGGGGGAGCCGGTCATTGGTTAAGCCATTCATTTCTTTGTTCGGGAGGTATTGGAATGGTAATAATCCATTATTAAATAAAGAATGAAGAATTAAAAATGAAAAAGGAAGAATTAAGAAAGGCTTTCGAATTAGTTACCCTTTTTCATTCTTCATTTAACGTTTTTCATTTTTAATTTCACTGACCTCATACCCCGTTTTGGCGATTGACAACTGATTATTCTTTCTTCATATTGCAGTACCAAAACTGTTTTATGAAAAAAACGACTTTGCTCTTCGCTTTCATTAGCCTTGCTATCAGTTCTTTTACTCAGAATGTAGGCATCGGTTTAACTACGCCAGCTGCAAAACTGCAAATCAATTCTACCAGCACAGCATCAAGACCATTATTAATACTATCCGATTCGATTGGTGGCATATCGAATACAATAGAATTCACCAAACAAGGCATTAGTAGTAAATGGTCGCTTTCTTCCATAGTGCAAAGCATCGGTGATGATTCATACTTACATTTCGGGTTTACTGGAGGAGTCACTCCTTTTACATTATTAGGAAATGGCAGAGTTGGTATCAACAAAACCAATCCCGAAGCTTCACTTGATGTAAATAGTACACTCGGACAAATGGCGATCCTTAATGGAGGCGATCAAATGTATATCAGCCTGGTTGAACAGGGTAACTACCGGGGATATATCGGATCATATTGGGGCAACACTGAAGACGTCGATTTTGGGACTCACGGATCTAATCCCACAGGCAACCTTCATCTTGTTACTGCCGGTGACCCGCGACTTACGGTAACCCCTATTGGAAATGTTGGAATCGGCACTCAAACGCCTGCCGAAAAATTAGATGTAAGTGGAAATATAAATGTTACTCAAACCATTAAAGCCAATGGAGTAGCGGGTCAGCCCGGACAGGTGTTATCGTTGAACAGCAATGGAAATATTGCCTGGGCCGATTTCAATGAATTCAAAAATCATCGCACATTCGGGTGGCAGCCGGACGCAATAAACTGGATAGTGCCAGCCGGTGTAACACGGATAATGATTGAAGGCTGGGGCGGTGGTGGTGGTGGTTCCTTTATGGGGAGTGGAGGCGGTAGTGGTTATGTATGCGGATGGTTCTCTGTAGTAGCAGGTAATTATGTATCATTTGTGATTGGTAAAGGTGGATATGGAGGAAATGGTAACTCCGAAGCTATTGATGGGGGAGCAACAACTATTTATATATTAACTTCTACAATAACCGAAATAATCGTCGCTTATGGTGGCGGAAAATCAGGTTACTTTAATAGCAATGGAGTGGCTTACATGGGTAAAGGTGGAGCTTTTGCTGCTGGGTCGAAAGGCATCGGAAAGTACGGTGAAGATGGACAACCAAATCGTATTGAATATATTCAATCCAATGCCACCACTTTCCTGGAAGCCACGATAGGCGGTAAAGGAGGAAATGCAGGGAATACGTTAAACACCGGTGCCACGGGAGGATATCGACTTTACAATCCTTCCAATTTTACACAAATCAGGGAGGTATTGCCAGGACAGGCCGGGTTTATCAGTGGTGGTGGTGGAGCCGGCCATTATATCTCAACTGAAGTTAATTGTGCCGGAGGGTCTGGAATGGTAATAATCCATTATTAAATAAAGAATGAAGAATTAAAAATCAAAAAGGGTTCGTGGTTTTGAAACTACTTGTTAATTTTTCACCTGCCTGCCGGTAGGCAGGTTCTTCATTCTTAATTTTTAATTCCCATACCCCGTTTTGGCGATTGACAACTGATTATTCTTTCTTCATATTGCAGTACCAAAACTGTTTTATGAAAGAAATTACTTTGCTCATCGCTTTTATTAACCTTGCAATCAATTCTTTTTCTCAGAATGTAGGAATCGGGTTAACTACGCCAGCGGCAAAACTGCAGATCAATTCTACCAGCACAGCGTTAAGGCCATTGTTATTACTATCCGATTCTATTTTCGGCATATCCAATACAATTGAATTCGGCAAACAAGGTATCAGCAATAGATGGTCGCTTTCTTCTTTCCCACAAGGCACCGGCAATACTTCTTTCTTACGTTTCGGCTTTAGTGGAGGTGTTACTCCGTTTACACTAATAGGAGATGGAAGAGTTGGTATAAACAATATCAATCCTGCAACTTCACTGGATGTAAACAGCAATGCGTCGCAAACGTCGATCTTTAATGGAGGCTCACAAATGTATATCAGCCTGGCAGAGCAGGGTAATTTCCGGGGTTACATCGGATCATACTCAGGAAACCCCGAAGATGTTGATTTCGGTACCTACGGAACTAATGAAACGGGAAAAGTTCATTTAACTGCTGGCGGTAATGTTCCGAGGCTTACGGTTACTCCTAATGGCAATATCGGTCTCGGTACCCAAAACCCTGCTGAAAAATTAGATGTGAATGGAAGTATCAATGTTTCACAAACCATTAAAGCCAATGGAGTAGCAGGACAACCGGGACAGGTGTTATCGTTGAACAGCAATGGAAATATTGCCTGGGGCGATTTCAATGAATTCAAAAATCATCGCACTTTCAATTTCCAACAGGGCGCAACACAGTGGACGGTGCCAGCCGGTGTAACAAGGATAATGGTTGAAGCTTGGGGCGCTGGTGGCGGTGGATCAATTATGGGAAGCGGAGCCGGCGGAGGTTATGCATGTGGGAGCTTCTCAGTGATAGCAGGCGATATTATATCGTTCACTATAGGTTACCGTGGTGTTGGTGGCAGTGGTGCAGCCGGAGGTCAAGATGGTGGAGACACATTTATTAATACACCTACCGGATCTGTCAATGCTTTTGGGGGCGAGGCAACAACGTCCAATAATGGAATTGGTTTTATAGGTAAAGGTGGTTTATTTGATGTAGGTATTAAAGGTATGGGAGCGCCGGGTGAAGACGGACAACCAAACCGTATTGAATATTATCAGTCCAGCGCCACCACTTTCCTGGAAGCTACAATAGGCGGTAAAGGAGGCAATGCTGGGAATACATTATATACTGGCGCTACGGGTGGATATCGACTTTACAATTCTTCCACTGCTACACAAATTAAGATGGCAAGCCCCCGTGCTGCCCGTCATCCCGGAGGTGGCGGAGGTGGACATTATAATGGTAGTGAAATTTATTGTTCCGGCGCCGATGGATTAATAGTAATCCATTATTAAATAAAGAATTAAAAACGACAAATGAAAAAGTGACTTCAAGTTTGGAAACCCTTCTTAATTTTTCATTTTTCATTCTTAATTTTTAATTTCATAAGATGAACAAAGAACTCCAATCCATCATTCGCAACATTGAAAATGTAAACAGCGGTGAGCCCTGGTTCGGCCGGCCGGTATATGCGTTGCTTGAAGAAGTAGAAGAGTCGATTGCATTTATTAAACCGAATGAAAACTCTCATTCCTGCATTGAATTGTTATATCACATGATTACCTGGGCAGAGTTTACATTGAAAAGAATTGAAAAAGACGATATCAATGATATGGCTGCATTTGAAAAATTAGATTGGCGCGAAATTGATCCGCAAATTCATGGATGGGCGGAAGGATTAAAACAATTTAAAGATATTCATGCATCAATCATCCGGTTATTAAAGGAGAAAGGCGAGGATGATAAATTCCTGGAAGAAATTGTTGACTACCGTAATTATAAATTCCGCTTTTTGTTAAATGGATTGATACAACATAATATTTATCATGCGGGACAGGTGGCGTATGTTGCAAAGATGGTTAAGTAGTTTGTTGTTTATCGTTTTGGTGTAGTCGCTAAGTAATCTCAAAATTCTTTCAGATATAAGAGAGTTTCGAAAATAATTCGGGAGTACACCCAAACGATAAACGAAAAACTATAAACCTCTCTAAACTTCCGCAATCCCATTCCGTATCGCATACAACGCCATCCCTATCCTACTATGCACATTCAGTTTTGCAAACAGGTTCTGGCGGTAGTCGTCGATGGTACGGGGACTCAGGTTCATTTTCTCAGCGATATCTTTATAGGATAGTTCAGAACATACCCAACGCAGGAATTCTTTTTCGCGGTCATTAAGTGTAATGGCTTCTTCGTCACGATCAGCATCACGGTGCAAACCGCTGATCAGTTTACCGGAAATAAGATCGGGCAGGTATACATCTTTATTGAGAACCGAATCAAGCGCTTCTTTCAACTCCTCCGGATCGGCATTCTTCAACAGGTATCCTTTAGCACCCAGCCGCATCATGCGGATGATGGTTCGTTCATCACTCAGCATCGAAAGCACCAGTATTTTGACTTGTGGGTAATTTGAATGCAGCCATTTAGTCGTTTCGAAGCCGTCCATCTCAGGCATGTTCACATCTACCAATACGATATCGGGAATACCATGCTGTTGAATAAGTGGACGTATTTCTTTTCCATTATTGGCTTCGAACAAAATGCCATAATCCCCAAAGGACGAGATCAGTTTCGCCAACGCGTTGCGCAACAGCGAATGATCATCCGCAATGGCCACCATCGTTTTTTTTCCCGCTTTCGCCATAATTAATTTTTTTCCGGAGCGGGTAATATTATGCTTACCCTGGTTCCTTTCCCCGGTTCGCTATTCATACTTAACTGGGCACCCACCAGTTTGGCCCGATTAAATAAACTTTTCAATCCTACCCCACTTGAAGAAGACACTGCATTGCGTTTTTCCTCTACGTTAAAGCCAACGCCATTGTCTTCGATGGTTAGCGCAAAATTATCATCTCCCGGGGAATCCAGCGTTATCTTAACCATACTCGCTTGAGAATGCTTTAGAATATTATTCAGGATTTCCTGGAACATGCGGAAAAGGAATATCTTTTTCTGTTCATCAAAATGCAATTCTTCACCAGTGACTTTATATTGTATATCCAAAATGCCGGATTTCTTAACCGAATCTACTTCAAAACCGATTGATTCCGCCAATCCGATACTGGTAATCCGGTCCGTGTGCAAGCTTTTGGTAAGATTTGAAAGATCGAGGATTGCTTTATTAAGAATTTGCCGGGAGTTTTGAATGGGTTCATATGCTTCATGCTGTTTCTCTACTGGTAATACCGCCAGAGATATTTTGACCACGGAAAGCATCTGGCCAATATTGTCGTGCAGTTCCTGACTGATGGTTTTAAACGTGTTTTCCTGGATTTCCAATTGTGATTTTAAAGCTTCTTGTTCGTATTGGTCTTTCATAACCGCCAGTTCCTTTTCTTGCTGCTGGCGTCGGCGTTGATAGAGGAATAGAATAGTTACAATAAAGCCGACCAGCATTAATGCAAGGGTTGCCCCTATCACTATGACAAAGTATATTTCGGGATTTTGATTCGGCATAAAAATGCAACAGTATACAATGAATACAGCAAGATATTCATTAATTGAATAAGGGTCTGCAAGTTATTAATAATTATCTCTGGCACTTTTGCCATAAAATTTATTGAAGCCAATAAAGGAAAACTACAGGTAAAGTAAAATAGCAGTCCTGTTACGATCCAGAATGAAGGTTCACGAGTTAACCGTACGATATATTTTTGCCGAAACAATTCGAAAAAATAATAGATACAGAATGAAACTACGAGTAAGCAGCCCAAGGCATAGGTTATGGAGTTATAGGTATGTATCGTTTGAAAGAAAAGAAGATTAGCTATTGAAAAGAACAGATATCCAATTAATATATATAAAACAATCTTTTGCACGTACGGGCTTTTTAAAATCTTAGATAGTAGAAAAATATAGAACCCGAAATGAACAATATTGTAGAAATTATATAATTCGGTTGTATACTCACCTTGGTTTATCAAATAACCAGCGATAAGTTCATTTATTAAAGTCAACAACAAAAAAAAGGGAAAGATTTTTAGATACGAAGGTGAATTAGGTTGAGCAAAAACCGTCAATCCGGACAGTATACTCAAACTCATAAAAAACATATCAATGCTAAAGTACATACTTAAACAAGGTACTCAGATCTTCGCTATCTGCCTTAAAAAGTAAAATCCCCCTTGAATTAAGGGGGATTCATTTATAGTTAAGCTAAATTAAATCACAACTACTCCATGTTCGCCTTTGTCAACTATTGTAATTCCGATATCTACGCCTTCTTCACCACTACTTGGTTTACAAAAAGGTGGGCAAATTTTCCCATAGTTATATGCTAGAATTGAAGTGCCCTTTTCATCATTCACATAAACATCCTTATCAACAATACCTTTTTCTGTCTCTTTACCTTGGGTTGCTACCATCACGATTGTTTGACGACCTGCATACAAAGGTTGTTCAGCAAAATCGTTTGAATAAGCCGCAAAATAAAAACGAAGTCCATCTGCTCCTTGATCCTTTGCTTTAGCAAGGAATGCTTCAATTTCTTCAATAGTGAACCAAACGCTTAGCGAATCTTCCTTACCAATATGCTTCGAATTGTTCACCCATCGTTCTTGCTTATAATTCCGGATAATCGTGTCTACATGACCGGTATTTACTAATCTTCCCGCTTTACGGGTTTTTGCCTTAACTGTAACCATGGTTCGTGAGTTGTATAGGTTATTAAATAAGTATCCAGTGTAAAACTATTCCGTTCCTAACAGGAATGGATACGCAAAAAAATGTAATTCAATCAATTATGAATTAGTATTATTTGTAACACAAAGAAACTCAAACCACAGTAATAAAAAACGCAAATAAAAACGGGAAGAACAAGGTAAAAAAACGGGGAAAATAACTCCATTGGAACGGGGAAAATATACACCTGTTTTACCCGTAAAAACCTACACTAAAAAACAGTATAAAGTTTTGACCCTCTTGATTTAAGAGTACGAAAAATTATCTGAAATTGCTAGCTGATTTTACCATCGCCGCTTTTAAAGTCCAATATTCCTATGATCGCCAAAACTTCAAAAGCAGCTCCGGTTTTCAACTTTCGTGAACACACTACTCCTCTAAAAAACGGTTTACCTCAATAACTGAATTTTGTCATCGATTATTATCCCTGCTTCTCGTTATTACCTCATTGATCCGTTGATTTATCAGTAAACATTCTTTATTCAATTTGATTAACGTGTAATCCAAAGTCATGCAGGGATTCCGGTCTATTCCATTATGGAAAGAAGCACCATTTCTCCGTTTGCTTATTCCCTTTGCAATAGGTATTTTATTACAATGGAATTTTTCTCCTGGCATTAGATGGATTATATGGGTACTGGTTTCTTTCGTCACTGCTCTAATAATACAATCCTTTAGTACGCTTTCATTCCGTTTCCGTCATTCGATTCTAACGGGCCTCTTGCTGAATGGTATTTTATTAATAGCCGGTGTAATGAATACTCATTACAATTATTTACCCAACCGCCCCAACTGGATTGGTCACCTTTATGGAGATAGCATGCTGGTAATAGCACGGCTGGAAGAACCTTTATCAGAAAAAGCGAGATCATATAAATCGGTTGCATCGGTAAGGATCATCAAAAACAACCAATCCATTCCGGTGAACGGACGAATCATTCTCTATTTTCAAAAAGACAGTCTTTCTGTTTCAAATGATACTTCCCAAAGCAGTACACAGCACCTTCAATACGGTAGTGAGCTGCTTTTTTCCCGGTCGCTCCAACCGATTATTAATACAGGCAACCCGGGTGCCTTTGATTACAAGCAATACGCTTCTTTCCAGGATATTTATTACCAGGCTTACCTAACACCCTCGCAATGGGTTCCTTTACCAACTAATAGTGCTGATCCGTTTAAGAAGTTCCTGTTCTCTACCCGTGAAAAAATGGTGGCCCTATTACAAAAATATATACAGGGATATGTGGAAAGTGGTTTGGCCGAAGCATTGCTAATCGGTTACAAAGACGATCTGGACAAACAACTGGTTCAGGCTTATTCCAATACTGGCGTAGTACATGTAATTGCTATTTCAGGCTTGCACCTCGGACTTATTTACTGGTTACTGAATTTTCTTTTGCAACCCTTATCGAAAAGAAAAAAAGCAAAATGGATCAAACCGCTGTTGATTATTGCAATACTTTGGTTATTCAGCCTGCTGGCAGGTGGTTCTCCTTCGGTATTGCGTTCGGCTGTAATGTTTACTTGTATCGTATTGGGTGAGAGCCAGGATAGAAAAATTTCAGTTTATAATTCATTGGCGGCTTCGGCATTCCTATTGCTCTGCTACAATCCTTTCTGGTTATGGGATGCGGGCTTTCAATTATCTTATGTAGCCGTACTTAGTATAGTTGTCTTTAGCAAGCCAGTTTATAATTTATTATTTATACCCAATAAGGCGTTGGATCATTGCTGGAAATTAATTTCAGTGACAATCGCCGCGCAAATCCTCACCACCCCTATCAGTATTTATTATTTTCACCAGTTTCCAATCGTTTTCCTTATTACCAACCTGGTAGCAATTCCTTATCCAGCATCATATTGCTGGGCGAAATTATGCTATGCGCTTTTTCATTTCTCCCCAATATGGCAACGGGTATCGGTTGGATAATCCATCACCTGATCCGTGTGCTCAATCATTTTATTGAATATATAGATAAGCTACCATTTGCGGTTTGGACCAATTTATCCATCAGCATAGCCCAATCACTCTTTTTTTATGGAACCATTATCGCCCTCAGTTACTGGCTTATGCAAAAAAATAGAAAAGCTCTGATATGGGCATTATCAGTACTTTTTTGTTTTATCATTTTAAGAACCGTCTCATTTAGTCGTGCCCTGGAACAGCGAAAAATAATTATCTATAATATCCCGCGTCACCGGGCAATTGATTTTATCAATGGCCGGAATTATTATTTCGAAGGTGATAGTGTTTTGTTACACGATGATTACTTACAGAATTTTCATCTGAAGCCTTCCCGGATACTTCATCGAATTAACAGATCGGATAGACTGCACGGCTTGCTAGGCAATGATAATTTTTTCATTTATGGAGATATTCGAGTTTTATTGGTTGATAAAGATCTTCACCTATCTATCACTGATCAAAAAATAAGTACTGATATTATTATAGTTTCAGGAAATCCTCGACTGTATTTAAAAGATTTATTAGCTATTGCCGAATGCAAACAAATAGTAATTGATGCTTCCAACCCAACCTGGAAAGTAAATCAATGGAAAAAGGATTGCGCCGCAGCAGGAATAGCCTTCCACAGTGTTAGCATCAACGGCGCTTTTGTGATGAACCTGCCATAACTTACCTTTGCGCCTCAACAAAAAAAGCAGCTGTCTTACATTCATTGAAAATGAACCCGACAGCCGTGCAACCCACTCAATATGAATAAGAAAATTCAATCTGCACTTATCTCGGTTTTTTATAAAGAGGGGCTGGAGCCGATTGTCCGCCAACTACATGAGCTGGGAATAACCATCTATTCAACCGGAGGAACACAGCAGTTTATTGAAAAATTATCCATTTCGGTTGTTCCGGTCGAGAATCTTACTACCTACCCTTCGATACTGGGTGGCAGAGTGAAAACATTACATCCTTCAGTTTTTGGAGGTATTTTAGGAAGAAGAGATAATGCTACCGATGTACAGGAAATGAAGCAATACCAGATTCCTGAGATCGATCTCGTGATCGTGGACCTATACCCCTTTGAAGAAACTGTTGCTACTACGTCCGATGAAAAATCGATCATTGAAAAAATAGATATCGGCGGACCATCTATGATTCGTGGTGCCGCAAAAAATTTTAAAGATGTGCTGGTAGTAGCCGCAAAAAAAGACTATGCTGCGCTGGAACAATTATTGAAAGAACAAAAAGGCGAAACTTCTATTGAGCAGCGCAAAAGCTTTGCCGCGAAAGCTTTTGAAATTGTAGCGCATTATGATGTAGCCATTGCAAAATACTTCAACCCGGAGAACGCTTTATATTTTCTTGAATCGGTTCCACATCCAAAGGCCATGAGATATGGTGAAAACCCGCATCAATCCGGTGTATTCTATGGAAACCCGGAAGAATTATTCAATCAACTGCATGGAAAAGAACTTTCATATAATAACCTGGTAGATGTGGATGCAGCTGTTCAGTTAATTAGTGAGTTTGCAAATGACTCTTCCGCTGGTGGAGATTTAGAGGGGGCTTCTGTATTCGCAATCATCAAACATACCAATGTATGTGGCATCGCAGCAAGGCCAACCGTTAAAGAAAGCTGGGACATAGCACTCGCCGGAGATCCCGAGAGCGCATTTGGTGGTGTATTGGTTTGCAACCAACCAATTGATAAAGTTACTGCTGCAGCTATCAATGAATTGTTCTTTGAAGTGTTGATCGCCCCTTCATTTGAAGAACCGGCACTGGAAATATTAAAAACAAAAAAGAACCGCATCCTGCTTCAACAGAAAAAAACATTGAATA
>Ga0190271_10001193_pt1 | contig 14455 bp, 10 predicted proteins | sample Popmic356T_FD_133747 | JGI IMG/M metagenome (GOLD analysis project Ga0190271, IMG submission 133747) | Populus adjacent soil microbial communities from riparian zone of Weber River, Utah, USA - 356 T | ecosystem: Environmental > Terrestrial > Soil > Riparian zone | place: USA: Utah | collected...
GAGGTCGTGATCGATTATGAACGTGATTGATTGTATATGACGGCTTCGTGTGTTACACAGCCTCACCATTAAATGAGACCGAACGTGCGTACTTTAGCGCCGGATCGGACCGGAGACATTGGATGACTGTGGTTCAGATGGCGCCCCAGGCGTCTCTCGAAATCGAGAATCGCTGGGATGACACCCATGCGGCCCGGCTTTCACCCGCCGAGCTGCTGCTTTATCGCTCGAATCTGCTCGGCAGTGACAAGCGGATCACCAACTTTGGCGGTGGCAATACATCGGCAAAGATCAAGGAAAAGGACCCCCTGACCGGCCAGGAAGTCGACGTCCTTTGGGTCAAAGGCTCGGGCGGTGACCTTGGCACGATGAAACTCGACGGTTTCTCCACTCTATATATGGAGAAGTTCCTGTCCCTCGAGAAGTTCTACAAGGCTGGCACGGACAACGACGCGGTGATGGTGCCGCTGTACGCGCACAGCGCGTTCAACCTGAATCCGCGCGCGGCCAGCATCGACACGCCACTGCATGGTTTCGTCAATCGCGCGCACGTGGATCACATGCATCCCGATGCGCTCATCGCCATCGCCGCTTCGGCCGATTCGAAGAAGCTGACCGACGAGATCTTCGGTGGCGAAATCGGCTGGCTGCCATGGATTCGTCCGGGCTATGAGCTTGGTCTCGAGCTGCGTGAGCTCTCGCAGAAGCACCCGAAACTCAAGGGCGCCGTGCTCGAAGCGCATGGGCTGTTTACCTGGGCGGACACGTCCAAGGCTTGCTACGAGAATACGCTCGACATCATCAACCGCGCCACGAACTGGTTGAACGACCGCTCGCGCGGCAAACGTCCCTTCGGTAGCGTAGTTACTGCGCCGCTGACCATCGATCGTCGCCGCGAGATCGCTGCGGCCCTGATGCCCACCATTCGCGGCGTGATCTCGGCCAATGTGCGCGAGGAAAGCAGCCTGCCGCCAAAGGTGGGTCACTTCGACGATTCGGAAACCGTGCTCGACTTCGTGGGCGGCGAGAAACTCGCGAGCCTCGCGGCGCTCGGCACGTCCTGTCCCGATCACTTCCTGCGCACCAAGATCTGGCCGCTGGTGTTGCCCTTCGATCCCGCAAAGGATTCGGTGACGGATCTCGCTTCTCGCGTAAAGCCCGCCATCGAGGCGTACCGCGAGCGTTACGCGCGCTACTACGAAAGCTGCAAGCGCCCCAACTCGCCCAAGATGCGCGATCCGAACCCGGTGGTGTACCTGGTGCCCGGCGTTGGCATGATGACCTTCGCCGCCGACAAAGCCACCGCGCGTATTGCGGGTGAGTTCTACATCAACGCTATCAATGTGATGCGCGGCGCCGCCAGCGTGTCCACCTACCGCGGCCTGCCCGAGCAGGAAGCCTTCGACATCGAATACTGGCTGCTCGAAGAAGCCAAGCTGCAGCGCATGCCGAAGCCGAAGGCCCTGGCCGGCCGTGTCGCGCTGATTACCGGCGGCGCCGGCGGCATCGGCCTCGCCACTGCCCGGCGACTCATGGACGAAGGCGCCTGCGTGGTGATCTGCGACATCGATCGCGACGCGCTGGCCGGAGCCGAATCCGAACTCAAGAAGAAATACGGCAACGATGTCGTCGCCAGTGCCTGGGTCGATGTCACGCGCGAAGACGCGGTCATCGCCGGCTTCCGCGACAGCGCCTGGAAATTCGGCGGCGTCGACATCTGCATTTCCAACGCGGGCATCGCGTCGGCCGCCCCGGTCGAAGAAACCACCCTCGCGCTCTGGCAGAAGAACATGGACATCCTGTCCACGGGCTACTTCCTGATCGCGCGCCAGGCCTTCCAGCTGTTCAAGTCGCAGGGCATTGGCGGTTCGATCGTCTTCATCGGTTCGAAGAACGCGCTCGCCGCTTCGCCGGGCGCCGCGGCCTATTGCACCGCGAAAGCTGCCGAGCTGCACCTGGCGCGCTGCCTGGCGCTCGAAGGCGCGCCGATCGGGATCCGCGTGAACGTAGTGAATCCGGACGCGGTGCTGCGTGGCTCGCGCATCTGGCAGGGCGAGTGGGCGCAGCAGCGCGCCGCTCAATACAAGAAGAGCGTCGACGAACTCGAGTCGGTGTATCGCGATCGCAGCCTGTTGAAGCGCAGCGTCTACCCGGAAGACGTGGCGGAGGCGGTGGCATTCTTCGCTTCCGAGCGTTCCGCGAAATCGACGGGCAATATCGTGAACGTCGATGCCGGCAACGCCGGCGCGTTTACACGTTAATCAATCGGTCGATCCGTAGAATAAAGAGGGGCACATGTCCAAGGCGTTCGCCGATCCGCGCGATGCGAGTTACATCGCGTCGGCCAACCAGCCGCAGGCGGCCGCGCTTGCCTCTGACTACACCGCGTTGGGCATTCAGCTCGAGCGCCGCGGCATCAAGATCGATGACATCACGCGAGCCGTCGCCAGCTTCAAGGTGGCCGTTCCCTCGTGGGGTGTCGGCACGGGCGGCACGCGCTTCGGGCGCTTCCCGGGACCGGGCGAGCCACGCAACGTCTTCGAAAAGCTCGAAGACTGCGCCGTCATCCACAAGCTGACCGGCGCCACTCCCACCGTCTCCCTGCACATTCCCTGGGACCGCACCGACGACTACAAGGGGCTGCGCGAACATGGCGCGGCGCTCGGCCTTGGCTTCGACGCGATGAACTCCAACACTTTCCAGGACCAGGCAGGCCAGTCGCTGTCGTACAAGTACGGCAGCCTCACCCACGTCGACGCGGCCGTGCGTGCACAAGCCATCGCTCACAACATCGACTGCATCGCGGCGGGAAAGGCGCTGGGCTCCAAGGCCCTGACGGTCTGGATCGGCGACGGCGCAAACTTTCCGGGGCAGTCGCACCTCGGCCGCGCGTTCGAGCGTTATCTCGAGTCGACCAAGTCGATTTATGCGGCGCTGCCCGAAGACTGGCGCATGTTCATCGAACACAAGATGTACGAGCCCGCGTTCTACGCCACCGTCATCCAGGACTGGGGCAGCTCGCTCATGGCGGCCCAGACCCTGGGGCCGAAGGCTTTCTGCCTCGTCGACCTCGGTCACCACGCGCCGAACGTGAACATCGAGATGATCGTCGCGCGCCTGGTGCACGCGCAGCGCCTCGGCGGCTTCCATTTCAACGATTCGAAGTACGGCGACGACGATCTCGACGCGGGCTCGATCGAGCCATTCCGGTTGTTCCTGGTGTTCAACGAACTCGTCGAAGCCGAGCTCGCCAAGGCGCCTAACTTCCGGCCCGCGCACATGCTCGACCAGTCGCACAACGTCACCGACCCGGTCGAAAGCCTCATGACCAGCGCCATCGAGCTGCAGAGGGCCTATGCGCAGGCATTGATCGTCGAACGCAATGCGCTGCACGAATACCGACTCGGCAATGACGTACTCATGGCCGCACAAACTCTGAAGCGCGGCTTCACCACCGACGTTTCGCCCATCCTGGCGCAGGCACGGGTGATGAAGGGCGCGGCCATCGATCCGGTCGGCACCTATCGCCAGAGCGGATATCGCGCCAAGTGCGCGCAAATGCGGCCGGGCAAACAGAGCCTCGGTGGTGGAATCGTCTAAGAATGGGGACACTCCCCATTTCCTAGCAAAAGGGGACGCACCTGTCAGAGGCTCGCGCCCCACTTTCAATCGCCACCGACGTGGCAGCGTACATAGAATCGGGCCATGGCTGTCCTCAATAGCATCGAAGACCTCCGACAAGAAGCGCGCCGCCGCGTGCCGCGCGCCATTTTCGACTACGCGGATCGCGGCTCGTACGACGAAGTCACCTTCGACCGTAACCTCGCGGATCTGAAGGCTCTCCAGTTCCGTCAGCGCGTCATGGTCGACGTCTCGCAGCAGCAGCTGGCCACCACGATTCTTGGCGAGGATTGGTCCATTCCCGTCGGCATAGGCCCCACGGGCCTCACCGGGCTGTTCCACGCCAACGGCGAGATGTTGGGCGCGCGCGCCGCACAGGCTTTCGGCGTGCCGTTCTGCCTCTCCACCATGTCCATCTGCTCGATCGAGGACGTGCGCAGCGCAGTGCAGAAGCCGTTCTGGTTCCAGGTCTATCTCATGCGCGATCGCAGCTTCAATGCCGAGCTGCTCGATCGCGCGCTCGCGGCCAATTGTTCGGCCATCATGCTCACCGTCGACATGCCCGTGCAGGGCCTGCGCCGGCGCGATCCAAAAAACGGCTTGTCCATCCCGCCGAAGCTCACGCTGAAGAACATGTTCGAGGTCGCGATGCGGCCCACGTGGGCGCTCAAAGTCCTTACCGGTCGCCGCCGCACCTTCGGCAATCTCGAAGCGCGCATGAAAGGCACCGGTGGGCTCAAGACGCTTTCCGAATGGATCGCGCAGCAGTTCGATCCCACCGTGACCTGGAAAGATCTCGCCTGGCTGCGCGAGCGCTGGCCTCGCAAGATCATCATCAAGGGCATACTCGATGCTGATGACGCGCGGCTTGCCTGCGAGCACGGAGTGGACGCCATGGTGGTGTCCAATCACGGCGGACGACAGCTCGATAGCGCACGGTCAACGATTTCCGCGCTGCCGACCGTCGTCGAGGCCGTGCAAGGACGCTGCGATGTGCTGTTCGACGGTGGCGTGCGCTCGGGGCAGGACGTCCTCAAGGCGCTGGCGCTCGGCGCGAAAGGTTGTCTCATCGGCAAGGCATTTTTATATGCGCTGGCCGCGCGCGGCGAAGCGGGTGTCACGCTCGCGCTCGACATCATCCGCAAAGAACTCGCAGTCAGTCTCGCGCTCACCGGCGCGAACGACGTGCGCAAAGTCACGCCCGACATCATCGTCCGATAGTTCCGGGCACCAGGAGCCTGGTTCGACTTCTGGTGCCCGGCACTACTTCGATCAGAACGAAACGTTCACTCCCATGAACACGGTCATGCCCGCGTAGTCGTAGGTGGCCGGAAAGGTATTACCGTAGCCGCCAAAACCGGCAACGATCGGCGGATCCGCGTCGAACACATTGTTCACGCCCGCGTAGATCTCGGCCTTGTCGCCGAAGTCATAGGTGGCCGAGAGATCGATGTAGTTCATCGCATCGAACTCCGGATTCGTCAGCGTCGCCGCCAGCGGCACCGAAGCCGCGGGAAGACCGGCGCTCCGCGGCAGCACGATTCGATCGGTCGTCACGCTGTCGATGAAACGATGCCTCAGGCTCACACCCAAAGGCCCCGTGCTCCAGGTGAAGCGGGTAACACCCTTGGACTCCGGAATCGGCTCACCGCAGGTCGAGCCATAGGCCCCCAGGCAGCGGTTCTTGTTCGCGGGCACGGCCAGCATGGGCGTGATCGTGAACTTGTCCGTGAAGGTCCACTGCGTGTTGATGTCGAAGCGGCTGCCACCTTCCATGCCGAAGCCCACATCCCATCCATAACGCGCACCCAGGTCGACGCCAATGGTCGCCAGTCGGCCGATGTTTGCCTGCAGTACATCGAGCGAGAAGGGAACCGTGATGCCACCGGTCGCCGTGTTGCGATGGACCGCCTGGCAGAAATCGCTGGCCGCGTCCTGAACCGTGAAGTAGCAGAGGTTCAGCGTGTTCTGCGCGCCGCCACCCAGCTGCGCAATGGCTCCTTCGAGCTTGATGTCGAAGTAGTCGATGGTCACAACCAGGTCATCCAGGAACGTGGGCGTGAGCACCACACCCAGCGTGGTCGTATCCGAACTCTCTTCCTGCAAGTCAGGATTGCCACCCGAGCGGGTGGGAATGATGTTGTCGGGCTGCACGCCGACACCGAATACCGAAGCTGGCGGTACACCGGTTGCTTCGCACAACGCGCGCACGCCCGCCGAGCGGTTCGCCGTGTTGCGGCTCGAGCAGGGATCGGTCAGCGTCTGGAAATTCAGCTGCAGACCGCCGTACAGGTCGCCGATGTTAGGCGCCCGAATGGCGCGCTGGAACTGGCCGCGGAATGCGACCGATTCATTCACTCGCCAGTCGAGACCGTACAGGTAGGTGGAGACCCGGCCAACGCCTTCGAGATCGTAATCAGAGCTGCGGTAACCGCCGTTGAGAGTCAGGGCCTGGACGAAGGGCAGCTCGGCCAGTATCGGCACGCGCATTTCGGCGAAGATCTCCTTCGCCGTGATGTCGCCTCCGGTAGGCAGGCCGGGATTGAAACCGATCACGTCGCCCGAGCGCAGGTACTCGTCAGGGATGTATTCCGCCTCGGATGTGCGCCACTCGAGACCCACGGAGAAGTTGACCGCGCCGGCCGGCAGATCGAAAGCCTCGCCGCCGAGCGTGGCCACGGCCACCTGCTGTTCCGCGTTCGTGACGTTGGTGGAGTTGATCTTGATGGCGTTCACGGCCGCCGTGGAGAGGTTCTGGCCGAAGACGTTCGCCACCGGCGGGTTGGTTCCGCTGGCTAACAATGCGGCCGCGTAACGACTGCGTGAGGCAGCACCTTCCTGGCGGCTCGAATCTTCGGAACGGGCGAAGGTGTAGTAAACGTCGTAAGACAGTTTGCGCAGGAAGTTGTCCGAGACGTCGCCGAGATCGCCCCTCATGCCCAATGCCGTTCGCCACACGTTGTGATCGTCGACGTTGTGGCGGAAAGGAAGTTCCACCAGGCGCCGGCCCGCGGTGAGAATTGCCAGTCCGTCATTCGGCGTGGTCGTGTACGCGATCGGACCCTGCTGCAGCGTCCGGGGACCGGTTTCGGCCGCGTCGAGCGCGATCAACAACTGCTGCATCGGGCTCACGGTGGTCGCAATGCCATCATTGTCGAGATACGGATTGTTGACGTTGAACAGGAAGTCGCCGCCGATGTTCGCCTGCGTGAGCTGCTGATCGACCCGGTTGTTGCTGAAATGGAATTCCAGGTAACCCGTGGCCTTCGGCGCGAATTCGTAGTGCGTGAACGCATTGAGCATCCAGCGTTCCTGCGGCACTTGTAGATAGTTGTACTGCGTCAGGTTGAAGTCATCCGCCGGGCGTTGCGCCAGTCGCTGCGTCGTGCCTGCGTCGTTGAACGTGAAGCCGTTGGGGCCCATTCCCATGAGTCCCGCCGCGTTCAGCTGGGCTTGCGTGGCGGCCAGCTGCGCGGGTGTCAGGGTGAAGCGGCCGTTGGGGATGTCGCCGCTTCCAGAAAAGACGAAGCCCATCCTGCCGCCCGATGTCGCGCAGTTCGCGGCATTCGACCCGTTGGCGACACCGACCAGGCTGTCACTCCATGAATCGGCGGTGACGCAAGCTTCGCCGTAGGGCAGCTCCGCCCAGTCGCCACGCTCGGCGCGCGTGAATCCTTCGCGCTTGTAGTAGTTCAGCGATACGACCGCGTTGCCGCGCCCTTCCGCGAAATTGCCACCGACGGTGAGATCGGCACTGGCCGTCGGTGTGCTGGTGGAACTGTCGAATCCATACTGACCCCCCAGTTCGACGCCTTCGAAGTCATCTTTCATGATGAAGTTGACGACACCGGTGATGGCATCGGAACCGTACACGGCTGAGGAACCACCGGTCACCACCTCGGTACGCTCGATCAGCGCTGTCGGGATGGTGTTGAGATCGGTGACCTGTTCGGGACCAAAGATGGCAAAGCGTCGTCCGTTGACCAGCGTCAGGCTGCGCGTCGGACCGAAACCGCGAAGGTTGACGTAGGCGGCGCCGGCCGCCGAACCGGCGGGAACCGTGTTGGCCGTTGCGCCGCCATTGGTTGCAGCGACGAACTGCGGCTGATCATTCAGCACCTTGTCGATACTCATCGCGCCCGAAAGTTTGATTTCTTCGGCGCCGATGATGGCCAGAGGCGTCGACGCATCCGTCACGTCGCGCGCAATGCGCGAACCGGTGACGACGATGACGTCGGTTTCTTCAGGTTGCTGAGGGCTCTGGTCCTGAGCGAGTGCGCTCGTTGCGTTCGCCAGCGCGAGGCCGGTCAAAAGATAGACGGCCGCGTGCCCTCTGCGGGCCTGGCCCGCAAACCGATTGCTGTTCATGATTTCCCCTTCGTTTTTTAAAGACCGAAACGGGTCTCGAGTTTCCGCGCTCTGCCCCGTTGCCTCTCGATCATGGATGAGCGAATTTGCTTGAGCAAGAACGAAAATCGGCCAGGCACGTGCATGGGAGACGCCAAATGCACTGCAATTCGTTCAGACGCGGGCATTTACGAGCGTATTGATGCCCGTTTTGGTTGGTGAGGATGCAAGGCTGGATATAGGTGGAGCGCCGCCAGCGAAGGGGTGCTAGCGGCGCTCCGATTGTCGAAAAGCGCACAGAGCGCGGACAAGGTGCACTTCTCGGACTCGGCAGAACTTCCTATGGGAAGCTCCAAAAACCTTCGCGCTGTATCAGTTGGTAGCGGTCACAATCGATCAATACTGCGCATTACCAATCAAATCAGTGCGCTTTTTATCACAGTTCGGCAGAAAGCTCGACCAAAAATCGTATTTATTGGCCCAGAAATCGCTGAGCGGGAGCCTACAGAAGTGATAACGCTACCGGCCAGCAAAGCTTTACCAATGATTCAATTTTTTGCCTGCGCTCCCGGCGGCGGTCAATGCACGGCAAACGTCGGGAACAGAGGCGGTGCCAACAGGCGTCGGGTGTCCGGAAGCTTCGGCCGCGCGACGGCGGCCTTGAACCACCGGGCGTTCGCCGCGAAACGACTGCATCTCGTCGGTGACCCTCTGGCCCGCACGGGCAGACACGGTCATAGAATCCACCGACGGTGAATATGTCGCGGAAACCCGCCAATGCGCCGTGCACGCCAGCGGCCGCCTAACAAGGTGCCGGTGAATTCTTGCCATCCCCCGGCGGCGCGAGTAGCGTTCCGCCCATGAACAAATACACCCGCATCGCACTACTCGGTGGCCTGCTCGCCGCCACCTTCGTCTCTCATGCAGAAGACCAGAAAGCCAGGGTCGACTGCACGATGAAATTCTCGATGAGTGGTTGGTCGGTGTTTTACAAGCGCGCCAGTGGCACGGGCGTCGTCTCCTGCAAGAACGGGCAGACCGCGGCCGTGAAGCTCGAGGCTCGCGGGGGCGGCATCACCGCCGGCAAATCCAGCATCGAGGGCGGCACCGGCGATTTCTCGAACGTGAAGAACATCGACGAGATCTTCGGCAGTTACGCCGCCGCCGAAGCGCACGCGGGCGCGGTGAAGTCGTCCGGCGCCCAGGCTCTCACGAAAGGTGAAGTCTCACTGGCGCTGGCAGGCACGGGCCGCGGCTGGGACCTCGGCATCTCCTTCGGCAAGTTCACCATCACGCGCGAGTAGCCAGCGGTTTCGGCGTGCGCGACCGCCCGAGGCACGCGGTGAACTCCGCGCCGAACAGAAAAATCTGCGCCGAGTAGTACAGCCACAGCAGCAGCGCGGCGAATGACGCCGCTGCGCCATACGCGGTCGGCTGCGTGGCGCGTCCCAGGTACAAACCGATAGCCCAGCGCCCGAGATGAAACAGGAACGCGGTGACCAGCGCGCCCGTGAGCACGTGCCTCCATGCCAGGCGCCGCGCGGGTAGATAGCGGTACATGAGCGCGACGAGGCCGGTGCCGAGCACGATCGACAGCAGGAAATCCAGCGACGCCAGGATTCCGATCAGCCCCTCGAAGTGACGCAGAACATATCCTCGCAATGCCGCCAGCGCCGTGGTCAGGGTCAGCGAGACGAGCAGCAGGAAACCGATTGCCAGGATGAAGCCGAAGGAAATGAGCCGCGAGCGCACGAAGGAGCGCCAGCCGCGCGGCACGGCATCGCGCCCGCCCCACACCTGTTGCAGCGCGCTCTCGAGTGCCGCGAACACGGTACTCGCACCCACCAGCAGCATGACCACGCTCACCGACGTCGCCCAGACGCCATCGGTGGACTGCGCGCTGCGCATGGCTTCGAGGATCAGCGTCGCGCTTTGCCGGCCGAACAGCATGGTCAGCTGGCTGCCCACGTACGAATACGCCAGTTCGCCGCCGACGATCCACCCGGCGATCGACACGATGATGATGAGCAGCGGCGCCAGGGAAAACGCGCAGTAGAAGGCGAGCGCGGCACTGATGCTCGAGGCCTGATCCTCGAGCCAGTTGCCGGTCGTACCCTTCAGGATCTGCCAGAGACTGCGTGGGCTGTTCACACTCGGGATCTTGCCGCAGCTCGTGGCCTAACAAACCAGCGGGCCTGTCAGCGGAGTTCAGTGGTGGGCGCCAGCGCACACCTACGGCCGTGCAGACCAATTGACGCTGCGCAGCACGGCATATTTCCCGTCGATATGGCTGATGAACAGCGCGCGCAAGCGCGAGCGGTCCGCGAGCGCCAGCGCCTCCGCCGGCGGCATCACCATCATGACGGTCGCGAGTGCGTCGGCTTGCATGCAGTCGGCGGCAATCGCCGTGGCCGACACCGTGTCGTGCGCCACCGGAAAGCCGGTTCGTGGATCGATGATGTGCGAATAGCGCCGCCCACCACTCTCGAAGAAACGGCGATAGTCGCCCGCGGTGGCCACGCTCTCGTCATGCAGCGCAACGACGGCGGGTTCGATGTCCCGGGCGTCGGAGGTCACATCGGCCGTGGGGCGTTCCACGGCCACGCGCCAGGGCTCACCGCGTGCGTTGCGGCCGCGCGCCCGCAGCTTGCCGGACAGGTCGATCAGGTAGTTAGTTATGCCGCGGGCGTCGAGGTATTCCGCGACCCGATCGACCCCCCGTCCCTTGCCCAGAGACGACAGGTCGACGCGCATGCCCGGACGCTTGCGAGCGCGGTTGTTGGCCAGGTCGACTTCGACGCCGCGCCAGCCGACGCGCGCCCGCGCCGCATCGATGGCGGCGGTGTCCGGCACCTGTCGGGTCGACGGCCCGGGGCCGAAGCCCCACAGGTTCACCAGCGGCCCGACGGTTACGTCGTACGCGCCGCCGCTGCGCTCCGCGAGACCCAACGCGTACGCGAGCACTTCGCCGAGTTCCGGGTCGACACTCACCCATTCGCCGCGATCATCGTCGTTGAATCGGCTGAGCGCGGAATCGGCGCGATAGGTGCTGAGCGCGAGATTCACGGCGTCGAAGCGTGCCTGCGCGCCGGCGCGCAGCTCTTCCGCGGAAGCAGGCAGCGCCCCTGCGAGCCTGGCCGTCCAGGCACTGCCCATGGTCTCACCGGAGATCAGCGTCTCTGCGGCGGTTTGCGGCTGTCCCGCGCAGGCGGCCAGCGCGAGGCTCGCCGCGACGGCCAATGCCCGCAACAAGCGACCGGCGCTCAGCAAACTACTGCGTCAGCACTTCGAACGTGCCTGAGTAGGATGCACGGCGCTTCTTCACGCCGGGAACCGACGCTTTCTCATCCTGGATCGATACTTCCAGCCAGTACATTCCGGCCGCGGGCCAGGTGACGGCGATCTCGCCGTCCTTGTTGGTCTTGAACTTCATCTCGTCAGGTGCGTCACGGTAGCGCGTACCCCCCGCGATGATCTCGACTTCGAGGTCCGGCGCAGGCTTGCCGTCGAGCAGGAAGCGGAACTTCGCGGTTTCACGTGCATACAGATCGTTCGGGTGCTGTACCGGATTCAGCTCGAGGCCGGTTCCGGCGGCGGACTTCACATCCGTGGGCGTGCCTACGCTCACGAAAGTCTCCACTCGGCGCTGCGTCTGCTCGAGCTCGAGCTTGGCGGCGTTCGCGGGAATTCCCTTGGCCATTTCAGCGGGCGCTCCACGCCAGCGCTTCGGCTTGCCGTCTTCTTCCCAACGCGCCATCACCACGTTGTCCGCAACTGCGATGCGGTAAGTGCCGGCCTGCCGCAGTTCGAGATCGAAGCTGCTGCGGGTCTTGCCTTTCGCCGGATTCTGCGGCGCGACCGGTTGCCCATCGGGAGCCGTCACCGCCAGCGCATCGATCGGCATCGCGCCCTGGTTGAACGAGAACAGATCGTCGGCCATGGCCGCGTCAACGGTTACCCAGCCGCCCGAGCGTGCCAGGATGGTCTGCGAAGGCAACAGCCAGGCCCTGGCCGCCTCGCTGGTCGCTGGCGCGAGGACGACGAGCAACGCGGCCAATTTCACGAATGAATTTTTCATGTGCTCTTCCCTTCTCAAGGATTGAGCGACAGCGCCACGGCGCCGAGCTCTTTGCTTCCGCTCGCGGATTCACGCCTGGCGGCCTTGATAGGCCACTCGAACGGAATGCGCACCGCTTCGCGCCCGCCTACTTCGCGCACCGCTTCCACGACCACCGTGTACTGGCCGGGCTTGAGGCCGGCCAGCGGCGCCTGCGCCGCGTCGAACTTCAGCGAATGCTGGCCCACCGGGCGCGTCGCGCCGGTGAGCCCATCCACCGGGACCTTGAGGTCGCGGCCGCCACGGCGCCACCACTGGCGCAGATCCGGCAGCCACTTCGTGTGATCGCCGCGCACCTGGTACCAGACCGCCAGGTTGGCGGCGATGGTCTGATCAGCGCCTTCGATCCAGATGGCAACGTAGGGACGATGGTATTCCGCGACCGGAAGCGCCGGAATATCTACGTTGAGGCTCAAGTCTGCGGCTGTTGCCGCACTACTGATGACGGTGAACGCCAGCGCCAGCGTGAGGAGAGTCTTGCGAAACATTCTGTGCTCCATCTGAAGAACTAATGTGCAAAGAGGATCATGAGCGCCGTGACGATGGCGATGCCGCCACCCACCAATGGCCAGGTGGAGGTGCGCTGCCGCGCCTGGATCCACAGCAGGACGAGGCCAGTAAGCGAGAAAAAGAGAACCGCGATGGCGACGATGTCGATGAACACCATCCAGACGATTCCGGTATTGCGGCCTTTGTGGAGATCGTTGAAGTAGGCGAGCCAGCCGCGATCGGTCGACTCGAATTTCGCTGCGCCGCTGGCGCGATCGATGGTTACCCACGCGTCGCGACCCGGCCCGGGCGCCGACAAATACAACTCTTCTTCGGACCACTCCGCGGTGGCGTCACGCAGCGAAAGCTCGAATTCATCTTCCGCCCACGCCGCGATTTCCGCCGGCGGCGCGTCGGTCTCGGCGGCGGATACTCCCAGCGCCGCGCGCAGCTTTTCCGGTAATTGCGCGCCGCCGCTCGACACCGCAGGAGTCGCGCTGATGGCGCTGGCGTGATTCAGGGTGATGCCGGTGATCGTGAACAGCGTGAGCGCGGCGAAGCAGACAGCCGCGCTGATCCAATGCCACAGGTGCATGGTGCGGTACAGCTGCATGCGGCGGCGGGCTTCCATCGGCGTTCGGCTCCCAAAAGAGCGCGAACGCTACATGAGAACTGTTCTTATTTGCAACCGAACTCTTCTATAAGGGGGTCCGAACCGCGTTTTATGGGGTAAGCGGCTCCCGGCCGGGCGACTTCGGATGCCGGACGACCACGCTGCCAAAGCCCGGCGCCTTGAATCGCTTCAGGTTCTTCTTTCGCCCGGCCCGCTATTCGGGAAGCGTCAGCCCGGCGGTGGAGTGGTCCCCGGGGATTCCGGGCGCAGCTCCACGCACACGAACTCGTCGACCAATTGCCTGCCGGACCCGGTGGCGGCCTCGTCCTGGATCCCTGCCGGCTAACTACCGGCGTTCGCCGGCGTGGCCGGGTCACGTGTCGCGATCGCGCCCCGGGAACCGGGCCCAAGGAGTCGGTCCCGAGAATCGATCCAATGTCGTCAGGACGAGACATTCTCGACCGGCCGCCGGATGAGGTATACAGGCGGCCGCGGAACTAACTAACAGGGAACCGGTTCATGAGCACTAACAAAATCCTGCTGTCCGTGCTGCTTGCCGGCGGGGCGGCCAGCGCCCAGGCCGACGTCACCGTCAGCACGACTACCGCCGGCAAGGCATCGGTCATCGACGTGAGTGGCAGCGGTGTGAGCCAGATCAAGGGCACGCGCCAGCGCACCGATCAGACAGTCGGCGGAAAATCCCAGGCGCTGATCATCGACATCGACGGTCGCCGATTCGTGGATCTCGACGTGAAAGGCAAAAAGGCGACGGTGACGCCGCTCGCGTCGATCGCGGACGAGCTTTCGAAAGTCGGCGTGGGCACCATGGACGCCACGCTCACGAAGACTGCGCAGACGAAGCAGATCGCAGGCTACCCCTGCACGGTGCACGACGTGAAACTGTCGCTGCCGTTCAGTCCCACCGGGCAGACGGGCCAGGGCATGGACCTCGTCATGCAGCTCACCGGCACCGTTTGCCTCAGCACTGCGGTCCCGGGACTCACGGACTACCAGAATTTCTACAAAGCGGCGGCGGACTCCGGTTTCATCTTCGGCGATCCGCGCACGGCCAAGAGTCCCACCGGCGCGGCGCAGGCCAAGGCCTACGCCGCGCTGACCCGGAAGATGGCCGAAGCGGGCATGGCACTCGAGAGCCAGATCTCCATCGACGCCGCGGGCGACAGCCCGATGGCGGGCATGTTCGGCAAGCTCGCCAAGAGCAACATCAACACGACGGTCACGAATATCGCGACCGGCGATCTGCCCGC
>Ga0190271_10001194_pt1 | contig 14450 bp, 16 predicted proteins | sample Popmic356T_FD_133747 | JGI IMG/M metagenome (GOLD analysis project Ga0190271, IMG submission 133747) | Populus adjacent soil microbial communities from riparian zone of Weber River, Utah, USA - 356 T | ecosystem: Environmental > Terrestrial > Soil > Riparian zone | place: USA: Utah | collected...
CAGAAGGCAGCGATGAGCGCCTGCGCGAAGAGCAGAAGGCAGCGATGAGCGCCTGCGCGAAGAGCAGAAGGCAGCGATGAGCGTCAGGGAGTCCGCCGGCAAGCTTTTCGCCGGGCAGTGGCCGATCTTGTTGGTCAGCCTGTTTCTGGTGGCGGCCTTCGGGTTGGTGGCTGCGGGGTACTGGCGCCGCGGCGCGCTGGTGATGGCGATCGGGGTCGCGGTCGCGGCGGCGCTGCGGTTGACGCTCACCGAGGAGCGGGCGGGCCTGCTTGCGGTGCGCAGCCGCACGGTCGACATCGTCACCACCGCGTCGGTCAGTGCGGCGATGCTCTATATCGCCTGGACCATCGATCCGCTCGGGACGAGCTAACTTCTCGCTCACCGCGAGTGTGAAGCCAGGGCTGTGAATCGTGCCCTGGAACGATCCGGAATGATATTTCGCGGGCGTCAGCGCCTGGCGGGGTGGTTCAGCCCAGCTTGAGCGCCGCGGCGACGATGGGCTTCGCCCACTGTGGTGTCGTCGACAGATCGGGCGGCCCGACGATGTCCCCCCGGTCGAGGTGCAACACCAGCACCGGCTGCGGAGCGTGTCCCTCGACCGGGTCGCCGTCGGCGGAGTTGTCGTAGACCCTTAACGCGGTGACCAGCGGAAGCAGCCGCACGAGGTTGAGTCGGCTGTGCCGCCATCGCCGCCGGATGTCGGCTTCGGGGATGTCGTGACCGCCCGAGCGCACCCGGCGGCGCACCCGCTCGATGTGCAGGTCCACATCGGCAAGGCCCACGTAGAAGATCCGGACCTCGAAGCCGGCGCCTGCCGCGTCAACCAGCATCCGGGTCAGGGTGCCGCCGCCCAGGGTGGTCTCGAACGCGAAGTCGAGCCGCTGGTCGATCGCGCGCTCCAGGAGCCGTTTGCCCTGCCGCCACGCGGCTGCGTTGGCCTTGGCCTGCCCCAGGCCCGGGTTCGCGGCGATCAGCGCCCGTGCTGCCTCGTCGGGGTTGTAGTACTCGCCCCCGGACGCGCGGATCATCGCGCCACCGACACTGCTCTTGCCCGCACCGTTGACTCCGGCCAGCACGTAGAGGCGGGGCGCCGTGCCACGGCTCATCGGCGCGGCGCGTCAGCGTCGCCCGCGGGCCACCTCGACCGCGGCCCGGCCGAGTTCGCCGGGGGACGCGCCGAACGCCGCCGCCGTCGCTGCCTTCGCGCCGCGCGTCTGCATCCGATCCAGCAACGCGTCGAACTCGTCGGTCAGTTCGTCGAGCACCGGTGACGACGACTTGGTCAGCGCCTCGAACTCCGCGTAGGACAGCAACACCGCCTTGGGCGTGTTGTGCTTGGTGATCGCTACCGCGCCACCCAGGGCGGCCCTTTCGAAGATCGCGCCGAACTCGTTCTTGAACTGCGTCGCGGCCACCGTCGGCACATCGACGAGCTCGCCGTCGCGGTTGCGGTACGTCAGCGGTGGGGTCATGAACCCATTCTAGCCAAAATGTGCGAATTGGCTATTTTCCTTGGCCCGGAGTGTGAAGCCACGGCTGCGATGGGGGGTCCGATGACGACCCGGGATGGTATTTCGCGGGTCACATCAGCGTGGCGCGGATGCCCACTGTCACGTACGGCAGCGCCAGCCCGCTGGTGTTCGCCAACGCGGGATGGGTGGCCAGCAGCTCGCGGACGCGGTCCAGCGTCCGCGCTCGCACCCGCTCCGGCGAGGTGATGCAGTAGCTGCGCGAGGCCACCAGGTCGATCAGCGCCTGCGGTGTCAGGTAGCTGGTCCACTCGACCTGCTGACGCTGGAGGTCGCCGAACGGTGCCGGGATGTCCGCGGTCTGGGTGAACGGGTCGACCTCGTGGCCGATGATGCGGCCCAGATCCTTGACCCAGCCCAGCCGTTCGTCGCGGTTGTTCCACACCAGCCCGAGTCGCCCGCCGGGCCGCAGCACGCGGGCCACCTCCTTGATCGCCCGTTCCGGGTCGAACCAGTGCCAGGCCTGCGCCACCAGCACCGCGTCGACGCTGTCGTCGGGCAGCGGGATCTCCTCGGCGGTGCCCAGCAGCGCCGGGGTGTCGGGCAGCGACGTGCTGAGCAGTTCGAGCATCTCGGGGATCGGGTCGACGGCGACGACGTCGAGGCCGCGCTCCACGAGCCGGGTGGTCAGCTTTCCGGTGCCTGCGCCCAGGTCGAGAATGTCGCGGGCACCGGTCGGAAGCAGCCAGTCGATCGACTCCGGCGGGTAGGACGGGCGGCCGCGCTCGTAGGCCGCGGCTTCCGCACCGAACGACAGGGACCGTTGTTCGGGTGAGCCAGTCACCGTGACGCCAGCTCCAGCGTCCGGCGGATCAGCTTGCCGACCGCATCGGTCTCCAGCAGGAAGCCGTCATGGCCGCACCCCGAGTCGACGAGGTCGAGTCCGTCGCAGCCGGGAAGCAGGTCGGCCAGCTCTTCCTGTAGGCGCAGCGGGTAGAGCCGGTCGGAGGTGATGCCGCCGACCACGGCAGGCACCGGGCAGCCACGCAGCGCGGCTTCCACTCCGCCCCGGTCGCGTCCGACGTCATGGCTGGACAACGCGTCGGTGAGCGCGACGTAGGTGCCGGCGTCGAAGCGCGCGAGCAGCTTTCGGCCCTGATGCTCCAGATAGCTCTGCACCGAGTAGCGGCCGCCGATGGCCGGGTCCTCGCCTGGCTGCGCGTCGTTGCCGAATCGGTCGTCCAGTTCGTTCTCGCCCCGATAGGTCAGGTGCGCGAAGCGCCGCGCGATCTCCATGCCGGCGTCGGGGGAGCGCCCGGTGCCGTAGTAGTCGCCGCCGCACCAGTTCGGATCGGACTTGATCGCCGCCACCTGGGTGCTCTGCGTGCCGATCTGATCGGCGGTGGCACGGGCTCCGACCGCCAGCACCAGCCCCGCGCGCACGCTGCCGGGATGGGTGACCATCCACTCCAGGGCTCGGGCCCCGCCCATCGAGCCGCCGATCACCGCCGCGACCTCGGTGATGCCCAGGTCGGCAAGGGCCGCCACGTCGGCCGCCACCTGGTCACGCACTGAGATGACGGGAAACCTTGAGCCCCAGGGCTTTCCGTTGGGGTCCAGGGAGCTCGGCCCGGTGGAACCCCGGCATCCGCCGAGGACGTTGGTCGCGATCGCGCACCAGCGGTCGGTGTCGATCGGCGCGCCGGGACCGGCGACCCCGTCCCACCAGCCCGGTGTCGGGTGCTCCGAGCCCGCCGGTCCGGTGATGTGGGAGTCACCGGTCAGGGCGTGCAGCACGACGACGACGTTGTCGCGGTTGGGCGACAGTTCGCCCCATCGCTGCACCGCGATCGAGACGTCGTCGATGACCTGACCGTTCTCCAACTTGAGCGAACCGATGTCGACGACGCCGACCTCACCCTCAGGGGGCAGGGTCACGCGTTGCTCGGCCACATCCACGATTGTCACGTCACGACCTTCAGAACGACGCGACGGAGTGTGGATCGGCGGCGGCGCTGAAAAGCTTCGCCGCGGCGAACCCCTGCTCGAGGTCGGCGAGGATGTCGTCGATGCCCTCGATGCCGACCGCGAGCCGGACCAGACCCGGTGTCACACCGGTGGCGAGCTGCTCCTCGGGGGACAGCTGCGCGTGCGTCGTCGACGCCGGATGGATCACCAGTGACCGCACGTCGCCGATGTTGGCGACGTGGCTGTGCAGCGTCAGCGCGTTCACGAAAGCCTTGCCCGCGTCGACGCCGCCGGCCAACTCGAACGCCAGCACCGCGCCGGTTCCCTTGGGCGCCAGCGTCTTTCCGAGCTGATGCCACGGCGAACTGGGCAGACCGGCGTAGTTCACCGACAACACGCCGTCGTGTCCCTCGAGGAACTCCGCGACTCTCTGGGCGTTGGATACGTGCCGCTCGATACGCAGGCTGAGCGTCTCCAGGCCCTGCGCGACCAGGAAGGCGTTGAACGGCGAGGCGGCCGAGCCCAGGTCTCGTAACAGCTGCACCCGCGCCTTGAGTGCGTATGCCGGGGGACCGAGCTCGGCGAACACCACACCGTGGTAGCTCGGGTCCGGGGTGGTGAAGCCGGGGAACTTGCCGTTGGTCCAGTCGAAGGTGCCGCCGTCGACGATCACCCCGGCGATCGCCGTGCCGTGACCACCGAGGTACTTGGTGGCCGAGTGCACGACGATGTCGGCGCCGTGGGCCAGCGGCTGGATCAGATAGGGCGTCGCGATGGTGTTGTCGACGATCAGCGGCACCGCGCTCTCGTGCGCGACGGCCGCGATGTTCGGGATGTCGAGGATGTCGATCTGCGGGTTGGAGATCGTCTCGCCGAAGAACGCCTTGGTGTTCGGGCGCACGGCCGCGCGCCACGAGTCCAGGTCGTCGGCGTCCTCGACGAAGCTGACCTCGATGCCGACCTTGGGCAACGTGTAGTGGAACAGGTTGTAGGTGCCGCCGTAGAGTCGCGGGCTGGACACGATGTGATCGCCGGCGTTGGCCAGGTTCAGGATCGCGATGGTCTCCGCCGCCTGACCGGAGGCCAGGAACAGTGCCGCGACGCCGCCTTCCAGGGCCGCGATGCGCTGCTCGACGGTGTCCTGTGTCGGGTTCATGATCCGGGTGTAGATGTTGCCGGTCTCAGCCAGCCCGAACAGCGCCGCCGCGTGGTCGGTGCTGTTGAACGTGTAGCTGGTGGTCTGGTAGATCGGCAGGGCTCGCGCGTTGGTGGCGATGTCGGGCGTCTGCCCGGCGTGGACCTGCTTGGTCTCGAACGACCACCCTGCTCGGGCGTCGTCGGATCCGTTGTCGTTGCTCATCGATGTTTCTCCTCCACGAAGGGGGGCTGGCGGTGCGTCGAACGGGCGCAGTGTCGGTCACCGACAACTACGCACCATTGACCTCGCCACCAGGTTTCCCCGTCTACTCAGGGGCCCGTTCACAGCGGACCCGCGCTTGCCTTGCAGCCGTGAGTGGCTGCTCAACCTGGTCATCACCCGGGGCACCCCACCGCGGTTGGAGGGTTGCCGGCCAGCGAGCCGGGGCTTGACGCTGGCGCTCATGACCGAGACGAAGAATATCCCACGGTGCTCCGAAGGCGCCAGTGGGTTCTCAGCCGATCGCCTGCTGCGGTCTGCTCTGCCGGTCGACGAAGTCGGCGATCACCTCGGTGATGCGTCCGGGGGCCTCCAGCATCGGGATGTGTCCGAGGCCGTCGAGCTCGATCACCTCGGCGGTGTCCGGCAGGTGCTTGAGGAAGTAGCGGTGGCCGCGCGGGGCGGGGAAGACGCGGTCTCGGCCGCACACCACCAGCTGGGTGGGCGCCCCGAGACTGGCCAGCTCGAGCAGGCCGGGCATGCGCAGCGTCTTGACCAGAAGTTGCACGTAGGCGTGGCAGTGGGTGGCGTCCTCGACGAGGTCGCGCAGCTCGGCGTCGGGCGGTCCGTCGGCGGGGCCACTGACCGGCAGCGTCGCCAGCCGCCGCGCGAACGGCAGATTGATGATGCCGGGGCCGACCACCCGGGCGGCGATCAGCGCCGGTCCGCCCAGGATGAACTTCAGAACGGTCTCGTATTTCGTCACCGAATGGTGGGACCAGCCGCCGGCGGGGGCGATCGCGGTCAAGGTCCTGGCCCGTCCACGACGTTCGAGTTCGAACGCGACCCAGCCGCCCAGCGAATTGCCGACGATGTGGGCGGTGTGCCAGCCCAGCTCGTCCATGCGTTGTTCGACATCGTCGACGAGCGCGGCGGTGTCGAGGAACCATGTCGGCGATTTGTGGCCACCGTGGTGGCCCACCATGGTGGGGGCGAACACCTCGAAGCGGCCGGTGTCGGCGAGCTGCTCGGCCACTGTGCGCCAGACGTTCTGTGAGCACAGGAAGGGGTGCAGCATCAGGATCGGTTCGCCTGATCCGGCATGGATCGGCTCGCGTGGCGGCATGGGCCCGAGATTAAGGTGATACCGGCGGTACCGCAAGAATGGTGTGATCCGGTCGGCTAGGGTCTGCGGTCGTGATCGTCAGCACCGTCAACGTCAACGGCATCCGCGCCGCGGTCAAACAGCGGTCCCTGGAGAACCCCGGCCTGCTGCCGTGGTTCAAGGAGACCCTCGCCGACGTCGTGTGCCTGCAGGAGACCCGCGCCGACGACGAGCAGCTGGCTGACGCGTTGGCGCCTGCGTTGGCCGACGGGTGGCATGTGGCGTCGGCGGCAGCCCATGTGAAGGGCCGCAACGGGGTGGCGGTGTTGTCGCGCACGCCGTTCGATGACGTCAGGATCGGATGTGGCGCAGAGGAATTCGATGTGCACGGCCGCTACATCGAGGTGGATACCGACGGCGTGACGGTGGCCAGCGTGTACTTCCCGACCGGCGAGGCCGAAACCGACCGGCAGTTGGAGAAGCAGCGCTTCATGGCCGGCGTCGCCGCGCGGATGGCGGTGCTGCGTGCCCGGTCGGTCGCGGCCGGGAAAGAGTCAGTGCTGTGCGGCGACTGGAACATCGCCCACACCGAGAACGACATCAAGAACTGGCGTGGCAACGTCAAGAAGGCGGGGTTCCTGCCGCAGGAGCGCCAGTGGCTCACCGACCTGCTGGACGCGGGCTGGGTCGACGTGGTGCGCCGCGCGCATCCCGACGTCCCTGGCCCGTACGCCTGGTGGTCGTGGCGGGGCAAGGCGTTCGACAACGACGCGGGTTGGCGCATCGACTATCAGCTGGCCACGCCGGGTCTTGCGGCCCGGGTGGCGTCCGCGCGCACCGAACGTCCCGCGGCGTATGCGCTGCGGTGGTCCGACCACGCGCCGGTGACGGTCGACTACGCGTGAATCGGGCGCGCAAACCCACCGCTACGCGCTGTCTGCGCGCCGAATTCGCTTAGCATCCCTGGCTGTTCGGCAGCGCCCCGTCGGCGCCCTCGATCGCACCACGCACCACGTCGAACACCCGCGGATCCCAGGTCATCGCGGTCTCCCAGGGCAACCCCGCGGCGTCGGAGACGAAGATGCTGTGCGTGTCGTCGAAGGCTGCGCACCTGCGGTGCGGCAGCACCCGGTCACTGACGTCGGTGGCCAGCGCACTGCGGCGCGCCACGATCCCGTCGTTGGGCCATGTCATCGGGTTGACCGGTTCCGGGTGGGTGAAGCGCGTGCCGCCGATCACCACGACGGGGATCTGGTCGAGCACCCCGGCCTGGAACTCGTTCCAGCCCTGCGGCCCCATCAGATACCCCTGGTTGACCTCGCGCCCCGATCCGGTCTGCAGCCGCAACACCTCGGCCTTGAACGCCGCGACCGCCTGCTCGCAGAACACGTCGCCCGCACAGTCCGACAGCGGGCTGAGGTCATTGGCGTAGTCGGACAGGTAGCTGCCCTGCCACGGGGTGCCGAGGGTGGTCAGCGACCGGATCTTCACCGTCGACCCCAGGCCCTGCAGCACCCGGAACGCCGCACGGGAGTACAGCCCGCCCATCGAATGCCCGACGACGTCGACGGCGTCCACACCGCGGGTGTCGTGCAGGTAGGTCAGGAAGCGGGCCAGGTGCTCGCCGGCGAGGTCGATCGAGCCGGTGGAGTCCACGGTCATGTTGTCCGGCAGCGTGATCGGGCAGTCGCCGAACGCGCCGAACCCACCCTGATCGGTCACCGGGCCGCGCCCCGCCATCGCCGGGGAGGTGAAGACGACGTAACCGGCGCCGAGCAGGTTCTGGCGCAGCGCGGTGTCGGTGTTGCCGGCGGCCAGGCCCGACGCGCACGCGTCCTGCGGCGTCGTGAACGGGCTGACCGCGGCCCCGCCGGACACGATGACCACCGCGTGGCCGGGGGGTGGTGGTGTGCCGTGGGCGGCTCCGGCGCCGAACATCGCAGCGATGATGAGGACGACGAGGCTCACCGACAACTGACGCACGGAAACCCCCGAATCGTGGGCGCACCGAGGCGGGCACCCAATCGCGCGAATGCTACGCGTCGATGGCTGTCGGGTGCGCTCGAGCCCAGCCCGGCTGCCGCCCGAGGTGACGCAGGATGCGCGCGAAGTCGTCGTCGCCCGACTGTTCCAGCTTGGGGGTCGGTGCCAGCGCACGGGCGAACGGCGAGTGGGCCGCGTCGCGGAACTCCCCGTCAGGTACCGCGAATACCAGCGGCAACACGGCGGCGATCACGTCGGCGGGCAACGTGAACGGCGTCCCGAGCGTCGCCGCGACGTCCCAGCCGTGCACCACGCAGTCGACGAAGTGAAAACCCATCGCCATCTCGCCGGCAACCGTGACGTCCCGGCCGAACTCGGGCAGCGCGAACGGGGTCTCGTCGACGCCGTCGGTCGCGAACGCCGCGAGCACGTCGCGGGCGGCGGCGGCGTAGGTGCCCGAAGGATCGGCGCTGATCGCCGCGGCGAACGGTTCCGGGCGCCAGACGTCGAGGCCGGCGCCGCGACCACGAGCGGCCGCGGCGAACCCGTGGTGTTGAGCGGTCATGTGGGTGAGCAGGTCCGCGAGCGTCCAGCCGACGCACGGCGTGGCGAGACCAAGGTCAGCAGGCCGGGCCGCCGCGACGACATCGATGGAGGCCTGCACGGCGATACGGTGCTGGTGGAAGAAGATAGGCATACGCCTATAATAGGCGTATGCACATAATCAGGCAATGCCTACGCTTGCCGGATGACCAAGACACCCCGCCGCCCGGACCTGGCGGCGATGCTGGTGCCGTTGGTGCGGGAGTTGATCGCCGCCGAGGAGCCGGTGCTCGCCGCGCACGGCCTGACGATGTGGGGATACGTGGTGCTCTCAGCGCTGGACCGGGGCGCGATACGCACCCAGGCCGCGCTGGCCGAGGCCATCAACGCCGACAAGACCCGCATCATCCGCACGCTGGACGAACTCCAGGAGCAGGGCTACATCGAGCGGTTGCCCGACCCCGACGATCGGCGCGCGCGACTATTGGCGATCACCGATGAGGGCCGCGCGCTCAAGGACGCGGCACAGGCCGAGATTCAGCGCGGCGAGGAGCGGTGGCTCGCAGCGTTGAGCCCCGGGGAGCGGCAGGTCTTCCTGCGGGTGCTGCGCCGGCTGGCCGCCGACTGAATCGGATGGCACGCATGAAAAAATGGTGGACATCATGAGCTCAAACACCCGGCCGGTCGTCTTCTCCGGCGCGCAACCCACGTCTGATTCGCTGCACCTCGGCAATGCGCTGGGCGCGGTCAACCAGTGGGTCGGCCTGCAGGACGGCCACGACGCCTACTTTTGCGTCGTCGACCTGCACGCGATCACCCTCTCGCAGGATCCCAGGACGCTGCGCAGGCGCACGCTGGTGACCGCCGCGCAGTATCTCGCGCTCGGCGTCGACCCGGCCCGGGCGACCGTCTTCGTCCAGAGCCATGTGCCCGCCCACGCCGAATTAGCTTGGGTTCTAGGGTGTTTCACCGGTTTCGGGCTGGCGTCGCGGATGACTCAGTTCAAGGACAAGTCGCAGAAGCAGGGCGCCGATGCCACGACCGTCGGGCTGTTCACCTATCCGGTGCTGATGGCCGCCGACGTGTTGCTCTACGACACCGAGCTGGTGCCCGTGGGCGAGGACCAGCGTCAGCACCTCGAGCTGGCGCGCGACGTCTCGCAGCGGTTCAACGCCCGCTTCCCCGACACCTTCGTGGTCCCCGAGGCGATGATCCCGAAGGCCACCGCCAAAATCTACGATCTGGCCGATCCGACGGCCAAGATGAGCAAGTCGGCCGCCTCCGAGGCCGGCCTGATCAGCCTGCTCGACGATCCGGCCAAGACCGCCAAGAAGATTCGCTCCGCGGTCACCGACAGCGACCGCGAGATCCGTTTCGACCCCGACGCCAAGCCCGGGGTGTCCAACCTGCTGACGATCCAGTCGGCGGTGACGGGCACCGACCTCAGCAAGCTGGTCGAGGGCTACGCCGGCCGCGGCTACGGCGACCTGAAGAAGGAGACCGCCGAGGCGGTGGTGGAGTTCGTCACGCCGATCAAGACGCGGGTCGACGAGTTGCTCGACGACCCGGCCGAACTGGAGGGCGTGCTGGCCAGGGGAGCGACTCGTGCGCGGGAGGTGTCTGGACGAACGTTGCGGCGGGTATATGACCGTTTAGGGTTCCTAGCACCACCGCCGCCGGCGGCGGACTAGGCACCGCCGCGGGCGGCGAATCAGGCGTCGTCGCACTAGCCCAGGGAGTCGGATGACTGCGCCAGACAGCCCGCCCGACGCCGACGACAAACCCGGCATCCTCGACCGGTTGCGGGCACGGATGCCGTGGTTCGACCACGTGATGCGGGCCCAGCAGCGCTACAACGACTGCAAGGGCGACTTCTACGCGGCCGGCATCACCTACTTCACGATCTTCGCGCTGTTCCCGTTGCTGATGGTCGGGTTCGCGGTCGGTGGCTTCGTGCTGGCCAGCCGCCCCGATCTGCTCGATAACGTCGAGAACCGGATCAGGGCCACCGTCAGCGGTGACTTCGGTCAGCAGCTGGTCCAGCTGATGGATTCGGCGATCGATTCCCGCGCGTCGGTGGGCATCATCGGGCTGGCGACCGCCGCGTGGGCCGGGCTGGGCTGGATGGCCAATCTGCGTGAGGCGCTCAGCCAGATGTGGGGCCGCTACCGCGAGGAGCCCCCCGGCTTCCTCCGGACGAAGCTGTCGGATCTGGCGTCGCTGCTGTCGGCGTTCGTGGCGATCGTCGTCACTGTCGCGCTGACGGCGCTCGGGAACACCTCGGTGATGGAAAACGTGTTGCACTGGTTCGGTATTCAGGACACGAGCGGACTGAGCCTGCTGTTGCGGGTGATCTCTGTCCTGGTGTCGGTGCTGGTGTCGTGGCTGCTGTTCACGCTGGTGATCGCCCGGTTGCCCCGGGAGTCGGTCAGCTTCCGCAGCGGTGTGCGGGCCGGGCTCATCGCTGCTGTCGCGTTCGAGGTCTTCAAGCTGGTCGCCTCGATCTACCTTCGCTCGGTGGTCACCGGCCCGGCGGGTGCGACGTTCGGTCCGGTGCTGGGTTTGATGGTGTTCGCCTACATCACGGCCCGGCTGGTGCTGTTCTCCACCGCCTGGGCGGCAACCACTCCGGAGAACATGGGAGAGGATCCGATCCCCGCGCCCGGGCCGGCCGTCATCCAGAACCGCATCATCACCCGCCCCGGTCTGGGGCCGTTGCAGACAACGGCGGCCGTCGCGGTGGGAGCGCTGGGCGCGCTAGGCGTCTCGCGGTTCCGACGGCGCTAACTGACCTCCCGCCGGAATTGCATTCCACGAGGGCTTCTCTCGCACGTTGGCGCGTGGAATGCAATTCCGGCGGAGAAGGACCTAGCGAACGGGTCGGCGGTTCATCGACCGGGCGCCCATGATCAAGCAGAACACGATGATGGAGCCGATGACGCCGACCCCGACGCGGACCGGTAGCGCGTTGACGTCAGGCAACTCGGCGTTCGCGGTGGTCGTGGCCGCGGTGGCGGGATCCGGTTTGGCGGCCACGAGGGACGGGTCCGGCTCGACGAGCGAGCCCACCTTGGTGCCGGGCGCGGTGGCGTATCCATAGTCCAGTAGCCGGGCAGCCTGTTCCCACGGGGCGATCGGCTGCCGGGTGCCGCGCAGCAACACCGCGACGAGGCGGCGTCCGTCACGGTTGGCGGCGCCGACGAACGTCTGCCCGGCGTCGTCGGTGTACCCGGTCTTTCCGCCGAGCGCGCCGGGATAGTTGGCGAGCAGTTTGTTGTCGTTCTCCACCGGATAGCCGCCGTCCCCGCGGCCCGGGAACGGGAACGACTGGGTGGCAACGATGTTCGTGAAAACCGGGTTCTGCCAGGCGTACCGGTAGAACAGTCCGATGTCGTAGGCCGAGGTGCTCATACCGGGGCCGTCGAGGCCCGACGGTGTCGCCACCCGGGTGTCGCGCGCACCCAGCTTGCCCGCCAGGACGTTCAGCTTGGTCAGTGTGGTGTCCATGCCACCCAGTTGCATCGCCAGCGCGTGGGCGGCGTCGTTGCCGGAGTGCATGAGCAGTCCGTGCAGCAGGTCGTTGATCGAGTAGAAACCGTCCGCCCCGACGCCGACCTTGGTGCCTTCGGCGGACGCGTCCTGTTCGGTGCCGGGGACGACCTTGTGCAGCGGTAGGTCCCTGAGCGCCTGCATCGCGACGAGCACCTTGATGATGCTGGCCGGGCGGTGCCTGCCATGCGGGTCCCGCGCGGCGATGACATCGCCGGTGTCGAGATCGGCGACCAGCCATGCCTCGGCGGAGACGTCCCCGGGCACCGGTGGGGCGCCGGGTGCGGTGATGACGCCGCAGCCCGACAGCGCGTCGCCGCCCATCGGTTTGGCGGGCACGGGCAGCGGTGCGGGGGGATCGCCGACCTCGGGGACCTCTGATGAGTCGACCGCAGGGGGTGTCGCCACTCGGTAGGGGCAGGTGTTCGCGTCGACCGCCGCGTTCGGCTCTGCGGTTGCGACAGGTGCGGCGGCTAGCATCAGCACTGTGAGCAGCGCAGATGCCCGCGTGGAGATCTTCCTTGAGGTCGCCATCGTCTGCGCAGATTAGGCGATGGGCATCGTGATATCCGGGAGCCACGCGGTGACTGGTGTGGTCAGAGTTTCAACTGTGAATTGTTTGGGTATGGTCGCGCGCCTACCCGCGGACAGAAGAAAGGGGCACCCCCATAGGGAGGGGTGCCCCTTTCCGGGCTAGGTGTCAGCGGACGTCGACGAAGTAGACGCGGCCGGTGGTCTGCAGGACACGGTCAGTGTGCGAGCGATCGTCGCCCTGGCGGCCGTCGACCGACACATATTCCTTGATCTCCGGGCCGGGACGTACCGAGACGATGCTGGCGTCGGAGAGCGGTGCGCCGCTCTGGCGGTTGACGATGACCCGGTTGCCCTGGGCCTCGAGCTGGCTGATGGTCTGCTGCGCGTTGTCGCCTGCGGTGGGGGCGGCGACGGCGGGGGCGGCCAGTCCGAGGACGGCGGCGGACAGGCCGGCTGCTGCGACGGTGGCGATGGTGAACTTCTTCATGGTCTTGCTCTTCCCTGTTTCGGGTCTGAGCCGTGGAGCGAATCGCGCGGTTCTGACGTTGTCAGATCGGTTCTCTTCGGTGCTGCTTCATCCGATCTATGTGCTTAAACCAGCAGGTCAGAGGATTAATTCCGCTGGCAGAAATTGGACGCCCGATGGCAGAAACTAGGCTGTTGGCACCTCGGGTCGACGCGCAAAGGACGTTCATGTTCATCGTTGTTCTCGGCTCGATCCTCGCGCTGATGCACATCTACGTCTGGAAGCGGACCGTCAAGGACACCACCCGGCCGGGCCGCGCGCGATGGCTCCTGTCGATCGGCCTCATCGCGCTGCTGACGCTGGTGATCATCGCCCTGATCGGTCCGCGGATCCTTGGGGTCGCGGAATCTCCCTGGTACGTATGGCCGGGATACCTCTGGTTCGGCCTGATCGTCTACCTGTTTCTGGCACTGCTGGTACTGGAGCCGGTCCGCCTGGCCTTCCGGGGCTGGGTGAAGCGCGAGCGCACCACCGACGAGCCGGTGCCGGCGGTCGACCGGCGGATGTTCCTCGCCAGGGCCGGAGCAGTCGCCGCCGGGGCCGCCGCGGTGGGTCTGGTGGGTACCGGCGCGGCCAGCGCTCTGGGACCACCGAATCTGTTGCGCGTTCCGGTGCGGCTGCGCCGGCTCGATCCGGCGTTCAACGGCTTCCGCATCGCGGTGGTGTCCGACATCCACCTCGGCCCGATGCTCGGCCGGGCGCACACCGAGCGGATCGTGCGGATGATCAACGAGACCGAACCCGACCTGGTCGCTGTGGTGGGCGACCTGGTGGACGGGACGGTCGCGGAGCTCGGGGCCGCGGCGGAGCCGTTGCGTGACCTGGACTCCCGGGAGGGGACGTTCTTCGTCACCGGCAACCACGAGTACTTCGTCGGCGACACGGCGTCGTGGCTGACGGAGTTGGAGCGCCTCGGTCTGCACGTGTTACGCAACGAGAACACCCGGATCCGGCGTGGGCCCGCCGGATTCGACCTCGCCGGAGTCAATGACATCGCAGGCGAGTCCCGTTCCGATGCGCCGGATTTCGACCTGGCGTTGGACGGGGTGGGCCCTGACGGGCCGACGATTCTGCTGGCCCATCAACCGGTCCAGGTGGGGCAGGCCGCCGCGCGGAATGTGGACCTGCAATTGTCCGGGCACACCCACGGCGGGCAGATGTGGCCGTTCCACTACGTCGTGTCGCTGGCACAACCGTCGCTCGCCGGATTGTCGACGGTGCAGGACACGCAGCTTTACGTGACGCGTGGAGCCGGGTTCTGGGGGCCACCGGTGCGGGTCGGCGCGCCACCGGAGATCAACGTGCTGTCCCTGCACAGCGACTGATCCCAGGAGTAGTTGCGGGTGGTGTTTATAGGTCTGTGACCTTGGGCACTCTTAGGAAGCTCACGGCCATTCAGGCGGTAACGCTCAGGTA
>Ga0190271_10001195_pt1 | contig 14444 bp, 15 predicted proteins | sample Popmic356T_FD_133747 | JGI IMG/M metagenome (GOLD analysis project Ga0190271, IMG submission 133747) | Populus adjacent soil microbial communities from riparian zone of Weber River, Utah, USA - 356 T | ecosystem: Environmental > Terrestrial > Soil > Riparian zone | place: USA: Utah | collected...
CCGCAGAAGTGCTGCGCGGCCGAACAATGCCCAGGCGGCGCAGGCGCTGGCAATCCAGAAGCCAACGCGTGCAATGTCCATCCGGGCGAGCCATGCCGGGATGTCGATCAGGGAAAGCCTATACTCCACCACCGGATTGGCAAGACTGAACAGCGCGATAAACGCGCCGCCGATGACGGCTGGCATCACCCAGGTAAGAAGCCCGGCGACGGCTATCCTTTCACCACCCATCCTCTTGTGCAGTGCGAGCCGCGCGGTGATATCGGCCGTCCATCGAAACGGGGCCGCGACGAAGAAGACAACGAGCTGGCCCGCCATCCGCGAAATACCACCGCGCCGCCGTCCCGAACAGGACAGCGCGAATGCGGCGAGAGCGATAGCCGCAATGATGAGCGATAGAGACGACACGTTCTCGATCAGCGGCAGCAAGGCAAGGAACGGCAACGCCGCCTTTTTGGCGAAGCCGCGCTCCTTTACGCTCAATGGATGGGTGGCGACGATGCCCGCGGCCAACAGAAACGCCATCAGGAACCAGCCGATGCCGTGCGGCTGGTCGAACAGCAGGACGTCGGCAGCGACGATCAGACCAAGCGCCCGCGGCTGGGCGATGGAGGATAGCCAGCGGCGTCGATGGCAGTCATGCCGCGTCTCCCAGCCGGGGTCGGGCGCAGTATCGGGACCGTGCGGGCGCCTCCGCCGACAGGGTGGACGCGGCGTTGAAGCTCTCCAACCACCAGCCTTCGCTTGCAAGGCTGCGCGGGAGACGGGGCGTGAGGCGTGGGCGGCTGGAGGCCGGTGTGGGTCGATGCTGTTCCATGGGCGAACAATCTGCGTCGAGAGCGCCGCCGGGATGTCCGAGCCGGGGATATTTCCGTCGGACGCTGTGCAGAAACCGTGCAGCGGTCCATCGCTTTCGCCCTCACCCCACCAAGCCATGCGGGCCTGCGCGAACTCTCCGCAGGGTTGCCGCGTTGGCGCCGCGCTGGCATACAGCAGCGATGCAGCAATTCCCCCGTCCGCGCCGTTCGGTGCTCTATGTCCCGGCCACCAACCAGAAGGCATTGGCCAAGGTCGCGGAGTTGGCCTGCGATGCCGTCATCTTCGACTTGGAGGACTCCGTTGCGCCTGGGGAAAAGCAGGCGGCGCGCCAGTCGCTCGCGGCCCATTTCCAAGCGCCACGAATGCGGCACGAGCGCATCATCCGTATCAATTCACTGGCGGGAGACTGGGGTGCCGACGATCTCAAACTCTCCATCGCCTGCCGTCCGGATGCCATCCTTCTGCCCAAGGTCAACACGCCCCGCGATATTCAGGCCGTCGACGAGATGCTGGACGAGGACGATGCCGATATCGCCATCTGGATCATGATCGAAACGCCGAAGGCCATTCTCAACCTTGGCGCATTGGCGGAATTCGGGCGCGATCGCGGTGCACGGCTGGGCTGTTTCGTAACCGGAACGAATGACCTCGCCAAGGAAACCGGCGTCGCTGTGACGCCGGACCGGCGATATCTCGCGCCCTATCTCGCGCAGGTCGTGGTCGCGGCGCGCGCCGGCGGCGTCGATGTGCTGGATGGGCCGTGCAATGATTTCCGCGACCTCGATGTCTTCGCGAAGGAATGCGCAGAGGCAGCCGCCATGGGTTTCGACGGCAAGACGCTGATCCACCCCGCCCAGATTGCCGCGGCAAATGCCGCCTTTTCGCCTTCGCAAGCGGCCGTCGTTGAAGCCGAGGCAATTCGCGCCGCCTTCGCACTTCCGGAAAACGCGGGCAAAGGTGTACTCTCGCTCGACCGCCGGATGATCGAACGCCTGCATCTCGACCAGGCCGAAAAGCTTCTTGCGAAAGCCGCTGCCATGAAAGGCAACAGATGAGACTCTACCGCTATCTGACGGGTCCGGACGATTCCAGCTTCTGCCACAAGATCACAGCCGCCCTGAACAAGGGCTGGCACCTCTATGGCTCGCCGACCTACGCCTACGACACCAAGATGAAGCTGATGCGCTGCGGCCAGGCCGTGGTGAAGGATGTCGACGGCCGGGAATACAATCCGGAGATGAAACTCGGAGAGCAGTGAGGCGGCTCGCGACGCTTCGGAACCGACCGCAGCGTTCCGGCGTTCGCGGGGCAGAATCTTCCCTCAGGATCGACGATTTCAAATCATGACAAGCTCCGAAACGCCCGCCGGCGAACGGTATGCCGCCTTCCGCCACGGTCCGTTCGTGCGGTTCTGGGTCGCCCGGTTTCTGGCGACCTTCTCGACGCAGATCGTTTCGGTAGCGATCGGCTGGCAAATCTATGATCTGACGCGCGATCCCTTCGATCTTGGCCTGGTCGGGATCATTCAGTTCCTGCCGTCGCTGCTGCTCGTCCTCGTGACGGGCGCTATCGCCGACCGTTTCGGCCGCCGGCTGATCATGGGCATTGCCGCGCTGGTGGAAGCCGCCTGCGCGGCTGCGATCCTCTTCTTGACCTGGGAGGGTCTGACCAGTCCGCTGCCGATCTTCGCGGTGCTGTTCGTGTTCGGAATCGCGCGGGCCTTCTTCGGTCCGGCCTCGGCCTCCCTGGTCGCCAATCTGGTGCCGCAGGAAGTGTTCGCCAACGCCATAGCCTGGAACTCGTCGGCCTGGCAGACAGCGACGATCGTGGGCCCAGTGGCCGGCGGCCTGCTCTACGGCATCGGGCCGGAAGCGGCCTATGGCGTCGCGACATTGTTCATGCTGGCTTCCGGATTGCTGGTCCTGTCGATCCCCAAGCCGCAGCAGCGCAGTGAAACCGACAAGCCGACGATGGAGACGCTGTTCGCCGGCTTCCGCTACATATGGAGCGAGAAGATCGTGCTGGGCGCCATCTCCCTCGATCTGTTCGCCGTGCTGCTCTCCGGCGCGGTGGCGCTGCTGCCGGTCTATGCGCGCGACGTGCTGGAACTCGGGCCGTGGGGCCTCGGCCTGCTGCGCGCAGCGCCCGGCATTGGCGCCATCGTGGTTGCGATCTGGCTGACGGGCCACCCGATCAAGGACAATGCCGGGGCCATCATGCTGTTCTTCGTGGCGCTGTTCGGGGCCTTCACCGTCGTGTTCGGCTTGTCCACGATACCCTGGCTGTCGATCTTCGCGCTGGCCATGCTGGGCGCGACCGACATGGTCAGCGTCTATGTCCGCGAAACCTTGATCCAGCTATGGACACCGGACAATGTGCGCGGCCGCGTGAATGCGGTGAACATGGTGTTCGTCGGCGCATCGAACGAACTTGGCGAGTTCCGCGCGGGCACCATGGCGGCCTTCATAGGTCCGGTGGCGGCGGTGGTGGTCGGAGGGATCGGCGCGGTCGGCATCGCCGGCCTGTGGGCCTGGCTTTTCCCCGCACTCAGGAAGGTGAAACACCTCGACGGCCGTAATTGACCGCAACCGCATCGAGCGTCTTTCCGCCAAACACCACGCCGAGGAATTCGACCAGCCATTTGCGCAAATGGGTGTCCCAGATAAGCCTGCCGCCCAAATGGTCGCGGCCTTGCTGCGCACCGGGCAGTTCGAAGCGCTGGGCGCCCCGCACCACCCAGCGGTGCATCATCACCCGCGTGAGCTCGGCATGGAACTGAATGCCCCAGGCTTGTGCGCCATAGCGGAACGCCTGGTTGGGGTAGGTCTCGGCCGTCGCCAGCAAGGTTGCGCCCTTTGGCAGCGAAAACCCCTCGCGATGAAACTGATAAACCATCTCCGGCCAGTGCATCAGGGCACGGCCTTCCTCCGTGGCGCGCAGGGGATACCAGCCGATCTCCACCTGGCCCTCATTATGTGGATCGACACGGCCGCCCAGATGGTTGCAGAGCATCTGGGCGCCGAGGCAGATGCCGAGAAACGGCTTCTCCTCGCGGAGGGGAATCTTGAGCCATTCCGTTTCGCGTTTGACAAATTCGTCGCTGTCATTGGCGCTCATCGGCCCGCCGAACACCACCACCCCGGCATGACCTTGCAGCGTGTCCGGCAGGGCGTCGCCCAGCGGCGGCCGTCGCATATCCAGGTCGAAGCCCTTCTCGAGGAGAAGCTGCCCGACCCGGCCTGGCGTCGACTGTTCCTGATGCAGGACGATGAGGATCTTCTGCTTAGTGGCCGGCATTTTTATTCGTCGCTGGAGGCGCCCCGGGCGTCGGGCCGTCGCCGCGCTGCTTCCTGGCGCATGGCGATGCGGTCGCGGCGGTCGACGCCGATCAGCTCGGCGACGCGCCACAGCGTGTTGTCCTCCAGCTCATGCAGTTCGCCGTCGGCATAGACGACATCCCAGAGTATGCGGATGAAGCGGATGCGCGCGTCCTCGTCGAGATGGCGCTTCAGTACGCTGGTAAAAGCGTAGAGATCGATGGCCTCGCTCTCGGCCTGCTGGCCCGCCGACACCAGTTCGTTGAGTTCGGGACCCATCAGGCCGTAGGTTTCCGAGAGCAGTTCCTTGACGCGCTCCCATTCCGCATCCTGCCGCACGCCGTCGGCGTCCATGACGTGGTACATCAGCGCTGCCGCCGCGATGCGAGGATCGTCGTCGCGGGGCGCTTGTTCATCGCCCAGCGCGCCGGGCAAATCCCGCAAAAAGTTCAATACGCGTTCGAACATGACCGCTCCGCCTCAATACCCTGTGGGCTTCAGTTTGTTTGTCAGCGTGATCGCGTCAAGGGAATGAACCAGATGTGATCGATTTCCGGCCCAACTGGTGCGGATTCAGAACAGTCGGAACCGACGCGACTGCTTTGCCGCCGCTTTCGGATCCACGCCCGGATCGTCGGGCATGCGGGGCGGCGCTGCGGGATCAGCCGGCTCTTCGGCATCGATGATATCCGCCTCGTCTTCGCTATCCAAGGCAATCTCGCCCGGAGCATCGCCGTCCTCATCGATTGTCAAAGCTTCGACCGGAGCCGCGACGGCCGGCCGTTCGCGGATCGCCAGCGCATCGTCGCCCTGTTCGATCAGCGGCCCCAGTTGCTCGACGGGCGCGCGCCATTCGAAAGCGTCGAGCTTGCCGGTAACAGGCGAAACCGGCGCCCAATGCTCCGAGACAAAGCCGTCGGCGACCCAGGCCGGGTCGCGCGGCGCTCGAACCGCGCGCGCCAGCCACTGGCGCACGCGCCCTTCATCCCCTGTCTGCGCTTCCTCGATGTCGGCGAGCAGGAGATAGCCCCCTTCGCGTGGCTGCATGCGAATCGCTGCTTCAGCCTCCTCCCGGGCCAGCGTGTAATCCTGTGCGTCCAGCGCGGCGCGAGCCACAAGCAGCGACGATTCGACATTGTTCTGCCGCATCGCCATCAACTTCCTCGCGCGGTTGAGCCGATCAAGCGTGGCGTCGCCGGGACGCGCATGGACGTAAAGGTCTCCCACCTCCCGCTGCGGCTCCTCTTTCCATGCGGCTTCGAGCAGCTTCGCTCCCTTGCGCGTTTCGTCGCCGCGGAACAGTGCGCGCGCGGCAATCACAGCAGCCGGTGCAAAGGCCGGCAGGAGACGGTTCGCTTCCAGCGCGGCGGTACGAGCGCCAGCAGGGTCGGTGTCGAAAATCGCCATCGCCTTGGCGGTCAGTAAAACGCCGCGGCGGCGGTTCACCGTTTCGCGGCCGGTGGTGCCTTTCTGCGCGTCCAGAAGCTTCAGCGCACCGTCCCAATCACCGTCTTCGACGTGCTCTTCCAGGGTGGAATCGGATGCCCAAACCAGTTGCGGCGCGACGTCGGCGGCGCGTGCGGCGTAGTGGCGGGCGGCCGCTTTGTCTCCCAGGCGGACCGCCTCGAGATAGAGACCGCGCAGGCCGAGCAGACGCATCTCCGGGTCGTCGATCATCGACTCATATTTCTCGCGGGCGCCTTCCACGTTGCCTTCCAGCGCCAGCGACTGCGCCTCCAGCAAATGGATCAGCGGTTCCTGGTCGGCATTGATCAGCTTTGCCGCCTGCTTGTTCATCTGCCGCGCCTTTGCAGCGTCGCCGGCGCCGGCGGCGATGATCCCGGTCGAAAGCGCCTGATAGCCGCGGTCACGCCGGCGGGCCCGGAAATGGCGGGCAATGGTGTAAGGGCTGTTCCAGATGGACTTGATGAGCCACCAGGTGAGCATCATGGCGGCAACCAGCCCAGTAAGGCCGGCGGCGGCCGCCATCAGGCTGACCTGATATTGATAGCCGTCGAGCGTAACCACCATGTCGCCGGGCCGGTCGGCCAGCCAGGCAAAGCCCAGGCCGAGCAGAAAGACAACAGCAAGGAAAAGCAACAGCCTGATCATCTAGCGCTTTACTCCTCAGGCGGCCTTCATCGCGCCGGCGATCATCTGGTCCACGAGTTTCTCGACCTCGACCCGCGCCTTGATCTTATCGACCAAGGGCGCCCCCGCAGCCTGCACCGCTTCGGGAAGCGCGGCAAATTCGGCCAGTGCCTTATCATACTCCCCGGCGTTGACCGCTACTTCCATGCGCGCGACACGCGCTGGCGGTTCCTCGCCCGCGACGTCGCCGATCGGCCGCACCTTGACCACGGATTCGGCGCTGGAGAGGAGGCGCTGGAAGAAGCCGGCCCCCTGGTCCGCCGGAGCGACGGCAGCAACCATCGCATTCGCGGCGTCCGGAAATGCCTTGGCGATGTCGGCGCGCGTCATTACGCCCGTTTCGGCATATTGCCGCAACGGTGCGATTTCCGGGGCATCAGGGGCGATGGCCGCAAAGGTCTCAAGCTCTGCCGTAAAGGCCGAGCCGCGATCGAGCGTCGATTTGAGTGCCGCCGCAGAAATTGCGAGCGCGATCCTGGGTTGCGCTGCCTGGGTATCGACCTTTCCGTTCAGCGACGATACAGACTGCTCCAGGGTGGCGACCTTCGCGCCGAGGCCGTCGACAGCCTGTTGGGATACGCCCTGGCCCGACTGAGCAAGCTGGCCGAGCTTGGCTTCCAGTTCCTTCACCTTCGCGTCCAGTGCACCGACAGCAGCTCCATCGCCTCCCGAGCCGGACTGGACAGCGGATTGAAGCGCGGCAATATCTGCTTTGGCCTGATCCAGGGATTTCGCTAGGTCCGCGACGGCTGTGCCGCTGTCGGCGGCGGGCGCTGCCTTCAACGCCTCAACTTCGGATTTCAGCGCGGCGATTTCGCCGAGCGCCGGCTCCAATGTGGGGGCTGCCGTCTGATTGCCAGGTGCACCAAGAATCCCGGCGTACTGCAGGAGGCCTGCCAGCACGAGTGCCGACACGCCGCCGATCAGACCCGCCGCGACAGACGACAAACCGCTGCGGCGAGCCGGTGCGGGAGTTGCAGGTTTGTCGGGAGACGTGCGTCCGGTGGTATCGGTCGATTCGGGCGGTGGCTGGTCGTCCTTGCGGCGACCGTAGCGGGCCGTCTCCGGTTGGACGTCGACCGCCTCGGGCCTCGCTTCTGAAGCATCGCCGGTCGAAGGCGCGGCTGTACCCGCTTCGCTATCGCTTGTTTCAAGCGCCACTTCGTCGGCGGCGACAGCTTCGGCGGTTTCTTCTGCGACCTCGTCCGATGTGACCCAGGGTTCGAACCGGCCGGGGTCGGCAACTTCGTCTTCAGCCGCGTGCGGCGGTGATTCGGCTTCGGTCGCCTGCAGGTCGATCGTCACCGGCTCCCGCTTCGGCTTGTAGTGACGGGTCCTCGGGGTTTTGACCATTGTGGGCTCCGACCTTGTCGACTGGAGATCTCGCTTCAGACCTAGCACAGGCAGCCGCTACGAACATAGCCGCCGCTCGCACTTCGGTCATGCCTCGCGCTGCAAAACGGCAAACAACGCATCCTGTTCCGGTCTCTCGCCGACCCGTTTTCGCGCCGAATCGACGTTCAACGCATCCGCGATACGCTGCGAAAGGCAAAGGAAGATCGGACGGGAGAGGGTACCGATCGAAAGGCTGGCCAAAAGACCATTGAGCGCTGCCGCAGCCTCCGCCGAATAGACCAGCACGAAATCGATGCCCGGCTCGCCGACCTGTTGCGCAAGCTCCCGTTCGGAATAATCGATATGCGTTACATCGTACACTTCGACAGCCTGCACCGTCAGGCCAAGGCGCATCATTTCGGCCTCGAACTCCTGGCGGCGGACGCGGCCGCAGAGATAGGCGATACGCGTGACGCCACTCCTCGCGGCAACCTGCTGAATGAGATTGCGGACATCGCCGCCCGCCGAGACCGGCGCGGGCCATCCGGCATTGCGCGCAACCTGCGCCGTGCGGTCGCCGACGGTCATCATCGGTCTGTCCGCCAGGGCGGCAAGGAGCTCGGGTGGCGCGTATCGCAGCGCATTGGCGCTCGTCGCCACCACAAGATCGACTCCGCTCGGATCAAAAGCTGGCGGCGTGAGCGGAAGTGTGCGGGTGAGCGGCAAGACGACAGGATCGAAGCCGATCTCCGTCAGGCGCCGCGCGGTCTCGGTTGCGCCGGGCTCAGGCCGGGTCACCAGGACGCGGGCAGCCCGTCCCCGGTCGGCCATTCAGCTCCAGCCCTCGAAGAACCGGTCTCCCGCCTCGGTCCGGAGCGTTTCGCCGGCGCGGCGGCCGATCGACTCCGCGTCGTTCGCCCGTCCGTCGAGCCTGATTTCATGCGCTTCTGCGCCATCCGGCGTCAGGATCATGCCGTGGAACGCCAGGCTGTCGCCATCGACGCTGGCGTAGCCGGCGATCGGCGTGCGGCAGGATCCGTCGAGCACGGCGAGATAGGCTCGCTCGCAGGTCAGCGCGTGCCCGGTCGCGCTGTGATGGATCGGAGCCAGAAGAGCGGCGGACGCTTCGTCGCCGATGCGGCTCTCGATGCAGATCGCGCCCTGGCCCGGCGCGGATGGGAAGACGTCCAGCGCCATGGCGTCGGTCACCGCAGCCTCCCGGCCAAGCCGCTTCAGCCCGGCCAGCGCCAGGATCGTGCCGTCGACATCGCCTTGTTCGAGCTTGCGCAAGCGGGTTTCGACATTGCCGCGAAACATGACCACCTCGATGTCCGGCCGCATGCGGCGGATCAAGGCCTGGCGGCGCAGGGACGACGAGCCGATGACCGCGCCGTGCGGCAACTCCCTGATGGTTGGCGCCGTGCGGCCGATAAAGGCGTCGCGCGGGTCTTCACGCGGCAGGAAGGTGGAGAGGTGAAGCCCGTCCGGCAGCCTGGTCGCCATGTCCTTGGAGGAATGCACCGCGATGTCGATGCGTTCTTCCAGCAGAGCTTCCTCAATTTCCTTGGTGAACAGACCCTTGCCCCCGACTTCCGACAGCGGCCTGTCCTGGATGCGGTCGCCGCTGGTCGAGATCACCTCGATGGCGAACGCTTCCTCCGGCAGGCGATGCGCCTGCATCAAGCGAGCGCGCGTCTCTCTGGCTTGCACTAGGGCAAGCGTGCTGCCGCGAGTTCCGATTCTCAACACCATATCGCCTGACCGGTTATTCTCTTGGGCGGTTGTTTGCGTGGGCGGGTCCGTGATAACCCGCGAACGGGCCACTACATCAATCTCCTATCGGCCAAATCCCGGCCCGGCAATGAGGCAAAGAGCGACCAGTTGACCCGCGTCCTGGGCATAGAGACGAGTTGCGACGAAACCGCAGCCAGTGTCGTCGAAATCGACTCGGCGGGGACAGCGCGCATTTTGTCCAATGTCGTGTTCAGCCAGCTCGAAGAGCATGCTGCCTTCGGCGGGGTCGTGCCCGAAATCGCCGCCCGCGCCCATGTCGAGGCGCTGGACGGCATCGTCGAGGCCGCCCTCGAGGAAGCCGATGTTTCACTGGAGGACATCGATGCGGTCGCCGCGACGGCTGGCCCGGGCCTTGTCGGCGGCTTGATCGTCGGGCTGATGACCGCCAAGGCGATTGCCGCCGCGACGCAGAAGCCGCTGCTGGCGATCAATCACCTCGAAGGCCACGCGCTGACGGCGCGGCTGACGGACGGCATCGCGTTTCCCTATCTGCTTCTGCTGGTTTCAGGCGGCCACACGCAAATCGTGCTGGTCCGCCGCGTGGGCGATTATGAGCGCTGGGCGACCACAATCGACGACGCGCCGGGCGAAGCCTTCGACAAGACCGCGAAGCTGCTTGGCTTGCCCTATCCCGGCGGTCCCAATGTCGAGAGCGCGGCAGTTGCCGGCAATCCAGCGCGCTTCGACTTCCCCCGGCCGATGAGGGGCTCGCCGCAGCCCGATTTCTCCTTTTCAGGACTGAAGACGGCGGTGCGCCAGGCGGCCAGCGCAATCGCGCCGCTGAGCGATCGCGACGTGGCCGATATTTGCGCCGGTTTTCAGCTGGCGGTTGCCGAAGCCTTGTCCGATCGCGTCAACCGCGCGCTGCTTCGCTTTCGCGAGACCTATCCGGACCTGATCCAGCCGGTTCTTGTCGTTGCGGGAGGTGTGGCAGCCAATCGTACGATCCGCGCAGCCCTTGAAACGCTCTGTGCGCGGCACGGCTTTCGCTTTCTCGCGCCGCCGCACGCACTGTGTACCGACAATGCGGCCATGATCGCCTGGGCCGGCGCCGAACGGCTACGTGCCGGGCTCGCCGGGGATGACGCCATGCGCTTCGCGCCGCGCTCGCGCTGGCCGCTCGATGAAGTCTCGGTGCCTGTGGTCGGCTCCGGTCGCAGGGGGGCCAAGGCATGAGCCGGCCCTATCGCGTTACGGTTCTCGGCGGCGGGGCCTGGGGCACTGCCCTAGCCGCCATGATGCGCCGCGCCGGGCATGATGTAAGGCTTTGGGCGCGTGACGCGGAAGCGGTGGCGGCGCTCAATCACGGCGAGAACCCTAACTATCTGCCCGGCATTGCGCTTCCTCCGGGCATCGCCGCGACCAATGACCCGGTCGAAGCGCTTGACGCAGCCGACTGTGTGCTGGCGGTGATCCCCGCGCAGGCGCTACGGTCGGCGCTGACAGTGGCAGCGCCCCACGTCCCACCCCGCGTACCGCTGGTGCTGTGCGCCAAGGGCATCGAGCGTAACAGCGGCAAGCTGTTGTCCGACCTCGCCCGCGTCCTCCTGCCTGACAATCCAGTCGCGGCGCTCTCAGGTCCGAGCTTTGCCAGCGATGTGGCGCGCGGTTTGCCGACCGCAGTCGTCGTCGCCGCCGAGAGCGAGGCGCTTGCGGCAGCGCTCGCCGTCCGTTTCTCCATCGGCCATTTCCGCTGCTATTCCACCGGCGACCTCATGGGCGTCGAAGTCGGCGGTGCGCTGAAGAATGTGTTCGCCATCGCAGCGGGAGCCATCACGGGCGCCGGGCTTGGCGCCAGCGCCCAGGCGGCCATGGTCACGCGCGGCTTCGTCGAGTTGCGCCGCATCGCCGCGTCGTTCGGGGCGCGACCGGAAACCGTGATGGGGCTGTCCGGTCTTGGCGATCTCTTGCTGACCTGCTCTACAACCCAATCGCGCAATTTTGCCTATGGCGTCGCGCTCGGGCGCGGCGACCCGCTGCAGGGCTTGCCGCTGGCCGAAGGGGTCGCCACCGCGGCGATCGCGGCGCGCATCGCAGTAGAGCGCGGCGTCGACGCGCCGATCATCGCGGCGGTCGCCCAGATCCTCGACCGCGCCATCACCATCAAGGAAGCGGTAGCGGCGCTGATGTCGCGCCCGCTCAAAACCGAAAGCGAATAGGAGGCGAGACATGCTGTTTGCCGTGCTGTGCAAGGACAAGACAGGCCAGTTGCAACTGCGGCTGGACACGCGGCCCGACCATGTCGCTTTCCTGAACGACCTCAATGCCAAGGGCGTACTCAAATTCGCCGGGCCGTTCCTCGATGGCGACGGCAAGCCGAACGGCAGCCTGGTTGTCATCGAGGCAGGCGACATCGACGCGGCGCGCGCGATCGCCGGCGGCGATCCCTTTGCCAAGGTCGGCCTGTTCGAGACGGTCGACATCAAGCCCTGGAACTGGGTATTCAACAATCCCGCTTCCGCCTGAGCGTCCAGGGAGACTTCGATGAACTATTGGCTGTTCAAATCCGAACCGAACGTGTTCTCTTTCGAGATGCTGAAGGCCAAGGGCAAGAAGGGGTCCGAATGGGACGGCGTGCGCAACTATGCGGCGCGTAACAATATGCGGGCCATGCAGATCGGCGACCTCGGTTTCTTCTACCACTCCAATGAGGGGCTGTGCTGCGCGGGTATCGCGGAAGTCTGCGCGCTGGCGCATCCCGACTCGACCACCGACGACGCGCGCTGGGAATGCGTCGACATCCGCGCCGTCAAGGATGTCCCCAACCCTCCGACGCTGGATGAAATCAAGGCGAACCCGAAGCTCGCCAAGATGATCCTGGTCAACAATTCCCGGCTGTCGGTGCAGCCGGTGACGCCGCACGAGTGGAAGGAAGTTTGCCGCATGGGCGGCCTTGATCCCGCTCCGTGAACCGGCTGTCAGCGGAGAAGGCGGAAGCCTTCATCCTCGCCAACACCGCATTGACGGCGCCACCGCATGTCCCTGAGATCGCGTTGCACCTTGCCGGCGAGTCGCATGCCCTGTGGCTGAAGACGGAGGAGGAACTGGCGGAAATCGGCTTGCCGCCGCCCTTCTGGGCATTTGCTTGGGCAGGAGGCCAGGGGCTGGCGCGTTACATCCTCGACAATCCCGGGAGTGTGCGCGGCAAGACGGTTCTCGACTTCGCCACCGGGTCCGGGCTTGTTGCGGTCGCAGCGGCCAAGGCCGGAGCCTCCGCCGTGACCGCCGCCGACATCGATATTTTCTCTGCGCCGGCGGTTGCCCTCAACGCCAGGGCAAATGCCGCCAGCGTCGATTTCCATTCCGGCGACCTCATTGGAAGCGACGGCGCATGGGATGTCATCCTGGCCGGCGACGTGTTCTATGCCAAGGACTTCGCCGACGCCCTGGTGCCGTGGTTCGAGAGGCTGGTCAGGCGCGGCGCAGACGTGCTGGTTGGCGACCCGGGCCGCTCCTATCTGCCGAAGGAAAAACTCACCCGGCTTGCCGCCTATGAGGTGCCGGTTACCCGCGACCTGGAAGACGCCGAGGTTAAGAAGACAATCGTGTGGCGATTCGGTTGACGGCCGTCGTCAGGCGGTGTCGGCGTGCCGTGCCTCTTCGAGAATCCACTCCCGAAACGCAACAATGCGGGGATCGTGGGCGCTGCCTTCGGGATAGACCAGGAAATAGGCGAATTCCGGCGGGATCTTGATGCCCAGCTCGAAAGGGCGAACAAGGCGGCCCGCCGACAGATCGTTCGCCACCATCGTGAAATCGGCCAGAGCCACGGCGACTCCGTCAAGGGCCGCCTGAATGACGTGCGAACTGTCGCCAAAGACGATGCAGCGGCTGTCGTCGAAATCCTCCACGCCCGCAGCCGCCATCCAGATACGCCAGTTCGGCCAGGTGATCCCCTGCCGCACCCAGTCGATATGCACCAGCGTGTGGCTGAGCAGGTCGCGCGGCTCCAGGATGGGTTTGCCGGAGTTGAGCAGAGCGGGGCTGCAGACCGGAATGATGACATTTTCGAAAAGCCGATCCGCGGCGAGGCCGGGATATTTCCCCAGGCCGAAGCGAATGGCGACATCGATGTCGTCGCGCTCGAAGTCGCGCAGTTCGTAGGAAATGTCGAAGCGCAGTTCGATAGCGGGATGCGCCTTGCGAAAGGCGTCGATGCGCGGCATCAGCCATTTTGCCGCCACGGTGCCGTCGAGCGTCACCTTGAGCAGGCCGACGCCGCGCTGCATCTTGCGCGCCCGCGCCGCCGCTCGGCCCAGCAGATCCAGCGACTCCACCGCCGCGTCGAGCAACACCGCGCCGGCCTCCGTCAGCCGGATCGTGCGGCTGGTGCGCGTGAACAGCGATATGCCCAGCTGATCTTCGATTTCCTTGATTTGATAGCTCACCGCCGCCGGCGTCAGGCCGAGTTCGTCCGCAGCCCGGGTGAAATTCAGATGTCGCCCCGCCGCTTCGAGCGTTCTCAAGGCGCGAGTTCCTGGCAGCATGCGGCTCATAATCTTCAAGCCAATTTTGATGATGAAACGAAATCTACTCGTTTCTCTTTTCAATTTCAACGGCGCAAGGTGAGCATCAATCAGAAACATCGAATGATGTTTGCAATTGAAAGGGTACAGGATCATGTCCGCCATCACCATACAGTCTCCCGCGAACACCTCCCTGGGCGAGTGGATCGCCGAGATTCGGCAGTGGCTGCGCCATGCCCGAATCGCGCTGCAGCCGACCCCCAGTCACGCGCATATCGAGGACCTCTCCGATCGCGATCTACGCGACATATCCGCGAGGCAGACGGATATCGGCAGGCTGATCGATAGGGATCGCGACGCAATGCTCCGCGCGACGCTCGGCCGCTGACCGAGACGCCGCCCGACGAAGAGACTCTGGTCGGGGTGGGGGTAAATCCAGAAGCGGTAGCGCCCTGCCGTGGGAAAGGCTCAGATGCCTGACATCAGGACGTGTCGGCGAAGGCACGCACCGAAGCGGGTCGTGCCGGACGACGCGCTGTGCGAGGCTCATCGAAAGAGGGCA
>Ga0190271_10001196_pt1 | contig 14432 bp, 16 predicted proteins | sample Popmic356T_FD_133747 | JGI IMG/M metagenome (GOLD analysis project Ga0190271, IMG submission 133747) | Populus adjacent soil microbial communities from riparian zone of Weber River, Utah, USA - 356 T | ecosystem: Environmental > Terrestrial > Soil > Riparian zone | place: USA: Utah | collected...
ATCGCCCGGCACGTAGCCGTGGCGGTAACGTTCACCGGGGATGCCGAAGTGGGGTTCGGTGTTGAGGTGCTGCATGCGGGGCTTTCTTCAATCGTTGGCGGTGGCGCGGTGGAGCGCCGCGCGCACGGCGGCCAGGTCCAGGCTGCGCCAGCGCGCGGCCACGTGCTGGTCGGGTCGCAGCAGGTAGGTCGTGCGCGGCCGGCCGTCGTAACGGCGGGCGGCGAGGCCGTGGCTGTCTTGCGCGGCATCTGCGCCGGCGGGCAGCGGCACGCCAGCGGACACGATAACCAGCGTGTGGACGGCGATCGGGCCGCTCGCAAGCTGGTCGATCGCCGCCCGTTGCGGCGCCGGCAAGTCGCCGTCGCTGAACAGCAACAAGGTGAAGTGCGGGCCCAGGTGCTGCAACAGCCAGCCGCGCTCGGACCCATGACCGACCGGCGCGTCGTCGGCCGGCGCACCGGGCACCATCCAGCCGTCGAAGGTGTCGCTGTCGGGTGTGTTCAGCGCCGAGTCGCGGTAGACCGTCGGCACCGACAGCCGACCGGAGTTGACGAGCGCTCGGCCGCAGGCGAACTGGCACGCCAGTGTCAGCACCGCGTTGCGCATCAACTGCGACAGGGGGCTCTTCGGCGTGATGAAGTCGGTCGATCTGGTCGAGGCGAGGATGTTCTCGTCCGCGGCCGCGGCGCGCTCGGCGCTGTAGCTGTCGAGCAGCCGCTCGGGCGCTGCGCCGCTGGTGACGAGCTTCAGCTTCCAGACCAGGTTGTCGGCGTCCTGCAGGCCCGAGTTGCCACCGCGTGCACCGAAGGGCGACACCTGGTGCGCGGCGTCGCCGGCAAAGAGCACCCGCCCGGCGCGGAACGCATTCATGCGCCGGCACTGGAAGGTGTAGACGCTGACCCATTCGAGCTCGAAGCCGATGTGCTGGAAGCCCTGGCTGTCGAGCAGCGCGCGGATGCGCGGCGCGACCCGTTCGGGCTTCTTCTCTTCTTCGGCGTCCGCCTCCCAGCCGAGCTGGAAGTCGGCGCGCCAGACGTTGTCGGCCTCGCGGTGAAGCAGCGCGCTCTGGCCGGGGTGGAACGGCGGGTCGAACCAGAACCAGCGCTCGGCGGCGTCGGGTGCGAACAGCTCGCCGTCGAGCACCACGTCGGCGATCAGGAAACGGTCCTGGAACACCTTGCCGGCGACGTCGAGGCCCAACATGCGTCGCACGGCACTGCGCGCGCCGTCGGCCACGACCAGCCAGTCGGCCTGCAGCGCGTAGCGACCGTCGGCGGTCTCGACCTCGACCGTAGCGCCATCGGCGCGCTGCGCCACGCCGACGACCTTGTTCGACCAGCGCAGGTCGATCAGCGGCAGGCCCTGCGCCCGTTCGACCAGGTGCTGTTCGAGCCAGTACTGCTGCAGGTTCACCATGCCCGGGCGGCGGTGGCCGGTCTCGGGCAGCAGGTTGAAGTTGAAGACCTCGGCTTCGCGGTGGAAGGTGCGGCCGACGTTCCAGGTGACTCCCTTCTCGACGACGGCAGCGCCGACCTCCAGCCGATCAAGTATTTCGAGCGTGCGCTTGGCGTGGCACAGCCCGCGCGAGCCCAGGCTCACGGTGTTGTCGTCGTCGAGCAGCACCACCGGCAGGCCCTGCAGCGCCGCGTCGATGGCCGCCGCAAGCCCGACCGGGCCGGCGCCGACGATCACCAGCGCCACCCTGCGCACCCCGCTCGACGCCAGTTCCGGCGGCCTGCGGTAGGCGTAACGCGGGTAGCTGTAGGTCGCGAGCACGGGCGCGTCCGCTTTCAGGGCGTCAGGATTCGAGTGCCTTCCACATCTCCACGTCGCGCTCGGCGGTCCAGATACGGGGGTCGCGGTGCGCGGTGGCCTCGTCGTAGGCGCGGCTCACGTCGAAGGGCATGCAGTGGTCGAAGATGACCCACTGGCCGTACTTCGGGCGCAGCGCGTCGAGCGTGTCGCGGTAGACGGCCTTCAGGTCCCGCCCCGCGGCAGCGCCAGCCTGCACGTTGGCATAGACGTCGGCGATGAAGTTGCGTGTGCCTGCAGCCCGGCAGCGACCTGCACTTCGCTTTCGAGCGCGGCGCCGCGGCCGGGCACGAGCTTGGCGGGCTTGAGCGCGGCGATATTGTCGAGCGTCTGCGGCCAGTCGCCGAAATAGGCGTCGCCGGCGTAGGGCGTGGCGTCGAACTCGACCAGGTCGCCCGAGAACAGGATGCGCTCGGCCGGCAACCAGACCACCGTGTCGCCCTTGGTATGGCCGCGGCCGAGCTGGATCAGCTGCACTTCGAGCTTGCCGAGCCACAGCGTCATCTTGCCGGTGAAGGTGAGCGTGGGCCAGGTCAGCCCCGGCGGCACCGATTCGACGTTGCGGAACAGGCGCGGAAAGCGGCCGATCTCGCTCGCTTTGTCCTGCTCGCCGCGCTCCTTGATCAGCGACAGCGTGTCTTCGCTGGCGATGATGTGTTCGGGCTGGTAAGCCGACGCGCCGAGCACGCGCACCGCGTGGTAGTGGCTCAGCACGACGTACTTGATCGGCTTGTCGGTGACTTCCCTGATGCGGCGGATCACATCGGCCGCCATCACCGGCGTGGCCTGGGTGTCGATCACCATCACCGCGTCGTCGCCGATCACGATGCCGGTGTTGGGGTCACCCTCGGCGGTGTAGGCGTAAGCATGGTCCGACAGCTTGGTGAAGCTGACCATTTTTTCTTCGAGATCGGCCTGGCTGGCGAAGGCTTTGCTGGACATGCGGAGGTCTCCGTCGGGTGCAGGGGAAGCAGGGTTCGTCTCAGCGCGGTGGCAGTTCCATTCGCAGCTGGACCGCGGGTGACGCTGCGGCGGGCGCAGCCGTTGCGCTTGACAGCCGCGCCGAGGGCGCCCCGCGCGAAGTCAGGTGGGCGCGGACCTGGGCCGCCCGCTGCTGCGCCAGAGCGCTGTCGCCGCTGCCATCGCCCGGTGCCGCCACCAGCGTCAGGCGCGCCCGCGGCACGCGTCGCAGGCTCTCGGCCACCTTGTCGAGCACCGCGCCCAGCGCGGGCTTGACGTTGCTGCGGCCGGCGTCGAAGCAGAACTCGCGCGGCACGTCGACCGTCAGCGCCCCGTCGCTGCGCTGGGCGATGAGCACCGGCGTGCCGCTGAACCACGACTCAAGCCACTGGCGTTCGACGGCCAGCGCGTCGGTCGCAGCGGGCGGCGCATCGGCAGGTGCCGGCGCGGCGGGCGCGGGGGCCTCCCCCGGCCGCGCCGGCGCCGTCGTCGTGCAGCCGTGCAGCGCGAGCGACAACGCCAGGAGTGAGAGCACGGCCAGCAGCGGCCGCGGGCGCTTGGATGTCGGTTGATGGGATCGCACGCCCCTATGCTACGCGCGGTGAACGACACCTTCGTGCTGCACGCCGACGAAAGCTGGATCGTGGTCGACAAGCCCGCCGGTCTGCCCGCCGTTCCGGGGCGGACGCCGGAACTGCAGGATTGCGCGGCGACGCGGGTGCAGGCGATCTACCCCGACGCGCTGGTCGTGCACCGGCTGGACATGGCGACCTCCGGCCTGCTGCTGTTTGCACGCGGGGTCGCCGTGCAGCGCACGCTCGGCCACGCGTTCGAGCGACGCCGGATCCACAAACACTACATCGCCGTGGTGCACGGGCAGCCCACGGGCGACGAAGGCACCATCGATCTGCCCCTGGCCGCCGACTGGCCGAACCGGCCGCGCCAACGTGTCGACGGCGCGCATGGCAAACCCGCGCTGTCACACTGGCGCGTGACCGAACGCGGCGTGCGCGGCGCGCGCCTGCAACTCACACCGGTGACCGGCCGCACCCACCAGTTGCGGGTGCACCTGGCCGCGATCGGCCACCCGATCCAGGGCGACACGCTTTATGCGCCGCCCGAGCCCGAGGCGCCCCGCCTGCTGCTGCATGCCACCGTGCTCGAACTGGTCCACCCGCGAAGCGGCGAAGCGACCCGCTTCGAGAGCCCGGCACCGTTCTGAAGCGCAAGCTGCGGCGCACCGATGCGCCTGCGTCAGCGCGCGGGCGTCGCCGCAGCCAGCGGCGCCTTCAGCCTGCGATCGAACTCCGCCGGCGCGACGTACTGCAGCAACTCGCGCCCTTTGGCGTCGAGCACGATCGCCAGCCCGCGATCGGGGTAGAGCCAGTGTTCGACCGCCGCGCCCTCGCCTGCGGCCACGACACGCTGCGCGGGCTCGCCGAAACGCTGGCGCAGCGTCGCCGCGTCGAGTTGCGCCGCCGGGATGAAGCCGATGCCGACGACGGGTGCGCGCAGCGCCTCGGCCAGGTCATCGGCACGCAGCCCAATGCGGCGCGTGTCGGCGCTGACCGGCGTTTCCTTCGTGGCACGCGCACGCCAGCGGGCCAGCGCCTCGGGCGCGGCTTCGGCGCTCAGCACCAGGCGGCCGCTGATGGGCCCGCTGCCGGGGCGCTCGACATAAGCCTCGAGTGCCGCCGGCTGGTCGCGCGAGGCCATCAGCGCGAGCTGCAACTCGGCGCCCCACAACGCCTGCGCATCGGCCAGCGTCGATCCCGGCAGGCGCAGGCCGAAGACCCGGGTGCCGCCGCCCGCCCGGGCCTCGATCGCCCACGGAACGCCTTTCTCCGTCACCGCCTGCGGCGTGGCTGCGGGTACGAAGAAGGTCCGCCACAAGGCCGGCGCGATGGCCGCCAGCAGCACCGCCAGCGCCGCCAGCAACGCGACCCACGCCGGATGCATGCGAGACGTCGCCCGGAGCAGCTTGTTCATGGCCGGCATCGTATGCTGCAGCCATGCCCAACCCTGTTTCCATCATCACCGGCGCGTCGCGCGGTCTCGGCCTCGCGATGGCGCAGCAGTTGCGCGCGCGCGGGCACCGGCTGCTGACCCTGGCGCGCAGTCCCAACCCCTTGCTCGACGGGCCCGGCACGACCCAATGGGCGGTCGACCTGGCGCAGCCTGCCCAAGCGGCGGCGCGACTGCGGGCGTGGCTCGCGGCGCTGCCGACAGCCGAAGTGGGGTCGCTCACGCTCATCAACAACGCGGCCGGGCTGGCACGGCTGGCCCCGCTGGGCGAGGTCGAAAGCGACGATCTGAGTGCCGCGATCCGTGTCGGGCTCGAAGCGCCGCTGCTGCTGACCTCGGCCTTCCTCGCCGGCAGTGCCGGGTTCACGGTGCCGCGCAAGGTGCTGAACATCTCGTCCGGGCTCGGCCGGCGCGCGATGGCCGGCAGTGCGGTCTACTGCGCCGCGAAGGCCGGTCTCGACCACCTGAGCCGCGCGGTCGCCCTCGAAGAGGCGGCACGCCCGGGCGGGGCGAAGATCGTCTCGCTCGCACCGGGTGTCATCGACACCGACATGCAGGTCCAGCTGCGCAGCGCCGACCCGGCGGCGTTCGCTGCCCGTGACAACTTCGCGAGCATGAAAGCCGAAGGCCGGCTCGACAGCCCCGAAGCCGCTGCGGCCAAGGTGCTGGCGTACCTCGACCGCGCCGACTTCGGCAGCAACCCGGTCGGCGACGTGCGCGACCCGGGCTGAAATGAGCGGAATCCCGCCCTGCCTGCCCGCGTTCAACCCTGGTCGGGTTGATTGAGGTTGTAGTCAGGCGCCGGCACCGGAAACCCGAAGATGCGCAGCCTTTCCACGGCGGCGGTCAGGTCGTAGACCAGCTGCTGCAACTCCTCGATCGAAACCGGGACCTGCCGCGGTGGCACGCTGGTGACCAGTTTCTCCGGCGGCCAGGGCTTGACGACATCTGAGGTAACCATGGGTCCACTCCTTCCGGCTCAGAACAACAAAGCCAGCGGCGCTGCCGGCGTCGCGCCCTCTGGTTTGCGCTGCCACCCGGCAACGCGTTGAAGGGTCGGCGCGTCGGCGCCCAGCGATTCGCTCAGCACCGGCAGCGCCTGCGCCAGCAGCGTGTTCGCCTCGGCGTCGCGGCCCGCAGTGCGCAGCGGCTCGAGCGTGTTCAGCGCGTACAGCCACCGCTGCGGATGTTTGTCGCCGAGCACGCGTGCGGCCTCTTGCACTGCGGATTGCAGCGTGGCCAGCGCCGCCTCCGGCGGCTGGTCGAGCAGTTCCGAGGCGGCGGAGAAGACCTCGGCCCGAACCGCCAGCGAGGGCATCGGCACCGCAGCCAGCGCGATGCGATCGTGTGCGCGGCCGATCCACGCCCTGGCGTCGGCCGGCCGCCCGGCGTGCAGCATCCCCTCCGCGTAGGCAAGCAAGGCTTCGATGCGCAGGTTCTCCGGCACCGGCGCACCGCCCTGACCCAGCGCAATCTCACGCAGCGCCCGCCAGGCCCGGTCGGCGTCATCGACCCGGCCCAGGCCGGCGCGGATGCGGCAGGCCACGATCACGGCCTCGGCCTGGCGCCGCGGGTCGCTCGGTGACGCGATCTCGGCATCGATGTCCGGGAGCAGGGCTTCGGCGGCCGCGAGGTCGCCCTGGCGCAGCAGCGCCGCGGCGCGCAGCCGGCGCGACATGTTGCAGACCTCGGAGAGCCTGCCGACCGCGGCCTCGCAGCGCGGCAGCGCGGTCGCCATCCGGCTGGCGACTTCGCGGTAGCGCGCCAGCGACCAGGCAATCGCCGCGCGCTCGAATTCGATCCCCGCGCGCTCGCGTGGGTCGAGGCCGGACAGTGCGCCCGTCTGTTGGAGCAGACGCTCCAGGCGGGTCAAGGCGGCCTCGGGCTGGCCGCTCATCGCCTCCGATTGCGCCAGCTGGCGCACGATGCGCAGGCGGCGCAGGTCGGTTGGCGCCCACGCCTGCGCAGCGGCATCGGCAGCGAGGTTGTCGTGCGCGGCGGCTTCGGCAAAACGTCCGGCGTCCATCGCCAGCATCCCCGCCGCCTGCTCCACGCGCGCCCGCAGCGCAGGCGCCGGCTTCGGCGGCAGCGCAGCACGCGCCGCGGCCACGAAGAGGGCCGCCTGCGCCAGATCGCCCTGGCGCACCGCGATCTCGGCCCGCTGTGCCTCGGCCAGCACGACCCCGTCGCCCATCGCCAGCGTGCGGTAGAGCTGCGCCGCCTCGGCAAAACTCAGCGCAGCCCCTGCGTAGTCCGAGGTCTCGGACTGCGATTCGCCGATCCCCATCAGCAGTTCGGCGCGCAGGTCGGGCTGCGTCGGCAGCGCCGCGGCGCGCCGGCGCCCCCAGTCGAGCATGTCGCGCGCACTGATGTCGGCGCCCTTGCTCTGGTCGACGTCGGCCTTGCGGAACATGTCGAGAACGAAGTCGCGCGTCAGCACGGCACGCTCGGATTGCTGCTGAGCGCGCAGCCCGAAGACCAGTGCCGTCCCGCTCAGCCCCAGCAGCGAGAGCCCCGCCAGCACGCCGGCACCGACCCCGAGCGGATGGCGCGCGACGAAACGCCGCAGCCTGAACCAGGCGCCGGGCGTCCGGGCCGTCACCGGCACGCCCGCAGACCAGCGGTCGATGTCGGCCAGCAGCGCGTCGACCGAGCTGTAACGCGCGGCCGGCAGCTTGGCCAGCGCGCGCAGCAGCACGGCGTCCAGCTCGGGCGCCAACGCACGCTGCAGGGCACGTGGGGTGGTCGCGCGCGCCGCCGCAACTTCGGCCGACGGCAGCGCCCGGCTCGGCAGCTCGGGTTCGACCTCGACGATCGCACGCTCGAGCTCGGCCGCACCGCCGTGCGCCAAGTTGTACGGCAGGCGACCCGTCAACAGCTCGTGCAGCAGCACGCCGAGCGCGTAGACATCGCTCGCGGTCGACAGCGGCTCGCCGCGCATCTGCTCCGGGCTGGCATACCGCGGCGTCAGCGGCCGGCCCGCCTGCTGCGTGAGCGCGGTGTCGTCGATCGACGGTTCCCCGTCCGCGAGCAGCTTGGCGATGCCGAAGTCGAGCAGCCGCACCTCGCCCTGCGCGCTGACGAGGATGTTGCCGGGCTTCAGGTCACGATGGATCACGAGCTGAGCATGGGCGTGCTGCACCGCCAGCAGCACCTGGCGGAACAGACCGATGCGCTGCTCCAGCGTCGCCCGGTGGGCGTCGCACCACTCGGTGATGCGTTCGCCATCGACACGCTCCAGCGCGAGCCAGGCCTGGCCGTCGGGCTCGATGCCTGCGTCGAGCAGCGCGGCAATGTGCGGGTGGCGAAGCGCGGCGAGGATGTCGCGTTCACGCTCGAAACGCGCTGCACGCGCGGCACCGGCGGCGCCGGGCATCGGATAGAGCAACTTGAGTGCGACCTCGCGTTTGAGCCGCCCGTCGTCGCGAAGCGCGAGCCAGACTTCGGCCATGCCCCCGCTGCCCAGCGGCGACTCCAGGCGCCAGGGGCCGATGCGCTTCCCGGCGCTGTGTGCGCCCGGGCGCGCCGGCGCGGCGCCCTGCTGCAGGCGCGGCAGCAGTTCGTCGGTGCGCGGGCCGCTCAGCGCCTCGAGCATGCGCGCCAGGCGATCGGCCTGGGGGTGCGCCTGACCGCGCAGCAGCGCCAGACGGCGGGCCTGCGCCTCGGGATCCAGCTCGCTCAGCTCGTCGAACAGTGCCGACAGCGCCGCGTAATCGCCTGGCGAGAGCGCGCCGGGTGGCGTCATGGCACCCCGGCCGTGGCTGGACTGCGCCGCAGCGCGCCGCTACGCTCGTGCCACCGCCTGAAAGCCGTGCGCATGACCCTCCCCATCACCGAGTTGCTGCAGCGCGTGGCCGAGGGCGACCACGATGCGTTCGGCGGCGTCTTCGAAGAACTGTATCCCGAGTTGCGCCGGATTGCGCACGCGCGGCTCTACGCCAGCGGCCGCTTCGCCGAGCTCGGGACCACCTCGCTCGTGCACGAGAGCTTCCTGCGCCTGGGACAGTCGTCGCGGCTCAAGCTCGAGAACCGGCGCCACTTCTTCGCCCTCGCTTCCAAGGCGATGCGCCACATCGTGATCGACGAGCTGCGCAGTGCCCACGCCGGGCGCCGCGGCGGCGGCGCGATCCACGTGACCCTGGCCGACGACGACGAGCTGGCGCTCGCCGCACCCGCTGCCGGCCCGCAGGTCGAGGCGCTGCACGACGCGCTGCGCGAACTCGACCGGCTCGACCCCGAACTGGCCGAGGTCGCCGACATGCGCTGGTTCGGCGGTTTCAGCGAGACCGAGATCGCCGAAGTGCAAGGGGTCACCGAACGCACCGTGCGCCGGCGTTGGGACAAGGCGCGCGCCTTCCTGCTCTCGACGCTGGGCAACGACCCGGCACCGCCGGCAGCGCCGGCTTGAGGACCCGGGCCGGAACCCGGGGCCACGCCGCCGCGACACTCAGCTGCGCGGCGTGCGGTCGGCGCTGACGACGACGGCGGGTTGGGCCCCGCTGCGCGCCAGCTGGGCCGCCGTCGGCTCGCTCGTCGCGAGCGTCTGCAGGCCGACAGCGATGGCCAGGTTGCAGATCGCCGCGGCGACGAGGCAACTCAGCTTGATCCAGAACGATTGCGACATGGTGTGCACCTTGAGGTTGGGCGAGCGCAAGCGCGCTCACCGGTGCATTCGCAGGCGACGCGCACAACCGGACAGGCCGGCCGCCGCTACCGCGGCCTTCGTCCGGCTACGTGCCGATCCAGCCCGCGAGATCGGCCTTCAGCTTCAGCAGGTCGACTTCGCGCGTGTACATCATGTGGCCGGCGTCGTAATAACGGTGCGTCACGCGGGCCATCACCTCGGGCGGCAGGTCGAGCTGAGCGATCGACCAGTCGCTCGCGCTGTAGGGCGTGCCGAGGTCGTAACGCCCGCTGGCGACCAGCACCTTCAGGTGCGGGTTGCGCCGCAGCGCCCGCGCCAGCTCGGGTGTCGTGCTGGTGTAACCGTTGCCCTTGGCTTCGCCGCGGTTCCAGTTCCAGCCCTTGTGGACGTCGAAGTTCAGCGTCTCGTAACGCTGCTCGGTGCGGATGCCGAGCGGGCCGGCGAAGTAGGCCCGTGCCGCCATGCCGTAGGGCGCGGCGATGGCGTCGATGCCGGGATCGAACTCCCACTCGCGCGAGCGAGTCGCACCCATCGGGCCGGTGACCCGCGATTCGAGCCGGCCGACGATGCGGCCCTGCGCGCGCATCGCCTCGAAGAAGAAGGTCTGGTCGCTGATGCGCAGGTTGTGGTGCTCGACCAGCGCCGGTGCCAGCCCGGTCAGCTCGGCGATGCGGCGCGCGATGCCGGTGCGCTGGCGCGCGCCGAGCCGTGCCCCCGCGTGCAACGCCGCGAGGTACTCGGTCCCGGCAAACTCCTCGGCCGCCGCGCGTGCCGCTTCGGACGACTTGGCGAGCGTGCCCTTGAGCAGCCCGTGGTACTGCGCGGTGTTGGCAAAGGCCGGCAGGAAGAGCGGGTACGGCAGGTCGTTCGCAGGCGCGAAGACGAGCGACTGCAGGTCCATCGCACACGACACCAGGATCACGCCCGACAGCGCCACCCCCGCCGACTGCAGCTTGTCGGCGAGCGCGGCGCCGCGAGTGGTGCCGTAACTTTCGCCCGCCAGGTACACGCTCGAGCCCCAGCGCTGGTGGCGCGTGAGCCAGCGCTGCACCACGCCCGCGAGCGCGTCGACATCGCCGTCGACCGAGAGCAGCTTCTTGCGCGCCTCGTCGCTCGCGGCGAGCGACCAGCCGGTGTGCGGCGGGTCGATGAAGACGAGGTCGAAGTGCTCGAACCAGCTCGCCGGGTTGTCGACCACGCCGTAGGGCGGCGCCGGTGCCGAGCCGTCGTCCGACACGACCACCCGCTTCGGGCCGAGCGCGCCCAGGTGGAGCCACAACGAGGCCGATCCCGGCCCGCCGTTGAAAGCGAAGCAGACCGGGCGTGCCGCAGCGTCGACGCCCTTCTTCAGGTAGGCGGTGGTGAAGACCGCGGCGTCGGGCGGCGCCCCCGCAGCGCCGAGCCCGGCGGCATCGACCGGCACGAAGGCGGCATGCACCGCGTAGTCGATGCGCGTGCCGCCGAGCGTGACACTGCCTTCGCTCAATGCGGGCGCGCCTGCGAGCAGCTTGTCGACCGCGTCACGCTGGCGCTTGATCGCGTCGGCGTCGGGTGCCGGGGTCTGCTTGCTCGTGTCGGTGGCGTCGCTCATGGCGCTTGATCGTGCGGGTGGTGGTGGCGGAAGTTAACCGAAGCGCAGCCCCCTCGATAATGGGATCCACCGAATGCGCTGCCGATGAACCGCCCAACTGCACACTTGCTCAGGATCTTCGTCACCGGGCTGCTCGCGGCGCTGCCGCTGGCGGCCACGGTGGCGATCTTCGGCTGGGTGCTGAGCCTGCTGTACCGCTGGCTCGGGCCCCAGAGCATGGTCGGCGGCGCGCTCGTGCGCCTGGGTCTGGGCGTCACCGGATCCGAGGTCGTGGGTTATCTGATGGGCATCGGCTTCGTCGCCGCGAGCCTGTTCGCGCTCGGCCTGCTCGTCGAAGCCGGGCTGCAGCGCGGGCTGTCGACGATGCTGAGTGCGGTGCTGAAACGCATCCCGCTGGTCGGCACGGTGTACGGCATGCTGCAGAAGATGGTCGGCCTCTTCGCGCAGCGCGACGAAGACGGCGTGCGCTCGATGAGCGCGGTCTGGTGCCACTTCGGCGGCGCCGACTCGCCCGACGCCCCGCCGCGCGCCGCCGTGCTGGCGCTGCTGTCGACGCCCGACCCGGTCTTGATCGGCGGTCGCCCTTACCTGGGCGTGATCGTGCCGACGGCGCCGGTGCCGGTGGGAGGTGGTCTGCTCTTCCTGCCCGCCGAATGGGTCACGCCGGCCGACGTGGGCATGGAAGCGCTGACGAGCATCTACGTCTCGATGGGCGTGACCTCGAGCCAGTACCTCCGGTCACGCTGAACCGCGGCGGCCTCACGCCGCGAGCAGCTCGCCGTAACGCCTCAGGTCGACGTTGCCGCCGCTCAGGATCACGCCGACACGCCGGCCGCGCAGATCGGGCAGGCCCTCGGCGCGCTCGAACAGCGCCGCGGCGCCGAGGCAGCCGGTCGGCTCGACGACGATCTTCATGCGCTCGGCGAAGAAGCGCATCGCCGCCACCAGCTGGGCATCACTCACCGTCACGATGCCGCGCACCAGGGCCTGGATGACCGGAAATGTGAAGACGCCGCTGGCCTGGGTCTGGGCCCCGTCGGCGATCGTCTGCGGGGTGTCGATGTGGACGATCTCGCCGCGCGCCAGGCTCTGCTGGGTGTCGTTGCCGGCCTCGGGCTCGACGCCCCAGACTTCAATGTCGGGACAAAGGTGCTTGGCCGCCACCGCGCAGCCCGAGATCAGCCCGCCGCCGCCGACACACACGAGCAGCAGGTCGAGCGGGCCGCCGTCGGCCGTCTGCTCGATCAGCTCCAGCGCCGCCGTGCCCTGCCCGGCCATGACATGCGGATGGTCGTAGGGCGGGATCAGCGTCATGCCACGCTCGGCGGCGAGGCGGCGGCCGATCGCTTCGCGGTCTTCGCTGTAGCGGTCGTAGGTGACCACCTCGCTGCCGGGCTGGCCCTGCTGATACGCGCGTGTCGCGGCGAGCTTGGCGGCGGGGGCGTCGCGCGGCATCACGATCAGACTCGGCATGCCGAGCAGGCGTGCCGACAACGCAACCGCCTGCGCATGGTTGCCGGAAGAAAAGGCAATCACCCCGCGCTCGCGCTGCTCGGGCGTGAATTGCGCCAGCGCGTTGAAGGCGCCGCGGAACTTGAAGGCGCCCATGCGCTGCAGGTTCTCGGCCTTGAAGAAGACCTGCGCGCCGCTGCGCTCGTCGACGCTGCGCGAGCGCAGCACAGGTGTGCGGTGGGCGTGGCCGTGCAGGCGCTGCGCGGCCTGGCTGATGTCGTCGAAGTCGATCCCGAGTGTCATGGCCTGGGACCTTGAAAGCCGCGCTGGCGAAAGGTCAGCACGAGCGTGTCGCGGTGCGCGGGCAAGGCAGGGTCGAGTGGCTGGATCGGCGTGCTCTCGTGGATCACCCGCGCGTCGTCGAGCAACAGCGCGCTCCACGGCTCTCCGAGCGTGAAGCGCATGCCGTGCGGGCTCGCGACATCGAAGACCCGGGTCTCGCCGCCCTTCACGTTGACACGCGCGACCAGCAGCACGACGACGAGGTCGACGCCGTCACGGTGTGCGCCTTCGGGCGTGGGGCGCCCGATGCCGTCGGTGCAGTCGATGCGGAACGGGTGCGCCTCGACGAACCACCGTCCGACCCCCGGGCGCAGCGCCGACGCGGTGCGCGCCAGGCCGCGGAGCAGCGCCGCCCAGACCGGGTCGGTGGCCAGGCGCGGGTCGACCGGCTCGAACCAGCGTTCGATGCCGCCGTGCAAGGCGTTGTATTCCAACGGCTGCCAGTGCGCGCGGCGGGGTGCCGGCCGCACGTCGCCGCCCTCGACGACGAAGCAGGCGTGGCGCCGGCGCCGGTATCGCCCGCCGTCGCGCAGGTGGGCGTCGGGCGGCAAGTCGTCCCAAAAAGTGTTCCATTGGAGCAACACCGAGGCGGGTACCCGGGCGATCGCCGCCACCGCCGAGGCGTCGATCACGGCAAAACCCTTGCCCGCGAGCTCGGCAGCGAGCGCGGCCAGCGGGATCAACGGGGGTGCAGGTGTCATGGCGGGTGTGGGGTCGGACCAACAGCGACCATTATTGGGGCAAGCACTCCAGGCCGTTGTCAGCCGCCGTACAGCTGCGGACGTTATGGTGTCATCAGACAACCCGGGACGACGTGAACACCACCAGCACCTCCGAGCAGCAGGCCCTTCAACTGGTCGACATCATCGACTTCAAGTGGCTCATGATCGGTGAAGGCCATCCGGTGCACGTCGAGCGGCTGCAAAGCGACGCGGCCTACGCCGCGCGCTGCCTGGCGCTGGCCGCGGCATCCCCCAGCGCGGCGCTGCGCGCCGCCGCCTTGAGGCTCGAGCGCTTGCTCGCCTCGAGCGCGCGTCAAGCCGACGCGTAACGCGCGCGCGCCAGCGCGGCCCCTGCCGCCAGCGCGCGCAGCTTGGCCTCGGCCACGCCGCGGCTCATCGGCGCGAGGCCGCAGTTGGTGCAGGCGATCAGGCGCGCCTTCGGCACAAACTGCAAGGCGCGGCCGATCGTGTCGGCCACTTCTGCGGCACTCTCGATCGTGTCGCTCGCGACATCGATCACGCCGACCATCACGTCCTTGCCTTCGAGCAGCGCCATCAGGTCCGGCGGCACCCGCGAATGGATGCACTCCAGGCTGACCTGGCGGATCGAACTGCGGGCGAGCGCCGGGAAGATCTTCTCGTACTGGCGCCACTCGGCGCCCAGCGTCTGCTTCCAGTCGAGGTTGGCCTGGATGCCGTAGCCATAGCAGATGTGGACTGCGGTCTTGCACGCGCGGCCGGAGGTCGCGCCGCGCTCTCCGAGGCCCTGTGCCGCGCGTTCGAGCGCCTGCACGCCCCAGTCCGCCGCGTCGTCCATGTAGACGTTGAACGCCGGCTCGTCGAACTGCACGATGTCCACGCCGTCGGCCTGCAGCGCCAGCGC
>Ga0190271_10001197_pt1 | contig 14429 bp, 21 predicted proteins | sample Popmic356T_FD_133747 | JGI IMG/M metagenome (GOLD analysis project Ga0190271, IMG submission 133747) | Populus adjacent soil microbial communities from riparian zone of Weber River, Utah, USA - 356 T | ecosystem: Environmental > Terrestrial > Soil > Riparian zone | place: USA: Utah | collected...
TACTTCTTTACCAATGTGTACCGCGAGCTGGACAAAGGTACCGTCTTTCTCACCCGTAACCTGCTAAAGATAGAAGACGACACGGACCTGTTGTTTGCCATTATGGTGTACAGGCTGTTCAACGACATAGACACTTTCAGGTTCCTCATGCTGCGCTGCAAAATGATTAGATGGGGAACTTGGGACTGGGAACGAGCTGCGCGTTATTTGAACGCCTATGAGGCACATGGTAATCGGGTATTCACGGATGCCTTTACGGTTACGGGTGTAAAGTTTGGGGGCTTTCCTGACAAAATCAGGAACATCTGCTACCTTATCCACAAGCTACAAAAGCAAATACCCGCACTGCTGGTACGGATTAAGTCTGCGAGGTCGCTGAAGCAAGTATGGCAGATTTTTAATGACACAGAAGGATTCGGGCGCTTTCTCGCGTACGAACTGGCCATTGACTGCAACTATTCTAGACTTATACAGTTTAGTGAGAATGATTGGGTCAACGCCGGGCCTGGATGTAAGCGGGGGATTCTATGGCTCTGGGGTGCGCGTGACCCTTCGAAAAAGTGGGAAGACTATATCACGTTTCTACAGGTTCAACAAGATACCTTCATTCAAGGGATTGATAGACTGGCTGAATGGCATCAAGTCTGGCCAGGGTACCGCATGACACTACGTGGTGTGGAGCATAGCCTGTGCGAGTTCCAGAAGTATGCACGGGCTAGATACCACAGTAATCCCGACGGTACCCCTTCTCGTTCAGCTACACGGAAGTACCTACTTACTCCCGCGTAATCTCGTTTGTTATAATTAGCCATGCGAGCTTTACTTGGTGCTCTGCTGGCTTTTGGTCTCACAGCGCTGCCAGCCAATGCACAGGAAGAGACGCTGCGTGTACGGGTGACTTTCTATACCCTGCGTGGCACGATGGCTAGTGGTGTCTATACCCGCAAGGATGCTGCGGCATGCTCTGATTGGTTGCCTATGGGCACACAGTTGATGTTCCATGATGGGTACACTGTCACATGTTTGGACCGTGGACTTGGTGACCTCATTTGGAATGCACGCCGTACTGGACATGATGCCTGGGTAGATGTCTGGGCACCGTCTTACAGTTGGGGTATTAGATACGTTGAAGGTGACTACGGGACTACTACCCACATGACATTGGTGCGTTGGGGATGGGGAGATGAGTAAGAAGAAGTCGCTAGCTGAACAATGGACATTCTTTGAAACCGCATTGGGTATCAAGGATACATCCAGTATACAGCGTCAAGAAATGCGTCGTGCATTCTATGCTGGTGCAACATCTTTATTAGATGCCATGATGACAGGTCTTGATGAAGACAGAGAACCAACTAAAGATGACCTTAATTATATGGATACTATCCAAGCAGAGATAGTGCAGTTTGGGAAAGATGTCAAGGCAGGTAGAGCATGACTATGCAACTTAGCGACCTGTACACGCCAGGGACAATATTGCTGCCACGAGAAGATGCCCCCAAAGAAAAGATCTGGTGCCAGCACTGTTCTCAGTTCATCGCTATAGGGCCGGAATCAGTAAGCCACCAGAACCTTGTACGGCAGTCTAAAGTCTGTATGGACTGTGGTAGATGGACCTGGGTAGATGAGCAGGTAGAGATACCTCATATTAGGGACTGCCGCTACCCCAAGGGTCAAATGGTAAAATTGGGTTACGGTGGCAGCCAGAGCAGAACGACTGTGGCTCCACCCAGAACAGCTACGCAAGAGGAGGCCGCATCCTGGCCACATGAAGTACACACATCTCCATACCCATACTGAGTACAGTGTATTAGACGGGCTAGCCCGCATACCTGATCTGGTTCAGAAAGCCAAACAAGATGGGCAATCTGCGCTCGCAATTACAGATCATGGCCGCATGTCTGGAGTACCTGAGTTTTATCAGGCATGCAGAAAGGCTGATGTTCGGCCAATCGTCGGACAAGAGTTCTACCTGTGTGATGACTGCGTGGATCGCACCAGAACTATCGACCCAGAAACTGGTAAGAAAGAAGGGCCGAGACGGTTTCATCTGGTGCTGTTGGCTCGAGACAGGCGTGGGTACGAGATACTGTGTGAACTTAGCAGTACCGCGAACGATCCTAGCCACTTCTATTATAAGCCTCGTATTGATTACAGTACGCTGGAAGCGATACCGAAGAAAGATAGACGGCACCTTATTGCCAGTTCAACTTGTCTCAACGGTCCCATCCCGCAGCTTATCCTCGCTAATAAAAACGGTACCGCACTAGAGCTGGCGCAATACTTCAGGGAACTCTTCCCATACTTCTATCTAGAGTTGCAGCGCCATGACTATACTAACAAGCGTGGTGATCGAAGGGCTAACGGGGACCAGGAAAAGGTAAATGACAAGCTCATCAGATGGAACGAGAAGTACGGGTTCCCGCTTGTCATCACCAATGATAGTCACTACGTTGAACCGGCACATCACTCAGTTCACGACATTTGGCTTGCATGCCAGACTGTCTCGTTATGGCGTGACTCGACACGGTTCCACTTTGACGGGTCTGGATATCATCTCAAGTCAACGCGAGAGATGCGTACACTCTGGGCCGATCAGCCGGAAGTATGGCGAGCTAGCCAACGCACTATACAGGACTTCACTGGAGATATACAACTCAGTATACCCGAACTGGAACAGCGAAGCTGGCACATCCCAGTGGCACCTAGAGAGAATACTGAAGTATCTTCTGCTGACTATATGCGCCAAATCTGCAGCAAGAGGTTGCGAGTGCTGGAGAGACGTGGAGGGTTGGCCGCAGATATACAACAGTACCGGGAGAGACTTGACTATGAACTTGGGGTCATCACGACCAGTAAGTTTGAAGAAGAGTTTCTTATTGTACGGGATTATATTGATTGGGCTAGGAGTCGCGGGATTCGGGTTGGGCCTGGGCGTGGCTCTATGGCAGGGGTACTCGTCGCCTACCTTATGGGCATTGTCGATGTCGATCCTGTTCGCTTCGATCTTATGTTTGAGCGTGCTCTTAATCCAGCTAGGCCGTCGCTTCCTGACTTCGACATAGACTTTCCTAACAGCAGGCGCGCGGAAGTGGTGAAGTACCTGCTGGAGAGATACAATACCGCACCATATCAAGCGCAGCAAGTAGGCACCTTCTCGAGAGGTGGTCCACGCAGCACTGTTCAGCGTTTACTAAGCGCACTAGGGTTACCGCGCAATGAACAATTTGCTGCGAGTAAGTCTTTGCCAGATGCAGCGCTTATCGTCAACCTGAAGCAAAGTGGAGACCTCAAGGAGCTACTGCAAGACGAGCATCTACACCCTGTCCTAAAGGGGGCTATGGTTACGTACCCAAGCTTTTATGATTGGGCTACGACTATCCAGGACCTTATCACGGGTGAAGGTAAGCATGCGGCTGGCATAGTTATTGCAGATAAGGAATTCGATCTGCATAAACTGGTGCCTACTATGATGGTAGGCCGTGGACAAGGGAGGGGCCAGGCGGCTGTCGTTACTCAGTATGACATGGATGGCCTCAAGCGTCTCGGAGTGGTCAAGTTTGATATTCTCAGCCTTACTACTCTCGATGTTATACAAGACTGTGTGGAGTTAATAGGCCACGACCCATTTGAGGATATGTATGAGTACGAAGACGAGGAAGTTTGGGCCACTCTTAACAAGGGAGCATGTGCCGGCATCTTCCAAGTGGAGGGTAGTGCTTCTCGGCAAGTTGTACGGGACCTACAGTTACAAACCTTCGAAGACCTTATCGCTGTCATGGCGCTCGGGCGCGGTGGAGCTAACCAGTTCGTGGGAGCCTACCGAGAAGGTCGTGATGGCCACACTACTGACCTCAGGCGTAAACTCCCAGACAAACGGCTTCGAAAGATCTTACCCCAGGGAGTGGTCCTCTATCAAGAGCAGGTCATGGAGATTGGTCTACAAATCGGAGGGTTTGACCACCACCTTGTGGACGAACTGAAGGAGGCCATCAAGTATAAGAAGGGGGATATATGGGACGAACTCAAGCCTTTATTCTTCAGTGGTGGGCAACTGTACGACAAACTAACGGGGAAGACCAAGGGAACAGCGTTAGGGGCGCTGAACAACGGGTGCACCCAGGAAGTAGCCAAGCAAATCTGGGAAATGATCTGGAGTTACAGAGGCTACGGGTTCAATCGTGCCCATGCAACTGCATATGCCATGATTGCGTACCAGACAGCGTGGCTAAAGACACATTATCCCGCCATTTTCTTCTGCACGCTACTAACATACGCTAACAAAGAAGACTACCCTGTCTATATAGATGAGGCCAAGCTGTTCTTCCGTCTACGGTTTTTGCCGCCAGATGTAAATAAGTCAGCTTCAGGATTTGTCGTAGAAGGCCAACGTGGCATACGATACGGCCTAACTGCTATAAAAGGGGTAGGCAGTGTGGCCTGTGCTGAACTGGTAGAGAACAGGCCATTTACGTCAGAGGAACATTTGAGGAGGACAGTAACCAAGAGAAAATGCAATGTCAGGGTCCTGGAATTACTGCGTCGAGTTGGCGCGTTTGAAAGCATAGGGTCACAAGGAGATGAAGACCGTGGGCAAACGGAGTTGGAGCTCTTAGGCACTTATGTAACCAGTCACCCAATTGATCTCTATCGCACAACGTTGGATAGGAAGATACGAGGACCACTGAATCTAAAAGCGCTTACCGCCGAAACCGATAAGTGGTGTTGGGTTGGCGGACAGATCGATAGGGTGAAAGAGATAACTACGAAAAATGGTTACAAAATGGCGTTTGTTCAGGTCAAGTACGACGGGTTAGGAACCTGGGATGTTGTCGTGTTTCCAGAACGGTGGGAGCAGCATGGAAAACACCTGTTCAAAGGAAGGGTCATCATGGTGTATGGCAAGCGACAGCATGACAGGAACAGCATTGTCTTTGAAGACGCGCGCTACCCGGTTCCTGTGCAGTAAGCTGGAGGTAGGACTCATGATATTCGATCTGCTGAAGAAACGGAACGCGGCCCCCACACTGCATCGTTGCTTCACTTGTTTGGAACCCCGCACCGAAGAGCAATTAAAGAGGGTTGTCTATGAAGTCGAGGTCTGCCACACCTGCACCACAACAACTAGCGGAAGTGGAGACGATATTGACGAAGCGCTTCGGGAAGCAGGTGCTCTTCCGCGCGTCGGACCCGAAGTTCCAGATCCAGAGAATCTCGACGGGCATACTAACCTTAGACTTTTTACTCGGTGGCGGCATAGCATTGGGAAGGATAACAGAGTTCTACGGCCAGTATGCAGCCCTGAAGAGCCATGCCTTGTACAGGACGATAGCTCTCGCACAAGCAGCGGGGCGCAACTGTGCTTTGATGGATGCAGAGCATAGTTTTGATCCTGTACACGCTCAGCGTCTAGGTATCGATCTGGCTGCCCTTACCATGATTGGTGAGCTGGAAGTCGGTGAAGAGATCATAGATGTTGGCGAAGCACTAATTCGTTCAGGTAAATTTGATCTGCTAGGTGTGGATAGTATTGCCGCACTGGTGCCTAAAGACGAACTGGAGGAGTCCGCTGAAGCCTCACAAATGGGTAAAATGGGTAAGCTTACCAGCAAGATGGCGCGTAAGTGGAACGCAGTAAACAACGGCAATACCGCAGTGGTACTGATAAATCAGGTGCGGGAAAATGTTGGCGTCCACTATGGTAACCCCGAGAAACCCGTGGGAGGACGTGCGATTGGATTCTTTGCGTCTCAACGTGTCGATTTCCGAAAGGGTGAGGCAATCAAGGGAAAGACGCGTAAGGTTGAAAACGGAAAGGTTGTTGAGAAAGACGGCACGATTGGTCGTGTTGTCCGAGTCCGAGTGGAAAAGGATAAAACGGGGGCAAATGCCGAAAGGGACGGATCTTTTCGATACCTCTACAGTCTTCGTGCGGTGGATCGTACAGGAGAACTATTGCAACTAGGGTTGGAAGTTGGTGCTGTAGAGCAAATTGGTCTCAAGTACCAGACCAGGTGGAGTCCACCCCTGATGCGTGGTGCTTTCCTGGGTTTGTTGGGTCGAGACCCCAAATTGGCGGCTAAGGTACTGGCTTCAGTGAAAGTGATGGGACGACAAAGTGTCGATTAAAGATATCGAAGTTACCCCGCATGCACCCCCCGTACAACCCCCTGCGGAGCTAACCCCAGATCCAGGGCGGATGGAAGCGGAATTGGTACTGCACCCATCTATCACGGAAGAAATAGTAAACGACTTGATGCGCGATATAGCAGAGAATCTGCAGCAGGTAACGCATCTTGTCAACTATGTGTACTTTGTGGCAAATATCAACGGCACTATCATCAAATACGAAGCCGAGATACTACCTGCTATGGTGGGTGATCTGGCTCCAGTACCGCATTGGGAAGAAACGGGAGAACCGACGGTTAATGCCTAATCGTAGAGAAGAGCATCCCACTGGTGATGCGGCCGAAGAATTCTTGAAGGGGCTGGTGGCGACACACGACAATGAACAGATGGGCAAGGGTCTGGAAGAATTAGCCGACATGTTCTTTCAGTATTTTCAGGCCTTGCAGAAATCTGGATTTCATTATAGCAAAGCTTACATCTTAACTAGAGACTGGCATGGCCTCTGGTGGACAACCAAGTTCAACCATGAGATGATGCACATGCATCCACAACAGGATGAAGATGAGCGTTCCTAAGTGGGCGGATAAGCCTGCTAAGGATAACAAGAAACATGAGCAAGCTTGGGCAAAGGCTAGGGGCGGTCGCCCTCAACCATCTTCTGGACGATTCTGGCATTCTAAGTTCGACGTCAAAGACGCTGAACTGCTTACTGATAATAAACAAACCGAACGAAAATCCTTTTCCATCAAACTTGCCGACTGGAACCTGTTGCAGAGAGCTGCCTCCCGAGAAGGATTGTCCCCATGCCTTCAGATCACATTTATTACTGACCATGGACCTGTAGACCTGGCTGTGATATCTGCTGATATGATCACAAAAAATTGGACAAATCGCGCATGACGCATGATAGTGCGGGAGGATACCAGCCGTCGTCTATCTGTTCCAATTGCGAGATTCCTATCTACATAGGGACCGATCATACTACAGATGATGGATGCTTTGTCGCAATGAAGCAGTTTGTGAAGTTGTGCCAGGATGACATAGAGAACAGCCGGATGCGAAGCTTTCAGCATCCTACGCGGGAAGAACTTCTCAACAGTATGGTTTACCTGGAGCAAGAGTTTGAGAAGTTCGTCATCTATATCAATGCTATGCGTGAACGTATACGAAGCTCCCGCATGGTACACTAGTAGGGTATGGCAGGTTGGCACGAGCACATAAACCTGACCTGTGTAGAGTGTGGTGTGATTGTCTATCCGATCGCTAAGTGTGTCCTGTGGGCAGGCAAAGAACACTGTACTATTCAGCAGAGTATCTATTGTAAAACCTGCCTGGAGAAAGATGACGCAAAAGGCGAGAGCATTTCAGATACAAGGCAATATTGACGACATCACCACCCTGAAGTGGGTGTATCTGTATCCGCATACCATGACAGTTGGCGAGAAGTCCGACTGGCGCAAGGATATGTATGAGACCTACTACCGTCTGATGTTTATAACTGGACGGAAGGTATGGTTCAAGAACAAGCGCACTAAGACAGAGAGCAGAACTATCCTGGTACCTAGCCCACTGAAGCTTAGTGGTTGTGACCTTACTTTCCTGAAGAAGCGTGGTTTCCCAGTGACGAAGTACGGCTGCACCAGAGATACTTGCTTCACTTGTAGAAAGTAGTTTTCAATGCCTACTGGCTTCGATATAAAGAAGTACCTGAAGAACCGTAAGGATCCTACCAAAATCCTTACGCCCCTGGTTGACCAGTATATGATTACCCAGGATCTTGGGGACTTTACTGAGGCCGAGGCTAACTTTGCCAGGCAGTTACTCCTGGCTCGTAACCTGCCGCGCCAGAAGACTTATTTCAGCCCATCAGGTGCCAAACGCTGTACACGGGAGCAGATGCTCAATATCCTGGGGCATCCTGCCAAGATAGATGACAACCCACGTACCAACAATCTATTTGACGATGGGCACTGGCGACATTTAAGATGGCATACCATATTCCTACGCATGCAGCGGCACGGCTACCTAACGGTACACGCACAGGAGCAACTGGTAGAGTATCTCCCGTGGTATGTGGCTGGCACACCCGATGATGTTATTGAAGTTGACGGTGAGATTTACGTCATAGACGTCAAGGGTGCTAATGATGCAGTCTTCAAAGAGATAGAGCGCACCCGTAAGCTGCCAGAGCATTTGCAAGGATATATCTGGCAGCTACACAACTACATGCAGGCACTCCACATCAACAAGGGTATCCTCTGGTTCGAGAACAAGAATACGCAAGAGTACTTCGAGCTGCCCATCAAACGGGATATGGCTATCATTGAACAGCTACGTGCTCAGTACAAACTCTTGCGTAAGCACCGTAAGGAAGGTACCTTACCCGCGCATGGTTGCTCTATGGACGACAAGGGCCATGTTCAGCCAGGTGACAGGATGTTTGCTAACTGCCGTCAGAACCTCAACTGTCTACGTCTCACGCAGGCTGGTAACTAGACCGTCCCACGTAGTACAATGGTACTACCGTGGTAAAGTTACAAGTACACCAGAAGAGGTATTGGTTGATAGCGCGTAAGAAGCGCTTGACGTGGCAGGAAGAGCATCCGGATAAACACTATCCTACCAGAGATCCGTACCCTACTTCTATTAGTAGATACAACTGTTCTCTGTGTGGCGAGACCTACTACTATGATACCGTGCAATTGGATAGAGATATCCCACAGTATCACAAGCATAAGTCTGTATGGATGGTGATTTGTCATGCCTGCTGGCACCTCAAAGGTATCTCCCAGAAGCACCAGGACGAAAGATCGGCCGAAGGTGTATCCGGTTGCAGGGTTTGTCACCTTCAACTGGCAGCGAAGCGCGCTAAGAAACTCCAACGCAGTAAGCAGGTCGAACGAGGACAAGATATACCTGACGCCAACGGACACGGAGCGTTTGAACAGGGCACAATTGATTGGCAATCGACGGGGATTCGTAGTCGCTCTAGTGTGCCCTCGGTGCGGGAGCGTAGTACAGACGTACAGAGGAAACGACCTACCGGACGGCGTTCTCGCTAAGTGCCCTATGGTGGACTGTGCTAAGGAGTGGCTAGATGCAGACGGGTAAGGATCATACGAATCTTGCAGCGGTAGCTCCGCTTACCCCGCGTATGATCCATAGTCTCGAGATGGTGGTACCCCGAACAGAACTACTCGAGACACTGGCACGCCTCAGTATACCGTTTCCAGCGAAACTACCCGATATAACCGAAGACGATGCATTCCCTACCGATATAACGATGGTGCAACCGCGCGAGCTACGCGCATTGCAATCGTATTGGGCGGCACAATTTGCGCGAGTGAATGCATTGCTAGGGATAACCAGGGGTGAGAAAAAGGCGCAGGAGCGTAAGGTAGATCGGGCTAAGAAGCGACTATTCAGGATATTTGCGCCAGAGCGTAGTAGCAAGACATACGTTGATGCACTCTGGGGTAAGGTGCAGGCGAGCAAACGTATCTCTACTATGGAGCGTGAGCTTGACAACCTTATTATGCTAGAAGAAGCCCTGGATGCTTTGACCAAAGACTTCCAAATGTACGTCAATGCACTGGACCGCGAGAGCATGTGGCGCATGGCAGAGATGCGTATTTCGTCTGGCAGGGGCGGCGGCACTTAGGATTGCAAACCAAGGTTCTCACACTGTATAGTGGGTTACGGTAATGTAAAGTAACCTACACAGTGAGAGTACTGGTAGCGTGTGAATTTAGCGGCTATGTCCGTGATGCATTTCGACGTCACGGGCATTTTGCTGTGTCTTGTGATTTACTTCGGAGTGAAGCTAAACCTGGGTACCACTACCAGGGCGATGTAAGGGATATACTCAGCGATGGCTGGGACCTTATGATTGCCCATCCGCCATGCACATATATAGCTATAGCGGGCGCAGTGTGGTACCGCGCTCCTGGACGTGCGCGTAAAACCGTTGAAGCATTGCGTTTTGTGCGCCTGCTGATGAATGCGCCTATAGCGCGTATAGCGATAGAGAATCCTGTGGGCCTTATCAGTACGCGCATACGCAAGCCGGACCAGATGATACATCCCTGGCAGTTTGGGCACAGAGAAGAGAAGAAGACACACCTGTGGCTCAAGAACCTGCCCTTGTTGAGACCTACGTTGTTCATACCGCATCGCTATCACACGCGGTACCTGGATGACGTAGATGTAGTAACGCGCAGTAAAGTACGCAGTATCACTTTCCCAGGAGTAGCTGAAGCAATGGCCGAACAATGGGGTAGTCTAGGTGTTCTATCAAACAGAACTGGAGTACAGGATCCTGGCAACAGCCAGTTACGCTATGACGCACGACGGGCAAAGTACCGTCTGCAAAATTTGCAGCAAGAATTGCTTTCTACTAATCACTCGGTACAACGGCATCAGGGTAAAACCTAAGCGATGCCTGGGCTGCGTGATAAAGTTTCCACCACAGGGGGTGATACTAACCTATAATGACTTCATCAGAAAGCGCCCCTGGATCAACCGCCGAGAACGTTACCATCAGTGGGGCCTCATGGCCCAAACGGTTACAGAAGAAGTGTGGACCTGCGTGCATTGTAAGTCCACTCTACGTTCTCCTAAACTTGGAATCCCGACGCCCGGCGGATGCCCTCAAGGTATTGCCAAGCGCATTAGAAGAGCATTCTGGGCACACAACCGTATATCTGGTCCTAAGTGCCCCCTCTGTGCTGGACGGGCGTCTCTTCTTAGAGCTCCACGGCTTATGGAAGGACGGCCGTCTTCAAAGTTCTTTCCCTGGACCTGCAGAACCTGCTTTATATCACCCTGATTGGAGCCAACATGGTATGGCTACGGCGCGGATCAAGAAGGGCCTGGGGTCAAAGCAAGGAAAACGAGCTAAGAAAGATAGGCGAGGAACTGCCGTATCACCTAATATCGATACGCAGCAGTCAGAGCCGGTCGATACTGGACAATATATGGATCGGATCCAAGCTCTACGCGTTCCAGACGAAACGGACAGACTCGCTTGGGGGCTACAGTAGTGTACGTAGCATACTGAAGGGTATCAAGGCCGTTGTGACGGTCCCTGATAGTGTTGGGATATGCGCTGTGTACCACCGCAGGATACACGGGCGCAGGGGGAAGAATCTTCACTGGCGAATCTTCATGACGGAAGAAGATTACCAGAAGTTGCGGCTCTGGGCTGGTGTCCTGGAGAATAAGTAGCTGCTTCGACTGCAAACTTCTGCGTGAGAGGCAGGGTGGGGGTTTCCACTGTCAGGGGTTTGATGTCGGCATTAGCTACGATGTAGCACGTACAGTAAATGATTGTTCACGTAAGGTACCCTTTGAAGAGGAGAAATCTGGCCGTGATAGATCTCTGGATGATTTGCACAAAAAGTGCTGTGATTATGCTACACTAGTCCTGGGGCCATTTACTGCGAAGGAGTTAGCCCTTACTACACAGTTTCAGAACAAGAATAGTCTTTGGACTATGTTGGAGGATCTTGTAAGGCAGGGTAGGCTCAACAAGGGCAAGATGCGGATAGCCAACAGGTACGGCCATACCTACAAGTCAAATGTCTACTTTCCTGTGTGGTAGGACGGTCCCAAGTGGTATAATAGTACAGCAGGGTAATAGGTGATGCCATACCATTTTATAAATGAGAACGTTAGTGAGTACTATACTGCCGTGTGTGTGACCCTGATGGAAGAGGGTGTTGAAACTTCTCCCAGGGGTAGGCGCACGAAGGAGATATCTCCAACTACGGCGTTTATTGAGAATCCAAGGCAACGCATACTCGGGTGCTATGGCAGAGTACTTAATCTCCCATTTGCCCTGGCTGAAGTAATCCAGATTATCACGGGCCAGAATGATGCCCAGGCGCTCAAGTTCTACAGCAGTAAGATTGTAGATATACAGGGAGATACCCCTGATGCTATTCGTTTCAATGCGGCCTATGGCGAGAGACTACGTAGGTACTATGTTGGGGCAAACCTGAGCCAGACTGGCGTTGCTATCGATCAGCTAGAGCATGTAATCCAGACACTAAAGAGCGACCCTGATAGTAGACAAGCAAGCATAGTCTTGAGCCACCCTGGTGATGACAACTATACGGTGCAGACTAAAGATAGAGCCTGCAATGTCTACGCCCACGCCATGCTGCGGGACGGTAAGCTCAACTGGATGCAGGTCATACGCAGCAATGATGCGATCTGGGGCATACCGTACAACATAGTGCAGTGGTCACATGTTCAGGAGTGGGTGGCTGTTTCCCTAGATGTACAGATGGGCCACATGTTCATAGTGCAAGATAGCTTTCATGTGTATGAAGATAGGTACGATGAATGCAGCGCTATCGAGTACTTTGATATGTATGAGTATCTGGAACTGGTGCCATTGAGAATGGAAGCCAGCAGGTCGGTGTCTGATGCTATACATGTTGCTGAGCGCAATGTGCGAATGGGCTTGGAGTATGGTCCTAAAGACTTCAGGGCACTGGAAGATACAGTTGGTCCGTACTGGCGCAGTGTGATAGCTACCTTGCAGGCGTACCGGGAATTCAGACAAGGCCATGACAGTAAAGCGTTCCAGTTGCTGCCAGAATATGCTGAGCTAAGAGCACCGATGCTGCGTAATTTCTGTTACTGGCGTTGGAACAAGGATATTAGATGGTTGGACCTTCTAAAGGCAGCACAACTTGAATTATCATCCTATGGAATTGCAGAAGAGGAGACACGAAAATGGCTAGGGATAGAATAGTACCTTTTGTAAAGATGATCGAGTATGCTGTACATGAGCAGTCTAGTGTGCTTGGTGTAATTGAGGCCATGCGTCTGTTTGGCTATGTCAATGAGATCGAGTATTCTGAGCTGACCACTGTGTATACTCAGCATGCCACTATGGTCAGGCATGATGGGGCTGAAACTATTCCACTAGCACGTATGACCCCTGAGGAAATTCTCCCAAGAGAATTCTAGCTGGCAGTTTGCCAGTTGCCAGCAGCATGCCAACCCTGGTATAGTGCCTTTTGTGTGGCAAAGGTATGCCGCCGCTAAGGAGTAGGGGCATGGTAATGGTGAAGAAAAAGAGGCGCGTCGTGGAAGAAGACGATGAGCCGCAGCAGTTAGGGTTCTCCAATGGTAAGATTACCATTGCTCGAACCATCAAGCGGGACGATGTCCCCAAGGGACGCGTGCCTGGTGCGCGTAACCCAGAGTATGAGAAGCTGGTACGCAGGCTGATTCGGCTTGAAGCCGAGGAAGAAGCCGTGGTTATTCCCGTTGCCAGCAAGATCGAAAAGGTCAAAATCCGCGAGGGTGTGCGTAAACCACTACGGGTGCGCGGCTACGATTTGACGGCTGTTACCGACTATGATGATGAGCTTGGCGAAGTCCTCATGTTGTTTGCTACCAGGCGGGATACCGAGGAGCCTGATGATGAAGATGAGGAAGAAGCGGTAGCGGACGTTGAAGAAGACGAGGAAGAGGAAGAAGAACCCGTTGTGGTGGTGCGACGCAAGAAGAAACGGGTTGCGTAGTGGCGTGTGCTGACGGTAGTTTCAGCAACACCTCATCACCACGATAAAGCGGTCCTTGAGGGCTGGCTTAGGGACCAGGTAGTATTATATCCACTGTCCACGATATCTCGACGGCCACTAACCCGTGACTACATACTGGATGTGACCGCCGAGATACGTGCCAGCGTGGATCGAATCTGGCCAGGAAGTAGGATATTCTTCCTGGTGACTGGACACTCCTACTTCAATGTGGTAGCTGTTCAGGCTTTGCGGCAACGTCTCAGGTACCCCTTTGTGATCCTGGTGTATAATGAACAAGGCGGGTTTGAGCCGTTCCCAACCAACTTCGTATTTGATTCTCCCCTAGCTATCTAACGGGGGTTGCCCCACGACGGTCCCAGCCCCCATACTGTAGTTGCCAGCCCAAAAGGGGTAGGGCGTACATGAACAATAGAATAGGAGGTAGGTTTGCAGATAGATAGCAAGCCAAGCCAGATGGTGTTTCAGCATAGGGATGGTGGAGACACTTTTCTTGTGTTGGATACTGAGACATGGCGGGTGCATTTGTATGTAGTAGTCGATAGGCTGCTATGTCCAAGTACAGCCGCAGTGGCTGAGTATGAACAAAGACCGTATTTTTGGCACGACCCGACTGGTATGATGTACATCTTGAAGCATCATTCAGCGCGGAGGATAGGTCGCGTTGCGAACGTAGACCAGGCCAATGTGGTACTGGAGAAATTGCATGAGGGGTTAGCACAATTGTGATGGATTCTACATACA
>Ga0190271_10001198_pt1 | contig 14429 bp, 13 predicted proteins | sample Popmic356T_FD_133747 | JGI IMG/M metagenome (GOLD analysis project Ga0190271, IMG submission 133747) | Populus adjacent soil microbial communities from riparian zone of Weber River, Utah, USA - 356 T | ecosystem: Environmental > Terrestrial > Soil > Riparian zone | place: USA: Utah | collected...
GTCGAGCGAGGCCGTCGACTCGTCGAGGATCACCACTTCGGGCTCGAGCGCCAGTGCACGGGCGATCGAGACCCGCTGCCGTTGCCCGCCGGAGAGCTCGTGCGGGTACCGCTGAGCGAACTCCGCCGGCAGGTCGACCAGGTCCAAGAGCTCCGACACGCGCTCGCGTCGCGACCTGCCGTCGCTCGGCAGCCGGTGCACCCGGAGCGGCTCGGCGATGGTCTCGCCCGCGCGCATCCGCGGGTCGAGTGAGGAGTACGGGTCCTGGAACACCATCGCGATCCGCCGGCGCAGGTCTCCCGAGGCAGCCTTGAGCACGTCCGTGCCACCCAGCGATGCCGTCCCACCCGTCGGCCTGACCAGCCCGGTGAGCACGTTCGCGATCGTCGACTTGCCCGAGCCCGACTCCCCCACGATCCCCAACGTGTGGCCGCGCCGCACGTCGAAGCTCACGCCGTCGACGGCATGCACAATGCTGCGCCCGGTCGCGGACGTCACCGGGAACGTCACGTCGAGATCACGCACGCTCAGCGCGACGGCGCCCTCGATATCGGCCGGGGGTGGCGCGCTGACGCCCAGCCGCGGTCGCGCGGCGAGCAGCTCCTGGGTGTAGTCGTGCCTGGGCGCGTCCATCAGCTCGACGACGCCCCGATGCTCGACAGCCTCCCCGTTGCGCAGCACGAGCACGTCGTCGGCGACCTGACCGATCACGCCCAGGTCGTGGCTGATCCAGACGACGGCGGTTCCCTGCGCACGCTGCAGCTCGCGCACCAGCTCGATGATCTGCGCCTGGGTGGTGACATCCAGCGCCGTCGTCGGCTCGTCGGCGACGAGCAGCGCGGGATCGCACGCCAGCGCGATCGCGATCATCACCCGCTGCCGCTGACCTCCGGAGAGCTGGTGCGGGTATGCCTGCAGCCGCTGCGGCGCATCGGGAAGGCCCACGGCCTCGAGCAGCTCCAGCGCCCTGCTGGCGGCGACCCGTCGGGTCAGATTCCGGTGCGCCTCGAGCGACTCGGTGATCTGCCGCTCGAGCGTCAGCAACGGGTTGAGCGAGGTCGTCGGGTCCTGGAAGACGAACCCGATGCGGTCGCCGTGGACCTGCCGGAGCACACGCGGACGTGCGTTCGCGAGCTCGACCGCGGCACCGCCGTTGGACAGCACGCTGGACCCGGTCACCAGCGCACCGGGCGCATCGAGCAACCCCGTCGCGGCGAGCACGGTCATCGACTTGCCGGAGCCGGACTCGCCGACGATGCCGAGCGTGGCCTCCGGCTCGACGGCGAAGCTGACACCGCGGACGATCTCGCGGCGCCCGATCGCGACCCGCAGGTCGGAGACCTCGAGGACGGCGCTCACCGCTTCCTCCTCGCTTCGATCAGGGTGCGCTGCTTGGGGTCCAGCACATCGCGCAACCCGTCTCCGATCAGGTTGAACGCCAGGACGGTGACGAAGATGGCAGCTCCGGGGAACACGCTCATCCACCACGCCTGGCTGAGGAAGCCCTGCGCGTTGAACAGCATCCCGCCCCATGACGGCGCGGGGGGTTGGATACCCAGGCCGAGGAACGACAGTGCGGCCTCGGACAGGATCGCGAACGCCAACGAGAGCGACGTCTGCACGATCAGCGGTCCCGTGATGTTCGGGAGCACGTGGCGACCGATGATCGTCCGCGCCGGTGTCCCCATCGTGCGAGAGACCTGGACGTAGGGCTCGTTGCGGACCGACAGCGTGCTCGCGCGCGCCACGCGGGCGAAGATCGGCGTGTACACGATCCCGATCGCGAGCATCGTGGTCGCCATCCCCGGCTGCAGGATCGCGACGATCGCGAGCGCGAGCAGCAGCACCGGGAACGCGAACATCACATCGACGATGCGCATCAGCACGGTGTCGAGGAACCGGCCGACATAACCGGAGATCAGGCCGATCGTGACTCCGACGACGAACGCGAACGTCACCGAGATCAGCGCGACCTGGAGCGAGACGCGGGCAGCAACGATCACCCGGGAGAAGACGTCCCGCCCGAGGTCGTCGGTGCCGAACCAGTGCTCACCGCTCGGCGGCTGCAAGGCGTTCGCGACGTCGACCTCGTTGATGCCGTACGGCGCCACCCAGGGGGCGAGCAGCGCGAGAAGGACCACCACCGCCAGCACGATCGCGCTCGCCACCGTCACGGGGTTGCTCCCCAGCAGCCGGACCGCGCTCATCCGGCCCGGCGCCTCAAGGCTGTGGTCGACCGGGGCGGTGCCGAACCGCTCCTCGATCTCGGTCGCGGCGAGGACCTCCTCGCGGGGCTCGCTCATGACAGCCGGATCCTCGGGTCGACGACGGCGTAGAGCACGTCCACCACCAGGTTGACCAACAGGAACATCACCGCGATGAGCAGCACCGAGCCCTGGATCATCGAGTAGTCGCGCGCCGCGACCGACTCGTAGACCAGGCGCCCCAGGCCGGGCCAGGCGAACACCACCTCGACGACGATGACGCCGCCCAGGATCGTCGCGAACTGGATGCCCGCGATCGTCAGCACCGGGATCAGCGCGTTGCGCAGGATGTGCCTCCGGACGACGACGCTTCCCGCCAGCCCCTTCGAGCGCGCGGTGCGCACGTAGGACATCGCGGCGACCTCGAGCACGGCGCCACGGATGTACCGCGTCATGATCGCCGCGGCCACGAGCCCCACGGTGAGCCCCGGCAGGATCACCCGCTCCAGCCAGCCCACGACGTCCTCCGACATCGGGACGTACCCCGACGACGGCAGCAGCCCCCACGTGGTCGAGAACAGCAGGATCAGCAGCATCCCCATCCAGAAGTCCGGGATCGAGACGCCGAACTGGCTGGTGATCCGGATGATGCCGTCGGACACCTTGCCCTCGTGCAGAGCGGACCAGATGCCGGCCGGGATCGAGATCACCAGCGCGATGACGATCCCGACCACCGCGAGCGAGATGGTCGCCGGCAGCCGCTGCATCAGCAGCTCCGTGACCGGCTCGCCGGTGCGGAAGCTGACGCCGAGGTCACCGGTGAGGGCGTTCCCGACATAGCTGATGAACTGCTGACCCAGCGGCTTGTCGAGCCCGGATGCGTGCAGCAACGCGTCGTAGGCCTCCTGGGTGTAGCGGGTGCCGAGGGCCAGCCGGATCGGGTCGCCGGGGACCAGCTGCACGATCAGGAACACCAGGACGAGCACGCCGAAGAGCACCACGGCCGAGTAGGCCAGCCGGCGTCCGAAGAACGCCAGCAGCTGTCCGGGTGAGATCCGCATCGGGCGAGGCGGCCTCAGCCGGCGAGCTCCGCCGTCGCGAACCGGATCGCGCGGTCGGCGCGCGCGTCGTAGCCCGTCAGGTCCGGGCTCCACGTCTGGATCACCGAGGGGTTGTACAGGTAGATGTAGCTGCACTCGTCGGCGATGATCGTCGCGGCGTCGGTGTACTGCTGCTTGCGGGTGTCCTGATCGGTCTCGGTGCGAGCGGCGTCGAGCAGCTCGTCGACCTCGGTGTTGGAGTACCCCTGGGCATTGCTGCCGCCATCGCTGTGGTGCTGGGAGTAGTAGAAGTCGTCCGGGTCGATGTTGCCGAGCCAGCCCATCATGAGCATGTCGAAGTTGCCCGAGTTCTGCTCGTCGAGCCAGGTCGAGAAGTCCGGCTGCCGGATCTCGACGGTGATGCCGAGCGGCTCCAGGTTCGAGGCGATGATCTGCGCCGCAGTGACGGTCTCCGGGTAGTCGCTGGTCGCGAGCATGTCGAGGGTGCCACCGGTGAATCCGGCCTCGGACATCAGGCCTTGGGCGGTGTCGAGGTCGAGGGAGTACGTGCTGTACTCGGCGTACCAGATGCTGTCCTTCGGGATGGCGAGCTGGTTGGCCTCGGCGGTGCCATAGCTGACCGCCTGCAAGATCGCCTCGCGGTCGATCGCGAAGGCGATCGCCTGCCGCACCCGCACATCGGCCCAGGAGTCGCGCTTCTGGTTGAGCGCCAGGTACCAGTAGTCGCTCGACGGCGTGATGCCGACCGTGAGGCTGTCGTCACCCTGCAGCTCTTCGACCTGCTGCGGCGGGACGACGTCGGTCCAGTCGATCTCGCCGGACTTGAGGGCGGCGAGCGCCGTCGAGGACTCGGAGATGAACTGGTACTCGACACCCCCGAGGCTCGGTGCGCCGCCCCAGTAGTCGGGGTTGGCGGCGAGCGTGATGTGGTCGCCGCTGGAGTACTCGGTCAGCGAGAACGGGCCGGTGCCGATCGGCTTGGTGCCGATGTCGCCAGAGGTGACGTTCGCCTCCTGCACGATCGCCAGGCCCTTGAAGCCGCCGAGGCTGGAGAGCAGGTTCGGGCTCGGTGCGCTGACCGTGATGACGACCGTGCTCTCGTCTGGGGCCTCGATGTCGGTCACGGCGCCGAAGCGCCACGCCGTGGAGAGCTCCTCGTCGATGATCCGGTTGTAGGTGTAGACGACATCGTTCGCCGTGAACGCACTGCCGTCGTGCCACAAGACGCCCTGGCGGATCGCGAAGGTGTAGGTCAGCTGGTCGTCGCTGACCGCCCACGACTCCGCGAGTGCCGGCTGCATCTCGAGGTTCTCGTCGGGGGCAACCAGGGTGTCGAAGACGTTCTCGAGCACCTGGAAGGAGAAATAGGCCGAGGTCTTGTTCGGGTCGAGCTGGTCTGGCTCGCCGCCGATCGCGACGTTGAGCGTGGCTCCCCCGGCCGCCGTCGGGTCACCGCTGCCGGAGCTGCCGTCGATGTCGACGCCCTCGCCGGTCGAGCAGGCCGAGACGATCGCCCCGGTGGCGGCGAGCATGACGCCGCTCACGAATGTGCGTCGCTTCATCGGAGACCTCCACACTTTCATTCTGATGATGTTCCGTTCATTATGGGAGCAGAATCGTCTCGTCACAACCGATTGGGTGCGACGTAACGCAAACGTCACATGGGGGCTTGCATGACCTTCACGCTGCTGGCGGCGGATCCCGACCACGGTCTGCTCGCGGCGGCCTCGGCGAGCCGCTCGCTCGCCGTCGGCAACGCGGTGATCGCGATCGACCCCGCCGTCGGGGTGGTCGCCAGCCAGGCGTGGACCAACCGTGAGCTGCGCGCGCGCATGCTCGACGCGCTGGCCGACGGCCGCCGCCCTGCCGAGGTGATGGCCCAGGTGCCGGTGTGGGACGGTGGCGCCGAGCTGCGGCAGGTCGCCGCGATGCTCCCGACCGGCGAGGCGGACGTCCGCACGGGTGCCGACACGACGCCGTGGGCCGGCTCCCGACTCCACCTTGGCCTCGCGGTCCTCGGCAACCTGCTGACCGGTCCCGAGGTGCTGGACGCCGTCGCCGATACCTACCTGGGGTGGCAGCCCGATGACGAGGCGGCGGACGAGCCGATCGGCGCCGTCGCCCAGCTCTCCCGCCGGGTGGTCGCGGCGATGCTTGCCGGCGAGCGCGCAGGCGGCGACCGGCGCGGCAAGCAGAGCTCCGCGGTGATCGTCACTCGCTGCCAGCCGCAGCGTGCCTTCCCGCCGGAGCTCGATCTCGACCTCCGTGTCGACGACGACGACGAGCCCATGCGCCGGCTCGCGGCTCTGGTCGAGGCCCAGATCGCGGTCTATCGGGAGTCGTGGCCGCGCACGACATCAGCGTTCGAACGGGCTGACGGCGCCTAGCACGAGGGTCGGCTCGTCGGCGCCGTTCGCCCACCAGTGGGGGGCCGAGCAGCCGTAGGTGGCCGAGTCGCCGGGCTCGAGCTCGGTGCGCTGGTCACCGTGCTGGATCACGAGGCGTCCCCTCAGCACGGTCACGGCCTCGGTGCCGATATGGCGGTAGGGCGTGCCTTCGTTACTGAACCCGACCGGCAGGGTGGAACGGATCAGCTGCAGCATCGACTCGCCGCGCGGCGTCAGCAGGTCGCGCTGCACCTGCGCGTGCGGGCTGACCGCGGGGTCGAGGGGGATCGCGTAACCGCTGCCCGCACGTACCACGGCAAAGTCCGGCCCCGGTTCCTCCAACAGCTGGCTGATCGTCAGCCCGAGCGCCGCGGCGAGCTTCGAGATCGTCCCGAGCGAGGGGTTGCCCATCCCCCGCTCGAGCTGGCTCACCAGCCCCAGGCTGACACCAGCGCTCTGGGCGAGCTCGGCGATCGACAGGTCGAGCCGACGCCGTGCCGATCGCACGGCGGCACCGAGACCGGCGACCTGAGCGGCGTCGTCGTCGTGAGGGTCGGGCATGTGGCCAACCTACCCAGATATCCACAGGTCCCGCCCGATGCACCGTCGTCCACAGCACCCCGGCGGCGAGGTGGCGAGCCGGGCGCGGGCGCGGTGCGCTGGTGCCATGGAGTCGGCAGCATGAGATGGGGTACGGCGCTAGCCGGGATCGCCGTGGCGGGCGCGCTCGCGCTCGCGGCCGCGCGGATGCCCGTCGACGCCGAGGCCACGGGCGGCTGGGACGTCGAGCCCGTCACGGCGGGCACCTTGTCCGACGACGGCGGCGCTCGTTACGCGCTGCCGCTCACCGGTGAGGTGGTCGCGTTCTTCGACGACCCGGATCAGCCCTGGGGTGCGGGGCACCGCGGCGTGGACATCGCCGCGAGCGCGGGGGCTGCGGTGCTGGCGGCTGCCGACGGCGTCGTCGCGTTCGCGGGAGTGGTCGTCGATCGGCCGGTGGTCTCGATCGATCACCCCGATGGCATCCGGACAACCTACGAGCCGGTGGCGGCGGGCGTCGTGGCGGGCGACGTCGTCGTGCAGGGGCAGGTGATCGGGACGCTGACGGGTGAGGCTTCGCACTGCGCTCCGCAGGTGTGTCTGCACTGGGGCGCGAGGATCGGCGACGACTACCTGGACCCGCTGTCGCTGCTGTCCGACCCGGTGATCCGGCTGTACCCGGTCGGCGGGTCGCTGATCGGCTCGCTAGGCACGGGGGTGGGCCTGGCTGAAGGCCGCCCGCAGCCGCTCGGAGCTGATGTGGGTGTAGCGCTGGGTGGTCGCGAGCGAGGCATGCCCGAGGACCTCCTGCACGGACCGAAGGTCGGAACCGCCGTCGAGCAGGTGGGTGGCCGCAGTGTGGCGCAGTCCATGGGGGGCGAGGTCACGCACTCCCGCGAGCGCGCTGATGGCGTGCACGGTCTCGCGCACCTGGCGCACATCGAGCCGGCCGCCGCGGGCGCCAAGGAAGAGTGCGTCGGCGCTGGTGGATATCGCGAGCCGCGGGCGCGCGGACAGCCACTGCCGGAGCGCACGGGCAGCGGGGACGCCGAACGGCACCATGCGCTCCTTGCCCCCTTTGCCGAGCACGCGCACGAGTCGTTGGTCGAGGTCGAGATCGGCGATGTCGATCCCCACGAGCTCGGAGACGCGCACGCCGCTGGCGTAGAGCAGCTCGAGCGCGGCGAGGTCGCGCAGGTGCGCGGGGTCGCCGTCGTCGGCCCGGGTCGTGGCGACCTGGAGGAGCTCGGCGGCTTCGTTGACGGTGAGGACGCTCGGCACCGTGTTGTCGGGGCGCGGTGCGAGCAGCCGGAGCCCGGGATCGGTCGGGATCCGACCGGTGCGGTGGGCCCACGCGGTGAAGGTGCGAGCAGCTGCCGACCTCCGCGCGAGCGTCGAGCGGGCCATCCGGCGCCGGGACTGGTCGGCGAGCCAGGAACGCAGTGCGGTCAGGTCGAGCGCGAGGAGGTCCGTGGTCTCGGGGTCGCTGCCGGGCGCCGCCGGAAGCGTCGCGAGCATCGACGCGGCGTCACCGACGTACGCGCGCACGGTGTGCTCCGACAGGCCGCGTTGGACGCCGAGATGCGAGGCGTAGGCCCGCAGCAGCTGCTCGTCGCCTGGTCGTTGCTGGCGAGCCTCCCCGTTTCCGGTTCGCTGTTGGTGGTCCGCCCCGTCGCCGGGTCTCTGCTGGCGACCCGGTGCCTGCGCGCGCTCGGCCATCACCCCACGGTGTCAGACGGGGCCGGCAACACAGGCTCAGGACACGCGGGCGATACCGCCCGTGCTCGTGGTCAGCCATTCCTGTCAGCTGGGCTGGCGGTTCTGCCGGGTCGACCGCTCCGAGCGGGTGGCTGTGCCTGGTCGACCACCGCGAACATGACCCTCTCCCGTTATCGCTCCCGAGCAGGACCTTCTCGCCGTTATCGCTCCCGAGCAGGACCTTCTCCCCGACATCGCTCCCGAGCAGGATGTTCTGCCCGGTATCGCTCCCGATACCGGAGAGAAACACATGGTCGACGGTGCGACGCCCGCCAACACCCGGGCCGAAACCCCTGGTCGCAACTGCACGAGGTGCAGACCGGCCGGCGAACAGGTCTTCCTGTCCGGTCGACCACCCCGAACAGGTCCTTCTGACCGGTCGACCACCCCGAACAGGACCTTCTACTCGGTATCGCTCCCCATACCGGGAGGAACCACCTGCTCGGCGATTCCAGGAGGCCGGAGCGTCCAGAATCCTGCTCGTCGGCTCTTCGTGCCGACGGGAGGCCCAGCTGGGAGGCCCGACCCGGCCGGAAACCGTCGAGCCAGGGCGAGGTCGAGCCGCGCTCAGCGCGCCCGGCGCCAGCCGCTCCCCACACGTTGCACCCGCCCGGCCATCTCGAGCGCGCCGAGTGCCGACAGCATCTCGCGGATCCCGAGCCCGCAGACGCGCACGAGGTTGTCGACTTCCGCCGCGCTGCGCGCCGGGAGGGCATCGAGCACCCGCCGCTCGTCGGGGCCGAGATCGTCGAGCAGGCCGGCGAGCACCTCGGGCTCGGGTGCCGCGGCCTCCATGCTGCCGGCCAGCTCGAGCACCTCTCCGAGATCGGTCACGCACACCGCCACTCCCTCCCGCAGCAGCCGGTGACAGCCCGCGGAGGCCATCGACGTCACCGGCCCGGGCACCGCACCCACAGGTCGCAGCAGCTCGGCAGCGTGCCGGGCGGTGTTCAGGGCGCCTGAGCGCCACGCCGCCTCGACCACGACCGTCGCCTGCGTCAACGCCGCGATCAGCCGGTTGCGCGCGAGGAACCGCTGACGCATCGGCGACGTCCCCGGTGGCGCCTCGGAGATCACGGCACCCCCGTCGATCACCCGCATCAACAGCTCGGTGTTACCGGCCGGGTACAGCCGGTCGAGGCCACCGGCCATCACGGCGAGCGAGGGACCGCCGTCGACCATGGCGGAGCGGTGCGCCTCGGCGTCGATGCCGTACGCACCACCCGAGACCACCGTGACGCCCCGGCCTGCCAGCCCCGTGCACAGGTCACGCGTCACACCTGCGCCGTAGTCGGTGCTCGCGCGCGAACCCACCACGGAGACCGACTGCGCCATCAGACCAGCAAGGTCGGTCGAGCCCAGCACGAACAGGCACAGCGGCGCTGCGGCGCCGAGATCGTTCAGCCTGTCGGGCCAGCCGGGCTGGCCCGGCAGCAGCACGGCCCCGCCTCGACGGCGGATCCCGTCGAGCTCGCGCCTCGCATCGAGATCGCGCAACCGTGGGCGCCAGCGGGCCACGGCGGCCTGCCAGGCCGGGTGCGGCGCCATCCCCGGCGGCTGCTCCGCGCCCGATCGGAGCCAGTCCAGCGCGGACACGGCGCCGAGGGCCGCCACCAGGGCGCCAGCTGGCATCTCCCCCGGCTCGGCGATGCGACTCCACGCCACCGTCGCGAGCAGCACATCGCTGTCGACGCAGACCGGTTGGTCAGCCACGGCCGCCTCCGGCGCGCAGCGTCACGGCGGCGGCGAGATCGCCCAGGTTCGGTGCGTCCCGGCCCGCGAGGTCGCTCACGGTCCAGGCGATCTTGAGGACCCGGTCGACACCCCGCAGCGTGAGTCGACCGGTGTCGCGGAGCTGGTCGAGCTGCCCGGTCAGGCGTGGCTCGACGCGATGGGTGTGATCTCGCAGCCAGGGGCCGGGCACCTCGCCGTTGACGTACCAGGGCGTGCTCCGCAACCGCTCGGCGGCCGCCTGCCGTGCCGTACCCACACGGGCAGCGACGACCGCACTCGACTCGCCCGCCGGTGCGGCGCGCAACGCACCGGCTCGGAGCTCGGGCACCTCGACCCGGATGTCGATCCGGTCCAGCAGCGGGCCGCTCAGCCGGGACAGGTATCGGCGCCGAGCGATCGGGGTGCAGACGCAGTCCACGCCTTTGCCGCTCGCTCTCCCGCAGGGGCACGGGTTGGCGGCGAGCACGAGCTGGAACCGCGCGGGGTAGCGCGCCGTCCCGCGCGCACGGTGCAGCACCAGCTCGCCCTGTTCGAGCGGCTGCCGCAACGTCTCCAGAACCCGCGGCGAGAACTCCGGTGCCTCATCGAGGAACAGCACGCCGCGGTGCGCCCGAGACGCGGCCCCAGGTCGCGGCAGCCCCGACCCGCCGCCGACCACAGAGGCCGGGGTCGCGGTGTGGTGAGGGTCCTCGAACGGCGGCCGCCGCACGAGCCCGTTGCCGGCCTCGAACGTGCCGGCGACCGAGTGCACGCTCGTCACCTCGACCGCTTCCGCCTCACTGAGGTCAGGCAGCAGGCCGGGCAACCGGGCGGCAAGCATGGTCTTACCCGTCCCTGGCGGACCGTGCAGCAGCAGATGGTGTCCGCCCGCGGCGGCGATCTCCAGAGCGAGCCGCGCCTGCTCCTGGCCCAGCACATCGGACAGGTCCAGCGGCTCGGTGGCGGCCGTGCGCCGCTGGGGCGGTATCGCCGGTTCGGCGATCCTGTCGAGGGCCTGCGGCTTGATCTGGGCGCCGTAGGCCATCGCGAGCTCGGCGAGGTGCGCGACCGCCGTCACCTCCGCGCCAGGGACGAGCCGCGCCTCGGACTCGTTCCCCACCGGCACGACCACGGCGCAGCGACCGGCGGCCACGGCGGCCGCCACGGCAGGCAGCACGCCGCGCACGGGATGCACCCGGCCATCGAGCCCCAGCTCTCCGAGATGTACCCGCTCGACCGCCCGCTCGCCGCGGATCTTGCCATCCGCCGCGAGCACCGCGACGGCGATCGCCAGGTCGAACGCCGACCCTGCCTTGGGTAGCTCCGCCGGCGTCAGCCCGACCGTCAGCCGCTTCATCGGGAACGCGACGTCGCACGAGGACACCGCCGCCCGTACCCGTTCCCGCGCCTCGCCCAGCGAGACATCCGGGAGCCCCACGATGCGAAAGGCCGGCAGCCCCTGAGCCAGCTGCGCCTCCACCTCGATCACCGCACCCTGCAGGCCGACCAGTGCCACCGCGTGGGTGCGCCCGAGACTCACGACCCCACCCCCCGCAGGTGCTCCACCAGCACCGGCTCGCCGGGGCGGGCGAGCACGGCGATGACGTCCACCCGCATCCCCCGGGCGTGCACGTCGTGCGCCTGCAACCACGCGGCGGCCAGTCGCCTCAGCCGCGCCACCTTGCGCGGCGTGACCGCCTCGGCCGGGTGACCGAACGCCGTCGAGCTGCGCGTCTTGACCTCGACGAACACCAGCTCGTCGCCCTCGCGGCCGACGATGTCGAGCTCACCCAGCGAGCATCGCCAGTTGGCGTCGAGGATCTCCACCCCGCCGCGCTCCAGCAGCTCGCGCGCGAGCCGCTCGCCCTCATGCCCTGTCCTGGCTCGTGCCTTCGCGTCCATGCCACCACCTCCTGGCACGCACGATGACGCGCCGAGGCGCCACCCCGCTCAGCCAGGTGACCCCCGCTGTGGACGACGGTGCATCAGGGCGGACCTGTGGACAACTCCCGGCGGCACGCCCGAGCTACTGCGGCAGCTCCAGCTCGGCCTTCGCGAGCTCCTCGACGTTGACGTCCTTGAACGTCACGACTCGCACCGTCTTGACGAACCGGGCCGAGCGGTAGACGTCCCACACCCAGGCATCGATGAGCGTCAGCTCGAAGAACACCTCGCCGCCGGCGGACCGGACCTGCAGGTCGACCTGGTTCGCGAGATAGAACCGTCTCTCGGTCTCCACCACGTAGGAGAACAGTCCGACGACATCGCGGTACTCCCGGTACAACGCGAGCTCGGCGTCGGTCTCGTAGTTCTCGAGGTCCTCTGCGCTCACGAGACCATCATGCCCTCTCTGCGTCGAGCACGTGCTCGCCGTCGGGCGCCATCGCGGCCCCCGCCTCGTCCAGGTCCAGCTCGTCGGTGACGAAGAGCTCGGCGAGCGGGAGCGACCAGGTGCGGCGGTGCAGCTCGCACGGCCCGAGCGCGCGCAGCGCCGCCGCGTGCTCGGGTGCCGAGTAGCCCTTGTTCCCGTGCCATCCGTAGTCGGGGTGGCGCTCGTGCAGATCGACCATCATCGCGTCCCGCTCGGTCTTGGCCAGCACGCTGGCTGCGGCCACCGCGGTGACGGTCAGGTCGCCCTTGATGCGCATCAGCACCGGCACCTCCGGCCCCGTCACCGGCAGCGGTGGCAGGTGAGCAGGCGGGGTCAGCCAGTCGTGCTTGCCGTCGAGCACGACGACGTCCGGCACGATCCCCGACCTCGACAACGCCGCCAGCGCTCTGACTCCCGCCATCCTTAGCGCGGCGATGATGCCGTATCGATCGATCTCGTCGGGCCCGGCGTGCCCGACCGTGCCCGCCACGGCCCAGCGCCGAATGGGTGCGCACAGCCGCTCGCGCTCCACGGGCCGGAGCAGCTTGGAGTCCCGTAGCCCCGCAGGCGTGCGCCCCGTGCTCTCGTCGACGACGACGACGCCGACACTCACCGGACCGGCCAGCGCACCGCGACCGACCTCGTCCATGCCCGCGACGTACCGGTGACCGCTCGCGATCAGCTCGCGCTCCAGCCGGCGGGACGGGGGCTTGGTCCTCACGGGTCCGGGACCTCGGCGAACACGTCGTCGGGCCGGTGCATCAGGGTGGCGTGATCGAGCGGCCAGATCACCACGAAGACACGGCCCACGACGTTGTCGATCGGGACGAATCCCTCCTCGACCTTGTCGGTGTTGTACCGGGAGTCGGCCGATCGCGGCCGGTTGTCGCCGAGCACCCACAGGTCGCCCTCGGGCACGACGACGTCGAACGGCTTGTCGCTCGGTGACGCGCCGTCGATGACGTACGTCTCGTCGATCGCGACGCCGTTGACGGTGAGCCTGCCGGTGTCGTCGCAGCAGACCACGTGGTCGCCCGGCAGCCCGATCACGCGCTTGACCAGGTGCTGACCGGCGTTCTCGGGCAGCAGCCCGATCCAGGTGAGCGCCTGCTCGACCGGGCTGAGCTGGGGCACCGGCTCGCCCTCGAGCCAGCCTCCTGGGTCGAGGAAGACGACGACGTCGCCTCGCTCGAGCTCGAACGGTCCCGGCGCCAGCTTGTTGACGACGATCCGGTCGCCGACGTCGAGCGTGGTCTCCATCGAGATGCTCGGGATGTAGAACGGCTGGATGAAGAAGGTCTTGAGGACCAGCGAGATCACCAGCGCCGACACCATGACGATGGCGACCTCCCGCAGGAAGCCGACCACTGGGCCGCGTTGCTTGCGCGCTCGGCCGCGCCGACGAGAGGTGGTCTCCTCCGCCGGCGTGCGGCTGTCGCGCTCGTCGCGCGTCTCGACCTTGTCAGCCGCGACGTCGTCGGCCGAGCGCTCCGTCACCTCAGCTGGCGGGGGTGGTCTCGCGACGCTCGCGGATCTTGGCGGCCTTGCCGCTGCGACCGCGCAGGTAGTACAGCTTCGCGCGGCGCACGTCACCGCGGGTGACGACGTCGATGTGGTCGATCGTGGGCGAGTGCACCGGGAAGGTCCGCTCCACCCCGACGCCGAAGGACACCTTGCGGATCGTGAAGGTCTCGCGCACGCCCGCGCCCTGGCGCGCGATGACCACGCCCTGGAACACCTGGATACGGGAGCGGTTGCCCTCGACGATGTTCACACCGACCTTGAGGGTGTCTCCTGCGCGGAACGCCGGGACCTCGCGGAGCGAGGCTGCGTCGACCGAGTCGAGCGTCTGCATGATTGTGCCTTCCCACGGCTGCCACAGGTCAGTCGCGCTGAGTAGGGCTGTGAGCTTTGCCGCCCACCGCCGATGTCTGGTGATGCTCCGGTCGCGAGGTCGCCGCTCCCCTGTGGCAGAGCGCGCGGGCGCACCGGATGACCGAGCAAGTCTGCCACACCGAGCACCGCCGCCGAAATCCTCGACGGCGTTGCTACAGCGTGCGGTACATCACGTCGTCGGACTCGCGGCGGGTGCCCACCGTGAACGTGCGGCCCCCGACGCGCTCGAAGGAGTGCTTGCGGTAGAACCGCTTGGCGCGTTCGTTCTGCCCGTTGACCCCCAGCCAGATCCCGGGCAGGCCGCGCTGCCGCGCGACCTCCAGCGTCGCCGTCATCAGCGCGCCGGCCGCTCCGCTGCGGTGGTGCTCCGGCAGCACGTAGCACTTGCTGAGCTCCGCGGTCGGCCGCGTCGGCACCGCCGCGGCGATCTCGGGGTCGCTCGGCTCCCCCGCGATGCACATCGTGTAGCCGACGACGGCGCCCGCGACCTCGGCAAGCA
>Ga0190271_10001199_pt1 | contig 14427 bp, 16 predicted proteins | sample Popmic356T_FD_133747 | JGI IMG/M metagenome (GOLD analysis project Ga0190271, IMG submission 133747) | Populus adjacent soil microbial communities from riparian zone of Weber River, Utah, USA - 356 T | ecosystem: Environmental > Terrestrial > Soil > Riparian zone | place: USA: Utah | collected...
AAATAGCAAAACAGTTTAAAACATTTAATAGTGAATTAATACAAGTATTATTTACTAACCGTTATTTATTCAGAAAAAACCAGGTTTTTCTTTTTTAAAATCGTTTTTATCCCATTGGTCTGGTTGCTTTCTAAAATATATTTGTATCGATTTATTTAAATAAGTTCTGAAGGCAGGAGTATTACATGTGACTGCTGCCGACTTTTTGCCAGACAGCCTGATGTTGTTTGAAAGTAAAATAGACAGTATTTCTGAGAAATCAGGAACAACTATCTTATTATAAATTTTTAAACGAGAGGCGGTGGCGGGGGAGGGAGGGCCCTCCCAGGGAGGTAAACGCGTGAGCACAAGGATTAAATCTAATTAATATCAACATACTGATCCTGTTATTCTAAATCCTAAACTATTAAATCAATTGGTGACTATTAAAGATTAAGAATATGTTTATCAAAATAATTGTTGCAGGCTGCGCGCATTTTCAAAAGCATTCCCAATCGTATTATTGAAATAAACATAAACATCTTTACATTTCTTCATCCATTCCTTTATTTCCAATGCTTTTTTGTGAAGAAATTCCAAGGAATAGCTACCACGGTAATCACCCGATGGACCATGGAACCGAATATATACGAATGGAGCTTTTACTTTCAACTCAAACAATTTTGCTTTTGGATGATCCTGCAGAAGAACGCCGGTTGAAAATTCATTGAGCAGTTCCCATGTCTCACTGACATACCAACTGGGATGTCGAAATTCTACTGCTCTTTGCCACGCTCCTTGCTGGTCATATTCCTGCAATGCCCGCAGAATATTTTCTACATGCGAAAAATACTCAAGAGTAATCTTACCGGGAAATTGAACCAACAAACAACCTTTTTTAATTCCAATTCCAGTTGCCGTATTGAAAAATCGTTCCACAATTGTAAGATCACCCTGCAGGTTTTTTACATGCGTAATTTCTTTGCTTAACTTTATTGAGAATTTAAAATCGTTACCCACATCCATTGCCCATTTCTCATATGTTCTCCGTAGAGGCATCTTGTAAAAACTTTGGTTAATCTCTACTGAATTAAATAGGCTCGCATAATAATGCAGTCGGCTATTCGATTGGAATTCTATAGGAAAACTCTTTTTATTACCGGGAATTACAACGTTACTGGTACCAATGTAAAGACGTCCCGGCACGCTCATTGTACATTTAAATGTCCATCAATGTTTCTCCTTGTCATTTGATGTACCTGGCCAGATTTCCAGATAGTCACTAAAGGATCGGCATGCCCGTATAGGGGACCCGTGTCGGGAACAGGCAAAAACCGTATGTTGTTTTCAACTTTAGGATGATCATCTGCTCTACCATAGTTTATATCGTAGTTTCTACCTGATGGATAACCGCCAATACAAATAATGTCTTTTTCATCGCCTAAATTCATATGAGCGACACCCGCCGGTATTATAATCACATCCCCCTTTTTCAATAAAACATTTCGGCCATGTATACCACCCAACAAAATCATGGCCTGACCCTTAATAACGGCCATTGCTTCGTGTGTTGTGCTATGATAGTGATGAAAGGTATAGACGCCGTTTCGCCAGTTGTTTGACCAGTTATGTTTCTGGAAAAGCGATTTCACAAACTTACCCGGAAAAAACATAGGCAATTGCAATGCTTGTTCATAATGCAAAACCGGTAATTTACTACCGGGAAAATATCCGTTTTTTTCAATGAAGTATTGTTGTGGCGCTATTATCATAAAAATGAATTAAAGTGCAACAAAAAATCTCCTTGATACAATATTCCAACAACTGACTGCTTTTTATAGCTGCCTGGTAAATGCGTGTGCATCTATTGGAGAAACTATGTATTAAAGAGATTCTTGTTAATGAATATAAAATCTAGTGCCAAAATTGTAGCATTTCTCTGCCACAATTTATAACGAAGTATTTTTCAGGATTTTCGAGAAAACTATGATTGAGTTCGATTTAGTGATTGGCATTTTTTTGAATGCCTGAAATATGTGAAAGCGGGGATTTCTTTCCCCACAGCTTGCTACCTGTTGACTGGAAAGGGTTATCTTTATACAGCACGAACCCACATATACGTCGAAAGATTTCCTAAATTAAATTCTCTCAATATGAAAAATGGTATTTGTGTTGGCTTCCTATTGACGATAGTTTTAGCCTCCTGTACCTCCACCGAGTTTGAAATAAAGGAATCGGAAGTACCACCCAATGTATTATCTGCTTTTAAAGCAAAATATCCATCTGCGCAGGTGAAGAAGTGGCAAGCAGAAAAAGAAGATGGCAAGTTTGTTTTCGAGGTTGATTTCATCGACGGTGATAAAGAAAAAGAAGTACATATTACTCCGGATGGGTCTTCCTTGTCAGAAGAAGACTAGATACTTTAACGCTTGAATTTTATCATGGCGAACGGCAAGATAAAAAAAGACTACACGTTATGATGCCTTTTTTTGGATATAGAGTTCGCTAATCTTTTATGTTCCTATAATGGTAATTGCGGCTGTGCGAATAGACTAAACAGAGATTAACGATCCAATCGAAAAAAGAGATTATATTTGGTTATAATGTTGCCCCCTCATGAGCAGTTATTTTAACGCCCCTGTTATCTGGTTTGTCATTGGCTTTTTGCTGTTTCTCCTGGAGTTCCTTGTTCCAGGCTTCATCGTTTTCTTTTTCGGTTTTGGGGCATGGATAGTAGCCGCTCTTTTGCTGGTAACAGATCTTTCCATCAACGCTCAGATACTGGTGTTTTTGGGCAGTTCCCTCCTATCGGTGCTGCTATTCCGGAATTGGATCCGCAAAAGACTGGGAATGAGAGGCGCCAAAGGAAGCAAGTTGACAGATGAAATAATTGGGAAAACAGCGAAGGCAGAAACTCCCATCATGCCCGGCCAGCCAGGAAAGGTATACTTTAAAGGAGCTACGTGGAGTGCATCTTCTTCAGACATAATCAATACCGGCGAAGAAGTGTTGATCACTGGCAATGATAGTATATTATTAATCGTAAAATCTCTGAAACCATTATGACTTCCGGAACAATCATCCTGATTACCTTAGCCGTTTTTATTCTCATTGCCTTCCTATCGACTTTCAAGGTTGTGCCGCAACGATCTGTATTTATTATAGAACGATTAGGTAAGTACAGTCGCACACTCGATGCAGGTTTTCATATCCTTATTCCATTCATCGATAAGATCGCGTACAAACAAAATCTGAAAGAGCAGGCCATTGATGTGGCGTCGCAGATTTGTATTACCAAAGATAATATTGCCGTAGAAGTAGATGGAATCCTGTATCTCCAGGTTATTGATCCACAAAAAGCATCGTATGGCATCGATAATTATAAGTTTGCAGTGATCCAGATTTCGCAAACCACCATGCGCAGTATTATTGGTAAGATGGAACTCGATAAAACATTCGAAGAACGGGAAACTGTAAACGGCAGCATCGTGGATGCGGTTGATAAAGCAAGTGAACCCTGGGGAATAAAAGTTTCGCGCTATGAGGTAAAAAATATCTCCCCTCCCCAAAGCATCAAGGATGCCATGGAAAAACAAATGCGGGCCGAACGCGAAAAAAGAGCGCTAATCGCTGAATCGGAAGGTGATAAACAAGCCAAAATAAACCGCGCAGAAGGCGACAAACAAGAAATGATCGCACGTTCCGAAGGCGAAAAACAACGGAAAATAAACGAAGCAAGCGGCACCGCTTCCGAAATAGAAATGGTAGCGATCGCCACTGCCAAGGGTATCAGTGAAATCGCCAAGGCAATTAACGCGCAAGGCGGTATGAATGCCGTTAATCTACGTATAGCGGAACAATACCTGAATGAATTCGGAAAACTGGCTAAAACAAATAATACTATGATTGTTCCTGCCGACCTTTCTGATATCGCCGGCGTTATCGCGAGCATTACTTCCGTATTAAACAAAACAAAAGTCGAACTCACAACGTCTGTTTAAGTCGGCGCCAGATATACCAAATCAATTCTTTTTTCTCATAGTTTATGGCATAGCCAGCGATGAGCTATTATGCTAGAAAAGAAACACAGAAAACATCGGTTACTTCGCCTTATTACTCAAATATCCACCCTGATTTAAAAAAAGCATTGCTGTATGTAACCGTTTTTAAAAATGGAAGTATATATGAGGGTGCCTCATTCCATCTAAATAGCTTCCGCTTATATTATTGAAAAAAGAACTGATTTCTAGCCCTGATCAGTTCACTTATACATCCAAACCTTATACATTCCAAGACGACCCTCTCAACAAAGCAAATTAGGCCTCCACAACAAAGTCAGTAGATTTTATTCGATTCAATTTTGTTCTAACAAAACAAATTTGAAAATGAAACAAATCAATTATCAGGGAGCATTACAGAAACCGATAGGTTCTGGCTTCAACGCAACATCTACAGCAACTGAAGTAATTAATGGAATCGACTTAACTGGAAAAATCGCCATAGTTACAGGTGGTAATACCGGTATAGGACTCGAAACAACCAACGTGTTGGCAGCGGCAGGCGCCACCGTCATCGTTCCGGCAAGAGATATCGAAAAAGCAAAAAAAAATCTACAAGGCGTTGCCAATGTAGAATTAGAGACAATGGACATTATAAATCCGGTATCCATTGATGCATTTGCAGAGCGATTCTTAGCATCGGGCAGACCGCTTCATTTACTGATCAACAATGCCGGCATAATGTGGGTGCCATTACGTAGAGATAGTCGAGGTATCGAATCTCAATTGGCAACCAATTACCTCGGACAGTTTCACCTTACAGCCAGATTATGGCCCGCTCTCCAAAGAGCCAACGGGGCAAGAGTGATCAATGTTTCTTCTTTCGGACATCAGTTTGGTTACTTTAATTTCGACGACCCCAATTTTTTTAACAGGGAATACCAAACTCTGCACGCATACGGACAATCAAAAACAGCCAGCAATTTATTTGCAGTTGAATTGGACTATCGCGGTCAGGAATATAATGTAAGAGCCTATTCATTGCATCCCGGTTCTATCTATGGCACCGAACTGGGTCGTGATGCAGTGGAGTTGTTTAAACAAATGGGAACCTATGATTCTGATGGTAATATTAAACAGGAAATTGCCAACAAATTAAAAACGATTCCACAAGGATCCGCTACAACGGTTTGGTGTGCTACCAGTCCGATGCTCAATAATATCGGAGGTGTATACTGTGAAGATGCAGATATTGCAGAACTCGACCTGGGTAATATCGAACACAAACAGGAGGACTTTTCAACATTGCGCGGAGTAAAACCTTATTCATTTGATAAAGAAAATGCAAAGCGACTTTGGAAATTGAGTGAGGAAATGCTGGGGTTTAGATTTCGAATTGATTGAAAACAAATATGAAAAAGTGCAAATGTGCAAATTGCAAATGAGAGAACTTCTTTTTAAGGAGAATAATGAAATAATATCTTTCCGGATCTAATTCTTTAGCTTTACTAACTATACCAATATGGATTATACAGCAAAATATATAACACCAGATATTAAACTTTCCTGTTATGAGGATAAGTTTTTTAAATCAGACATCAGCTTCGATCAGCATATGCTGGTATGGTTCATTTCTGGTGAAACAAAGATTGTGCAGGCAGATACAACCTATATCTTTCAGAAGGGAGATATTTTTCTGATCCCCAGAAACCAACTGGCAACAATTATCAATTATCCCAAAGATGGACTACCACATAAAACAGTAGTGATGCACTTGTCGACCGAAAGGCTACGAAATTTTTATGCCAACCAACAAATAATACCAATGGGATCCGGATCGCAGAAGATTCGATCTTACAATAATCATCCCCTACTGGCAAGCTGCCTTGCTTCCTTAATCCCCTATTTCGATATGAAAGAGCTCCCCGATGAAATTGCTTTATTGAAAATAACAGAAGCCATCAGTATCTTACGAACGATCGAAAAAGATATTGATGATGTGCTGGCGAATTTTGATGAACCTGGTAAAATTGAATTAGTCAGTTATATGGAAAAGAATTTCATGTTCAATATGCCACTGGAAAAATTTGGTTACCTGACTGGAAGAAGTCTGACCACATTCAAACGCGACTTTAAAAGAGCGTTTAATACCACCCCGCAGAAATGGCTCATCCAAAAACGCCTGGAATTAGCACACTATGAATTTGTTGAAAAGAAGAAAAAACCTATTGATGTATGCTACGAAGTGGGTTTCGAAAATTTGTCGCACTTTTCATATGCCTTTAAAAAGCAGTTTGGGTACGCCCCTACCTCATTACTTGAGCAAAGGGCCCAATAGTCTACTGACTAATCTATTTTGTATCTGTTTTTATAAAAACCTGCCAATTTGTTTTGATATCAGGTTGAATCATATTACTTATTTGCACGATCGGAGATCCGCCAACATTAAAACTATTATTCTCTATCAGCACTTTTTTACAGGCAGTTAAATAAATCAGCGGCTTATCGGTTATTGTAGTCAATACAATTTTATTATCCTTAAAGACAAGACCTTCTGTGCTTCGCGCATTAACAAGATTACTATTGTTTAACCTGAACTCATTCCCTATGATACGAATATTATGATGCACTGCTTTTCCTTTCACGAATTCTTTGTTTTCAGGCGCTATTGTAATAGTACCGCCGCCCGAAATATTACTATAATCAAATAAATTATTACGGATCAAAATATCACTGACGGCACCCGATTCAAACCAACTTGAAGCATCATCGGCAATAAGTATGGGAGCCATTCCTGTATTGTAAAAGACATTGTTTTCAATAACTGATTTTTTCCTGGTAGAAATTAATATCCCTCGTGTATGTGTTCTCTCAAATCGGCAATTTTTAATAGCCACTTCGGGATACCAGCTAAGATTCTCCACACAAAAGCCAACCCGGGTTGAAGCTGGCAAACTTTCTTCCGTTTCCAATTCCATTTCAAACTTGTTAACCAGCACAGCTGATTTCAATTTAATTTTTGATACAGGCAATAGCGTTCGTGGATTAATAACAGCTATACTATCCCCTGCAAAAAAAGCGCTAAACCCATACGTTTGATGATGCATGAAACGAACTCTCATCTTATTAGTGCCAGGAATATTTACAATTTGCAGTTGCGTGCCGTGAATATTGATGGCATCGTCATGTGCACCAGATGTTAGACAACTATCCAGGCTGATCTTGCCTTTGCATCCCGAAAAATGGAAACAATCGGCCCAGGAACTAATCACACGGCCACTATTTGCAGCGGGCGCTGCTGAAACTTTCATCAACGAAATATTTTCTGAAAACTGAGATACAATGCCAAGCCCATGCATGTAATACATTTTTACATTCTCAAGTGCAATGTTTTTGCTTAACGAAATAAATGCCCCACAGTTATCCCGATAAGTATTCCTTATTGTAATTACATCACCCCGATTAAATTGAAGATCTTTAAACGCTCCTTTGAATAAAACGGTAGAAGGATTCGTCTCTCTCACTGAGGCATTTAAAATAGGACTATAATTGAAGTGACGCATTGTGTTTTGCGTCGAGTCCAAAACGTTTGCATGGTTGCCTTTGGTTCTCCAGCCTTCCCCATAAAACCAGAGCCCCCTGCTATCAATAGTATATTTAGAATCCGGATGAATGGTAACTTCAATACTATCATTTGATGCTGCTTTAACCCTCATCTCCGACATGGTTGGCCGTTCATAATCAAATTGAATATTCTTAATCTTTACATTACTGCTGTTAATGATAGCAAAGGAGATCATTTTGCCATGCAGAACTACTAATGTATTGTTACCCTCAAGGGTGAGGTTCTTGCAATCTTCAAAAAGAAATGCAATATGTTTTATTTTAGATAATGTGTCTGTTTCGGTACAATTAGAAATATATAATTCCCGGTGTTCAGCGCCTTCGGGCCAGATATCGATGCGGCCACCGGGAAGTAATAAAGTTGAAATTTTCTTAGTCTTGCATGCAGCAATAGCTTTGCGGATAGCGTTAGCAGCATTTTCATGGCTGTTGGGCTTTAACCCATAATTAATTGCATGGACCTTTTGCTGTCCTACACTTTTTTCAACGACGACGCAGTGAAACAGCAAACTAATTACAATCCATTTCATCCAACTTCTCTTACTCATTCCCGAAACTAATTAAAGATTTTCAAGCTACACCATGAACTGTGACCTGCTTTGAAAACTAACCCAATAAGTAAGCCATTCCAATATTTACCGGTTCGCACAAATCATTCAATTTTTTATCCCGGCACATTTTCTCAAAACGATCTCTTACGGGTTTATAATCATCATGCAGGGGACAAGGATGCGCGGATGAGCACCTACTAAAACCCAATCCACATTCATTGAACAACTCCCTCCCATCAATAGCTTCCACAATATTGATAATCGGCTGGCTCTTCTGTTTCGCGGTTATATAAAAACCACCATTCGGTCCTTTGATGCTATTGATTACTTCTTCCTTTACCAGCGTCTGAAGTAATTTGCCAACAGTATGCTCGCTGGCATCTATACTCTTTGCAATTTCCTTAATCCCGGCTTTATCGCCTGATTCAAATTTTGAAGCCAGATAGATCACCGCTTTGATAGCTGTTTTGCAAGTAAGGCTTAACATATTCAGTAGTTTAAATAGAGTTTTCCCTCTGCTGAGATTCGTTCATGGTCCCAGGGTGGGTCAAAAGTTAACTTAATAATTATTTCGTGCCCTGGAAAATTATCTTTCAGCACTTCCTCTGCAGCATTTGTAAGGGATTCTCCCATTGGGCAGAATTGGGTAGTGAGTGTCATACTGCAAATTATTCTATGGCATGATTCATCAAAATCTATTTGGTAAATCAAACCCAGATCTACAATATTCAATCCTATTTCCGGGTCCACCACATTTTGCAGGGCTGCCAGCGCTACTGTGCATTGAATATTGCTATTGGTAATGACATTGTTCATAACGATACTGGTTTATGCATCAATAATTTCATTACATTCCAGTTATACAACAAAGAAGTGAGTAATAATAAGACGGCGGCAATTTGCAGGATAATGGCAGCTTGAAATAAAATGCCTGCTGCAAACAAAAGGAATCCCAGTATATAGACAATGCTCATCCATTTAAATACGGTATTATTAAACAGGTCTTTTGGATTTGGTGTTTTGCCTTTCCCCGCTAATTGGTGATACACTTTATTCCATATAATAAAAGGTAAAGTCTTAAAGGTCATACCTAAAATAATCGCAGTAATCCACCCGAAAAAAATGATGAAACCGTATGTAGTAACCAATTTGGTATTTTCATTGGGTGACAGAACCAGTAATAATATTATAATAACCAAAAATATAACCGGTAATACCATCATTAGTACAGACAATAAAGAGACCTGCATTTGTTCATCCACTTTTTTACGAATACGCTGCCGGTAACTCCTGAAACAAAAATTAGCAAACAATACAATTGCCGCGGATACCGCTATTAATGGAACACTCAGCAACGATTTGCTGTCTGTATATAAAAAGATAAAGACAAATGCCAGCAAACCTCCATTTATCAAACCAAATATCCACCATAGTTGCCGGATATTGTTGTATTTCGATATCAGAAACATTGGTATCAGCCGGGAACCTACTCCCATAACCAATAATAAAAACCAACCAACAACACCGGTATGCGCATGCAATGGAAGATAATCGAGCGAGTCCTTTGGCAGTAAAGGATAAGTGAAATTGTACACCAACACTAATCCAATAGTGGCGGTAGCCAATAGCCATAATGCCGCAGTAAAAACAAATAGCGCATGCACATTTTCACGCTTGCTCTTTGTCATACTTACCGCCAGGTTGATTAGATAAGTGATAATCGCTAATATTACTAACCTACCTCCCCACTTCGCGGGCCAGCCCATATCAAACACATAAAAGCCATAAATCAATAATGGAATGCCCAAACCCGCCAATATAAATGAAATATAAGCCAATTTGTTGCTGTACAACTTACCTTCAATCAGTACTGGAACCAATTGATGACTTGCACCGAGGATGATCATGGTGCCCCAGCCAAGTGCCATGATATGGGTAAGTGCCAATGTGTTCGGGTGAAAATAATGATTGGTTATATCATTTGTGGAAAATAATAAGAGAAGCGTGCCAACGAAAAAAGAAATAGCAGCATATCCGTAAAATGGAATCACTACTTTCCAGGAAGTAGTTTTAATGGTTTCCGTATTTCCGGTTGAAGCAACCATTTCAATTTTTATAAATCAACAGATGCACTTCTCCATCACGGATCTCTTTGATGCGATAACTGAATTGTTGTTCATCCAGCTCTGGTAAGAGGAAAACAGGAATACGTTTATGATAAACAAATAAGGCCTTATCATTCGGCAACGTTCGTAAAGATTCCAAAATTGAGTGCATGGGTAAAGGCATTTCTAATTCCCTAACATCTATCGTTTCCAATTTACCATTAAAACGATCCACTATTGCTTCCCATCCTTCTCCATGATCATTTCCTCTATTTTCAGCCGACAACATTTTACCTCCCTTTTTATAAAAATAGGTATTTACAAGTTCATCACTAATCCATTCCGCATACGACTCAAAACCCTTTTTTCCGAGCAGGTGCATCAAGGGTGTGGGTTCAAAGCTATTTATAATTTTAAGTACAGATCCTGCTTCCAGGGTTTTTACTACTTGTACAATCAGCTCAAGTGGGTCGTTATCAGATTCAATAACCGGGCGTACATCCAGTTCGATTATGTTTTCAGCAACCATATTATTTATGAATTCGGGAACTGGTTTATTATTCTCCATTTCCATTTTACCAGGCGATTTGTCAATCACAAAACCCAATGGCCGCAATTTGTTGAAAAAATCATCAACACTACAACCACCCATCTTTGAGGCCATGGCTATGCTGGTTCTTGAAGCAATCACCTTACGTAATATCGGATTACGGAGTTTTGTAAATTTTGGGGATAGTGTGATAATTGTCTCCAGTGCATCGGGATGCTGCTTCAGCAAACTGGTAATTTTTGTATGGGCATCAATCGTTATCATTTTTCAAAGTATAGTGGGAATAGACTTGGGCCAAAAGGATGATCAGGTATTTTCATTGTATATTTTTACGAAGATCTATATCCAAACTGTGTGATCATTTTTACGCCCAAAAAACGTCCTTCCATTTTTCTTCAATCGCTTTACTGTTGTTTGAAAATCGGGACTCTACTATTCTCAATTCAGTCGCCGACATACTTTTTTGCAGGTGATTGAATAATTCCCTTTCTTCAAATCGGATATGTTCTTCCAATGTATCCGCCAGGTGTTTGAGCAGGACAGGATCGTCTTTTCTTTGTTCAACAGCAGCGGCCAGCGCATAGATAGCCAAATGATCTATTTCTGCTCGTTTCCTCAACTGGTCATCAATCGCGAGTTTACTAAACAGCAATTTTTCTTCTTCGTCAAAATGTTTTTCAAGGTCTTCCTTATAAAAGAAAGTCACATAATTGCTGATTCGTTCAGGATTAACGGATTTTTTCAGGCCTTGTCTTATTTTCCACACCAGCAGTAATCCAAAATGATGGTCCTTGGAAAATGAGACAATAGCCTGGTGCCTTTTCAGAGGCTTATGGTTTTCCATTAGTTGGAGTTTAATTTTTTTTCTGCTTTGAGGGATTTTGGAAACAGGATATTATTTTCAAGATGTACGTGCAAATGCAAGTCTTCCTCAAATTCATCCAGCATACGATATAATAAACTGTAGCTGGCACAAGCATCCTCTGGTAATAAATAATTATTGGAGAGTTGTCTTATTTTTTCAAGATGTTTCCCAACCATCTCATGTTCCATCTCCATTACTTTTATAGGACTTTGCACGGTTCCAAATGGACGAACAGCACATGATTGTGGCTCATTAACTTTTGGAGCAACCATTGTCTTAATATAAGGGAACAATATCTGTTCTTCCTTAGCCATATGACCTGTTAACTCTTCATTTACTTCACCTACTAATTGATTGATGAGTACCAATTCGGGATGTCGGTCACCATGGACCTTAGCCACTTTTTTAGAATAAAAAACAATATCAGGTAATGTTTTTCTTACATAACTGTGATGGCTGTTAACAATATAATCTGCCAGGAAATCCAGGCTCCAATCGCCATACGGTAATGGACGGGAAGCCGGTAATCTATCCGCCTGTTGCAACTCTTTTTCAATTTTGGTTACATCTATTCCCTTTTCCGCACAGGCTTCTTTCACTGTTTTCTTTCCGCCACAGCAAAAATCCAGTCCATATTTTTTAAATACTTGTGCTTTACGTAAATCTTTTGCAACGATCTGTCCCAGGGTTTCATCCTGCTCGCCTGAAACACGTTTACTAATTTTTACCTTCCACCACTCCGGACCTTCTTCCAGGTACTCCCAGGTAAAAATGTTACCTCTTTCACCCAGCAATTGATAATACAATGGTTTCGGATCGTGGTCATTATGTATAGTTAAACATTCACCTTCAGCCAATTGGTCAAAACGAACAAAAATGGTAGGATGCTTTTGCCTTGGTTCAAGGAGGGTTACATTAAGGATATTTTCTGCTTTTTGTTGCATATCGATTTGTTTTTAATAATAGCAAAGATAGATAAAATTCGATATTAAAAGTATTTAATTACTTTTATTACATTGAATTGACAAATCCTTATCCTGCTTCAAGAAATTATCAACATGATTAAAATCATACGATGAAAAAATTTTAATGTTGAATTTTGCCATATTCATGTCTGTCTGGAAAAATATCATACGCAAGCCAACCTGAAGTTGTAATCTCCCGAATCTTCCTATCTAATTATTTTACTCTGGTAGTAATACCGGACAAACTTTCATGTATGCGCACAATTATAGAGCCTTTCAAAATAAAATCAGTTGAACCTATTTATTTTAATACCAAAGAAGAAAGAATAACAATCCTTGAAAATGCTTCTTACAATCCCTTCTTTATTCATGCGGAGGATGTATTGATTGACCTTCTTACAGATAGCGGTACCAGTGCAATGAGCAGCAACCAATGGGCGGGCATTATGCGGGGTGATGAATCCTATGCAGGCAGTCCAAGTTTCCATCGTTTTGAAGAAACCATCAAAGGAATCACCGGCTTTCCGGTTGTAATTCCTACTCACCAGGGAAGAGCAGCAGAAAAGATATTGTTCAGCATTGTTGGTGGCAAAGGAAAATATTTTCTCAGCAATACGTTATTTGATACTACAAGAGCAAATATTGAATTCTCCGGCGCCGAAGGCATTGATCTTTTATGCGAAGAAGGTAAACATCCCACTGTTCCCGCAGCTTTCAAGGGAAATATGGATATTGAGGCTTTGAAAAAAGCGATCAAGGAAAAAGGAGTTGAAAATATTGCGATGGTTATTATGACGGTAACGAATAATTCCGGGGGTGGACAACCAGTAAGTATGCAAAACATCCGTTCAACCAGCACTATTTGCAAAGAATATAACATCCCATTTTTCATTGATGCTTGCCGTTTTGCAGAGAACTGCTATTTCATTAAGCTACGGGAAAGGGGATATGCGGATAAATCTATACGGGAAATTGCAGCAGAACTTTTTTCTTACGCCGACGGTTGCACCATGAGCGCAAAGAAGGACGCGTTTGCTAATATCGGCGGATTCTTAGCAATGAGAGATCCTGAGCTAGCCATTCGTTGTAGAAATCTCCTTATCATCACTGAAGGATTTACAACCTATGGTGGTTTGGCAGGAAGAGATCTGGAAGCCATAGCAATCGGTTTAGAAGAAGTAATGGATGAAAATTACTTACAATACCGGATCCGAAGCATTGAATATCTCACCAATAAATTAATCCTAGCGGGTGTGCCTGTAATGCAGCCTGCCGGAGGTCATGCAGTATATATCGACGCAAAAGCATTTTTACCACATATTCCAGTTGAACAATATCCAGGTCAGGCATTGGTGAGTGCGCTGTATATAGAAGGTGGAATAAGAAGCGTTGAAATCGGCTCGCTTATGTTTGGTAAATATGATGCAAACAAAAAATTAATTCCTTCACAAATGGAGCTTGTTCGATTGGCGATCCCTCGAAGGGTTTATACACAAAGTCATATTGATTATGTAGCTGAAGTGATCATTGAAGTTTTTAATAAGAGAACGGAAATAAAAGGGTTAATGATCACTGAAGAAGCGCCTATGCTCAGGCACTTCACAGCAAAATTAAAACCGATGGAGTAAAATTAAGTTCCATCGAGGGATTGATAAGTTGGAAGCGGGGTAAGATAACTTTACCCCGCTTATTTATTTTTACTAACTGACTGTGGAGGGTACCTACCGTTCTACAATTTTCCAAAACGAATCTTTCCTGGTAATCTTACCATCCCGAAATGTCCACAGGTC
>Ga0190271_10001200_pt1 | contig 14423 bp, 8 predicted proteins | sample Popmic356T_FD_133747 | JGI IMG/M metagenome (GOLD analysis project Ga0190271, IMG submission 133747) | Populus adjacent soil microbial communities from riparian zone of Weber River, Utah, USA - 356 T | ecosystem: Environmental > Terrestrial > Soil > Riparian zone | place: USA: Utah | collected...
AACCCGGTGATGTTCGTGGTCGAGCTCGGCGCGGTGATCGTCACCGCCGGCTGGCTGATCCAGGTCTTCGGCGGACCGCCGCTCGGCGGCGGCGATGAGCCGGCCTGGTTCGCCTTCTCGATCGGCGTGTGGCTCTGGCTCACCGTCGTCTTCGCCAACTTCGCCGAGGCGATCGCCGAGGGACGGGGCAAGGCGCAGGCCGACGCGCTGCGCTCGATGCGCACCGAGACCGTCGCCCGCCTCCGCGACGGAGGCGAGAAGCCGGCATCGGAGCTTCACCGCGGCGACGTGGTCGTGGTCGAGGCGGGGGAGACGATTCCCGGCGACGGCACCGTGATCGAGGGCATCGCCTCGGTCGACGAGTCAGCGATTACCGGCGAGTCGGCGCCGGTGGTGCGGGAGTCCGGCGGCGACCGCTCCGCCGTCACCGGCGGAACGCGGGTCCTCTCCGATCGGATCGTCGTCGAGATCACCCAGGAGCCGGGGCAGAGCTTCCTCGACCGGATGATCGCCCTGGTCGAGGGGGCGGAGCGGCGCAAGACTCCGAACGAGATCGCCCTCAACATCCTGCTCGCCGGGCTCACGCTGGTCTTCCTCGCCGTCGTCGTCGCGCTGCGGCCCTTCGCGGAGTTCTCCGGCACCGACGCCTCGGTGGTGACGCTGATCGCGCTGCTCGTCGCCTTGATCCCGACCACGATCGGCGCCCTGCTCTCGGCGATCGGCATCGCCGGCATGGATCGCCTCGTCCGCCACAACGTCCTCGCTCTCTCGGGACGGGCGGTCGAGGCGTCCGGCGACGTCGACGTCCTGCTGCTCGACAAGACCGGGACGATCACGCTCGGCAACCGCGAGGCGACTCAGTTCATCCCGATGCCGGGGATCGAGGAGGCCGAGCTGGCCGAGGCGGCGCAGCTCTCTTCGCTCGCCGACGAGACGCCCGAGGGCCGCTCGATCGTCGTCCTCGCCAAGGAGTTCGGGATCCGCGAGCGCCAGTTGGAATCTCACGAGGCGCACTTCGTTCCCTTCTCCGCCGAAACCCGGATGAGCGGGGTCGACGTCAACGGCAACCAGTTCCGCAAGGGGGCCGGCGACGCGATCATCCGCTACGTCGAAGAGCAGGGCGGGCGGCCTCCCGCGGAGCTGCAGGAGCAACTCGATCTGATCGGCCGCGAGGGCGGCACGCCGCTGGCGGTCTGCCGCGACAACCACGTCCTCGGCGTCGTCTACCTGAAGGACATCGTCAAGGAGGGAATGCGTGCCCGCTTCGATGAGCTGCGGCGAATGGGGATCAGCACGGTCATGGTCACGGGCGACAACCGCCTCACCGCAGCGAAGATCGCCGAGGAGGCCGGGGTCGATGACTTCCTGCCCGAAGCGACGCCGGAGCAGAAGCTGGAGCTGATCCGCGGCCACCAGGAGGAAGGCCGGATGGTCGCGATGGCGGGCGACGGCACCAACGACGCCCCGGCCCTGGCGCAGTCCGACGTCGGGGTGGCGATGAACACCGGCACCCAGGCGGCGCGCGAGGCGGGCAACATGGTCGACCTCGACTCCAATCCCACGAAGCTGATCGAGGTCGTGGAGATCGGCAAGCAGCTCCTCATCACCCGCGGAGCGCTGACCACCTTCTCGATCGCCAACGACGTCGCCAAGTACTTCGCGATCCTGCCGGCGATCTTTGCCTTCACCTATGCGGCGAATCCGGGTGAGCGCGGACCGCTCGACGCCCTGAACATCATGGAGCTGGGGACGCCGACCTCGGCGATCCTCTCGGCGATCGTCTTCAACGCCCTCGTGATCCCGCTGCTCGTGCCGCTTGCCCTGCGCGGAGTCCGCTACCGGCCGATCGGCGCCACGGCGCTGCTGCGCCGAAACATGCTGATCTTCGGCCTTGGCGGCTTGATCGTGCCCTTCGTCGGGATCAAGCTCCTAGACCTGGTGATCCACAACCTGCTCGGAGCATGAGCCGATGGCCGGCCGCCTCAAGGTCTTCATCGGCATGGCGGCCGGGGTCGGCAAGACCTACCGGATGCTTCAGGAGGGCCACGCCGAGCAGGAGGCCGGCCGCGACGTGGCGATCGGCTACATGGAGCCCCACAAGCGCCCGGAGACCTCGGCGCTGGCCGAGGGGCTGGAGGCGATTCCGCGCCGCCGCCTCACCTACCGCGGCACCGACCTCGAGGAGATGGACCTGCCGGCGCTGCTGGCGCGAGCGCCCGAGCTGGCCCTGATCGACGAGCTCGCCCACACCAACGCTCCCGGTGCCGAGCATGAGAAGCGCTACGAAGACGTGCGCGACGTCCTCGCCGCCGGCATCGACGTTTTCTCCACGGTCAACGTCCAGCACCTGGAGTCGCTGAACGATCAGGTGACCGAGCTGACCGGGACGCGGGTGCGGGAGACGATTCCCGACGCCGTGCTCGGCGAGGCCGACGAGGTGGTGCTGATCGACCTCACTCCCGAGGCGCTGATCGAGCGCCTTCGGGCGGGCAAGGTCTATCCGGGCGAGAACATCGAGGCGGCGCTCGGCAACTTCTTTACCGTCGAGAACCTGCTGGCCCTGCGCGAGGTCGCCCTGCGCCAGGTCGCCCAGGAGGTCGAGGCGAAGCGGCTGGTGGTCGAGGCGCCGCTCGGCACCCGCACCGAGCGTGTCGCCGCCGAGGTGCCGAAAGCGGTGGGCGAGCGGCTGCTGGCGCTGGTCCGCCCCCAACCCAGCTCGCAGCGACTGGTGCGGCGAGCCTGGCGCTCGTCGCAGAGGCTCGGTGCGCCGCTCGACCTGCTGTGGGTGAAGCCGCCGGGCCAGCCGATCGAGGGGGAGGTCGAGCGCCAGGTGACGGCACTGCGCCACCTCGCCTCGGTCCTCGGCGCCACCTTCCTGATCGAGGAGAGCGACAACCTCGTCGATGGCGTCGCGCGGGTGGCCCGCGAGCGCGGCACCACCTACATCATGGTCGGGGAGTCCGAGCCGCCGCGCGGCCTGGCGAGGCTGCGGGAGCCATTGCCGCAGCGACTGATGCGGGCGACCCCGGCCGGGGTGGATGTGCGGATCGTCGCCCGTCGTGAGGGCAGGGAGGAGCGGTGACGGTGACGGTCGAGCACCTCCTGATCGCCGTCGCGCTCGTCGCCGGCCTGATCGGCGGCTACCTGATCGCCCGCTCGCGACTTCGCGGCCGCCGCTCCGAGCGCCCGCAGGCCATCCATCAGATCCTCCTTCCCTTCACCGGCACGGAGATCTCGCGGCGAGCGCTCGATGCGGCACTGCGCCTGGCGCGGGCGGAGGAGGCGACGCTGATGCCGGCCTACCTGGCGGCGGTGCCGAAGCGGCTGCCGCTCGATTGCGCGATCCCGGCCGAGGCGGCGAAGGCGATGCCGATGCTGGAGGCGATCGAGCAGCGCGCCGCTTCCCAGGACGTTTCGGTGGACTCCCGCATCGAGCGGGGCCGCTCCTATCGCCATGCCCTGGAGCGGCTGCTCTCCCGCGAGAGCTTCGATCGCGTCGTCGTGCCGGCGACGGCCGAGGCAGGCGCCGGCTTCTCGGGCGACGATCTCGTCTGGCTCTTGGAGAAGGCGCCTGCCGAGGTGCTGATCCTTCGCCCCGACCCGGAGGACAGACGGTTCGTGACGGCGAACGGATCACGGGCTGCCGTGTAGGGCGGCCGCGCTCCTGGGACTACGTTGTAGGGGTGTCTGTTGCGGAGCTGGCGCTCATCTCCCTTGCTGTATTCCTCGCTCTCTACGCGGGCGTCGTCCTCGCTCTGTTCATCCTCGGCCGTCGAAGTGAGGCGCGAGCGGTGGCACGCTTCATTCCCGATTGCCTCGTCCTCTTCCGGCGACTCCTCGCCGATGATCGCGTGCCGAGAGTCCGCAAGCTCGCGCTCGTCTTGATGCTCGGCTATCTGGCGCTGCCGATCGACTTGATCCCCGACTTCATCCCGGTCGCGGGCCAGCTTGACGACGCGATCCTGGTCGCCTTGACTCTCCGGTTCGTCCTGCGCGGCAGCGGCCGAGAGCTGGTTGACGAGCACTGGCCCGGCCCGCCAGAGGGACTTGCCGTTGTCCAGCGTTTCGCCTTCGCGCCCCATGCGGACCGTCGTCAGGGCGCATGACACCTGGCGTCGGCGAACGCAGCTTCATCGCCGCTGAAAAGCCAGGCGGAATAACCCGTAATCCCCGCGCATCTACGCGATTTCAGCCACTAGTGGCTGAAATGAGCGCTTTTTAGGGGGCGGTTGGAGTGGTCCTGAAAAAGCGAACCCGCCGACGTGCAGGGGGTTCTGCTGATGGAGCTAGGCGGATTCGAACCGCCGACCTCCTGGGTGCGATCCAAGGTGGCTGTCAGGGTTACTTCGTCAATAAACAGCTAATTTGCAGGGAGTTTCAAACCTTCCGCGGGTCCAGCGAGCGGTGATCCACGTGCCAGATATGCGCGGATATGCGGCGATGCGTTCCGATTCGGGAACTTCTGGCGAGAAGTTCCCGAAATCGCTGAGGCCGGTTCAAGATGGTCGATCTCCTAGCTGGCGTTTCTGCGAGAACCAATTGACGAGAGATTTGCGCACGACCTCCCTGCCGCGAGTTCGCGCCTCATGAGGCAAGAGGCGGCTGGTCAACCCTGCACCTGAGGAGAAGGTGATCTGCGGTGCCATCTACGGCCACGACGACGCGTTCTGCAGCGTCTGGCTCAACTAGCTGACCATCTCGCTTGTGTGGGCCGATTTCAAGGCTTCCAACTCGGATCGTTAGCGCGACCTGCGGATTGGCGGCGGGTCTTATGGTCGCCGTTGAGACGTGGCCTTCCAGGGCGCGAAGCAGACGCTTCGGTAAGTCCTTCAACGCTTCTTTGCCTTGGTCCGGGTGAAGATCGAGCAATGCGAGGGAGGCGGCGAGCCACCCATTGGGACGCTCCTCATCGAGCACTCGCACCAGCGGCGAAACGGCCAAATCGATCGGCGGGAGATCAGGGTCGAACCTTCCGCGGCGAGCGTCGCTGACGATCAGCGTGTGGCTGTTGAACTCCCCTTGAAGCTGAGCTGCTCCAACAATTTCAAGTGCCCTGGCGGCGCCCTGGTTTCGGTAAAACCGGAACCAGTCGGCCTCGTTGCCAACCGAGATCTTCCCCGCAGAGGCCAAGCGCTGCCGAACGAAGATGTAGTGGATAAGTTCGGATCCCAGGGGCAGTTCCTCGGCAAACCATTGCAGGTCGTCAATGTTGACAATCCATGGCCAGTCCGCGGGATCGACACCGCTCGGCTCCCGGTCCATGAGCTCCCAGAGCATGGCGGAGGGCCCGGAAAGGTCCTCGAGAGTGACGGCAACCGGGACAACCCGCGATAGCTCGGCAGCGTCGACCTCGATGGTCTCGGTCTCTTCGTCAACGCCCCTGACGGTACGGCCTGCCGTTAGCGCGCCGCGCGTGCGTTCCGCTTGCTCTATCGCCTCGAAGAGAAGCCGGTTGAAAGCCTTGGCCAAGGCTTTCGGCTCACCGCCGCGGGCAGCAGGCGATAACCCTCCGGCCTTTGCCTCGCAGGCCAATGCGATTCCGTCAACCAGAATCAGACCGTCTCCCTCGGGAAGCTTTACTTCGCCATCTTCGGGATGCTCATAGGAGAGGGAGCGCAGACTTCGATCGGGGTGTAGCGAGGTTGCAAAGACCCCGCGAGTGGCCGCCTCAAGGTAGTCAGCGCGACGCTTTTGGAAAGGCTCGAGCAAGCCATCATCCCGGAGAGCGTCCTCCAGGACTCCGCGTACTACGTAGAGCACGTCGTACGGGACGGGTGCGAGCCAGTTCCCCGACCCATCTTCGATCACAGGCGTTCGGCGGAACCGCCGTATCTGTTGCCAGGGATCGCCATCCCGGATGTCACCGAAGCCGATCTTCAGTCGATCCAGCAGGCTCTCCACAATCTCGGCCGGGAAGCCAATCATTCCGGCCAGGTCAGCGGCATTAAACGAAATGGCACTGCCCAAATCCTGATGTACGACTAGGCCAGGGAGCGCGGTATCACGGTCGTCGGCTCGCTTCTGCAGCTCGACCCGCACCTCCATCGGGTCGAGATCCGCACAGAGCTTGAAGTAGGCAGCGAGCCCTTCCGCAGTTTTGACCGAAATCGATGAGCAGATCGCCCCCGCCATGATGGCCGTAAAGCCGAGTTGCTCGTAAAGCTTCTCTTCAAACGGCGCGAACATGACCATCAGTCGGTCAAGCTCCCGGTCGGGGGGCACCGGATCGTGACCAAAAAGCTGCATACCCATATAGCGGTACTGGGCGTGCCGCTGAGCATCGGAGAGCGAGCTTGAGGCCGGGGCTAGCTTTCCCTCGACGTCGCGGGAGACCATCAGGGCACGGTTGAGCAGGAAGTCGAGCTTCTGGATTTCGCCGCCCCAGACGTCGACTCTCGCCGAGTCCTCTTCAGCCGCTCGTTGCGGCCTGCCAAGCAGGTTTACTGCTCCGTACTCGACGACATAGCTGTCAAGTTTCGGATGGCGTCCAGCGTCATTCTCCCGGCCCAAGTAAGCCCCAAGTGCAAGTGAAGCGATCACATCGTAGGCGTCGCAAGGCGCCATCCAAGAGTCGAGCTCGCCCCTCAGGCGCACGAGGTGGTCAACTTTAGACTCGTCCGTAGGCTCAAGACGCGCCCTCAGCGCGTCGAGCTCGTCCCCATACGCCTTTGCCGCGTCCTCGCGGTCGGTCCGTAATTGTCGTTGGCGAGCCCTCTTCTTTCGAGCGCGCTTTGCCTTCGGTCCCTTTGCCATTTGCCAAGCCTCCCAGCCGCGATTGCGGGTAGGTAACAAATCACAACTCTTGCGCCTCGGCGGGGAAGGGCCCTCTGGTAAGCCCGCGAGGGTCCCGCGTCGGAGTACTTACGTACCGCTGGTCTCCGAACCCACTTCGAAGGGCGGTCCCTGAGAATTGCAACCTGCTCGAAGGCCGCCCCTGCCTCCGGCAGAGCTGTTACGCGAGAGTCAGGTACGTCGCGAGCAGGGAATAGGGCTGCAGAACCTCGCCGGATTGTTACGCCAGGTCGATTCTTAGCAACCGATGAGAATCGGTCTAGGACAATACTCGGGAGACCCGCCCCGTCCTCGCGATCAGCAACCGGCAAAGTCGTTTGGGATTTGCCGCGTTCGGGGCGATTCGCTTCTTTCGGTTCAAAGCAAAAAGTCAGACCAGCGCACTATGACTTTGACGTTTCGGAGGGACAGGCGTATCGAGCCTTCCGGTTTCCAGCAAATCCTCGACTTTTGCCCGAACGCTGGTGTGGCCTTCGAGCATCTGATCAACGAAGGGTTGAAGCTCTTTTCGGTTGGCCGGCGTCAATCTCGGCACGATTACTTGACCCGCGTCGTCCTCATGCACTTCCGCGAGACCATCTGAACCCCTCGCCAATGAGCGCATTTGAGTCGCATATGCCTCGGTCGAGAGCGCGACTACAAGGTCAACGAGGTACCGCTCCTTCCCCTTTCTCATACGTACGCGGTGGCAGCCGTTAGTCACGATCATGCTTGCCGTGTCGCCCCCCGCAAGCATCCATTTTTGGACGCTACCCCAGACCGCGCCTAGGAAGAGGTCGCCCTTGTTGGCCGAATGTCTTGCGCGGTCGGGCAGCTCCCATCCGCGCATAGTTTGCCATCGATAGAGACCAGCGGCCATATCCTCGAGCTCGATGTACCGATAGGCGCCAGTATCATTTCGAATGGCTGGCCTCTGAGGAACGAACTCGACAAGCTGGCCCAGTGTCCAATGGGGTTTTTTAATTAGCTCCCATTTCAGCTCAAGCGCCTTCTTTGAGAGTCGCTTGGGGTCGAGGCATAACGTCGAATCCGAAGTAATTGTGGTCGACGAAACGCTCCAGCCATCTTGTTCCTTTGAAGCCTTTCGTCCTCGGGCAAGCCACTTGAACGACTTAGCTGCACGGCTGGACCTCATCTCGGCGAGGATCCGGTCGAGGTCGGTATTCAAGACCCGGCGTCCGTCTTGGTCAACGAGGTAACTGCCGTCGAGGGGATCCCGTAAGTAGAGCGCTTTAGCCTTTTTGTCTCCGAGACGCCAGCCAACGCTTTCCACCGTGCCGATATGCACTGAGTAAGGTTTCTCCTTTCGGCCAGGCTTGAGTAGCCGCCTGCGCCGTTCGAGAAAAAGAACACTCGCGCTTACATCCGCGCCACTCGTCTTAAAGGTAAATCTCGGAAAGGAAGAGATGGAGGCGATGCGGCAATGAGTCAGGAGCCACTCTCTTAGCTGAACATACTGAGCTGATCGGTTCCCGAGATAACCGTTCGGCAGGATAATCGCTATGCGTCCGCCAGGTCGCGCTTGGCGAACGCAGAGCTCCGCAAAAAGTATTCCCACCTGCTGCTTTGTCCTCACAGCCCCCTGGCCTCGAAGAGCCGACTCGTGTCCTAGGTCAAAGTTTCGGAGGATCTCGGGCCGGCTCTCAGTAATTTTGGTACCGAAGGGGGGGTTGCAGATGATGATGTCGTACTCGTCTTCGTGGTCACCAATGGCTTCAAGCGAGTCCTCAAGAACTATGTTGGACTTACCATCACCGTTGAGGAGCATATTGAGTACAGCGACCTGCACAGCATTTTTAGAATTGTCAGCGCCCCATACTGCCTGTCCATAATTGGGGTCAACTCTGCTGCCAATCCGATATGCACTCGTCAGGAAGTCAGCGCTTCCGCAAGCCGGGTCCTTTATGTGCTCCCCAAAGTCTGGTGCGAGAGCGGCCGCGATAAAGTCGGTAACGGTTATCGGAGTAAAGAATTGGGCAAGATCCCACTTGTAAAGGTGTTTCGCAAAGTACATATAGAATTTTTGCATTACTTCTTGGCTGGACGCCGTGATTCGTAGTGGCGCCAAGATCTCTAGGACCTCTAAGAGGGTCGTTGGCGCCAATGGGAGCACACGTGGAACCGGTTGAGGTAGATACTTTCCGTAATATCTCAGTGCTTTGTCGAGCGCACGGTTAGTTGCGGTCAATGCTGAAGATGGCGTTGACCCTAGGGCCTTAAAGTCCTGAAGCCCAAGTGGCGACGTTGGCGACCTCTCATGCTGCTGCTCGTCGTAGAGCTTGGCGAGAAGCAGCTGGAGCAAAACGCCATAACGTTGCTCTGGATCGAGGGCTGAGCCGTGCAGGATGTCCTCGATTCGACGAAAGGCCTCCAAGAGAGAGTCCGTGGGTTTGGTGTCCTGAAGCGTCAATTTCTTGACTGCGATCGGGTCGCCAAAGGTCGGCAGGATCCCAGCAGGGGCTTCGTGGTCAAGTCTCTTCTTGCCCCGACGCTTCTCACGCCAGAAGACACGTTGTTCGGTGTCGTCCCAGTAGAGCGCAATGCAGTCGTCCCGATGTGCGAAATCGAGCATCGGGAAAACCTGGGTTTCCTTGGCCTGGGTCGCGCCCTTGTTGTCTCGTTTGACCTCCCCGAGAAGGAGCGTGTGCTCGAGCAAGGCGTCAACGTCCCCCCGCCCAATGGAGTTAACGGGGACGTCGAGGACCGCGAGATCAGCTCGGAAGCTATTTCGCCCTTTGTTGCCGAACCGCTTGACGGTCGCCTCGACTCGTATTTGGTCCTTCGGATAGCCCTTTCGAAGTAGGAAGTTAATGGCCTCAATGCGCCTGGTCTCCTCGCTGGGAGTGAGGCCATCGGCCGATCGGGCAGGAGCTTTCAGCGCACCGCGAATCGGGCAAACAAGCTTGAGGGAGGCGGCCACTGTCCATATTGGTATCAGTGGGAGAGGCGTCGCTCCTCTCCCCCGCCGAACCCGAGTTCCCATGGAAAGTGCGCACGAAACGAGCGGAGGCCGCACGATTCAGTCCCCGCTCCCGTTTTGTTGATGCCGCCAAGACCGCCTCTCCCCTCGAAGCACGCAAGTGAAAACTTCGAGTCGAGAGCAACGGCAAGTAGCGTTGCGCCTGCATCGAAGGTCCATCTTCGGTGCCGCGCCCCGGGACGTTGTCGCGTCGCCGGGGCACTTATTGTCTGCAAGACGTTAGCGGGTCGCAATGACGGATTCTCCGCTTCGGCCGTGCCATTTGCCGGATGTCGCAGCACCTCCATGGTCCAGCCGGTTCCTTCTAGCGATGCCATCCACCCCGATACGCGACCTGGCGGCTTGGCCGCCGCTAAGAGAGACGCCAATTGACGGGAATCCGCGTCAATCCCCGCATATCCAGGCCATTTCGGGAACTAGTTCCCGAAATGAGGGGGATAGGAGGCGATGGTTCAAGTTTCCCCCTGGAGAGCGAAGTTGCTCGTTTGCAGGGGGTGTCGGTCGATGGAGCTAGGCGGATTCGAACCGCCGACCTCCTGGGTGCGATCCAGGCGCTCTGCCAGCTGAGCTATAGCCCCGAGGGCGGGGATGGGAAGTTGATCCCATTGCCTCGCAAGCGCAAGGATAACCGCATAGTCTTTGGCAGCCTCACGGAATCGCCATGAGCATCCTCGACGACGCAATCCGAGAGCACCTGGAACTGAAGCGCGCCCATGGCGCGGACGATGCCGAGGTCAAAAGGCTCGAGGACGAGGCCTTTGGGCCGGCGCAGCGGCCGGATGAGCCGGACCCCTATGCCGAGGCGCCGACTGAGTTCCTCGTCGCCCCCGAGGTGGGGGCGGGGGAGCAGGCGGACGAGCCGGAGGGCCGGCGCGTCCCCAACATCGCCGATCTGCAGGAGGCGCCCGAGCCGCGCCAGGCGCCCGAGCCCGCGGCGGCGCCCCAAGCCGAGGAGCCCGACGACGGCCCCTCCGACGAGGAGCACCCGGCGATGGAGCACGAGGCGATCGCCGAGCCGGAGCCGTCTCCCGAACCCGAGATCGACTCCGGCCACTCGACCGAGGAGCGGCACGCGATCGCCGAGCAGCCGACCGAAATGTTCGACGTCGAGGGCCAGTTCGAGGACGCCGCTGCCGAGTCCGACGCTCCCTCAGACGACCAGTTGGTCGACGCCGAACTGGGGGAGCCGCGGCTCGCCCCGGTCGACCCGCTGGCCGGGATCGAGGCCAGCATCCCCGGCACGCCCGCCGAGGCCGCCCCGCCCGACGAGGACGAGCCGGCCGACGAATTCGACGAGTTCTTCAGCGAGCAGCGGCTCTCCGACGAGCTCAACCAGGCGCTGGAGGCGCCGCTGCCCGACGAGCCCGGCGCCCCGCCCACCGAGGAAGCGCCCGCCGTCTTCGTCGACGTCTCCGACGACTTCGAGGAGGACGAGCCCGTCGCGCCCGTGCCGGCCGAGGACCCCTCCGACGAGCACGAGCTGACCACGCCCGAGGCTCCCCCCGAGCCCGAGGAGGACGCGCCGCCCGCCGCCGCCACGCCGGCCCCCGGCCACGAGGACGTGCTCGAGGACACCCCCGAGTTCCTCGAGGACGCGCCCGAGGACGACAACCTCTGGTTCGAGCAAAAGCCGCCCAAGGATTTCGACTTCGACGATTAGTCCGCCGCCGAGGCGCCCTCGGTAGGTTGCCCGGATGGCCGCTGACGTAGCGATCGAAGCCGAAGGGCTCTGCAAGTCCTACGGGGACGTGCGCGCCCTCGAGCAGGTCGACCTGCAGGTCCCCGCCGGCACCGTGCTCGGCCTGCTCGGGCCCAACGGCGCCGGCAAGACGACCGCCGTCCGCATCCTCACCACCCTGCTCCCGCCCGACGGCGGCAGCGCCCGCGTCGCCGGCCTCGACGTCACCCGCCAGGCGCAGGAGCTGCGGACCAAGATCGGCCTCGCCGGCCAGTACGCGGCCGTCGACGAGAACCTGACCGGGGCTGAGAACCTGGAGATGGTCGGCCGCCTCTACCACCTGCCGAAGGGCGAGCCGGCCGCCCGCGCCGTGGAGCTGCTGGAGCGCTTCGACCTCAGCGACGCCGCCGACCGCCTGGTCCGGACCTACTCGGGCGGGATGCGCCGCCGCCTCGACCTCGCCGCCGCCCTCGTCGCCCGCCCGCCGGTCCTCTTCCTCGACGAGCCGACCACCGGGCTCGACCCGCGCAGCCGCATCGCCCTCTGGGAGACGATCGAAGGCCGGGTCGCCCAGGGCACCACGGTCCTGCTCACGACCCAGTACCTGGACGAGGCCGACCGCCTCGCCGACCGCATCTCCGTGATCGACCGCGGCCGCGTCATCGCCGAGGGCAGCTCCGACGAGCTCAAGGACCAGCTCGGCGGCGAGCGGCTCGACGTCACGCTCGAGTCCGAGGCCGACACCGAGGCGGCGATCGCGGCGCTGGAGCCGGTCGCGTCCGAGCGCCCGGCCCTCCACGACGGCGTCCTGCGGATGCCGATCCGCCAGCGCAAGGGCGCGATCGCCGAGGCCGTCCGCCGTCTCCACGAGGCCGGGGTCGGGATCGACGACGTGGCGATGACCCGGCCCACCCTCGACGACGTCTTCCTGACGCTGACCGGGCACGCGGCCGAGGCCGAGGACGGCGACGGGGCGGAGGAGGGCGAGCGATGAGCGGCTTCCGCTACGCCCTCTCCGACACCCTGGTCCTGGCCCGGCGCAGCCTCCTGCGCATCCCCCGCGCGCCCGACCTGCTGCTCTCCTTCACCGTGCAGCCGATCATGTTCGTGCTGCTCTTCGCCTACGTCTTCGGCGGCGCGATCGAGACCCCCGGCTACAGCTACATCGACTTCCTGATGCCGGGGATCATCGTCCAGACGATGTCCTTCGGTGGCTTCGTCACCGCCCTCGGCCTCTCCGAGGACCTGCGCAAGGGCCTGATCGACCGCTTCCGCTCGCTGCCGATGTCGCGCGCCGCCGTGCTCGCCGGCCGCACCCTGGCCGACATCGTCACCAACACGGTCTCGATCGCGATCATGCTCGGCGTCGGCGTCATCGCCGGCTTCTCCTTCGACGCGCCGCTGCTCCACATCCTCGCCGGCATCCTCCTGCTGCTGTTGTTCGGTTACGCCTTCTCCTGGGTCTTCGCCTTCGTCGGCCTCACCTCGTCCTCGCCGGAGGCGGCCCAGTCGCTGGGCTTCATCGTCATCTTCCCGCTCACCTTCGTCTCCTCGGCCTTCGTCCCGGTCGACTCGATGCCCGCCGCCCTCCAGGCCTTCGCCGAAGTCAACCCCTTCACGATCGTCGTCGACGCGATGCGCCACCTCTTCCTCGGCGCCCCGGTCGGCGACCACACGGTCTGGGGAGCAGTGGCCTGGTCGCTCGGCATCACCCTCTTCTTCGCCTACCTCTCGGTGGCGCGCTACAAACGCGCCGTAGTTCGCTGAGCGATCTGGCGAGGGGCGCTGTCGCCGCCTAGACTTCTGGGCGAGGGGCCATAGCTCAGCTGGCAGAGCGCTGCCTTTGCAAGGCAGAGGTCGCCGGTTCGATCCCGGCTGGCTCCACTCGCGGACGAGTTAGCCTCCAGTACTCATGTATTTCTGCGTGCCGCCGATCCTCGTAGGGTCGATGCCAGGGGAACCAAAGCGGAGGGGGTGCCGGTGACCGGCGCCACGCCTGAAGCCGCGCCGTTCTACACGGGGCCGGTTCGCTGGCGGACCAAGTCCGCCGCGGGGGAGCTGGATGGGTTCATGGTCGTCCCCTGGCCCGAGCTCGTCGACACCTGGATCGCCGAAGCGCGCCGCACCGGGATGCGCCGCAAATCGCTCGCCAGCGCCGCGCAAGGTTGGCTCGACTGGCTGGACCAGGTCGACCGGCTGGCCGTGGTCGACGTCGAGCTCGAGAGCGCGATCGACGCCGCCGACCTGCTCGGCTTCGTGGTCGAGCCGGCGACCCGGCGCGGCGTCGAGCTGGTGATCGAGGCGACCCGGGAGATCGAGGACCTCGAGGACGAGGACTTCGTCGAGCCCGAGTTCGGCTACCCCTACTCGCTGGAGCGTCTGCGCTGGCGCCTGCGTGGGATCAAGCCCGCTCGGCAGGCCGCCGCTGAGCCGCCGCCCACGAACTTCGAGCCCGATCCGACGCAGGCGGCGGCGGTGCAGGCCGGCGATGGGGTGGTGCAGATCATCGCTCCGGCCGGAAGCGGCAAGACGACCGTGCTGGTGGAGCGCGTGAGGGAGCTGCGGCGCCGTGGCGTTCCGGCCGCCGCGATCGCCTGCCTGACCTTCAACCGCGCCGCCAAAGAGGAGCTGGCGGAGCGCCTCCAGGCGGCCGGCGTCGGCAGCGCCGAGGCCTACACGTTCCACGGCCTCGGGCGGCGGATCCTGATCGACGCCGGCGCCATGCGGCAGAACGCCAGCATCGGCGGCCCGACTCTGGCCCAGTGGCGGCGCCTGGCCGCGATCGCCAGGCGCAAGGCCGAGGACGGCGTCTGGCTCGAGCCGGCGGAGGCCGCCGAGAAACTGAGCCAGATCAAGCTCGGCCAGCTGCTGACGCCCGGGCAGTACGCGGCCGTCGCCGCGAAGAGCGGCGACCCGGAGCAGTTGACGATGGCGGCCCTCTACGAGGCCTACGAGGAGATGCAGCGCGAGCAG
>Ga0190271_10001201_pt1 | contig 14418 bp, 29 predicted proteins | sample Popmic356T_FD_133747 | JGI IMG/M metagenome (GOLD analysis project Ga0190271, IMG submission 133747) | Populus adjacent soil microbial communities from riparian zone of Weber River, Utah, USA - 356 T | ecosystem: Environmental > Terrestrial > Soil > Riparian zone | place: USA: Utah | collected...
GCAATCAACAGAAAGATTGCTGCGACAACACCAATAATAGTGGTGAGAAGACGACCAGTAGTATACATTTTATTCCTTATCCAGTTCTGCCTTGCGGCGGTTGATTTCGTTCAGTTCTTCTTTGAGATGAACGTACTCCGTTTTCTCTTCCAATTCACGTTCGGCAGCTATAACCTGTTCCTTCAATGGAGTCTTCTTCCGAATTTGAGGGAAAAAGGGCGTACCTAGTACGAACGGCATCAGAATCTGCGTGACAATGAACAGCAGTAAGAATACCAGCAGTCCAAGTCCTACGAACTCCAGAAACAATATACCCATTTTATCTATCTCCACTGACACCATGCCAGCTATATGTAGTATATAACAGGCATGGCTCTATGTCAAAAGGTATAGGACAAAATAACTTGCTGCATATCAATACCCGGATTAGGCTTCTTCATACCAGCATTAGAAATATGTGTAAATCTATATCCAATACCGATACGATCCGTTACTAGATATGACACGCCAATATGGTCGGTGAATTGAAATCTAGTGCCAAACCGTCTGGTGTCTAATCTTCTATCACTAAGGAAGGATGTGCCAATACCACCATCAACGGATAACCTATCTGTAAACCAGTAACGAAGTTTTGGTACAGAATAAAATTGAATAAGTGTGTCGTTCCTTTTTTCGTATTGTGAAAGCCCGAACTCCGGAACAATCTCAAAGTTACCATTCTTATACATAGGATCCATTGTATATGCAACAGTAGTTCGAGAGAACCCTTTCATACTACCGTGCATTAAAGCAAGCTCACTCGCAAAGGTTGAGAAGGCAAACATCGAAAGCACAAAAGCTAAAAGTTTCTTCATTTTCATTCCTTAGTTAATATCATTTAACGCAGATTTCAATTTTGCACGATAAGTCACACGCAGCTTATTCCGAATTTGTTTCTTGTACTCACGTTTTTCTTCGTAGTCACCAATAAACTTGACAGGTAAATTTCCAATTCTGAAAGTAGCTTCTCGTTTAAGATTGCAATAATCACAATCACATCCTTGCTTAAAGGATTTTTTTGCGTGAAGCAAGATTCCTTTGTCAAAAAGGACAGCAGGTAATCTTTCAGCTACTTGTCTCTCGACTTCAGCAATGATGGATTGTGCATTCATTACTCAGCCGCAGGTTTGGCGAGGTTGTAAAGATCGCTGTAGTCGTTATCAACCAAAGCCTTGTCAATTGCCTTAGTCAACTTCTCCATCTTCTGCTCCAGCTTGTTCTTTTCTTCCAGCTTAGCCTTAGTCCAATTGGAACTTGCAACCGAACCATCAATGTTATAAGTAACAACGTCGGGTTTGGTCTTCTTCAGATCCGATTTCATCTTGTCCAGCTCTCCGAACCCATTGATAACGGCTTCGGAACGGCGATTTAGTTCCTTAGCGACAAGATGTTCAACCACCTTGTCAGAAACTTCCGGAGCGATATTCTTAATACGCTCAGCTACTAGGATACTAATTTGTTGTGTAGACATAATCTTCTTTCTGTGTATTAACTAACTATTACCCTTTAACGCAGAGAATCTGCTTTAAGGTGTGTACGATATCAACCAAATCAGCTTGTGCAGCCATAACTTGATCGATATCTTTATATGCACCCGGAATCTCATCGATAACGTCTGCATCTTTACGGCATTCAACTCCAGCAGTTTGTTCTGCCAAGTCCAACGACGTAAACAGCTTCTTAGCTTGGTTACGGCTCATCTTTCTACCAGCACCGTGCGAACACGAACAGTAAGCTTCCTTGTTACCCTTACCACGCACAATGAATGATTTAGCACCCATTGAACCCGGAATAATACCAAGTTCACCAGTCTTAGCAGAAACAGCACCCTTTCGAGTAACCCACATTCCTTGCTCGTTGTGTTCTTCCCACGAAGTAAAGTTGTGATGGCAGTTAACCACCTCACCGATTGTCTTCATTTTCGAGAAGCGAGTCTTCAATGCAGCCAACACTAAGTTCATCATTGTGTCACGATTGAAACGTGCATAATCCTGAGCCCAATGCATAGCTTCGATGTAAGCATCGAATTCAGCAGTACCTTCATCCAACCAAGCAAGATCCTCGTCAGCCATTCCCCAAGCACGCACCTTGGCCTGATCCTTTGCTAAGTTAATAGCAACAGTACCAATCTGGTTACCAATTCCACGTGAACCCGAGTGAAGCATTACCCACACACGATTATCCAAGTCAAGGCAGATTTCGATAAAGTGATTTCCACCACCCAAAGTACCAATCTGGCGACCAATACGATTTTCATCTGCGCGACCAAGTTTTGCCTTAAGCGCCAAATGATCATATCGCTCCATAGTCTTCTTCAAGTTCTTACGCAGTATATCAGCGTAAGGACCCGACACAGATGGAATACCTGCCTTGTGCTCGTTAAAGCCAACAGGAACATCACGCTCGATTTGGTTACGCAAAGCGAACAGTGAATCCGGAAGATCATCAGCTGTCAAGTTAGTCATAACAGCACACATTCCACAACCAATGTCGACACCGACAGCAGCAGGAATGATAGCACTACGAGTTGGAATAACGGAACCGACCGTAGCTCCTTTACCCATGTGAACATCCGGCATAACAGCAATATGTCCTGCCAAGATTGGTAGAGTAGAGATGTTGGTAATTTGTTGAATAGCTGCCTGTTCAACTTCCATATCTCCGACCCACATTTTAACGTTATTAATTTCCATAATTTTCTCTCTTAAGCCACTAGTATTTCTTGGCTATCTTGTTTATCTTGTTTATCTTGATCTTCTTGCTTATCAATATATTCTCTAAGAAGATGTTCGATGTATGCATTCAGACTCATATCGTTATCGTGAGCTAGGTGCATTAACTTATACAGTTCGTCCTTTGAAAAATCGAGTTGAATTTGAATACGTGTATCATAATCCAGACCTTTGAATATGGCCTTAGCCTTTTCAATCATATCTTCCTCAACTTCGAGATCAATATAGTTGCGTTCATCAATTGATTGACGAACAGGAACATCCCTCTCTTTACATTCAGCAGTATGTGCATCAACATACTCCTTGTTAATCCAACGGTATTCCCGTTTATATAGTCCATCCCACGCCTGCATTTCATACACGGTTTGGTCTTCCGTATCGAACACAATAAAGATTGTTGTGTTCCTTGGGTAATCTTCGTGGGTCAGCGTCCATGCGCTGGTGCCATAACAATTCCATTGATATTTCGAACCATCGGAGATTTTATACTCGATAAGTTCCATAAAATCTTTAATCGTAATCATATTATGCCCCTAGTTAATAGCAGTTTACGTGACTTCAGCGGACTTGTAAATCGGTATCAGCTGAAATCTTTGATCCGTACTTTAGTTTGAGTATTAACGCTTCATCATCCGGAACATTGCACAGATAAACAAAATGAAGAAATGATACAGGATAGCCAGGTATCACATACCATTTGCCATCCTGTACATATGGGGTATATACCAATCCAGTAATACCCGTATATTTGCACTCCTCAATGATTTCCTTCATTACACTTCCAGAATGAGCGCCCTATCAAAGTCAGGATTGGTAGCATGGCCCCAGTAGCCATATGGATTGCATACCACCCTTGTGTTATTGATCATGTAATCCCATTTCTGATGAGTATGTCCATGGACCCACAAAACAGCTTTATCATGATGACCAATCATCTCTTCAATGTCCGCAAAATAGCAAGCATCGGTTCGATCTCCACGACGTCCCCTACGCTTTAGTATGTTGCCCGGACTGTGATGAGACATAACAACAGTAGGACCTTCGAACGGTTCATCGAATTTTTTAAGAAGGAAATCCATAAATCTGTCATGCTCACGCAATACAAAATGAGGAGTGATACGCTCTCCTCCGCAACGAATTTCAGCGTAGTCATTCATCACTCTATGTGCGTAGGACATTGTGATAGGATCTCCATCCGCAAAGTTAGTCCACATAGTTCCGCCAAGGAAACGTACACCATCAAGTATCCTCCAATCGTTGTAAAGGAAATGGAAGTTATCGGGAGATTCGTTCAATTCCCAATCTTGCCAATCCTTTACAACTTTATTGAAGTCGTTATGGTAGTATTCATGATTACCATGAATCATCAAAACGTGTTTAAAATGCTTGCACATTTCTTCCACGAAGGGTTTCGCAGACGTACCGAGACCAATATCACCTGCTAAAAGCAAAGTGGTATCCTTGTCATCTGGATGCTCGATGTGTAAGTGATCGAACAGGAAATTTCTAAATTCCAGATGTAGATCACTCCATACTTTAATTTTCATAATAAACCTTTGCGCCTTCTACGCTCTATTTCTTTTTTAAATTCCTTTGGTGAAAGACGATTACCTTCAATCCAATATTGTCTGGGTCCACCCTTTTCAATTACAGCAGGACCTTCTAAATTGTGAAGTTTGCCTTCTTTATACCAAAGCATGGTGCTTTTGTGAATTACAGCAGGACCACCTACGCGATGATACTTGCCTTCCTTATACCACTTTTCCATTTGGTGACGGACACTTACATAAGCAGGTCCGTAGATACGATGAAGTTGATTTTCTTTATTTGTATAAACAACATCGTTTCCACCAACACCCCAAGTATGTCCAGACCATCTTGGATGCGCTCCACCAAATCCACCATAAGGAGGGCTTTCGCCCGGCCGCACATGCCTAGTGAGTGTAAGCTCTTCCCACAGTTTTTCGTGGTCGTGATTGATGATTTCTTTTTTGGCCATAATAACACAATATTAACATACAAACGATTACTCGTCAATAAAACAAAAGGCTTCAAGGAAACCTTGTACGCCACCGTGCAGTTTTATTACCATAGCATCCATTTCCGAAAATAATACAAGACGCTTTGAAGTAAGGAAATATGGATACTCCATTTTGCCTAAACTTTTTTGATGTTTGGATTTAATAGTTTCGGGAATCTCAAAGCTGTATGCAGTGAAGATATTCTTAATAACTAAGAACCCTTTAAGTGAGAGACGCAATCCTTCTGGATGATGAAACAACAGTTGATTTAACTGTATATCATTTAATGGTATTGCTTCTTCATGCTTACTTCTAACTTCCACGAAGATAGCTTTCTTCAGCGGGCTCATGTATGTATTTATACTAACCATCTCACAATACCTACTACGTTAATGAAAATGAAGAACCCACTCTGATAAGCAACTACCTTAGGCGCATTACTCTTCTTAAGAAGATAGATAGTTGCAACATTAGATATAAGAAAGGGAATGTAAGCCCAGCCACTTATAGAAATATTCAATGCTAACAGCGCCGCACCAAGAACCGCACCCCAAAAGGAAATCTGCTCAATGACTATGTTCATGATAAATAGCTGTATGAAAGTATTAGAATTTGTACAAGATCATATGATAACACATCTCTTACAGCTATGTAAAGAGGATCTGCGTATTGACGAGCTACCACCAATCGAATTAGTTGAAGATGATCCTACAGTAGGTGGAGGAACTTCTTTTGGAGAATTCGATGGAGAAAAGATTCGAGTTGTTGTAAAAGGAAGACATCCAATGGATATCATGAGAACTTTATCTCATGAACTTGTCCATTGGAAACAAATGATGGACGGGGAAGAACTTGATGGCACGGATGGTAGCATGACTGAAAACGAAGCTAACGCAGTTGCCGGAATCATAATGAGGAAGTTTGCAAAAATGTACCCCGAATACTTTTTAGATACGATTCCCTCTTAAACAATATTCTCTTTATAAACTTCCCCATTCGTTAATTTATAAACATCAAAATCACACGTTTTAAAAAGTTTATTCAATCTCTCTGCTAGATTGAATGCGTGTCCTGAATTTGAAAAACTAACCTTCTTATACTTAGGTCCCGGATATGAAACTAGATGATTTAGTGTTCGTAGATTAACCGGTTTTCCTTTGTAAAATACAGCATAGATAGCATCAGCTTCAAGGACCTGTTCAGCCTTGTAAGTCTTTGGATTAATGCTTTCTAAAATTATGACTGGTTTTGGGCGTGCCATCTTCTCGTCCTCTAATAAATATAGTTTTATTTATCAGAAAATTGACTTTAAGAGAATCTTCGGTTTGTTGATAAATATTGAATATGAAACTAACCGAACTTTTTAATACTAACATACCGTGGAATTGGGAAACTCAAACAGATGAAGATTGGGTTGCAAGATTTAGAATAGATGGTGTAGAATATATTGTTAGGATAGAAGCTCGCGGACAGTACGGGAATTGGGTTGTTGAATTTGAAAATAAATCTGTTCCGCAAGATAAAAAATTTGGTGTTACAGGTCAGGGTAATTCAGAAAAAGTCTTTTCAACAGTAGCTAATATTATGAAGAATTTCACTCGAAGAAATGACGTATATACTATGACATTTATTGCAGAGGAGCCTAATAGGGCAAGATTATACAAACGAATGGCAGCACGAATATTCCCTAAATATAAACTTATAGATGACGGGGATTGGCTGACATATGATCTTACCGAAGGTAAATTTAAAAATTTACAAATAGATAGAGAATATGATACACCTCTATCTCCAGCACCACCGCCTCCTGTACAAGAACCTAACACACTTCCTACGAAAGGACCTAAACATTATATTCTTGTTAATGGTAGACCGTGGAAGAGAGGCGGTACACTAGTTACATTCAGTAATAGACAGAAAGCTTTAAATTCAGCTCATGCGATATCATCAAGAGCAAAAGGTAGAGTTAGAATAGAAGTAAAGGAAGTATAAAAAAAGGTCTATATTTCTATAGACCTTTAAGCGCCGCCACTTATTATTTGAGTTATTATGGCAGGTTCATCGGCATCCACTTAGGTGGATTTTGCTTTTTACCCCTTCATTTTCAGCAGTAATAGATACATGCTGATCTCTTCATTAAAGTATTTACCCCAGCGTGGAATAATTTTTTCAGGGTCCACTTGTCTAAAATTGTTGGCTCGGGATCTTACATCTTGAAGAAATTCAAATGTAAGTTCGTGCTCTTCAATTTGAGGTTTCTTTCCAATGCTTCCCCATATTACGTGACAATGAACACGGGGCAATGGACTAAGTCCATATGCATAAGTAGGATTTGGTGTTACTGGTTTACCATTTTCAGTAAACCAGGCCCATACGGCCCCACGACCTGAATCTTTTCTAATACCCATCCACTGAATTGCAATATGAGGAGACATAGCTTCTCACTTCTTTATATTCTTTTCCTTACGAAGTTTAACTAAATTGGATCTCATTTCTATTTCAGATTTGAACGGACCTGCATATTCATATGTTTCCAAAGTAGAAAGTTTGGGACAATACGCAGGCATCCAGTTCTTTGGAAAATGTAAGCAATAGTATCCGGCACTATAGTAAACTTCGCTTGTTGCTTTTTTGCTGAATAGAGGTAATTTGTTACCTTTTATAATTACTTCATTGGGACTGTCGAAGTCCACAGGATAACCATTAATAAAGTAATCTTTCTGTACATCGGGCTCCGATTCTGCTTCTACTACATTTTCAAACACATCTTCTTCGAAGTATTTGTTAACTTCCTTACGACTTAAAAAGGATTTCTTCGCTCCTTGTGCCATAAGAACATATTGTTCACGCATTTCAGTCAGAAGTCCGATTCGTGTTTCATCGGTATCTCCGAGCACGAGCCAGCTGGTTTCAGTAATAGGTTTTAGTCTCACACTCATATTTATTCTTTTTAGTCCCTGTATTTAGATTTCAGCATCGGCATAAATCCTGTTGAATTATCACCGATACGCTTTAAGTTCCACTTACCACAGAAGCGCATAAATGCAGTTCCGATTTCTACAGCAGGAATGTTCTTACGTTCAGTCTCTGTTGCGATAATTTCAAGACATCCAATCTTCACATCATCCGGAATTTCTCCCAGATCAATGAGCTTACGATTGAATTCATATCGCTCTTTAACAATCATAGTTGATTGATTATGATCAACCCACTTTTGCATCATGAAGTTATTCCAGGAATAACCCTTACCTGTATCGAGATAAGCTTCACGAATACCAACTTGATTCTTTGTGCCTTTTTCGCGCACGCCTGGATATGCACTGAAGATGTTATCCGTTTTATCTCCACGGACACACTTTAGAAACAGTGCGTAGTTAAACCAGTCTGGGTCCGAAACAAAGTTAGGGTCCTGCTTGCCAACTTTAATTTTGGCATTGGTATCTACAATGAAAGCTAGGCGGTTACCGTCGTCATCATAGATTCCATCCTGCTTGACTTGGATATCCTTAACAGGATCATAGATCATCACGTTGGGATAACGTAGAAGCTGAAAGAAGTCCGAGTCGGAACTAATAAGAATGTGTCTATCATCGGGATGAGCTTCAATGAACACTGCAATCATATCATCAGCTTCTGCTTTCGGATTCTGCAATACAGTGATATTGGTCTTTTGGTCCAGATAACTTACAAAGTCATCAAAGGCTTCTACCAGAAGTAGATGATCTTCTTGTTGCTTTTCGGTTTGCTGGGCAAACACTACAGCACGGTTGGCTTTGTAATCAGGATAATAATCCCTACGCCAGCTGCGACCTTCTAGGTAGAAGATCGTATGGGTGCCATTCCATTTAGAATATTCCTTACGCATACTATGTATAAGCATATGGAAGGCCATTCCAATCATGCTATCGATACCCAACGACGGGTTAGTCATATTGATTTGACGGTGAAAGAGATTGTGTCCGTCTGTGTGTATGAATGTGTGCATATGTTATTATTGTATAGGATTTCTGAACTTTAGTCAAACAGATCCATAAAGTTTGACTGGCTATCTCTATTATAAATATATTCTTTTGCAATGGTTATCGCAGCATCAAATGTATCTCGTTGAAATACATAAGGACAGCCCTCAAAAACAATGGACCATGAACCTTTCAGGTGTTGAAAATAATTTCTTCCTTGAAGATCATTTAGAACATCAGATTCAGAAAGTCCTGCTCTATGTATCTCCATAATTTCAACACCGTCGTTAGTTACAATTACGGTCTTAATCCGTTCGTCTTCGAAAACTTCTGACTGATAAATCGATAACGTGTTCACATCTTCACTCTGCGCTGGATTCCAGTCCACTCCTTCGGATGCATACGCCAATAAAGAAGATTTGCTTTATGGTTACCGATCTTATAATACTTCTTGAAAAGGATTTCACCTTTGCGGGTTCCTATAATATCCTTATGCATATTGCATCCAGGCGTAGGACACCAATGAAAACAGAGTTTCTCCCTGCCCGTTAGTTTGTTTCCACCCAGCCTATTTTTCATTGCATAATAAGTTCGCCAATAATCCATTATTTGTAACCTTTTCTTCCTTGTGGAAAGGATTCCTTTTCACTACTCCAACGTTTCACAGCTTCTAAATTGGCTTCCGAATCCGGCGTAAAATTTCCTGTGCCGTCGAATTCCTCTAACGCAATATTTCTGCAGAGTTCCATAAACCACTGGTTTACGATATTATCTGGAGTGGGTCCTGTATAGCCTTCGGATTTGAGTTTCGTAACGAAGTGCTCGTTCCAGTCTAATTCAAAACTGCCTTCTAGAGACGACGCTTTAGTAAAGTCCATATTCACTACATTAACCCACGGCTCACTCTTAAGTGTAGCAAGTCTTTTGCTATATTCAAGCTCTCCAATCTTGCCTTCTCTGTAGTCTATCTCCAAGAAGGCAAGAGTTCGTTGTTCTTCATTTTGAATGAGAGCAGCAAGAGCCTTATGATAATCTGCTTCATCCAACTTCTTATATTTATATTGAAGCTCAATGGATTGTTTATTATAATCATTTTCAAGCATCTCGCGTTTATTAATTTCTAGTAACTTTGCTTCAAGCTCATACCCTTCTAGTTCATACTCGGCTTGTGCTATATCTCTTGTTCTACCTTTTAGGCCCCATGAGCCAGGCATCCATTCAAATGGAATCTTAGGCATAATTATCTCCGTATTTTAATTTAAATGCAAGGCAATCCTCTGTGGATTCAAAAACTATCACCACAACTGCCTTAGCACCTTCGTACACTACATCTATCTCGGATCCTGGCCAAGACTTCACAATCTCGTCTAGTCGTTTGGTTGAATGAAATAGACCATTTAATCTGGTCTTGACAACTCGGCCAGAAAATTCATCTGGGATAATCATGTGAAACTCCTGTAGCCCATACTAACTTAAATGCAACAGCATCTTCTGAATTTTCAAAGTACCAAATTCCAGGATGAATTCTTATCATCGAAGGATACGAAGGAAAGATAGATGGAGAAACAGTTGGTCCATCATAAGAGAATCTATCTTTAGATCCGTTTAGTTGACACCAACGTTTTATATTGTCCACTTTGAGTTCGGCCGGCCCTGTAACCTTATACCAAGTCGTTTTATATCTTTTACCCTTGTTCCAGTATTTCATATCAGTCTCTTAAGAACTTATTCAATCCCGGAAACTCATATACAGCAAACCATTTGAAGTTCCACTGTCTCTTTTCAACACTGTGGGCGTCATTGTACTTCCATGCCCATTTCCATTCATTATCGAGTTGTAAATGATATGCACCAAATCTAATATTGATCCAAAGATTACTCACTTCGATTTCCCCATTTAAGTTTGAATATAAGAGCAGTTTCCGGATTATCAAAGCACCAATAAAAATTTAATCCAGGCCAGGTTGGTGCGCTCGAAACATTCTCAAAATCGTAATCTTCAAAGAACACACCCTGAGTAAACAACCACTCTTTCTTTTTTTCATGAGTATTTCTATCTACACTAAACGAAATTACCTTGTATTTGAATCTGTCCTTCACGCTAAACTCGCATATAAATGAACTTGAAGATTTAATCTAAACCCGTGTGTCATACAATATTTAGCGGCGTATTCATGGTTGATTTGATTAGCAGGCATGTTTAATAATCCTGGTTCCCAGAAACTAATAACTTCATCTACAGTAGAGCGTTCTTCAATTGTAATCTCGCCTTGTTTTTCTAATCTTAAAATCTTAGCCTTGTGTGGAAGATCATTATACATATTCATCGGGCTAATATAAACCTGACACCCGGTTCTTGCTTTCCATTCGTGTACCCATTCTGGTACTTCACAATACGGACTATCCTGATCAGCACTCATAACGAACTTCAAGCAATCCGCACGTTGCAAAATTTGCTTTGTTGGTGCAAGATACTTTGTAGCCTTGCCATCCTTCTCTGCACATTTCGGACTGCAAACCAAAGTAACTCCCTTAGGAATTTCTAAGTTAACCGTACCATTACTTTCAATTTGCACAGCTTTATAATCACCCACTTGCCTTCTTAAGAATTCTGTAAGATTCTTTTGTAGGGTGGGTTCACCACCTGTAATTACTAATACAATATCTGGATGCAGTGGCCCACCATTTTCGGATATTGCCCAAGCAGGTGGATTACCGTTAAAGTAATTCTCAATTGTTCTTTTTGCTTTAGCTTCAATAGCTTCAAACGTTATCCAGTCACCTGCATCAAAGAATGTATCACAGAATGAACATGCAAGATTACATTTTGTAAGTCGAATGAATAATGCGGGCAGTCCACCATACGGTCCTTCACCCTGTAAAGTAAAGAACATACTGGTAATGTATAGACTATCGGGAGGTGCATCCTTAAAGAATTTTTGCCCTACGATTTCATTTGTTCCAAACATATTATCCCCTTGCGTCTAAAATATTGTGCAGATACCAAAGAACTGTTTCTATTGGCATACCCTTTTCATAATATAAGACACCAAGCTGATGGTCAGTAGTATGGGTGGGTTCGATACTAATTCTTGGAAAGAATTTTAAATTAATATATACTTCTTTCTCTTTGCTATAAAGCAAAAAATCCCAATGGTCGGGATTTTCTGGATCAGGTTTAACATCAAAGGAGTCTAACCAAACTTGCGTTACCTTCTTTTCGGTTACATTAAACTCTTCGATAATTGCTTTCTTAACTGTTAATTGTTCTTCTATACTGTATTTAACTTTTCTTTTTGCCATTCTTCGTCCTTAACTTTTCTTATCTCTTTATTAAGTATCTGTAAGGCTAGTTTCTTACGACGTTCTGCAAACGCTAAAGTTGGACCCCAGGAAAAATCTTCAACATCGGGTTTACATTCGCGTAAGGATTCTTCAATTAGTTTTAACTCATTAAGTGTCATATTTTCCGCCTTTTAGCTTTTCTACTATTTTAGATCCTTGTAATAGAAAAGTCAAATCCTCCGCGGTTAAACTTCCTTTTTCTTTAGCAATAGCAATAAGGTCATTGAAGACACTATCTCTCATCTCAAGTTTTACCTTTTTAGTAATACCTGCAGACATCTCAGCACCCATAGCCAATGTTCTAGCAAATGCTTCAGCAGCCTCGTCAATCTGAATTCCGTTGGTCCATTCAACAGTTCCATCGTTTCTTAATTTAACAATTTCTTTACCGTTGTTATTAAATTGAATTATATACGGTGGTTGATAATTGATATTACCTATGCTAGAAGTAATATAGGAGTTCGGATTCATGGTAACTGTTCCGGTAATGGTTGGATTAGCTGTTACGGTCATTGCTGACATGGAATTTGCAGTTACACCAAACGGCCATGGACTAGCTACTGCTGCTCCTGTACCTCCCGAAGCTATCGTCATAGTCGTTATAGTCGTATCAGTGACAATACCATTATTACACATAGCGGCCTCCTTTTTAAATCTTTCTAGCCATTTGCTCATTTTTTTGCTCCCAAATCCACGCATGGTAGATAATATCGAGGATATCATATTTTGGCTCCCAATCTAATATAACTTTTGATCTTGAGATATCAGCTACTAATCTAGCAGGATCGCCTACACGACGTATCATATACTCGATTTTGGGATCTTTCTTTACTACAGTCGATGCATGATATACCAAATCTTTAACACTAACACCTTCACTGCCGCCACCTATATTTAATGTTTGATTAGCTATTTCTCCATCAAATAATTCTAAGGCTTTATTATGTGCTCTAGCTAAATCTGCCACGTGGACATAGTCACGTACACATGTTCCATCCGGTGTAGGATAGTTATTTCCGTATATAGGAAAGGTTTCTTCATTTAGAATCTTATTGCACAAAATAGGTATAACGTGAGTAGCAGGTCGTTGAATGTAACCGAAGCGACACTTTGGGTCTGCACCGGCAGCATTAAAATATCTAAAGATTACATGTTTTAATCCATACGCTCTGGAATAATCTTTGATCATAAGTTCACCGGCTACCTTGGAACAAGCATAAGGATTCTCGGGATCGTAGTAGAGAGTTTCAATAAGAGGACCCCTGCTGCCTTGTCTTCCATATACATTTCCGCTTGAACTAAAAACAATATTCTTAATTCTACGCTCACGCATAATATCAAGCATTGCCTTCATTTTTACCACGTTATTCTCGTAATATTTCTCGGGTTCAGTAACACTTTGTTCAACTAAGTGTTCTGCCGCAAGATGTATAACCGTATCGAAATCTTGTTCATTGGTTTTAAAAAAATCTAAATAATCTGCAATGTGATACACACCCGGAAAAGCATGTATAGGATGATTCCTATCAACAATTGTAACTTCGTGACCAGCGTCTGCCAGTTCCCATGATACCTGGGTTCCGACAAACCCGCCTCCACCTGTTATTAATACTTTATGTTGTTTTATCATGTTGAATATTTTATTTTAAAAACCAATGCGTCATCGCTACTTTCGAAAGCATAGAAAATTGAAATAGACCCGGCACCTTCACCAGTCACTGCTATATCAACCGAATCCTTACTATGTCTATCAATCCAATCCAATGTTTCAAGATAATTAAAATTGGGACCATATTCGAGTCTGATTATGGTCTTATACTTTTTATCAAAGTTTGGTTGGCGTATAGTAGGACAAGATTGCTCCATTTTCTCCGTCTTCACTGACTTCGACCGTAACTTTGCGTTTAGGATATTTTTGAGATATGTAATCAATTAAGTCCTCTGCTAGCATTTCACAGCTTTTATGGTCTACCTGTAATGTTTGTGCAGAATAGAGTAACTCAAGTTCTCGTTTAAAAAGGATAAACTCAATATCACGATCATTATGAAAGACATCAATATGAACTTTAAAATGAAACATATGACGATGTGGATGACGTAAAAATTCTACGCCTTCCGGTGCATCAGGATAACGATGAATACCTTCCTTTTGGAAAGTTACAAAAATTTGTCGTGTTGAAATCATTTTTTAGCTTTCTTACTTGCTTCTTTTCCTAATGGATCTACTTTTGCACCATCTGCATACGCTTCAGCGGCATCAAGTGCGCTAATATTTAACTTGTCTATTATCTTTTCCGGTTCACCCTTTAGCATAGATTTCGC
>Ga0190271_10001202_pt1 | contig 14409 bp, 9 predicted proteins | sample Popmic356T_FD_133747 | JGI IMG/M metagenome (GOLD analysis project Ga0190271, IMG submission 133747) | Populus adjacent soil microbial communities from riparian zone of Weber River, Utah, USA - 356 T | ecosystem: Environmental > Terrestrial > Soil > Riparian zone | place: USA: Utah | collected...
TATATATATACCAGCAAACAAAACGGAACGTTTTGGCGATCCACCGATGGAGGCAACGACTTTGATGATGTGTGCAGTGAAGCCATACTGGCAAATCAGGGAATTGTAGTGAATGGGCCATGGGTAACCAATATAGAAGTATCTCCCTCGAATCCGAATCTTATTTTCCTTGGATACCCCGCTGTTGTTAAAGGAGTATATAACGGAGTAAGTTGGTCGTTTTTTAATATCGGAGCAAATAATGGCACCGACACTGTATCAGGAAGAACGATATTGGAAGTGGCGCCTTCCAACGTAAATATCATATATGCCGGTGATTTCAGTTATGGGGAAGCAAAGGCAAAAAGATTATGGCGAACAACCAATGGCGGCTCCAGTTGGACGAGTATTACAGCGCCTTACACACTTCAACGATTCAGCAAACTAACCATCAACCCCGATGACCCGGAAGAAATTTGGCTCACCTATGGAGGTTTTGACGACGGATTTAAAGTGTTCAGATCTCTAAATAGCGGTACCACCTGGAATAATATTACCGGTTCGCTGCCGAATACTCCCGTTAATTGTATTGTGTATGACGATAATAATGGAAATCCGAATGATGCATTGTATATCGGAACAGACATCGGCGTTTTTTATCGGGATAATAATTTAGGTGACTGGATACCTTATAGTACCGGCCTACCTGTTGCAGAAGTAACCGATCTTGAAATTAATGAAGCGGATGGATTGATAAGAGCAGGTACTTATGGACGCGGTATATGGCAAAGTTCCTTGTACTCTTCCACTTGTATACCTACGCAATCGTTTACCACCAACTTTCATCCACCCAGCGAACCCGGATTTTTCCCGGTAAGCGGAACTATTAATTCGGTTGCAGTAATTACTGGCGTGGGAGCAACTATTCAGTACAAAGCGGGGCAACGCATAACACTGAATCCCGGTTTTCGTGTTGATGCTAACAATGGTGCAAAATTTATATCCTATATAGGTCCCTGTCCGGATGGTGGAGTTCCACCCGTTTATATGGCGCCTACATTCAATAAGCTATCAGGCTACCTGGTAGAAAATCAATAGTAATAAACAAATGATATAGTACTTTTAATAAACATATAAAAAGTTTGAGCTTCTCTATCAAACGATATATACTGATTCTACTACTGTTACAAACTGCGTGGCAAAGCAATTTCGCGCAAGTACCCGATTATCATGTCCAAAAAATCAGTAAACAATCCGGGCTATCCAATAATAGCCAGATCAGGGAAGTGATGAAAGATAACAAAGGATTCCTTTGGTTATTGGTCGCTTCTAAAGTCCATCGCTTTGATGGCAAGAAAATAGTATCATTTTCATTTGATGAAGTATGTGTAAGTGTTATCCAGGACGAAGATGGCACCGTGTGGCTGGCAACCCGACACAATATTTATCGCTTTCTCAATGATCATACGGGCTTTGTAGAACTCAAGGAGTATACATCTGTCGTTCCATGGTACAGGCGGCTTATAATTGGTCCGGGTAAGAAATTGTACCTGTTAAGCAACGACGGGGTTACGCGATGGAACAATACTTCTAAAAAATTTGAAGGCTTCGGAATTAAGCCGTATAAAAGTACCGGTTCATTTTCATTCTTAAAATCCGTAGGTGATTATTTATTCTATAAGTTGAATGATTCTACCCTCGCACGCTACAATACTGTCTCCACTGCGGTTGATCACGCCCGTGTTATGGATGCTAATTTCCTGTTCACGCTGAACGAGGACAGTGTTTTTGTAAGACAAACCATTGGAAATTCGGTGCTGGTATCATTCTCTGCAAAAACGATCACCACCGTAGATGACAAACAAATAAATGATGGCAAAATGCCCGGAGGACGCTTTTTTGTGAGGGGCGCTATTTCCCGGTCACCCTCAGAATATTTGTTGTTAGTCGATAATATGGGCTGCTTGGTTTACAACACGCAGAAAAATAATTATACCAAGGTTAACTTCTTTTATGATGGTAAGATATTACCGATTAAACCCTTTCCTATATTGAATAATTTTTATAAGGAAGAAAACGGCACTGTGTGGCTGGTGAATGAAGATGGTTTGGTTTATTTCAATCCAGCTTCTACTGTTTTTAATTTGCTAAGTAGTGACGGCGATTGGAATAATGATATCCGGAATTTTACGGAAGACGATCAAAATAATATTTGGTTCTCAACTGCGAATGGATTTAGTAAATGGCACAAGAACACAGGGAAGATATCTTCCTGGACGGCAAAATTTGATGCCCAAAATTATTTGAATTATTCATCGGTTCGTTCGATCGGTTTTAGCAGCGGCAAGCTGTTGATTGGACAAAGTGAAAAAGGTTTCTGGGTATTTGACCCAATAAAAGAAACTTTTAAACGCTTAGCTTTTGAAAACGACAGTGTAATGAAAAGATTCAATCGTGACTTTAACCATAATGGACTCAAGCTTCGCAATGGAAATTTCCTCGCACTTTCCAACAGAACCTGGCTGATAGAAAAAGAAACATTCGCTGTGCGGGAAATAAAATTGCATGATTCCGCCGACGCTGCCCGATCCGGCTACGAAGATGAACAGGGAAGAATCTGGCTGATGGGCCGGGGTGGCATTTTCGCGGTGGATAGCAATTTTAATGAACTGTATTCCCTTCCAGATAGAGTAAGAGGCAGATGGTACAATGCCATTGTACAAATTGATGCCGAAACATTTTGGGTAGCAGCAAAAACTATTTTCGAATTAAAATTACAACCGAATCGGAAATTGTCGATCCGTCCAATTTTTCCCGAATTCAAGAACGCACACTTCAGCCATTTTTTTAAAGATTCGCTGAAACGTATATGGATGAGTGAGGAACAAGGGATGTACCGCTATGTTCCGGAAAAACATTTATTCGAAAAATACGATCACAACGACAATATCAGAACCTTCTATGTAAGTGTAAGTAATAGTTTTCGGGGGAGAGATGGTACTGTTTACTTCGGAAGCACAGATGGCATCAATTATTTTGTACCTGAAAAAATTCCGTTGCAGAATGATTCACTCCAGGTTCACCTATTAAATGTAACGGTTAATCATGATGACTCCTCTTTCCTGCTTCACGGTTCTTTTCCCAAACTGAATTATTATCAGAATTCGATGGTATTTGACTTTATTGCTCCCTATGTATACAACGCCGATAAACTTCAATATCGATGCAAACTGGAGGGCATCGATGGGGATTGGATTCAAATGGGAAACAATACCACCATGCGGTTTACTTCTTTATCTCCAGGAAGATATTCGTTTGTTGCTGCTGCCTCTTTAAATGGTAAGGATTGGCACCCGTTCGCAGCGCCTTTTACGTTTGAGATAAGCCCACCATTCTGGAAAACCTGGTGGTTTATATCGATCGTCGTTGCAAGTTGCGTCCTGTTAGCTATTGTGTTATTTCGCCGACGAATTGCAACCATAAAAGCAAAGGCCGCCATAGATCAGCAATTGGCAGGTCTTGAAATCCGAGCCCTGCGTTCTCAAATGAACCCGCATTTTATTTTCAACAGTTTGAATTCGATCTCACAACTGGTAGCGAGCCGACAGAACGATGAAGGCTTGCAGTATCTGAATAAATTTTCAAAACTCCTTAGGTTGGTGTTGGAAGAAAGCGAGAACAGTTTTATTTCACTCAAAGATGAAATCAAGATACTCGACCTCTATCTTCAACTCGAAACACTTCGGTTTGGAAGTTCGTTCTCATATTCGATTCACAGCGACGAAGCCATCGACGAAGAAGAAACACTTGTACCCTGCTTTCTCATTCATCCCATCATAGAAAACGCCATCTGGCACGGATTGCTGCATAAGGAAGGTGAACGAAGGCTGATCATAAACTTCCATCAACAAGAGAAAGACAAATTGGAATGTGTTGTAAAAGATAATGGAATCGGCATTGAAGCAGCTTCTCAAAAAAAAGCACAACGTTTAAATGGCGAAAAAAGACAATCGAAGGGATTAAAAATTGTGAAAGACCGTCTCGCACTGATGGAACAACAACAACATACTACCACGGCATTCAGAATGGAGGATATGAAAGATGAAAACGGATTTATCAGCGGAACCAAAGTAACCATTCAATTACCTGTACAATATGAGTAACCCAGCAATCAAAGCGCTTATAATAGATGATGAAGCTTTATCGGCAGATATGCTTAATTATCTTATTGAAAAAAATGTACCGGCTATTTCGCAGGTAAAGCGAACCACCAGTGCCATGGAAGGGTTGAACATGATTGAGTCCTTTAAACCGGAGATTCTTTTTCTCGATATTCAAATGCCATTTTTATCCGGCTTTGAATTGCTGGCAAAATTACCCAATCATCCCTTCAGCGTAATATTTACCACTGCGTATAACAAGTATGCCATTAAAGCGATCCGGTTCAGCGCGCTTGACTATTTACTAAAACCCATTGACGCGGAAGAACTGGTACAGGCTATCGATCGCTATCTGCAACAAAAAAATGAAAAAAAACAATCCCAGGATCTCTATAGTAATTTCATGAATAACCTTCAGGCATCTGAAGGAAAACAATACCGCCTGGCATTGCATACCCATCATGGACTGAAACTGGTAACACCACAGGAAATTGTGCGTTGCGAAGCCAGCAATAACTATACTATCTTCTATCTCACTGACAATACTTCTATTACCACCTCGAAAACTATTAAAGAATACGAAGAAATTCTGGCCGAATACAATTTCGTTCGGGTACATAAGTCGCATCTTGTTAACCTTAGTTTTGTTGAACAGCTAACCAATAAACACCAGTTGTTACTTAGCAATAAAACTTTAGTAGATGTTTCCCGAAGAAGAAAATCGGAATTGCTGGAAGTGTTGAAGAAACGCTAGAGGAAGCTGCTAGCTTTTAGCTATTAGCTGCTAGCTACTTCAGGAAAGTATTAGGCAACATAAAATACACGATCTCTTGGCGCTGTCATGACTACGAACTTCAGACTTCCGACTACTGACTACTTCTCCCGACTCCAGACTCCCGACTACCGACTATTTTTTACCAGCCGGCTTTTACGGACAAAAAACCATACAGTTCCCAGCACTGCAAATAAGGGCCAGAAGGTAAGTATCAGCAAAAGCAATTCACCAACCCATCTCGCACCATCGTACAGTGAATCCACCATCCTTGTACCCAAAGAAGGGTTCTCTTTTTTTATAGCGGACGGATTGAGAACCTGGAAGTAAGTGAGTTCAATAGTACTGAGTGCCGCTGAATGGGTAAGATAATTGACCCTTCCCGCCGCTGATTCAATGTCTATCTGAATATTATTGATTTCGGTTTGAACCTGTAATATTTCGTTCATATTTTTCGCTTGCTTCAACAAGTCAAGATAACGTTCCCGCACTTGCTTTTTGGCTTCCATGCGCGAACGGGTATCTACTACTTCACCGGTAACATCTTCAGAACCTATTTTTCTTTCCAAAATCTTCTCATTGGCATCAGCTAATAAATTGATCGCTTCATCGAAACGATCAACTGGTACTTTTATAGTAATTACATTTTCGAGTTTATATTCCGATTGATGCTGATCCTCCCTGGCAATATATCCACCCGATCTTTTTGTTATATCCCTTATAGTATTGCTGAATTTCTCGTAATCCTTCACTTCAATATTCAAGGAAGCCGTTTTAATAATCTTTTTATCCCAATCAGTTTTGGGAAGCTGTTGAAACTTTTGCTTTTTGTTATTTCCGTAATCGGGTTCTTCCGTTATAGTAGTATCAGATGTATATAACTGGTTGGCAGTTTCGGCTAGCGCTATTGGTGTATTACTTACGTCGTTACTTAAAGCCAGTTGATCTGGTTCAGCTTTTGTCTTGTTGGAATTACAAGACAGAATAATTAAAAGGCAAAGCATTGCTAATACCGTTGAGGGTTTAAATAATTGCATAAAATAAATTTGAAATGAATAATGATGAGATGCGCAGATACCGGATTTACACAACTCCTCCCATAAAAAGAAAAAAATGATAGTGATCACATGTTTTCACAGGCAGCTTTTCAGGAGATATAAGCGTTGATTCCTGCTAACTGGAAAAGGTAACCTGCGGGAAATGTTAAAGAAGAAGCTGCTAGCGTTTAGATGCTTTGGAAAAACCGGCCTATCTATTTTATTTGCTTGAATTTTGCGTTGGTTTCAAGGTTGATCGTTCCGCCCGTTTCAACAGTGAGTTTACGAGAATAAATAATTCCCATCGCTTCCGTGACAGTTATAGAATGCCCATTCTTAATAGTTACATTATCAGAATAGGAAGGAACACAGTTACAGCTCCACGTAGATGGGCTGTTCCAGGCCCCTGATTGTATTGACTCAACTAAAGGTTTTGGAACACAGGGTGAGTTCAGGTTGAAAACAGCAAAGTCCGCGTTTTGTCCTTGCTGGGTAGCTCCTAAAAGATAACTACCATCGTCCAATTCAACATGTGAAAGATAGTGATTATAGCCTCCGTTGAGGTAAACGTTACCTCTACGCCATTGTATAATATTATCCTGTCCGGCAAGTGAGAAAGCAGTTGCACCACAGCTGAAATCATAACTACCATTGTCTTTTACAAAAACCAGCCCTATATCCCAGCCTTTTCCATTATTAAAATATCCTGAGATAACAATTCTACCATCTCGCGACAATGAAATACTACCCGGATATTCTTCTGTAAATGGTAACTGAAGATGAGAAGTACCAAAATAATTTATCGCGTTAGGAATTTTACCAAAGTTATAATCCATAACACCGTTACTCTTTAACTTGTAAAGTATAATGTCGCGGTAATTCGCAGCATTATTCCCGGTAGATCGGTCTTTAAGTACCATAATAATTATGGTACCATCAGGCAACACCACAAAATCTTTCACATATTCGTTAAAGAAAGACTCTATAGAACCATCAATTGGGACTCTTGCGAAAGCATATCCTCCCTCAGTTCCGAAAGTATTATCTGGAATTCCTGCCATATCGCATCGTAGAATATAGGTTCTCGCTGCATTCGTTGGAATATTGGTAGCTACCAGAATCATACCATCCGATTGGATTTTTACCTTCACACCTGTCGCATTGAAGGGTGCGTTAAGAGTTAAAACACCACCTGATGCGAAGCTTGGATCAACGGTTCCGTCCGCGTTAAAACGAATCAACTGCTTGGGTAATAATACAAGGATTTTATGGTCACTTTGTTCCGTTACATCAATAATCGTCGAAGGAAAATCAATTATTCCAGGTTGATTAAGGGAAGCAACCCCGTTTATTCCGAAAGCAGCACTATCAATCTGACCTGCAGAATCAATTCGAATAATCCCCTCATCTTTTTTTGTGAGAATAAGTTTATTATCTGACAGTCGATACAATAATCGGGTATAAACATTTGATTCTTGTTGATACAATTGCATCTTACCGTTTACACCGAAACTGCTATCAGGTGAACCATTTGCTTTTAGCCTTGACAAAGCGAGAAATGCATTATTCTTATCTTCATTTAGGATATTACCTGCAAGCATTATATTACCTCCCTGCGATACTGCCATTCCCGAAAGTCGATCGGTTGAACCAAAAGTATAATGGTTTCCATTATGTGCAAGCGCAGTAAGAAATTTTCTCCATCCTGATCCGCTAAAATTTGAATGGTGAAGGCCGTTCTTGTCTGTACGAACGACCACATGTGATTGTCTCCAAGGTAGTTCTTCCCAACCGCTTGCCAAAAAAACAAGGCTGCTGTCAGGAGCCATGGATATCCTTGCATCGTACACGCGTCTGCAATCAAGAAAATGAGACCCATAATTTCCGGAGTGCGCAAAAGATGAATCAATTACTCCAGATGCTGTCATTCGGAAAAAATTAATTGTACTCTCCCGAAAATCATATTCATGAAATGCAGCACCGGTAATATCTCCATTGTTCGAGAGTACAATATCCCCCACTCCAGCGTTTTGCCAGCTAGTGGATGTTTTGATATAAACAGCATTATTGGCGAAACTACTGTCAGGAGTTCCATTAGCAAATAGTCTGAATATCATCCACCCCTTTTGTTGTCCGCTGAAGGTGGCACTTCCTGCAACAAGTATTTTATGATCGGGTTGAATAACAATACTTCTGATATCATAATTATTAAAACCAAGAAGATTGAAGAGCCTGCCATTCGTACCAAAACTACTATCTAAACTGCCATTTGCATTATAGCGGAAAATTGCTGAATAATTCCCGGAAGTAGTTCCACCATTTAAACTAAAGCTTTTTATCAAACTGCCAACCAGGAATTTTCCATCCTCTAATAAAGCGATCGGCATTCTGTTACCTGGTCCCGTACCTGGATCTGAAGTCATCGTGTAAGATTCCTGAGGAATTTTTACTACGCCCTGATCGCCGAAACTATTATCAACAGAACCATCACCGTTCAATCGAATCAGATAAGAACGGTCAGGATTATAAAATTGCTCATACCAGGCTGCTCTGAATGATACAATTATTTTTCCGTCTGCCTGGACTGCAGCAGAACATCCATACAAGGCAAGAGCCTGTAAAGAATAAAATCCTTTACCCTTTACACCAAAACTTGAATCCGGTCTTCCATCCGCATGCACTCGCATAACTACAAGACCCTGATTACTGGTATATTGATAATACTGACTTTTGCTGGGTGATGCATTTCCAATCATCAATATCCTGCCATCAGGATATCGAAGCATATTATACAGTGAATTATTTTGAACATCCAAAGAGCCGAAATCATAAAATTGATAACCCCCATACCCGAAATTTTTATCATCTCTGCCATTACTATCCATACGTTGAACAGCAAACTCGTTTTTAACTTTTCCCCCAACTAATACATTATTATTAATGTCGAGCATTACCGATAAACCCGCAAAAGCTTCATTATCTACTTCTTTGATATTAACCAGTGACTTACCATTTTTACCAAATGAAGTGTTTAAACCAGTTGATTGGGAATACAACAGTGGAGAAAAAAATAGCAATATAAACGTGAAGAAAATAGCGCCTCTCATCTTAACGATTTGAACAAAAATGGGGTTAACGATCCAAAAATAATCAATTATTGCAACTCTGCTTTCAGAAGTTATTATTGATAGAATAGTCATCCATGTTATATCCTTACTTCTCCCCTGCCATCTCCATCAACACTTTCCATTCCTCATCCGTTACCGGTTGAACACTCAAACGTCCTATCCTAACAAGGGCCATATTTGCCAGACGTTTTTCTTTCTTTATTTGTGCGAGTCCTACTGGGTTCTTTAATTTTTTATAGGGTTCCAGATCTACGGCCACCCATGCATCGTCATCGGTGGTTGGATCCTGGTAAAATTCCCGGGCCACTTTAGCGATACCTACAATATCTAATCCTTCGTTACTGTGATAAAACAATACCGGGTCCCCTTTCTTCATCGCTTTCAGATGTATGCGGGCAGCATAGTTCCGCACACCGTCCCAGGTGGTGCGTTTGTCTTTCTCCAGTTTTTCCCACGAATAAGTAGACGGTTCCGATTTCACTAACCAATATGCCATGATCGTTTATTTTTTTGATTAACAAATCATGATAAAGATATAAAAACTGTTGTACAGAATGGGACAAGAGGATGACAATAAAAATTTGTTTCGCTTAAATCTAAATTTCATCAACGCCCGTAAGTAAATCCATCCGGTATAGGTAAGCACAGAAATAAAATCACCTTTCACATTTATTAAAAAAAAGATTATGAAACGAATTCTTTCAGCAGCTTTCGTATGGGCTGCCCTCTTTATGGTACAAACCGCTTCTGCACAAAAAGAAAAAACGGTTGAAGTGGGTGGTGCCGCCATGTATCCTTCTAAAAACATAGTGGAAAACGCGGTTAACTCGAAAGACCATACCACGCTGGTTGCAGCAGTAAAAGCAGCGGGTCTGGTTGAAACCTTAACAAGCACCGGACCATTCACCGTTTTTGCTCCTACCAATGAAGCATTCAACATGCTTCCAAAAGGAACTGTTGAAACATTATTAAAACCCGAAAACAAAGGAAAGTTGACTGGCGTACTAACCTACCATGTTATTGCCGGCAAATTTGATTCGAAGGCAATTACTGAAAAAATCAAAGCGGGAAATGGTTCCGCTGAATTGACAACAGTAGCAGGTGGAAAATTATGGGCCATGATGAATGGAGATAAGATTGTACTGAAAGATGAAGCCGGTGGCCTATCTACGGTAACCATCAAGAACGTATATCAAAGCAATGGCGTGATACACGTCATAGATCATGTGGTGTTACCCAAGAGCTAAGGCTCTTCCGGAGGCCCTTCTATAAGGGCCTTCTTTTTTAAAGAGATGTTAGCTTATAGCAGTTAGCTATTAGCCAGATCTTTCAAAAGCTAACTTCTAACAGCTAACAGCCAAAATCTAAATTCTTATCTACACTTAAATCCGTTACGCATCGCTCAGCGTATATATCATCACACTAATTAAATCACTTCAAATTTTTAATCATGAAACTGAAACGAGTCCTTACTATCGGACTAGCCTCCGCGGGAATTATTACCGCAGGTATTTTGTTCGCAGCAGACCACATCGATTCACCTGCTGTCACTAATCAAAGTACAGACATTACTGACATTTACGTCTTTCGCGGTCAAGATCAAAACAATCTTGTATTCGTTGCCAACACGCAGGGTCTATTAGCCCCCGGAGCAACGGCCGCCGCAGCATTCGATAACAACACTGTTATCGAATTCAATATTGATAATAATGGAGATGCGGTTGAGGACCTGGTGATCCAGGGAATCTCTTCAGGTGGGAAAATGCGAATTTATGGACCTATCAAACCATCTGAAACAGGTAATCGCAGCCGGTTGGAAGGAAATCCTACAGCAGAAGTAGCCATTACTCCTTATGGTTCTTCTCCTTCAATCGCAACTGGTGTCGGTGGAATAAAAGTATTCGCGGGACCACGTGATGATCCATTCTTCTTTGACCTCAATCAATTCAAAAAAGTAATTGCTGGAACTGCCCCAAGCTTCAATAAACCCGGCGATGACAGTTTCAAAGGAACCAATGTATTGAGTCTTGTAGTGGAAGTGCCTAAATCATTGCTCAATGCAACTACAGGCAAAGTAAATGTTTGGGTGGAAACCAAAAAGAAAATCTAAAAGACATTTTTTAATTATATCAAATCAAAATCATGAAAAAGAATATTCTTTCAATAATATCTTTCCTGACAGTATCAGTTGTCCTGTTTTCAGCCTGTGACAAAGACGATGGCAAGCCGGTTGTTTATTATCAAACGCAGGACCAAATGGCGCGGCCTGCAATCAATACCGTTTTTGTAGATGCAGCGGAAAAAGATGTTTTCAATACAACTACACCTTCCGCACAAGGTGCTGCCTTTGCAATGAAGTTCAAAAATAAATTGCTCGCTTTGAATCCTGGTTATACCACCAATTTACTCGGACTGGATGCTACTGCTTTTACTAATGTTTTAGCAACCGATGTACTTACTGGTTCTACCACTGGCGTTACCACTTTTTATGATGGAACAAATGTATTAACAGGCAGAGCACTAGCGGATGATGTTATAGACGTGGAACTTATATTAATCTTTGGCGGCCCGATGGCTACTATGAATCCCGGGTTAACAAGTGATAATGTAGGTACGAATGACAAAGCATTTCTTACATCCTTTCCTTATTTAGCTACTCCTCACTAATAGTTGGAGAATTTCTCCCACAAACCTGCCTGCCGGCCTTGCTTTACCGAAGCGGCTACGCGAAGACGAAGCAGGAAGGTTTGTGGGAATCTATATCAACAATACCATAGCTATTAACCTTAGCATTATGAAAAAGCAAATTCTTGGGATAACACTTTTGTTTTTTTTGCTCAGTTCATGCTCTCTTTTCAAACGTGATGACAAAGTCACAAACCGGGAAGATTACGAACAATATCTCCAACCTGGTAAAGAAAAAATTCAACTCAAAAAGATCGATTCTGAAATTGCTTTCTGGCAAAAACGTTTCACTAAAAGTTCCGACGATATCGTTGCCCGCGCTAAAATAGCCAGTCTTTTTACCCAGCGATTTAGTTATTCCGGCAACATTCACGAAATACACCAGGCTGATAGTATTTACCAATTGGTCAACCATCTGAACAGGAAAAACTCTTCGGGTACTTTCCGGTCTCTCGCAGCTAATTGTATCACTCAGCATAAATTTTTACAAGCGCAATTATATATTGATTCCGCGCTGAACTTAGGCGATGACAAATACCAGACTGTCCTTATGGAATTTGACGTTGCCCTGGAACTCGGTAATAAAATAAGGGCTGAGAAAGCGCTGAACAAGTTGACTGATAAAAATGATTTCAGTTATCTGATAAGGGAATCTAAGTATAAAGATCATGCGGAAGGAAATCTCAATGAATCGATCTCATTAATGGAAAAGGCCTGGGATCAAATTAAGGATGGTAATAATAATTCCATTAAGCTTTGGACAAAATCTAACCTGGGTGATTTATACGGACATGCCAATCGCTACAAAGAATCTTATCAATGTTATCTGGATGTACTTGCGAAGGATCCGGAATATTACCATGCCCTGAAAGGGATTGCCTGGCTGGCTTATTCAAAAGACAAAAATATCACCGAAGCAAAACACATCATTCATTATCTACGTCAACAACACCCGGTGCCCGATTACGATCTGTTACTGGCCGAAATCGCATCATTTGAAAATAATACATTGGAAAAAGTTAACTGGGAACAACAATTTATAGCGAAAATTTCAAATGTGATGTACGGTGATATGTACAACAAATACCTTTTTAATTTGCGGGCCAACGAATTAAACGACCCAAAGGCAGCGTTGGCATTGGCTCAAAAAGAAACCAGTAACCGTCGTACCGGCGAAGCATTCAGCTGGCTGGCCTGGGCTTACCTTAAAAACGGACAAAAAGAAAAAGCATTGAAAACGGCTCAATACTATGTAGAAGAAAAATGTTTTGAGCCCGACGCAGTTTATTATCTCGGTAAAATTTACCTCGCAAATGGGAATAATAAAAAAGCAAAAAAATATTTAGAAGAAGCCTATGAGAGTAGTTATGAGTTAGGACCTTCTGCAACAAAAGAAATTAAAGAAGCCCTAAAACAATTGTGATGAGGCAACTTCTTATATATTTTGTTTTAATCAATCTTTCATTCCCCGCGATTTCTCAAATGCAGGTGCAAGGGAAAGTTATTGATAAAGCTACCCGTGAACCACTTGAAGCGGCTTATATCAAAGTTGTTAATACTAATGCAACGACGGTTACCGATAAGCTGGGTTATTTCAATATTGGCTTGCGCCCAACCGATGTTTCTGACCAAACACTCACCCTGTTTATATCTTATATAGGGTTTGAAACAAAAGAAATAAAAATGGTTCCATCCAATGATGTCACGTATATAGAATTGGAAAAAGGAATGGTGAGTTTAAAGGAAGTAGTAATCACTCCCCATTTAACGGCTCAGTCATTTCATACAATAAGCAAGATAGACCTCAATCTTCAGCCGGTTCGATCCGCGCAGGATATTCTTCGTACTGTTCCGGGTTTATTTATTGGTCAGCACCAGGGAGGTGGTAAAGCGGAACAAATTTTTTTAAGAGGTTTTGATATAGACCATGGAACGGATATTAATATAAGTGTAGATGGTTTACCAGTAAATATGGTGAGTCATGCTCATGGACAAGGATATGCCGATTTACATTTTTTGATTCCGGAACTCACAGGCAATGTTGATTATGGAAAAGGCCCTTATTATTCTAACCGGGGAAACCTCGGAACAGCTGGTTATGTAAGTCTATCTACTGTAAACACACTCGATAAAAGTACGGCCAAGGTGGAAGCCGGACAATTCAATACGATGCGCACACTTGCCATGATTGATCTGCTCGGCCAAAAACAAAAGCAAAAAGGAACCAGCGCCTATGTTGCAGGTGAATTTTTATATTCTGACGGACCCTTTGATTTACCTCAGCATTTTAACCGCTTCAATCTCTTTGCTAAATTCAATACAAAGCTGGGAAGAAAAAGCAATCTTTCATTAATCGCTTCCACGCTCAGCAGTGATTGGGATGCATCGGGACAGGTTCCGAAACGCTCCATAGATAATGGAAGTATTGGACGTTTCGGTTATATTGATAGCCTGGAAGGTGGCTATACCAGCCGAACCAATGCCAGCGCTAAATTAATAACCTATTATAAAAACAATAGCAATTGGGAGAACCAGGTTTATTATTCCAGGTATAATTTCAACCTGCATTCCAATTTCACTTTTTTTCTTAATGATCCGGTAAACGGCGATCAGATCCGCCAGCGGGAAGGAAGAAATATTTGGGGATA
>Ga0190271_10001203_pt1 | contig 14406 bp, 12 predicted proteins | sample Popmic356T_FD_133747 | JGI IMG/M metagenome (GOLD analysis project Ga0190271, IMG submission 133747) | Populus adjacent soil microbial communities from riparian zone of Weber River, Utah, USA - 356 T | ecosystem: Environmental > Terrestrial > Soil > Riparian zone | place: USA: Utah | collected...
CAGTCGCTCATGCCCCTCGACGCTACCGGCCGAGGTCATGCGCGTGTGCGCCGCATTGTCACAGAAGCCGCCTGAGACCGTGGAGAGACTGAGCCGTCGCGCGGGCCCGCACCGCCTCCCGGTCGCCCGAGAAGAGGAAGCGCCGGGTGGAGCTCCCGCCGGGTGCGATCGCCGCGATGTAGACGAGCCCGACGGGCTTCTCGGGCGTGCCGCCGCCCGGCCCGGCCACTCCCGTCACCGCCACCGCGACGTCGGCGGCGAGCTCCCCCAGCGCTCCGGCCGCCATCGCCTCCGCGGCTTCGGCCGACACTGCCCCGTGCCGTGCCAGGACCTCCGGCGGAACGCCCAGGCGGCTCTCCTTCACGGCATTCGAATAGGCGACGACCCCGCCGAGGTAGACGTCGCTCGCGCCCGCGGCATCGGTCAGGCGGGCGCCGACCATCCCGCCGGTGCAGGACTCCGCGGTCGCGAGCGTGAGACCGAGCTGCCGGCAGCGCTCGACGACGAGCTCGGCGATTGGGCGCTCGTCCTCGGCGAAGAGATCCTCCCCGAGCTGCGAGCGGAGCGCCCGCTCCAGCCGTGCCGCCCGCTCCTCTCCCCCGTGCCGCTCGAGCAGGTCGACTCGGATCTCGAGGTCGTGCGCGCAGACTGTCACCTCGAGCCCTTCCCCCTCGCCCCCCTCGGCCTCGAGGATCCGTGCCACTGCCGACTCGCTGGGGCCGAAGAAGCGGAGGACCTTGTGGCGAGGCGCATCCACGCGGGCGAGGAGGCGCCGCAGAGCGTCCGCCTCGAGGACGCGCGGCCAGAGGCGGCGCAGCTCGTTGGGCGGGCCTGGGAGGGCGACCGCCAGGCCTCCGTCGCGTTCGAGAAGGACGGCGGGCGCGGTGCCGGCCAGCCCGAGGGCGACGGCGCCGTCCGGCAGCGACGCCTGCTTGCGGACGCCGGCGGCGAAGTCGGCGAAGGGCCGGCCGAGCCGCTCCGCGACGCCGCGCGAGACCCCCTCGATCTCGGCGGCCAGCGCCTCGTTCACAATCAGGTCACGGCCGGCCACCCGAGCGAGCGTCTCCACGGTCCGGTCGTCGTGGGTCGGACCAAGGCCCCCCGAGAAGACGCAGACTTCGGCCTCGAGCCCTTCGCGCATCGCGGCCTCGAGCTCGTCCGGATCGTCCCCCACCACCAGGATCCGGGCCGGCTCGAGGCCCAGCGACGTGAGCTCGCGGGCGAGGAAGGCGCCGTTGGCGTCGGCCTTGTCGCCGCGCACGAGCTCGCTGCCCGTGAGGACGACGACCGCGCGCGGGCCTGGCGTCAAGAGCCGGTGGAGATCGTCCGGACGCCGTCGGCGCTGACGACGACGACGGCGGGCTCGGTCGGGAAGTCGGCGACGCGGCGCCCGTTTAGCTTGACGTTCAGGTTCTGGGGCTCGTCCAGGTCGATCCAGAGACGGCGGTACTTCAGGAATCGCTGCGTCTGGCCCTGCTCGAGCGTCCCCTCCCAGACGAGCCTGCCGTTGACGCCGCCGTTCCGAACCTGCAGGAAGGAGGGGCCGCGGGCCGCCGTCACGACGAGCCGCGCCTTCGGTGCGGCCGCCTCCTCGTCTTCGCCCGCGCCCGTGGTGGTGGCCCCGGACGCAGCCGGGGTCGTCGGCTCGGTCGTCGCCCCCGGGGGCGGCGTGTCGTCGCCGGAGTCGGAGCCGAGGCCGGAGAGGCCAACGACGACCAGCACCGTGATGGCCACGATGGCCGCGAGCGCGACGACGACGAGGTTCGACTCCATCCGCCGCCGCTGGCGCCGCCGCGGCTGGGTCGACGTCGACTGGGCGAAGGGGATCTCCTCGGAGGCCGCAAAGCGCGAGCTGTACTCGTCCAGGTAGAGCTGCCCGTCGAGGCCGAGATAGTCCGCATAGGTGCGAAGGAAGCCCTTGACGTACGTGTCTCCGGGCAGCACCTCGAACTGCTCCTCTTCGAGGGCCCTCAGGTACTTCCCGCGGATCTTGGTCTCCGCCTCGATACGGGGGATCTCGAGACCCTGCCGCAAACGAGCCTCGCGCAGGCTGTTGCCGATCTCGAACACGAGCCCCGGATTGTAGCGATGCGGCCGCGTGGTGCCCGCTCGGGCGCTACTCGAACACCAGCACGAGCACCGCGAAGACCGCCAGCGCAAGCGTGGCGGTCACCGCCAGGAGGAAGGCGATCGTCCCCAACAAGCGCGTGAAGCCCAGGAACACCCGGCCGCCGCTGCGGCCGAGAGTGCGCTGGTGCTCCGCCCTCGCGCGCCGGTTCAGGAGCACGCCGGCGAACGAGAGCACGAGCGCGATCGGCACGGTGATGACCGCGTCGAGCACTCGCACCTCGTCGTAGCGGCGCGCCAGGTAGACGAGCGCGCCGAGCGCCGCGAGCGCGAGGAGCGAGCACACAAGCGCCCAGACGGCCTTGCGATTCACCATCGGGCGGGGATCGTAGGAGGGTTCGGCGAAATAACGGCAGTGCCGCCGGGCCGCGCTGCTCGCCCCGAAGACTGCGTCCTCTGTCGCGCCCGCAGCCTCCGGCTACGAGCCCTCCCTGCATCCTTGTTTCGGAACGACCATCGCACCCCGTCGACGAGCGGAATTTCGCCAATCCCTCCTAGCCCTTGACGTACGGCCGCCCGACCGCGGCGGGCGGGATCGACCGGCCGATCAGACCGACGAGCGCCACGAGGGTGAGCACGTACGGAAGGGTGGAGACCAGGTTCTCCGAGATGCCCGCTTCGCGCTGGAGCGGAATGGCGAGCGCGAAGCCGAAGCCGAACAGGAGCGTTGCCGCGAAGGCCCACCCCGGCAGCCACTTGCCGAAGATCACCGCCGCGAGCGCGATGTAGCCGCGACCGGCCGTCATGTTCTCGGTGAAGGTGCCGACGAACCCGATCGACAGGAACGCGCCCCCGAGCGCGGCGAGAACTCCGGAGGTCACGACCGATGCGTAACGCACGCCGTAGACCGAGATCCCGACTGTCTCGGCGGCCCTCGGATGCTCGCCTACCGAGCGGATCCGCAGGCCGATCGGCGTCTTGAAGAGCACGATGTAGGAGAGCAGCACGACGGCGAACATGATCCAGACGAGCAGGTTGAGCGAGCCGAAGACGCCGTAGAGGAAGTCGCCGACGACCGGAATGTCGTCGAGGAAGTCGAGCTCGACGTCCGGGACGCGGGAGACCTGCTGCTCGATCCCGCCGGGATAGATCGAGCTGTACAAGAAGCCCGTAAGGCCGAGCGCGAGGAAGTTGACCGCGAACCCGCTCACGATCTGGTCGGCGCGGAGGTGGATGCAGAAGAAGGCGTGGACGAGTGCGAGCAGCCCGCCGAACAGCATCGCCATCAGCAGGCCCACCACCCAGCTGCCGCTCCAGACGGAGCCCCAGACGGCGAAGAACGCGCCCATGAGCATCATCCCCTCGAGGCCGATGTTCACGACGCCGGAGCGCTCGGAGAAGATCCCGCCCATCGCGGCAAACGCGAGCGGGGTCGCGAAGCGAAGCGTCGCGGCGATCACCCCGGTCGTGAGGATGCTGTCGAGGGTGTCCGCGTCCTTCGTCTGCAGCCAGATGGCGCCGAGAGTCCCCGCAAGGCCCAGGCCGATGGCCCACCAGCCGAGCTTCCGCTCGCCGCGCGGGACAGCGCCGACGCCGCATGCAAGCGCAACGAACCCGGCCGCGACGGGCGCTCCAACCGAGCGGACCGTCCACGGGGGGAGCGCGAACCAGAAGGCGAGGATCCCGCACGCGATCCCGATGATCGCGATCGTCCGCGGCTCCGTGATCCTGCGTACCCAGTCGGTGACGGCAGCGCCGCGGGGCTGGGCGCTCACGGGGAGCCCTCGGGCTGCGCGGCCGAGCCGCGGCGCACGAGCGACCGCGCCCGCCAGATGTAGACGATCAGGAGCTCCGCGCCGACGAAGAAGATGACCAGCGCCTGGATCATCGTGGCGAGGTCGACCGCGAGCGCCGGCTCGAACACCTCCGGATCAAGCTGTCGCGTGGACGTGCCCACCTCGAGCGCGGCGAAGAGCAGCGCCGCAAAGAGGATGCCGACAGGCTTTGTCCGTCCAAGCAGGGCGACCGCGATGCCGGTGAAGGCGATGAAGTTCGTCCCAAAGTCGCCCACATCGACGCTGAACTTGAAACCGAGGAGGTCGACCGACCCGGCGAGGCCGGCGAACGCGCCCGCGATGGCCATGGCGAGGAAGTAGTTCTTGGCGACCGAGATGCCGCTGTACCTGGCGGCCTCGGGGTTGAAGCCGACGGCACGGACCTCGAACCCGAGGGTCGTCCGGTTGAGGATCACCCCGTAGACGACGAGCGCGAAGAGCGCGATGAAGAGACCCGCGTGGAGCGAGGGCAGGCTTCCCCAGATCGGCCACAGCTCGGCCGACTCGAAGATCTCGTCGGACCGCGGGATCGACTCCTGCGGCCCCTGCAGCGGGCCGCCGATCTCGTACGCATACGTCAAGCCGAAGATTGCGATCCAGTTGAGCATGATCGTCGTGATCACCTCGTGGGCGCCCACGGTGGCCTTGAGGAGGCCGGCGATCCCTCCCCAGACCGCCCCGGCGACGATCGACGCTGCGAGCGCGAGCAGGATATGCAGCGGGCGGGAGAGCCCTTCCAGGTGCGATCCGACGAAGAGCGCGGCGGCGAACCCGATCCAGTACTGGCCCTGCCCGCCGATGTTGAAGAGCCCACAGCGGAAGGCGAACGCCACCGCGAGAGCCGTCAGGATCAGCGGGGCCATGAGGATGAGCGTCTGCTGCAGGTCGTTGGCGGCCGCCTCCCGGGTCTCGCCGGTGACCCAGGGGAAGAACCAGTTGAGCCCGGTGCCGGCGAAGATCGCCTTGTACGCGGTAATGGGGTTGTGCCCCGTGATCGCGACGACGAGACCGCCGATGAGGAACGCGAGCACGGTCGCCGCGATCGGCACGAGGACCCCGCCGATCCGGGAGGAGAACCACTCCCCCACCGCCTCGGTCGTCGACGTCCGGGGCTCGTAGGCCATCAGGCGGCCTCCTCCCCGCGCCCGCCCGTCATGGCAAAGCCGAGTTCCTCCTCCGAGACGTCGCGCCCGTACTCCGCGACGATCCGGCCCTCGAAGACCACGAGGATCCGGTCGGACAGCGAGAGGATCTCTTCAAGCTCGAACGAGACGAGCATGATGCCGCGACCCTCGTCCTGCTCGGCGACGAGGCGCTGGTGCACGAACTCGATCGCGCCCACGTCGAGCCCGCGGGTCGGCTGGGCCGCGATGAGGATGCTCGGGTCGCGCGAGATCTCTCGCGCGACGACCACCTTCTGCTGGTTGCCGCCCGAGAGGGCCGCAGCGGGCGTCTGCGGGCCGCCCCCGCGAACGTCGAACTCTGCGAGAAGCTTCTTCGCCCTGGCGGCGATCCGCTTGGGGAAGAGCCAGCCCCACTTCGAGTCCGGGGGCTCGCGGAAGTCGTGGAGGGCGATGTTCTCGGCCAGGGAGAAGTCGAGCACGAGCCCGCGCACCTGACGATCTTCGGGGATGTGGCCGACGCCGCCCTCGAGGCAGTCCCGCGCCCCCTTTCCGGTGAGGTCCCTGCCTCGAACGGTGATCCGGCCCGACTCTGGCCGGCGCAGGCCGGTGATCGCCTCGATCAGCTCGGACTGGCCGTTGCCGTCCACGCCGGCGATCCCGACGATCTCGCCGGCACGCACCTCGAAGGACATGCCGCGCACGCACTCGAGGCCGCGCGAGTCGAGCACCTGGAGGTCCTCGACGATCAGGAGCGGCTCACCGGGCTCGGCAGGCTTCTTGTCCACGCGCAGGAGCACCTCACGACCGACCATGAGCTTGGCGAGCCCTTCCACGGTCGCCCCTGCGCGGGGAACCGTCTCGATGGTCTTGCCGCGGCGCAGCACCGTGATCCGGTCGGAGATGGCGAGCACCTCCCCCAGCTTGTGGGTGATGAAGATGATCGACTTGCCCTCCGCCTGCAACGAGCGGACGATCGCGAACAGCTCGCCCGCCTCCTGCGGCGTGAGCACCGCGGTGGGCTCGTCGAGGATGAGGATGTCGGCCCCCCGGTAGAGCGCCTTCAGGATCTCGACACGCTGCTGCATGCCGACCGAGATCGAGTCGATGCGCGCGTCGGGGCGGACGGCCAGCCCGAATTGCTCGGACAGGTCCCGCACGCGCTCCTCGGCGGCCTCGAGGTCGAGGAAGGGGCCGCTGCTCGGCTCGACGCCGAGGACGATGTTCTCGGCGACGGTCATCACGGGGATGAGCATGAAGTGCTGGTGCACCATCCCGATGCCGCTGTCGATCGCCGCCCGAGGCGAATCGATCCGGAGCGGTTTGCCGTTCAGGCGGATCTCTCCCTCGTCCGGGTGGTAGAGCCCGTAGAGGATGCTCATGAGCGTCGACTTGCCCGCCCCGTTCTCGCCGAGGAGCGCGTGCACCTCGCCCTGGGCCAGATCGAAGTCGACGTGATCGTTCGCGACGACGCCGGGGAACCGCTTCGTGATGCCTCTCAGCTCGAGAAGGGGCGCATCCGCCATGGGCGTAGGGTTGAGGGGCGGGCCTGGGCCCGCCCCTCGTCGAGGTTGGCTATTCGAAGGTGGCCGGCGGGTCGATCTCGCCGCTGATCAGCTGCTCCGTCGCCGTTGCGACGGCATCCTGAACCTCCTGCGGGACGTCGGCCGAGTACGGTGCGAGCAGTGTTGCGTCGGGGTAGTCCTGAATGCCGAAGAACGCATTCGTACCACCCGCGAACGTCCCTTCCTGAGCCGACTTGATCGTCTCGAAGACCGCAAGCTCGAGCGGCTTCAGCGCGCTCGTGATCACGCAGTCTCCCGCGAACGACTGGTCGGCGTCCACGCCGATCGCGTAGACCCCTTCCTGACAGGCGGCGTCGAGGGCGCCGAGACCACACTGCCCCGCGACCTGGAAGACGACGTCAGAGCCCTGGGAGATCTGGTCGAGCGCGATCTCCTTGCACTTCGCGGCGTCGACGAAGTCCTGCGAGTACGCGTTCAGGAGTTTGATGTCCGGGTTGGTGTCCATGGCGCCCTGCCGGAAGCCGGCGATCCAGTTGTCCACCGGCGGGATCTTGATGCCGCCGACCGTGGAGATCGTCCCGGTCTCCGACATCATGGCCGCGACGATGCCGGCCAGGTAGCCCGCCTCCTCCGACGGGAACTGGAGGCCGACCACGTTCGGCATCACGCACGGCGACTGGTCTTCTCCGCCGCATTCCGGCTCCTCGCCGTAGAACTGGTCGACGCCGGCGAAGTTGATGTCGGTCGCCTCGGTCGCCACCTCCACCACGGACGGCTGGATGAGGAAGCCGATCGCGACGACCAGGTCGTGTCCGTCGTCCACCGCGGCGGTGAGGTTCGGAAGGTAGTCGTCGCCCGACTCGGAGACGTACACACGCCCCTCGACACCGAGCTCCTCTTGCGCCCGCTCGAAGCCGGCGATCGAGAACTCGTTGAAGCCGCGGTCGTCGAGACCACCGGTGTCGCTGACCATGCCGACGCTGATGACGTCCTCGGCCGGCGGCTCGGTCTCTGCCGCTCCGGTGTCGGTCGCCGCAGCCGGGGTCGTCTCGTCGTCGTCATCGCCGCCGCACCCTGCCGCGACCAGCGCGAGAGCGAGCGCGACCAAGAGCAGCAGTAGCCACGGAAGCTTTCTTGTTGCGTTCACGGAACCTCCTCTATCGCCCATGCCGTCGAGTGGAATCGCAGGATGCTACCCCTCCTGGGATCCCATTTCTAGGACGTCCGCACAGAGCGGTTCGTTAGCGACGCTACGACGCGACGTCCGTGAGCACGCGGTCGAGCTCCGCTTCGCCCACGAGGACCTTGCGCGGCTTGGAGCCCTCGTACCCCGAGATGATGCCGCGGCGCTCCAGCATGTCCACCAGGCGGCCGGCACGTGTGTAGCCGACCCGCAGCCGCCGCTGCAGGAGCGAGACCGAGGCCGTTTGGGTCTGCACGACGATCTCGATCGCGCGATCGAGGAGCGGATCCTCGTCGGGGTCGAAGTCCTCGTCTCCCTCCTCCGCCCCATGCGCGGCCTCGGGGGGCTCGAGGAGCGACTCGTCCAGCTCCTGCCGGCGCTGGCTGCGGCACTGCTCGACGACGAGCGCGATCTCCTCCTCGCTCACGTACGCGCCCTGGACGCGCTGCAGGCGCGAGGTGCCGAGCGGCTTGAAGAGCATGTCGCCTTGGCCGAGGAGGCTCTCGGCGCCCGAGGTGTCGAGGATGACGCGGCTGTCGGTCTGGCTCGAGACCGCGAACGCGATCCGCGACGGGACGTTGGCCTTGATCATCCCGGTGATGACGTCCACGGAGGGCCGCTGCGTGGCGAGCACGAGGTGGATGCCGACCGCGCGCGACTTCTGCGCCAGCCGGATGACGGCGTCCTCGACCTCCTGCGGCGAGACCATCATCAGGTCGGCGAGCTCGTCGATGACGACGAGCAGGTACGGCAGCGTGGCCTCGCCGCGCTTGCGCAGGGCCCGGTTCAGCTCCTGGAGGTTCCGCGCCCGCGCGAGGCTCATCCGCTCGTAGCGGCGCTCCATCTCGGTGAGGACGTTCGTGAGCACGGCGGAGGCCTGCTTCGGGCTGGAGACCACCGGCGTCAGCAGGTGCGGGATCGACTCGTAGAGGCCGAGCTCGACGCGCTTCGGGTCGACGAGGATCATCCGCACGTCGTCCGGCGTCGACCGCAGGAGGATCGAGCAGAGCATCGTGTTGATGCAGCCGGACTTGCCCGAGCCGGTCGTGCCGGCGATGAGGATATGCGGCATGCGCGCGAGGTCGGCGTGCACGGACGCGCCGGAGATGTCCTTGCCGAGCCACACCGAGAGCGGGCTCGCGGTCGACGGCAGCTCGTCGAAGATGTCGCCGAGCGTGACGATGTTCGGCGACAGGTTGGGCACCTCGACCCCGACGGCCTGCTTGCCTGGGATCGGGGCGAGGATGCGGATCTCGGTGGTGGCAAGGGCGTAGGCGAGGTCGTCCTTGAGCGCGGCGACCTTCCCGACCTTCGTCCCCGGTGCGAGCTGGAGCTCGTAGCGCGTCACGCGGGGGCCGACGACCTGGCCGACGAGGGTCGCGTCGATGCCGAAGTTGGCGAGTGCCTGCAGGAGCGCCTCCGCCGTCCGCTCGGCGGCCTTCCCGGGCTGGCCCTCGTGCGGGCGCGAGCGGCGGAGGACGTTGGCGTCCGGAAGCTGGTAGGTGGGGTGCTGCTCGCTGCTGGGGGAGTCGAAGAGGGTCGGCGGCTCGGGCACATCGTCGGTTTGGAGGCCGAGGTCGAGCCCGCGCGGCTCGGCGGGATCGAGCTGGTCGACGAGCACCGGCTGTAGCGGCGGCGCGTCGCCGACGACGTCCGGGTACGCGGCCTCGCCGTCGATAGGCGGGTGCGTGCGGGCATGGCCGTTGGAGGCCTCGTCGAGGGTCTGACCCCAGGGCAGGTCCTCCTTGGTCGGAATGCGCACTGCCGTCACGGTGCGCTTCGCGGCGCCCGCGGTGTCGCGGGCGACGCCGGCCGAGCGGCGCAGAATCGCGCCGAGGGAGGCGCCGGTGAGGAGGAGCGCGCCGCCCCAGACGAGGAAGAGGCCGAGGATGAAGGTTCCGGTTCCGCCGATCAGGCGCCCGAAGGCCGCGTCCGAGCCGGTGCCGAAGGCCCCGCCCCGTTCCGCGCCGAGCAGCATGATCACGCCGGCGCACACGAGGACGAGCCCGGTGCGGAACGGCTTCACGTCAACGAGGGACGCCCGCGCGATCATGAGCGCGCCGAGCACGAGGAAGACGACCGGGACGCCGACGCGCGCGGTGCCGAAGAGCGCGTCGAGCCAGTCGGCGATCGTGGTCCCCACGATGCCGCCGTTGCCCTCGAGCCAGGTCACGACCGCGAGGAAGAGCCCGGCCGCGAGGAGGCCGAGGCCGAGCAGGTCGTGGTTCCCGTGCGCACGCTGGCGCCGCTGCCGCTTCTTCGTGCGGACGCGGGCAGGGGACTTCGGGCGAACCCGAGACGGACGCTTCTTCGGCGCCATGCTCAGGCCTGTTTCGCGGCCCTTCCGGCCGCTCCTTCTCAGAGGGAGGCGATCCGCTCGCAGAGGAGGTCGAGGAAGGCGTCCGCGTCGATGCCGACTCCGACGTCGGCGTTCGGCTCCTCCCCGGTCCGGTGCCAGAGGTCGACCACGGTGCGTCCGCGGCACAGCGTCGACTCGCAGTCGACGTCGACGTGCCGGTGGAGCGTCTCCACGATCCCGGGCCGCAGCGCCTGTGCAACCGCGACCGCGTCGTGGATCGGCGCGCCCTCCTGCCCGTAGGTGCGGCGGTGGTACTGAGTGAAGAAGTCGTACAGCTCGGCGACGAAGCGGCCGATCGCGCCGGCGCCGCGGAGCTGCTCGGCGTGCGCGTCCGTCATCAGCGCGCGGTGCGTGACGTCGAGGCCGATCATCGTCAGCGGCACGCCGCTCTGGAAGACTCGCCACGCCGCCTCGGGGTCGACGTAGACGTTGAACTCGGCCGCCGGCGTGACGTTCCCCTCGGCGATAGCGCCGCCCATGAGCACGATGCGCTCGACGCTCGCGGCCGCTTCCGGATACCTGGCGAGGAGAAGCGCCACATTCGTGAGCGGACCGACCGGGACGATCGTGACCGGGCGGTCGGAGCCGAGGATCCGCTCGGCGAGGAAGTCGACTGCGTGCTCGGGCACCGGCCCGCCCTGCGGCGCGGGGAGCGCGGGGCCGTCCATCCCCGACTCCCCATGGACGTAGGCGGCGGTGAAAAGCTCGCGCGCGAGCGGTCGGTCGGCCCCGGCGGCGACGGGGATGTCACCGCGGCCGGCGAGCTCGAGCACGCGCAGGGCGTTCGCCGTCGTCTTTTCGAGCGTCTGGTTCCCGGCGACCGTGGTGACCCCGAGCAGGTCGAGCTCGGGGCTCGCCAGCGCGAGGAGGAGCGCGATCGCGTCGTCGTGGCCGGGATCGCAGTCGAGCAGGATCGGCGTGCTCACCGCGCCAGTATCGCGTCGACCTCCGCTGCGGTCGGCAGCGAAGGCTGCGCTCCGGGTCGCGAGGCCGCGATCGCCCCGGCCGCGCACGCGCGCCGCAGCGCCTCCTCCCGCTCGCGGCCCTCGAGCAGCGAGACGACGAGGCACGCCGCAAACGCGTCGCCGGCGGCGGTGCCGTCGACGGCCTCCACCAACGGCGGCGCCGCGCGGGCCACCTCCACCCCGTCGTCGAGCAGGAGCGCGCCCTCCGCTCCGAGCGTGAGGGCGAAGAGCGTGCCCATCGGGCTCGACCCGAGCGCCTCCAGCTCGAGCGAGTTGGCCACGATCAGGTCCGCGCGCTCCAGGATCGAGGGCGCGACCTCACGGGCGGGCGCCGCGTTCAGGCAGAAGAATCCGGCGAACCCCTGCAAGGCGGCCTGGATCGCGTCGTCCAGCACCTCGAGCTGGCTGACGAGGGCATTCGGCTCGCCGATGTCGATGTGGCTGGGATCCAGGGCGTGGTTCGCACCCGGAGCGACGACGATCTGGTTGTCGCCGGCCTCGTCGACGAAGATGAGCGCGATCCCGGTCGTGCTCCGGACGACCTGCGCGCGCGAGAGGTCGACGCCTGCCTCCCGGAGCCCCGCAACCGCCTGCCCACCGAAGTCGTCGTCCCCGACCGCCCCGACCATGCGCACCTCGGCGCCCAGGCGCGCGGCCGCCACGGCCTGGTTCGCGCCCTTGCCACCCGGGACGTAGCTGAGGCTCGTGCTCGTGAGCGTCTCCCCCGGCTCGGGGAGGGACGGGACGGTGGCGACGAGGTCGAGGTTGATCGAGCCGACGACGGTGACGCTAGGCGGCAAGGGCGCGCAGGTCGTCGAGGGCGCCGTCGAGCAGGTTCTCGCGCAGGTCGAAGAGGCCGGCCCAGAGCGAGTCGCGGTCGGGCACGGACTCGATCCGCGCGGAGTCCGCCAGGCCCTGGAGCGCGCGGACGAGCACCGCCAGCTCCAGGTAGGCATGGGCGACCCGGTGGGGCGCGGCGGACACGCCGGCGCGCTTCAGCACGTCGTCCCAGGTGACGACCTCCCCGGGCCCGGGCTCGCCGTACCAGGACCGGCCCTCGGCCCCGTCCGGCTCCAGCTCGAGCAGGTAGCGCCCGAGCGGCCGGTCGAGGCCGGCCAGGGCGGTCTCGGCGCGCTCGGCGGCCCGGCGCAGCGCAGCCTGCCGCCGCTCGGGGGTGCAGGGCTCGGGCTCGCCCTTGGCCCAGCGTTCCAGCAGCCGGCAGAAGGCCAGCCCCGCCACCTCGCTCGCGGTGAGCGAGCGGATCAGGCGCGCCGCGGTGGCGTCGGAGACGCCGTAGGAGCGCATGAGGCCCTGCCAGCCGGTGCCGTTCGGATCGGTCACTCCCTAACTAGTACACCAACCCGGCGAAAACGCGTACCGTTCCCGGGGGTTGGCGACCTACGACCGCGTCCGCGAGCTCCCGCTCGAGCTCGACTCGTACCGCCTCGAGCCGCTCGAGGTGCAGGCTTCGCATGACTTCACGCGCCTGACGACCGTGATCCACCTCGAGGGCGGCGGCCACGAGGGTGTCGGCGAGGACGTCACCTACTCGAGCGAGGACCAGCTCGCGCTCCAGGCCGAGGGGCCGACGCTCCCGCTCGCCGGGAGCCACACGCTCGACAGCTTCTCGCAACTCCTCGAGCGCCTGGCGCTCTTCCCCTCGGGGCCCGGGATGGCGGCGTTCCAGGACTACCGGCGCTGGGCCTACGAGAGCGCGGCGCTCGACCTTGCCCTGCGCCAGGCCGGCCTCACCCTGGCCCAGGCCGTCGGCCGCGAGGCGCAGCCGGTGAACTTCGTGGTCTCCTTGCGCATCGAGCAGCCGCCCCGGCCCGACCCGGTGCCGCTGCTCCTCGAGCGCTACCCGTCGCTCCGCTTCAAGCTCGACCCGACCAGCGACTGGGACACGGGCCTGGTGGCCACCCTCGGCGCCACGGGCGCCGTGGACACCGTCGACCTGAAGGGCGCGTACAAGGGCACGCCCGTCGACCAGCCCGGCGACCCCGAGCTCTACCGCATGGTCGCGGAGGGGTTCCCGACCGCCTGGATCGAGGATCCCGACCTGAACGACGGCACCGGCCCCGTTCTCGACCCGTATCGCGACCGCATCACCTGGGACGCGCCCATCCACTCGGTCGCCGACATCGAGAAGCTCCCGTTCCCGCCGAAGACCCTGAACTTCAAGCCGTCGCGCTTCGGCAGCGTGCAGCGTCTCTTCGACGCCTACGACTACTGCGAGGAGCGCGGGATTGCGATGTACGGGGGCGGCCAGTGGGAGCTCGGCCCCGGCCGCGGCCAGATCCAGTACCTCGCGTCCGTCTTCCACCCCTCGACCCCGAACGACGTGGCGCCGGCTGCGTTCAACATCCACCGTCTCGACCCGCCGCCAGGCCTGCCGACGAGCCCGCTCCCGGCCCAGCCGAGCGCTGCCGGCTTCCGCTGGGGCTAGCGGCCTAGACCTCGACGACGACCGGGAGGATCATCGGCCGGCGGCCGGTGCGCTCCGCGACGAGCTTGCCCACGTTGTCGTGGATGTGCTCCTGCAGGAGCTTCAGCTCCATGAAGTCCTGCGCCAGGCACTCCTCGATCGTCCGTGCCGCCTCCTGGCGAGCTTCTTCGAGGAGCGAGTCGGTCTCGGCGAAGCCGCGGGCGACGACCTCGGGCGCGGCGATCTCGCCGCCGTTCTGGGAGCCGATGGTGGCAACGACGATGAGGACGCCGTCCTCCGAGAGGTGGCGGCGGTCGCGGAGGGCCACGTCCTTGACGTCCCCGACGCCGAGGCCGTCGACGAACGTGAGGCCCACGTCGACGTGGTCGACGAGACGGGCGATGCCGCTCCTGAGCTCGACGACGGAGCCGTTGTCGGCGAGCACGATCCTGTCGGCCGGGACGCCCGCTTCGCGCGCGAGGCGCGCCTGGGCGGCCAGCATGCGGAACTCGCCGTGCACGGGCATGACGTTGTGCGGCCGCAGCAGCGCCAGGATCGTCCGGATCTCCTCGGCGTTCCCGTGCCCGGAGACGTGGACGGGCGCGATCTCCTGGTGCAGCACCTCGGCACCTGCGCGCGCGAGTCGGTTGATGGTGTCGTGGACGCGCAGCTCGTTGCCCGGCACCGGCTTCGCCGAGATGATGACGGTGTCTCCCTCCTCGATGGCCACATGCGGGTGGTCGTGGTAGGCCATCCGAGTGAGCGCCGACATCGGCTCGCCCTGGCTTCCGGTGCAGAGGATCATCGTCTCCTCCGGGCGCAGGAGGTCGAGCTCGTCGGGCTTGACGAGCAGGTCGTCGCGGACGTCGAGGTAGCCGAGGTTGCGCGAGATGTTCACGTTCTTGCGCAGCGAGCGGCCGACGAG
>Ga0190271_10001204_pt1 | contig 14397 bp, 13 predicted proteins | sample Popmic356T_FD_133747 | JGI IMG/M metagenome (GOLD analysis project Ga0190271, IMG submission 133747) | Populus adjacent soil microbial communities from riparian zone of Weber River, Utah, USA - 356 T | ecosystem: Environmental > Terrestrial > Soil > Riparian zone | place: USA: Utah | collected...
CGACCGACACATATTCCTTGATCTCCGGGCCGGGACGTACCGAGACGATGCTGGCGTCGGAGAGCGGTGCGCCGCTCTGGCGGTTGACGATGACCCGGTTGCCTTGGGCCTCGAGCTGGCTGATGGTCTGCTGCGCGTTGTCGCCTGCGGTGGGGGCGGCGATCGCGGGGGCGGCCAGTCCGAGGACGGCGGCGGACAGTCCGGCTGCTGCAACGGTGGTGATGGTGAACTTCTTCATTTTCTTGCTCTTCCCTGTTTCGGGTCTGAGCCGTGGAGCGAATCGCGCGGTTCGGACTTCTTCGGTTGCTCTTGTTGGATCTGATGGCTTAAACCAGCAGGTCAGAGGTTTAATTCCGCTGGCAGAAATTGAACGACCGCTGGCAGAAACCCGTCGGCGAGGCCCGCCGGAATTGCATTCCACGCGGTAAAACTCGAGTGAGTCCCGCGTGGAATGCAATTCCGGCGGACGGGTCAGAGCGTGGTCGCCGCGAGGTCGACCCAGCCGAGATACGGGGCGCCGATGCTGCCCATCCACAGCCGTCCCTCGTTCTCGACCACCCCGGTCACCATGCTGAACGACGGGTGCGTGGTGTGTAGACCCGCGACCGCGTCGCCGGTGTCGGGGTCGAACGCGACCACCCAGACCACCGCCTTCGGCTTCGGCTGCAGCGACGTCGGCAGGCGCCACAGCATCCTCCGCAACACCCGTGGTGCGGCGGCGAGGCGATCCGCGAGCGGATTGGCGGGAGTGACCATCGCACACCAGATGCGTCCGTCGGCGCCGGTCGACAGGTTGTCGGGCATCGCGGGCAGATTCTCCGCCAACAGGGTCAGCGAACCCGCGCGCGGACCGGCCAGCCAGTACTTCGACAGCCGACGCCCCTGGGTCTCGGCGATCACCAACGCCGAGCCGTCCGCGGTCGGCGTGACGCCATTGGCGAAGTACATGCCGTCGACCAGCGTGGTGACCGTTCCATCGGGATCGAGCCGATGGAGATTGCCGCGGGGGCGGGCCTCGAGGATCGCGCCCAGGTAATCGGCCACGGTGAACGCACTGGTGGACTCGGTGAAATACACTGCGCCATCGGCTGTTTCGGTGGCATTGGAGCAGAACTGCAGCGGTCGCCCGGTTATCGAGTCGACCAGGGTCTGGAACCTGCCGGTGGCCGGGTCCATGGCGAGCAGCCCCCTGGGGCTGTCGCACACCAGCAGCCGGCCGTCGCGGGCGAAGGCCAATCCCAGCGGGCGGCCTCCGCTGTTCCCGATGACCTCGGGTGCGCTGCCGTCGGGTTGCAGCCGCACGATGCCGCCGTCGAGCGCGCCGGCCCAGAGGTGCCCGTCGGCATCGACGACCACGTCCTCGGGTTCGCCGCCGGGAACCGGGACCAGCGTGATCGCGGGGGCGCGGAACCGGGGCAGATCGTCGACCGGTGGCGCGCGCCACCGGACCGGATCGATCGGCGGCCTCGGCCTCGTCATGCCTTCGATTTTTGCCGGAATTGCATTCCACGCGGCGATTTCTCGCCATTTCGCGCGTGGAATGCAATTCCGGCGTGGGCGAAAGCCCTACATGCGGGCTACATCCGCCGGCTGGCTTCGGCGAGCACGCTTCGCAGGATGTCGTAGATGGCGTCGAACTCCTTCTGCCCGCTGATCAGCGGGGGAGCCAGCTGCACGACCGGGTCGCCGCGGTCGTCGGCGCGGCAGTACAGGCCGGCCTCCCACAGCGCGGGGGTCAGGAAACCCCGCAGCAGTCGTTCGGACTCCTCGTCGCTGAACGTCTCCTTGGTGGTCTTGTCTTTGACCAACTCGATGCCGTAGAAGAAGCCCTCACCACGCACATCGCCGACGATCGGCAGGTCGGAGAGCTGCTCCAACGTGGCGCGGAACGCCGGGGCCATCTGCTTGACGTGATCGTTGATGCCCTCGCGCTCGAAGATGTCGAGGTTGGCCAGCGCCACCGCCGACGACACCGGGTGCCCGCCGAACGTGTAGCCGTGCCCGAATACCGTCTGGCCGTCGTTGAACGGCTCGAACAGTCGGTCGCTGGCGATCATCGCACCGATCGGGGAGTAACCCGACGTCAGACCCTTGGCGCAGGTGATGATGTCCGGCACGTAGTCGAAATCGTTGCACGCGAACATCGATCCGATGCGACCGTAGGCGCAGATGACCTCGTCGGAGACCAGCAGCACGTCGTACTCGTCGCAGATCTCGCGCACCCGCTCGAAGTACCCGGGCGGGGGAGGGAAGCAGCCGCCGGCGTTCTGCACCGGTTCGAGAAACACCGCGGCGACGCTGTCGGGGCCCTCGAACTCGATGGCCTCGGCGATGCGGTCGGCGCAGTAGCGGCCGAACGCCTTGAGGTCGGTGTCGTACGGGGCGGGCGCCCGGTAGAAGTTGGTGTTGGGCACCCGGAAACCGCCGGGGACCAGCGGCTCGAACGGAACCTTGAACGCCGGGATGCCGGTGATCGACAGCGCGCCCTGCGGGGTGCCGTGGTAGGCGATCGAGCGCGAAACCACCTTGTGCTTACCGGGTTTCCCGGTCAGCTTGAAGTACTGCTTGGCCAGCTTCCAGGCGCTCTCCACGGCCTCGCCGCCACCGGTGGTGAAGAAGACGCGGTTCAAATCCCCCGGCGCGTAGTTGGCGAGCCGTTCGGACAGCTCGATCGCCGGAGGTGTGGCGTAGGACCACAGCGGGAAGAACGCCAGCGTCTCGGCCTGCTTGGCGGCGGCCTCGGCGAGCTCCTTACGGCCGTGGCCGACCTGAACGACGAACAGACCCGAGAGTCCGTCGATGTAGCTCTTGCCCTTGTCGTCCCAGATGTGCACGCCCTCGCCGCGGGTGATGATCGGCGGGGTGATGCCCGCGCCGTGCCGCGCGAAGTGGCCCCACAGATGTCGGTTGGCTTTGGCCCCCAGGTCAGAAGTGACCTCTGGAGCGATTTCGGTAGTAGTCATCGTGTACCCCAATTGTATTGCTGTTTAACAAGTTTCAGATAGACAAGGGTTTCGGTGGATATCACTCCCGGCAGTGCGCGGATCTCGGTGTTGAGCAGGTCGAGCAGGCTGTCGTCGTCCTCGCAGACGACCTCGACGATGGCGTCGAAGGAGCCCGCGGTGAGCACCACGTAGTCGACCGATGCGATCGCGGCGAGCTTCTCGGCGATCTTGGTGGTGTCACCGGTGCATTTGATGCCGATCATGGCTTGGCGGGCGAAGCCCAGCTGCATCGGATCGGTGACGGCGACGATCTGCATCACCCCGGCGTCGACCATCCGCTGGACCCGTTGCCGGACCGCGGCCTCGGACAGGCCCACGGCCTTTCCGATGCCCGCGTAGGAGCGGCGGCCGTCCTGCTGCAGCTTCTCGATGATCGCCTTGGACAGCTCGTCCAGCTGAAACGCGGCGCCGGGTCGAGACTGGCTGAGACGGAACGAGACGGGGCCGACAGCGTGCGGAACCCCCGGGTTGACCATGCCAGTGATTGTGCACGGAATCCGTCGTGCCAAGCAACCATCACCATGAAATCGCTCGTTCTGCGCGGCTTGCGCAGCCGTAATGCGTAGCTTTCGACGCGGGATGCGCGATACCGTTGAGCTATGACTGTGGTTTCTTCCTCGGCCGTGACGACCGGCCTGCCGGGCAGTTGGATCGGCGGTGCGCCGGTGGTCACCGGTGGTGCGGAGCACGTGGTGGTCAATCCCGCGACCGGTGCGCCGGTCGCCACGATGGCGTTGGCGCAGCCCGCCGACGTCGACGCCGCCGTCGCCTCGGCCCGCGCCGCCCTGCGCGGCTGGGCGGGCGCGACCCCTGCCGAACGGTCGGCGGTGCTGGCCAAGCTCGCGAAGCTGGCCGATGAGGCCGCCGAGGTCCTGATCGCCGAGGAGGTCAGCCAGACCGGGAAGCCGGTGCGGTTGGCAGGAGAGTTCGACGTCCCCGGCAGCGTCGACAACATCGACTTCTTCGCGGGCGCCGCGCGTCATCTCGAGGGCAAGGCCACCGCGGAGTACTCCGGCGATCACACGTCCTCGATCCGGCGCGAAGCCGTCGGCGTGGTCGCCACGATCACGCCGTGGAACTACCCGCTGCAGATGGCGGTGTGGAAGGTGTTGCCCGCCTTGGCCGCCGGCTGCAGCGTCGTCATCAAGCCCGCCGAGATCACGCCGTTGACGACCCTGACGCTGGCTCGCCTCGCCAGTGAAGCCGGCCTGCCCGACGGGGTGTTCAACGTGCTCACCGGGGCCGGAGTCGATGTCGGCACCGCCCTGGCGGGCCACCGGGACGTCGACATGGTGACCTTCACCGGGTCGACACCGGTCGGTCGCAGGGTGATGGCCGCTGCCGCGGTGCACGGCCACCGCACCCAACTCGAGCTCGGCGGCAAGGCGCCATTCGTGGTGTTCGACGACGCCGATCTCGACGCGGCGATCCAGGGCGCGGTGGCGGGCTCGCTGATCAACACCGGTCAGGACTGCACGGCCGCGACCCGGGCGATCGTCGCGCGTGACCTCTACGACGACTTCGTCGCCGGCGTCGCCGAGGTGATGAGCAACATCGTCGTCGGGGATCCGCAGGATCCCGACACCGACCTCGGTCCGCTGATCACACTGGCGCACCGCGCGAAGGTCGCCGAGATGGTCGCCCGCGCACCGGGGGAGGGCGGCCGGATCGTCACCGGAGGTAGCGCGCCCGATGGCCCGGGGTCGTTCTACCGACCGACGCTGATCGCCGACGTCTCCGAACAGTCGGAGGTGTGGCGCGATGAGATTTTTGGGCCGGTGCTGACGGTGCGGTCGTTCACCGACGACGACGACGCGATCCGGCAGGCCAACGACACCGCCTACGGCTTGGCGGCCTCGGCGTGGACGCGTGATGTGTACCGGGCGCAGCGGGCGTCGCGCGAGATCCATGCGGGATGCGTCTGGATCAACGACCATATTCCGATCATCAGCGAGATGCCGCACGGCGGCTTCGGGGCGTCGGGCTTCGGCAAGGACATGAGCGACTACTCGTTGGAGGAGTACCTGTCCATCAAGCATGTGATGAGTGACATCACCGGTGTGACCGACAAGGGTTGGCACCGGACGATTTTCACCAAGCGCTAGTCCGGCGGACAGTACCGAGCCGCGCGACCTACTGCGTGCGCGGGACGACGATCACCGGGACGTCCACGCCGGCGAGGATGCGCGCCGCCGTGGACCCCAGGAACAGACGGCTCGGCGCGGCGAACCTGCTCGAGCCGACGACGAGCAGGTCTCCGTCGTCCCAGCTGAGCTTCTTCAGTGCCGACTCCAGCGTCACCCCGTCGGCGACCAGGGATTCGATCTCGGGTGAGTCCGGGAGGGCGCGTGCGGCGGCGACGAGGTTCTCCTCGGCGGCGGTGACCTGAAATTGGCGGACCTCCTTGGCGCTGCGCGCCTCGGACAGGTTCTCCGCGGACACCAGCGACAGCATGCGGATCGGCAGCCCGGCCGCACTGGCCAGCGTGATCGCGAACGGCAACGGGTTGTCGTCGCCGGGCCGGGTAGGCACCGCGGCGGTGACGCCCTCGATCACCTCGTCGGGGTCCTCGGCGTAGCCGCGCGGCGCGAGCGCCACCGGGATCGGCGAGGAGTGCAGCAGCGCACCGGTGACGGGCCCGATGGTGTGGCCACCGAAGAACCCGTCCCGCGCGCCGCCGACCACGATCAGGTCCGAGGACTTCTCTTCGGCGAAATCGATGAGGGACTGAGCGAAGGACTCACCTACGGTCACCGTGGATCCCGCGGTCACACCGTGGGCGGCCAGCGCGGCGACGGCCTTGGACACCCACTGGTTGCCGCGGTCGAGGAGCAGCTCCTGGTACTCCGGACGGCCCGGGTGGCCGTCGGGCAGCGCTTCGCGGACGACGAGCAGGATGTCTACGCTTGCCTCGAAGGTCTTGGCGAGCGCGCTGGCCAGTGCGATCCCGTCGTCGCCGGTTGGGGTGGCAAGGTATCCGACGGTCAAATGCATTGCTGTTCCTGCTCTTTCGGTGTGGCCTAGAAGGTGTCCGGAACTTTGACTTCGGTACTCGCGGTCAGCGTCTCGCCGCGGAAGAAGCGCTTGGTGCCGAACGCGAAGCATGCCAGCATCAGCGGGATCCCGAGCACGAGCATCCCGATGCCGAGCACGAACACCCCGCCCAGCGAGCCGAAAGCGGTGTAGCCGTAGTCCGGCTCGATCATGTCGGTGGCACTGTAGACGAAGGCCCACGTCATCGCGAGTGCCCCCAATAGCGGAAAGATGCCGCGGAAGAACAGGTTTCGCGTCGACGAGAACAGCGTTCGGCGGAAATACCAGACGCAGGAGTACGCAGTGATGCCGTAATAGAAGGCCACCGCGAGGCCCAGCGAGGCCACCGAGTCGGCGAGCGCGTTCTCGGACAGGAACGACAGCACCAAGTAGAAGAACAGGGCGGAGATGCCCATGACGATGGTGCCGAAGGCGGGGGTCATGTAGCGGGGGTGCACGTTGGCGAAGCGCTTCGGAATCGCTTCGTACACCGCCATCGACAGCGTGCCGCGGGCCGTCGGCAGGATGGTGGTCTGCGTCGAGGACAGGCCCGAGATCGACACCGTCAGCAGCAGCAGGGAAGCCACGATGCTGCCCGCCACCGGCGTGCCGAGCACCGTGAGGACGTCGTCGGTGTTGTTCGGGTTGTTCAGCCCGATGCCGACCTCGCTGAAACCCGAGAAAGACTGCACGGCGTAGGCGACCAGCACGTAGGTGCACACCAGGATCAGGGTGGTGATGACGGCCGCGATGCCCGGCGTCTTGCCCGGGTTCTTGGTTTCCTCGCCGACCGCGAGACAGGCGTCCCAGCCCCAGTAGATGAAGATGCACAGGATGATCGCGGCCGCGATGGATGACGCATCCAAACCGCCCGGCCACAGCCAGGACAGCTGCGGCATGATCGCCTGGGCCCCGGCGGTTCCGGAGAACACCCGGACCAGGGCGATGATGCTGACGATGATCAGCACACCGAACTGGACGGCGATGAGCACGTTCTGCACTCTTTCGCTGACGACGATGCCGCGGGCACTCAGCAGCGTCATGGCGATGATGAAGAACGATCCGAGCAGCACTTTAGCGGTGAGGTTTTCGGCGAGGTCGTCAAGGCCGAGGAACTTGAACAGGTAGATCGCGGCGACCTCGGCGACGTTGGCCAGCACGATGATCGCCGACACAGCCAGACCCCAGCCGCCGATCCAGCCGATCCACGGGCCGAACGCCTTGGTGCTCCAGGTGAACGTGGTGCCGCAGTCAGGCGTGTCCTGGGAGAGCTCCTTGTACGCGAACGCAACGAGCAGCATCGGGACGAACGCGAGGAGGAACATCGACGGCGTCTTGTCGCCGACCGCCAGCACCACGTAGCCCAGCGTGGCCGCCAGGCTGTAGGCGGGGGCGACGGCCGCGAGGCCGATCACGACGTTGCCGACCAGGCCGAGCGCTCCTGCCTGCAGACCCTTGCTGCCGACAGCAGGCGCCGATGGTTCCTCCGTGATAGCCATTTGCGCAATATACGGTTCCGGTGGTACCCACGCGCGCCGTACGCGGAAAACGTTGCCGATGGGAATCTTCGCAACGAAATTCGTCTCTTCACGGCCGGATCGCGCGAGGTTTTAGACTCGGTCTGTGACCGCCAGTACGCGCGTCGAGGAGTTCGAGCAGTTACGCCCGCACCTGCTCGCCGTGGCCTACCGACTCACCGGCACGCTCGTCGACGCCGAGGACATCGTTCAGGAGGCGTGGCTGCGGTGGGATGCGAACCGCCACACCTCGATCGACGATCTCAAGGCGTGGTTGACGACGGTGACCAGCCGTCTGTGCCTGGACCGGCTGCGGTCGGCAACGCAGCGGCGGGAGACCTATGTCGGGGAGTGGCTACCCGAGCCCGTGGTGACGGGGTTCGACGGGGCGGACCCGTTGGCGTCGGTGGTGGCCAGCGAGGATGCCCGGTTCGCCGCGATGGTCGTTCTAGAGCGCCTGACACCGGATCAGCGGGTGGCTTTCGTGCTGCACGACGGCTTCTCCATCCCGTTCGACGAGATCGCCGACGTCCTGGGTTCGACGCCGGCGTCGGCCCGTCAGCTCGCTTCACGGGCGCGCCGCGCGGTCTCCGACGCGCCACCGCCCGCGGCCGAGCACGACGAGATCGTCGGAAAGTTGATGGCGGCCATGGCAACTGGAGACCTCGCGGCCGTCGTCGCCCTGCTGCATCCGGATGTGACGTTCACCGGTGATTCGAACCGCCGCGCGCCGACCGCCCCGCGCACCATCCGCGGAGCGGACAGGGTCGCGCGTTTCGTGCTCGGGTTGGCGCGCCGCTACGGTCCGCGATTCTTCGAGAGCGGCCAGCTGGGTCTGGTCAACGGCCAGCTCGGCGTCTACACCTCCGGTCATGAAGCCACCGAGGAGTGGCCCGCACTCGCGCCGCGGATTCAGGCGCTGACGGTGCAGGGCGGACAGGTGGTGGCGGTCTATGACATCGCCAACCCGGACAAATTCAGCGCCTCACCCCTTCACCGCGAGCGCGCGGGTCGGCACACCGACACGCCGTGAGGTCTTGGCCGGGGCAGTCCACCGATGCGTGACGCGGGTCAGGACTCGCGGGCGCGCTGGTAGTGCCTGCGGGCCTTCATGCGGTTGCCGCACATCGCCATCGAGCACCACCGGGCGGTGTTGGGCTTGCTGCGGTCGATCAGGAACAGGTGGCACTCGGTGTTGGCGCAAGGCCGCAGTCTGCCGGGGCTCGTGACGCGCAGCCCGTCCCACGCGATGACGGTCCTGGCCGCGCCGGTGTTCGCTCCGTCGACGGTGAGTTCCCAGTCGAGTCCGTCGCCGACGACGGCGGGACGCAGCCGAACTCCGCCGAGGAATGACTGCAGTGCCGACGGTGACCGCTCGCCCCGAACGATTGCCTGCAGCACTGAGCGCACGCCCACGAGCGCGGTCCATTCCGCCTTGGTGGCAGGCAGGGCGTGGCCCTTCAGCCACTGCGCGGCGGTGGAGAAGTCGGCCAGCGCGTCGGTGGGGACGCCATCCACGACGGGTGTGGTGTTGAGCAGGTCGAGCAGAAGCGCCTCGTCGGTCGCTGTCGTCGCGTACAGATCCATGACTAACCTCCAAAAGCCTATTGACAGGTTACAGGATGAGAAGTTCAATCGTACTAACCGGATAAATCACTTATAGGAGTTAGATATGATCGAAACACATCACCGCTACGCGACCGTCGGCGAGCACCGGCTCTTCTACCGCGAAGCCGGAAGCACCGATGCCCCCGCGATCGTGCTGCTGCACGGCTTCCCGACTAGCTCGTTCATGTTCCGCAATCTGATCCCCGAGCTCGCAGACAGATACCGGGTGATTGCGCCGGACTACCTCGGCTTCGGGTACTCCGATGCCCCGTCGGTCGACGAGTTCGACTACACCTTCGACGCGCTGGCTGACCTGACCGCCGGGCTGCTCGGCCAACTCGGCGTCTCGAAGTACGCGATCTACGTCCAGGACTACGGCGCCCCCGTCGGGTGGCGGCTGGCATTGCGAGATCCGCAGGCGATCACCGCGATCGTCACCCAGAACGGAAACGGCTACGACGCCGGTTTCGTCGCCGACGGTTGGGCGCCGGCATGGGACTACCAGCGCGAACAGACGCCCGAGACCGAGGCGGCGCTGCGGCAGATACTCACGTTCGACACGACCAGGTTCCAGTACCTGGCGGGCGTGCCCGACGAGGACCTGGTCAGCCCGGATACCTGGCATCACGACTACGCGCTGCTCTCGCGGCCCGGGAACGACGCGATCCAGCTCAAGCTCTTCCTCGACTACGCCACCAACCCGAAGCTCTATCCCGCGCTGCACGACTATCTGCGCGCGAGTAGCGTTCCGCTGCTTGCAGTCTGGGGCGACAAGGATCCGTTCTTCGGGCCCGACGGCGCACGCGCGTTTGCCGAGGACGCGGTCGACGCCGAGATTCACCTGCTCGACGGCGGGCACTTCCTGCTGGAGAGCGCGTTGGCCGACGTGACCGAGCTGATCCGCGACTTCCTGTCCCGCCGCCTCGGGTGATTTCGGTGTCGTTGGTCGCCCTCACCGCGACCAGCGACACCGTAATCGCCAAGGCTCCTGGGTGCGAACAGTTCAACTGTCCGTGCGGTGGGTAAAGGGGGCGGGTGGAAGATAAGACGATGGCAATCCCCAGTCGCGGTTCGATCTACGCTGCCCATCTCCGATCGACTGCGGTGGTGGCGCTGCAGCTGGTCGCGGTGGCCGCGGCGCTCTGGGGTCTCTCGTGGGTCGTGGGCAAGATCTGGGTGATCCTCCTGCCCGTGGTGCTGGCGTTGATCGTGTGTACGGTGCTGTGGCCGCCGGTCGGCTGGCTGCGGGACAAGAGGGTGCCGCCGGCCGCGGCGGCGTTGACGGCGCTTCTGCTGGCGCTGGCCGTCATCGCGGGTCTGATCGCCGCGGTGGCGCCTGCAATCGTCGACCAGGCGACCGAGCTGGCCGAACAGGCCACCGCCGGTGTCGTGCAGGTGCGGGACTGGCTGGACGGGCCACCGCTGAACATCAGTGAAAATCAGCTGAACTCTGCCGTCTCGGCCATCAACGACACGTTGAACTCCAGCAGCGCGCAGATTGCGTCGGGACTGTTCACCGGCGTGGGGGCAGCGACGTCGGCACTGGTCACGTTTTTCACCGCCATTGTGGTGACGTTTTTCATGCTCAAGGATGGCCCGCGCTTCCTGCCCTGGTTGCGTGGCGTGGTCGGTAGACCCGGTGCGTTTCACGTGGCTGAGGTTCTGGAGCGTGTCTGGGCCACCCTCGGCGGTTTCATTCGCACCCAGGCGTTGGTCAGTCTTGTCGACGCGGTGCTGATCGGCATAGGTCTGCTGATTCTGGGCGTGCCACTGGCCTACGCGCTGGCAATCATCACCTTCATCGGTGGCTTCGTGCCGATCGTCGGCGCATTCGTGGCCGGTGGTCTGGCCGTGCTGGTGGCGCTGGTCGCCAACGGTCCAGTCAACGCGCTCATCGTGCTCGCGATCATCGTGGGGGTGCAGCAGCTGGAAGGCAACGTCCTGCAGCCGTGGTTGCAGTCGAAGTCGATGAACCTGCACGCCGTCATCGTCCTGTTGGCAGTGACGTTGGGGGCCTCCACTTTTGGCATCATCGGTGCGTTCCTGGCGGTGCCGGTCGCGGCGGCTCTTGCGGTGATCATCCGATACTACGGTGAGCAGGTCGGCGAGCAGGTGGGCGAGGGTGTGTCCGACGGGGCAGCGGACGCATCTGACGAGGACTCGCCCGTGTCGGCTGACCAGCACCCCGCCTAGCGATTGCGCTCGCGGCCGGTGACCGCGCGAGCGTCACGTCGCCCAGGGCACCCGGCACGCGTCGCCGGAACTGAAGCCCTGCTCGGTGATCCCCAGCCCCGAGTACATCCGGGCCCGCATGTTCTCCACGCCGATCTGGTAGCTGAGCTCGATGACCCCGGCGTCCCCGAAGCGGGTGCGCAGATCCGCGACCTGTTCGTCGGTGACCCTGTGCGGGTCGGTCGTCATCGCATCGGCGTAGGCGATCGCGGCGCGTTCGTCGTCGCTGTAGGACGGTGACGTCGCGTAGTCGTCGATGTGCCGCAGTCGTTCGACGTCGAGGCCGTCGAGTCGCTGCAGCATCGCGCCGAAGTCGACACACCACGAACACCCGATGGTCCTGGCGGTCCAGAACACCGCCAGCTCACGCACGTTGGCGGGTAGCTGCTTTGATGCCGATTGCAGCATGCCCTCGTGTACCGCGTTGGCGAGCAGCAGGCGGGGATGGTGGGCGGCGACGGCGAACGGCTCGGGTACCTCGCCGAACCGGCGTTTGGCGTAGCGGTACATCAGCCGGGTCAGCAGTGAGGTCTTGGCCGGGGGCAGCGGAGCAATGCGTGAGGTCGTCATATCAGTGAGACGAGACAGCCCGCGGATTTGTGACCGGCGAACGTCAGTCAGCGCGCGAACACCGTCTCGGCCATCATCCGCCGGCACCACCGGCGGTAGGCGTCGGCGCTCCATCCGTCGCGGTGGGTCATCCGCAGGTATGTCTCGACACTACCGAGAACCACCATCGTCTCGACGACCTCCTCGAAAGGGATGTCGTCGCGGATCCACCCACGGTCGCAAAGAGCCTCGAGGATTCGCCGGTTCTGCTGCTGGATGCTCGCGGCCAGGTCGGTCCAGTACCGATCCAGTTCGGGATCCGTGCCTGCACCCCCGATGAGCGCAAGGCCCAGCTGTCCGGTCCGTTCGTGCACGTCGGTCACCAAGTTGGCTACCAGGTCCATCGTCTGTTCGGGATCGCCGGTGGCCAATAGCGCGCGGCCGACGTCCAGGTTGAGGATGTCCTCCTCGCCGACGACTCCGAATGCGGCCTGCTCGACGGCGGCGATCATCAGCGCCGCCTTGGGCCCCTGCCCTTGCACGGTTTCCGCGGAAACGCCAGCTGCCGCAGCGATTTTCGCCAATGTGGTGCGTGCGTAACCGTCCGTGGCGAACAGCTCTGCCGCAGCGGAGACGACCCGGTTGCGGGTGGCCTCCGCCTGCTGCTGGCGCAGCTCGGACCGGTACGCGCGCGGCGCCTTCCCGGATATTGACTTGCGTGGCACAGTAATGAATACTACATCACAGTACGCATGGGAGTTGTCATGGCAGCAATCATCATCGCCAGCGTGCCGGTGCACGGTCATGTGACGGCGCTGCTGGCCGTCGCCGAGAACTTCGTCAATCGTGGGGACGACGTGCAGTTCCTTACCGGCGCGCGCTTCGCCGACAAAATCGCCGCCACGGGGGCGATTCATGTGCCTCTGCCTGCCGAGGCCGACTACGACGACACGCACATCTTGGACGGCCTTTCCGAGCGCGCCGGGTTGAAGGGTGTCGAGGCGATCGCCTTCGACATCGAACATGTCTTCGCCCGTCCCGCCAGGGCTCAGTATGAGGCGCTCATCGCGGCACTGGCCGTGCAGCCTACCGACATCGTCCTCGCCGAACCCGCCTTCCTTGGCGCCGCGTTCCTGCTCGAGCATCGCCGCCCCGCGCGTCCTGCCGTCGTTCTCTGCGGGGTTCTCCCGCTGTGCGTCGAGAGCCGCGACACCGCGCCGTTCGGCATGGGCCTGCCGCCGGCGCGCTTCTTGAACCGCCCACGAAACGCCGTGCTGGCGGCCGTGAATCGTCGAGTCATGCGAAAGCCCTACCGGGTAATCGACGACCTGCACCGCGAAGTCCACGGCAACGACATGCCCGGCACCTTCCCGAACTGGGGCCGCCGGGCCGATGCTCTCGTCCAGTTCAGCGTTCCGTCCTTCGAGTATCCGATGTCCGATGCGCCGTCCGGGCTCAGCTTCGCCGGGCCGCTGTCGGCGACGGGCTCGACGGCCCCGCTGCCGCCGTGGTGGTCTGATCTCGACGGCGCCCGGCCGGTCGTCCATGTCACCCAGGGGACGATCGCCAACATCGACTACGGGCAGACCATTGCGCCGACGCTGCGCGCCCTCGCCGACGAGGACGTGCTGGTGGTGGTCACCACGGGCGGTCGCCCGCTGGACACGCTGCCCCCGCTGCCCGCCAACGCCCGCGCGGCGTCCTACCTGCCCTACGACGAATTGCTCCCGCGCACAGCGGTGTACGTGACGAACGGCGGATACGGTGGCGTCCAGTACGCCCTGCGCTACGGCGTGCCGATCGTCGCCATCGGCGGCAAGGAGGACAAGCCGGAGGTCGGTGCGCGGGTCGCGTGGTCCGGCGTCGGACGGCGGATCAGAACCGAGCACCCGACACCCGGTGCGCTTCGTCGCGACATTCTCGCCGTGCTCAACGAGCCGCGCTATCGCCAGGCCAGTCGGCGTGTCGCCGCCGACATGGCCGCGGCCCCCGGGTTCGACGGTCTGGCCGGCGTGGTCGACCGATTGGCCGCCGCACAGGCGTCGGCGCAACCCTGACCCTCAACCGCCGCCGGAACTGCATTCCAGGAGGCCCTCACTCGGAAAAATTCGCGTGGAATGCAATTCCGGCGAACGTCAGTCAGCGGGCGAACATTAGGGCGCGTTTGACTTCTTGGATGGCCTGGGTCACTTGGATGCCGCGGGGGCAGGATTCGGTGCAGTTGAATGTGGTTCGGCAGCGCCATACGCCGTCGACTTCGTTGAGGATGTCCAGGCGTTCGGCGGCGGCTTCGTCGCGGCTGTCGAAGATGAATCGGTGCGCGTTGACGATCGCTGCGGGTCCGAAGTAGGAGCCTTCGGTCCAGTAGACCGGGCAGCTGGTGGTGCAGCATGCGCACAGGATGCATTTGGTGGTGTCGTCGTAGCGGGCTCGGTCGGTGGCGCTTTGGATCC
>Ga0190271_10001205_pt1 | contig 14391 bp, 13 predicted proteins | sample Popmic356T_FD_133747 | JGI IMG/M metagenome (GOLD analysis project Ga0190271, IMG submission 133747) | Populus adjacent soil microbial communities from riparian zone of Weber River, Utah, USA - 356 T | ecosystem: Environmental > Terrestrial > Soil > Riparian zone | place: USA: Utah | collected...
CGGTGCGAGCAGCGCCTACGGAGGCTCCACCGCTCCCACGGGCTGGCTGCTTTGCAACGGTGCGGCCATCAACGGCGCGTACGCGGCACTGATCGCCTTGGTCGGGTCGACCACGCCCAACCTTATGGACAGGTTCATCGTCGGTGCTGGTGCGTCCTACGCCTCAAAGGCCACTGGGGGCGCGGCCACGGTCACCCTGACCGCCCTGGAGTCAGGGCTGCGTGACCACGGTCACACTGCCGGATCAGGCACGGTGAGCGCGGACCACGGGCACAACTTCGACACCGGGTACATGAACCAGAACAACGTCCACGGCCATGGCATCCCACAAGTTCCACTGGGACCGTACAACGGGGTCAACCAGGACGGCGACATCTCGTCACGATCGTCACCCACCCGGTACGCCTCGCTGACGCCAGTGGGAGCTTCTGGGGTGGACATCAACCACACCCACTCGGGCACCACTGGTGGGATCAACGCCAACCACACCCACGCGATCACCGTCAACGCCAGCGGCGCAGCCGTGGGAGCAGCTGCACATGAGAACAGGCCCCCGTACTACGCGCTGACCTACATCATCCGGGCTGTCTAGGAGGGCTCATGGCACTGGACACCCGCCCGAAGAAGGTCGACATCCTGCACTGGGCCGGCGACACCCTGACCGTCAAGGTGACCGCCCCGGCGTCGCTCACCGATGGCAAGGTGTGGGACGCGCACATCAAGACAGCGGTGGGTGCTGCTGTGACGGCCGAGTGGGCGATCACCCCGCCCACCATCTCCGGTGGCCCGGCCTACCTGGTGCTGGACTCAGCGACGACGGCCGCTATGGCCGCCGGCCAGCCGGTGGTCTACATCGAGCCTGATTCCCGTGCACAGCGCGCCGGGGTGGAGCCCCGAGCGGTGCAGCAGTTCGTCGGGGTGTGGGACTGCCAGGTGTCGTTCAACGGCTCCGATCCGGTGCGGACGTTGGTGCAGGGCACGCTCACCATCGAGATGGACGTCACCCAGCCATGAGCAAGGAGACCGTCACCCTCGAGGATGGGAGTGCCGTGGACATCGAGGTGGTGGACATCACCGTTGTGGTGGAGACCACGGGCCCGGAGGGCCCTGAAGGCAAGTGGGTGCAGATGACCGCTGCTGCCTACGCGGCACTTACCCCGAAGGACCCGAACGTGCTGTACATCGTGGTGGGCTGATGGTGCTGCTCAACACGGCCGACTCCGTCTACCTGGGCTCCCAGAAGGTGGACGCGGTCTACTTGGGCGCGCAGGAGGTGTGGTCCTCACGGTTCAACCCGAGCAGGCTGTCCGGACTGGTGGCCTGGCTGGACGCCAAGACCTACACGCCGGGCTCCTGGCCGAACATGGGGTCGGGGCCTGCGATCACCCTTCCAGGGGGCACTGCCCCCACCGTGTCGGCCAACAGGCTGAACGGGCTGCCGGTGGTGCGGTTCAAGACGAACGAGGGTGTGGTGCGCTCGACCTGGCCGTACCCGGTGCATGACTTCACGGTGGTCTACCTGGTGCGCTGGATCGGGCCGAACGTCGGTCGCGCGTTCGGCGCGCAGTACCCGCCGAGCAACTTCCTGGTCGGGTTTCACACCTCCAAGCCAGACGCGATGTACGACAACGGGACCTGGATGGAGGGACCGCCGGTTGGCTGGAACGTGTGGGCCTCGTACCCGCCCGCTCCTTGGCGGATGTACGAGGCGGATTGCACCACTGGTGTGAGCAGCCGATTCTTCATCGACGGGACGCTCATCGGCTCCGCAGCCGTGGTCAACGGCGGCGGGCTCACCAGCGGCTGGGCCATCTCGGGCTACGGCGACACCACCTCGGAGACGATGGACATCGAGGTCGCCGAGCTGGTGCTCTACAACCGCAAGCTCAGCGACGTCGAGCGCCGGCAGGTGGAGGACTACCTGGCCCTGAAGTGGGGCCTGGTGATCAAGGACCCCGACGTGCTGGCGTACATGACCGCCACCGGGCTGAACGCCTCCTACGAGCCCGCACTGAGCGTTCTGGTGACCGGGCTCAAGGCCAAGGGCCTGTGGTCGAAGATGGTGGCGATCTACCCGTTCATCGGCGGCACCGCGGCGCTGCACAAGTGGAACCTGAAGGACCCGCGTGACCTCGACGCTGCCTACCGGCTGACGTATGTAGGTCCTGTGGGCATCCACTCCAACGCGCTCGGGTACCAGCCCAACGCCGAGGGCCAGCAGCTGAACGGCGGGTACGCCGACTCGCATCTGACTCCACGCGGCGTCTTCGATCAAGACTCAACCTCGCTGTCCTACTACTCGCTGGCGAACTCGCCGCCTAAGTCTCGATGCGAGATTGGCTGCTACAACTGGGCTGGGGCGGGCTCTAGGTTCCACCTGATCGCCTGCTACACCGGCAGCCTGTTCTACTACGGGATGGCTGAGGACGGGGTTACCGGCACGCCGGTTCCGGCTTCCACCGGGCTGTTCGTGGCGACTCGCACCGGCCCCAACACCCAGTCGGGCTATCGCAATGGCGTCGTGGTGAACACCACGGCCATGCCCTCGAACTGGCTGCCCGATGTGCCGATCTGGGTGGGTGGGATCAACGTCTTCCAGGACCGCTCCGATCTGCCATGCGGATTCGCGTCGATCGGTGTGGGGCTCAGCGCCCAGGACAACGCCGACCTCTACTCCGTGGTGCAGGCGTACCAGACGGCATTAGGGAGGGCGATCTGATGGCAACCATCGACGTCGAGGTCGTCGATATCGCTGTCGATGTCGAGGTGGTGGGTGGCACCGGACCAGCTGGTGTCGCCGGGTCGCCCATCCTGGACGGCAACGGGCCGCCTGCGCCGAGCACCGGCAATGAGGGTGACTACTACATCGACAAGCCTGGCCATGTGCTCTACGGCCCCAAGATCGGCTCATCCTGGCCGGTCGCGCTTCGCGGCACCCCATCGACCTTCAGCGTCGGTACCGTTGCACCATCAAACCCGGCCGTCAACGACATCTGGGTCGATACGAACTAGGAGCTCGCATGCAGGAGAACAACGCGATCAGGGACACCTTCAGCATCGCCCTGGACATGGCTCGTGACCTGGGGCGCGACAAGGCGGGGATCGTGGGCTACGGCGTCGCTGTGCTGCGCGGCCCGGACGGTGAGATCAAGCTGGAGCGCCCCTTCGCCAACCTGATCACCGACTACGGCGACCTCTACTACGCCACCAAGGGCCAGGGCGGCGCGATGACCTCGATCACCGGCATGCAGATCGGCTCCGGCACGACGGCAGTTGCGAAGGCTGGTGCGGGCGGCGCGATGGTCACCCTGCTCAACGGCCGGGCGCTGGACACCGGTGCGACCATCAACAACCTCGGCGCGGGCCTGGGCGTGGAGATCGTCCATGTGTGCACCTATCCGGCCGGCACCGGCACCGGCACGGTCAACGAGGCCACCCTGACCAACGGCACGATCGGTACCGCATCGACGGTGGCCAACACGACCGCGCGCATCCTGACCGGTGCGATCACCAAGGCCGCAGGCGACTCCCTGGCCATCACCTGGAGGCACAAGTTCCTGGGTGCCTGATGCCTCTGGCCTAGGAGGCAGGCATGGTCGTATTCGTCAGGGATCACACTGTCGTCTCCATCAAGACCTCGGGCACGACCAACATCGGCGTCAACATCAGCACGGCGACGACGGCTGGCAACCTGCTGGTCGCACGCATCCTGACCGACAACGCTGCGACGGTGGGCAAGCCTGTCGTCAGCAGCATCGCCAAGCCTGCGGGAGAGACCGCCTCTTGGGCGCGTATTGGTGGCGCGTGGTCAACATCAGGTCCAACTATGGGGATCTACGCGTCCGGTGAGATGTGGGCGATCAAGACCACGGTGTCCTGGCCGGTGGCTTCGTACACAGTCACCTTGGATACCGTCGTCACCCAGAAGGCGACCCAAGTACAGGAGTTCGCTGGCGCGCTTGCCACCCTGCGATCCACAACAGGTGCCGCGTGGAGTTCAGGGCTTTACGCCACCACTACCGGCACAGCGCCGGTGGCTGGTGATCTAGCACTCGGCTTTGCTTGGCTACCCAACCAAACTACGCCACCGGCTGCCACGTCAGATTCAATAAGTGGGACGTGGTCAACACAGGTGACGATTGGCTCCACGGGTGGTAGCGGGGCTACGAACAACGCTGCTGGAGCGCAGTACAAGATAGTCACCGGCACCGCTCATCAGACGTACTCAGTCAATAACAGCGGCATCACCGGCAGAGGCGTCATCTGCGCGATCCTCCAGCAAGACCCGTCCTACGTGCCGGTCAAGATCGCCACCTCGCTGGTGGAGGGCTTCGACACCGAGATCCCGGCTTCGTGGCTGGCCACCAGCTTTGGCTCCCCGTCCTGGGAAGCCGGCCAGGCGAAGATGATCGAGGCGGTCAGGGGCACCTACTCGGGCATCCAGTCGCCGTACACCCATGACCTGAACGAGTCGTCGGTGTTCGTCAAGGTGACCGATCCCAATCCTCGGATGACCAACACTGAGGTGTCCTTCACGGTCTGGGATGCGGCTCAGCAGAACGGCCTGGCGATGGTGGCCTACACCGATGTGCCACCGCCCGCCACAGTGGTGTCGGCCTTCCTGTTCCGCAAGCGCACTGCCGGCACCCCCACCGACGTGACGCCGGGCGTGATCTTCGACCAGGCCACGATGGCCTACTGGCGGATCAGGCTGACCGGTGGCACGGCCTACTTCGACACCAGCCCGGACGCGACAACCTGGACGAACAGGTACTCGACGGCCTATGCCACATCCCTGTCCGCCGTTGGTGTCGAACTGGCGATGGGCCAGTGGGGCACTTCACCTGCGACGCTCCAGGGGCCTGGCTACTTCGACAACGTGAACGTTGTGCCCTCCGGGGGCCAGGCGCTCACCTACAGCAAGACCGACAACATGGGCGTCACCGATGCCCAGACCGACGGCATCACGCTGAACAGGTCGGACAACCAGGGTCTGACCGACTCCAAGACCCACGTTCATACGCCAGGCGGCGTCGCCCCGGTTGCCAGCTTCACGGCATCAGTAACGACCGTTGTCAGCGGCAGCACTGTCACCTTCACCGATACCTCCACAAACACGCCAACGAGTTGGTACTGGGACTTCGGCTCAGGTGCCAGCCCAGCGAACATCAGTGGCCAGGGACCGCACACGGTCACCTTCAACACCGTTGGAACCTCATACGTCACGATGGAGGCCACCAACGCGTCTGGCGTGGACGAGGTAGACACGCCGACTGCCATCACGGTCACGTCAGCCGGTCAGGTGCTCACCTACGGCAAGACCGACAACCTGGGTCTGACCGACCGGGTTGGAACTGCCTCCGTGTTCCGAGGTTCTACAGTCCTAAGTTCCTCGGCTACCGCTGGTGCATGGGCTACCACTGCGTTGGCCGTTGATGGTGTGGTGGGAACGGTGCCTGACACCTACGCCACTTGGAACACGAACGTGTCGGGGCCGGAGGCATACATCGAGATCGGTTTCCCTGATCTGGCATGGAATCCGGCAAATCCGATCACATCGGTGACCGCCACGTTCCGGCACATGGTTCCCAACCAAGCCCGAATGTCCAACTTCTGGTGGCAGGCGTATCACGGCGGCACACCTATTGGTTCGGAGACGCAGACAACCTTCTCCAGCGTCATCGCTGACAGGGAAGTCGTTGTCCCCTCTGGTGATCCTTCTGTCTTCGACAGCACCTTCTCCATCAGGCTCCGACTGGTCAAGGGCGGCACCACCCAGGCCATAACGTTCTCCCTGGACCATATAGACCTCGCCATCAGCCCGCCTGGAACAGCCGCCGCTGGTCAGGCACTCACCCTGAACAAGCAGGACAGCGCCGGCCTTACCGACCCGTTCACCTACGTCTTCACACCAGCCGGCCTAGCCAAGGCCGAGACGCTCACCGATGCCTTCACCGGTGACCTGTCGAAGTGGCCGGGCACCTACGGCGGCGTGATCATCGATGGTGGCCGGGCCAAGATCCCGTGCACCGCCGCCTACCCGGCCCTGTGGACCGCACCGACCAAGTACGACATGACTGGCTCGTCCATGTTCGCCAGGATCGCGCCGCCCGCACCGGGCACCAACCGTGAGTTCACGATGGAGGTCCGGCTGGACAACCCCAACAAGGCGCTGTTCCTGCTAGTCGCAGGTCGGCTGTACTTCAACACCTACCTCGCTGGGGTGGGCACCACGCACGGCAGCGTGGAGTACAGCCCCACCCTGCATCAGTGGTGGAGGTTGAGCAGCACCGGCCCGAACAACATCCGGTACTCCACCAGTCCGGATGGATTCACCTGGTTCGAGCACGTCTCGGCCACCACCCAGTTCTCGCTGGACTCCGTCGAACTGCTGTTCATGGCCGGGGTGTGGGGCGCTGGCAGTCCGGACGACGTGGCCTACGTGGACAACGTCAACGTCCCGTTCAGGCCGGAGGTGGTCCGATCCGGACGTGGTGCGAGTCAGACCACCTTCACCATCGATGTGACCGACGTGCGGACCATCTTCATGGTCCACAACCAGACCTCGACCACGGCCACCACGAACAACCCCGGTGTGACCCTGGTGCACACCGACACGGGCGGGCCGCGGCGCAACACCATCTGGGCGGTGGCCGCTGGCACCACCGGAAATGTGACGTTCACCAGGTCGGCGGCCACCCTCTGGGGATATGTGGCGGTGGACTGGCCGGTGCAGGAGGGCTGGGTCACCTACATCGGCAACAACACCACCGCCGACATGAGCGGCGGCACCCTCACGGTAAGTGCCCCGGCTCGAACTGCGGTGTTCTGGAACACGAACGCGTCGGCCGACTGGTCCCTGGCCGCCGGGTATGCCTCGTTGGAGACGATCACCACCCAGCTGTCGGAGCCGTCATGGACGCTGCAAGTCTCCGATGCGGAGCAGCCGGCCGGTGCATATGTGACCCCGACGATGAGCCGCGGCAAGGAGGCCGCGGCCAAGATCGAGATGATCTCGGTGGCCACCCTGGTGCCACCTGTCCGGGGCACCGGCCTTCCCGTCACCGCGGGTCTGCAGTCCTGGTATGACGCCGACGACGCCAGCACCTTCGACTTCGACTCGGGGGTGCTGGTGCGCCGGTGGCTGGACAAGTCGGGGCGCGGCAGGCACCTGCAGCAGCTCAACAACACCTTCGTTCCGCAGCGCAGCGGCACCCAGAACGGCAAGGCCACCGTCGTATTCGATGGCTACGACGACTACATGGACACTGGCCCGTTCACGGTGGCCCAGCCGTTCACCCTGATCATGGCGCTCGACACCACGGGCGCGACATTGAAGGGATGGTGGGGGTCTGTTGGCGGGGACGTCCAGATCTATACCGCCAACCCCATGCTCGACATGTATGCCGCTACGGGCAACTCCATCGGGCTTGATGTCACCACAAGTCATGGTGGGGCGCATCAGTGGGCGTTCGTGTTCAACGGAACGACAAGCAGCGCCTACAAGGACGGCGCGTTGCAAGCACAGGGCGATGCAGGTGTTGCTGGCACCCTGACAGGCTGGCGGACAGCAGAGCGCAATCTCTTCTCTGGATACCGCTTGGACGGGCAACTGTTCGAGGTCATCGCCTACAGCCGGGTGCTGACTGACCCTGAGCGGCAGCAGGTTGAGGCGTACCTCACGGCCAAGTGGTTCACCAGTGGGGCTCAGGCGTTCACCAGGGACGTATCCGACCCGATCGGGATCACCGACGCCCAGACGGACGATGTGGCCCTGGCCAGGTCCGACTCGGAGGCCATCACCGACGCGCAGACCGATGTGATCACGTTGGGTCGGTCGGACCCGCTGGCACTGACGGAGTCCGGGTTCTCCCCGGACAAGAGCAGCGCGAACGCCATATCGCCCTCTGACACCCAGGGCCTGGCCGACTCCGAGTCCTCGAGCTCCGGTCTGGCCCGCTCGGACAACGAGGCCATCACGGACGCCCAGACCGACGTGATCGGGGCGGATCGGTCGGACAACGCGGTTCCGACGGACTCGATCACCTTCACCAGGGGCTACACCTACGCCAAGCAGGACCTGCTCAACCTGACCGACTCGCAGACCGACGCGATCAGCCCGGATCGGTCGGACACCCTGGCCCTGACCGACCCGTTCACCTACAACTACACGCCGGGTGTGACTGGCGCACCCAACCTGCCGGGCCTGATCGGCTGGTGGGACGCCTCGACGCTGGGGCTGGCGGATGGCGCAGCCATCAACCTCTGGCCCGACTCGTCAGCCGGGATGCGCAACCTGTTGAAGGCCGATACTGCGCCCACCTTCAAGACCAACATCCTCAACGGCAAGGGCGTTGCCCGGTTCAGCGGGATCAGCGACTGGATGCAGGAGACAACAGGTAGACCCTTTACGTCCTACAAGCACTTCTTCGTCGTTGCCAAGTACAACACCGCAACCTTTGGTGACTACGACGGACTCATCAGCGGCGACCAGAGTCTCGGCATCGTAGGCAACGCGGGGAACACCTTCTGGTACGCGTTCCCCTTCGCGACGGTGTACCACAAGAACGGTATTTGGGATGAGAGTCTCACCGGGCCGATGGCGTCCTGGGCGTACATGAGTTTCGCAACCGTCATTGGCTTCGAAACCTACCGGCTCCAGATCGGCCTGGACCGTACCTTCACGCCCAGGTACTGGGATGGCGACATCGCGGAGATCATCGCCTACGACCGGGTGCTGTCGGACTCCGAGCGGTTGGAGGTCGAGGCCTACCTGGTTGCCAAGTGGTTCCCGCCCCAGTCACTCACCGGCGGCGGCAGCGACGACGCCGGGTTGACCGACTCCTTCACCGGGGACAAGAGCAGCGCTAATGCGCTGTCCACCATCGACAATCTGCCGTTGACGGACGCGCAGACTGCTGTGGTCGGTGTGAACCGGGCGGACACCACCAACGTCACCGACGCGCAGACCGATGTCATCGGGGCGGTCAGGTCGGACACGGCCGCCCTCTCGGACTCCATCACCGTTGCCAGGGGCCTGGACCGCTCTGACCTCCAGGCCATCACCGACGCGCAGACCGACGTCATCGGCATGGAGCGTTCCGACCCCCTGAACCTGACCGAGACCTCCAACATCGACAAGACCAGCGCTGGTGCGGTGAACACCGTCGACAACCTGGGCCTGGCCGACTACCAGACCGACGTCATCGGCACGGACCGGAGCGACAGCGCAGGTCCCACAGACAGCCTGACCACCGCGATCGGCCGAGTGCAGGCCTACGCCGACCTGGCCGCGCTGACCGACTCCATCACCTACGCGCTGGGCCGTGGCTACGACGTCTCCGACTACCTGCCGGTGACCGACACCAAGGCCTTGACGGTGCAGGCGGTCAGAGCTGACAGCCTCGAGCTGACCGACTCCTTCACCGGGTACAAGACCAGCGCGGGCGCGATCTCTCCCATGGACAACATGGGCCTGAGCGACTCCTGGACGGTCGTGGCCACCAGGGCTCTGACTGCCGATCCGATTGGTGTGACGGACACGGCCTCCGTGTCCAGCAACTACGCCCAGGCCCGGCAGGACCAGATCAACCAGACGGACTACGTGGCCAGCACGCCCAGACCGAATCGGACGGATGCGGTGGGTCTGCGCGACACGGCCACCGCGGTCCTCGTCATCGGTGGCCGGCCGTATGCCAACGTGGCCGGGTCCTTCGTCAAGAAGCCCGGCAAGTGGTGGGGTGGATCGGTCTGGGTAGAGAAGCCGTGGAAGCGCTGGGACGGCTCCCAATGGAAGCGCGTCTGATTAGAGGATGATGCAAGTACAACTAGAGGAGGCTCCATGAACACCACCCTGATCCTGCTCATCGCGATCCTGATCATCGCGGTCGTGCTGCTGGTTCTCACCGTGCAGTAATGCCCGATGGTTGGCTCTACGCGCTGCTCGGCTTCGTGCTGTTCGTCGTCCTGATGCTGGCGTTGATCGTCCTGCTGATGCACCGGACCCAGAAGCGGATCGCGAAGATGCATCAGTTGGACATCGAGGAGCTGAAGAAGCAGCCACCGTAGGAGGATGCGATGAAGGCTCCGATCCTCCTGCTGATCTCGATCCTCCTGTACGTGGGGGCAATCGTCTGGGGCATCCTGCGAGGCGAGGACACCTTCCTGACCGGTCTGCTGGCAGGCTGTGGCTCGATCGCCATGGGCGTCTGGATCGGGATGGAGCTCATGTTCTACCCGGAGCTGGTGCTCAAGGAAGAAGATGATCCGACCAAGGAGTCGGAGTCGGACCGGGAGGGCTGGGAGCAATGACGGTAGAAGGCCACCTGCACTACGTGGACCCCGCCACCAACCTGTACAAGGAGATCACGGTCCCACCGCACACCCACCCGGAGTCGATGCAGTTCTACTGGAACTACGACTCGCCGGCCACGATGGCCGACCCAGGCGTGGGCAAGGTCCGAACCGACACGGCATCCGGGACCCCGCCGGCCAACCTCGCCATCTCGGTCATCTCCGACGGCGGCATCGACGTCAGCAACATCCTCAAGGAACTGCGGGTCAACGACACGATCTACTTCCAGGCGAAGGCAGGTGCCTCCTCCTGGGGCCGGTACAAGATCAGGGCCGCCGTCTCCGTGACAGCGACCTGGGCGCTGATCCCGATCACGCTGACCGAGTCAGCCGGCACCCCGATCTCCAAGAACACCGAGGTGCTGGTCCGGTTCACCTACGGCATCAACGGAGGCGGCTACGGAGCGGACGCCGCGTCCCCGTCGAAGGGCCGCAACCGGATCGTCAACGGTGACTTCGCGGTCAACCAGCGTGGGTTCACCGAGACCCAGATCTATGGGATCGCCCCGTGGACCTTCGACCGCTGGTACGCGTCAGGGGTGGGCCAGGGGGCCGGTGCAACGGCCTACCTGTCACCGGTCACAGCCACGGTTGGCGATCTGCCGGAGGCGGCGCGCAACTACGCGATGCTCTCGTCGTACAACCCTTCCGGCGCGGCGCACTACGTCGCATTCGGTCAGAAGATGGAGGACGCGGGCACTCTGTCCGGCAAGACAGCCACGTTCTCCTTCTGGGGCAAGCAGCTGCAGGCCGGGACGTCCAAGTACGCGGTCGAGCTCGTCCAGAACTTCGGGACCGGCGGCAGCCCGTCGCCCTCCACCTTCACCCTGATCGGGTGCTTCACGCTCACCAACACCTGGACCAGGTACTCCGCGACGTTCGAGGTGCCGTCCCTTGTGGGCAAGGTGCGCGGGACGGACGGCAACTCCAGGTCCACGATCCTGTCGTACAACTCCACCGGGTCCGACACAGCACCAAGACTGGGTGGTCTTGGCGCGCAGCACGTCAACACCTGCATCTGGGGCGTCCAGATCGAGGAGGGCCCGGTCGCCACCCTGTTCGAGCAGCGGTCGTACGGCGACAACCTGCTTGCCTGCCAACGGCACTTCCAGTGGTTGAAGAAGCCTGCGCCTTCCAACGGTCCGATCATGCTTCGCGCTACGACTGCGAACAACGCGTACTACGGATGGATTGCATGGCTGGTCGAGCCCAGGGCGCTCAATGCGGCCTACTTCTCCTACACGGTCAACGGCAGTGGGGTCCATAAGCCGTATGTTGCGATGGACAACATCAGCTCGCTCGCCGTTGACTCGATGGACCCAGCTGGAATCACCCTGGCGTTGGTTCCGACTGCTGATCACCCGACCGCGACCCTTGCCTTTCCGTATGGTGCCAGCATGAGTTACAACTGCGAGCCCTAGGAGTGCCATGTCCTACCTGACCCAGGCCACGATCGCGGTGGACCAGACGATGATCATCCGGGTCACCCAGTGCGCCGCGTGCGAGGCGATCTTCCAGCCGGAGGTTTGGGCGCGCGCCAATGGGCCTATCTGGGCGGCTGCTCCCGGTTGGGATGCGGCGTGGGAGTCCGCCTTGGTGGCCCACAAGAACGATGACGACTACCTGCCCGGTGCGGACGAGGCCGTCATCACCGACATCATGATCCTGACCCAGGTTCAGTTGATGGCACCACTTTCAGCACCTCCGATTGGCTGAAATCGCCCAAGATTGCTCTGAACAGGCCACCATAGGGGTGTGCTGTTGGCCGCAGAGGAGACCCCAACACCGTCTCCGGCGACGACCGATTACGTTCCGATCCCGGCACCTGATGACAGCAGCCCGCTGATCGACAGCATCCTGAACACCTCGACGCCGGGTGCGATCGCCTTCGTGCTCGGGGTCATGCTGATCCTGGGCGCGGCGATCATCATGTCGTGGGCGATCCTGCGCTCGTCGAAGTACCCGCCACCGGCCGCGTTGATCACCAGCCTGACACTGCTCACGCTGTTCGCGGTGGCCGGCGGGATCGCTACCAACAACGACGAGGCCTGGACCATCGCCGCGGCCGGCGTTGGGGCCCTGGCGGGCTCCGTCACGTCGATCTTCCAGGAGGGTAAGTACAAGCCGGAGGAGATCGAGAAGGCCATGGCCGTCGTGCAGGAGCTCGAGAAGCAGGCGGAAGAAGATGACAGGGCGTGATCACCGGCGAAAAGGTCACCAACCTGCTTCGCAAGGCTGTTGTGGTGGTGATCCTTGTCGCTGTGTTCCCGGTCGTGTGGATCATCGAGCGGCTGGACGACATCCAGATGACCGAGCTAGGGGAATGGGCGGATCTGTCTGATGAGTGAGCTAGGCGTATGGCTGAAGGGCAAGGGCTTCATCGTCGACGACAACAACGTGCCGTACGGCCGGGACAGCACCTGGCACGGCGTGGACTTCCTGATGGTGCATCACACGGTGTCGGCCTGCCACGGCTCGGAGTCGGACATCGCCAACTACTGCCGGAAGGGCGGCTCCGGGACGTACCCACCGCTCTGCCAGATCGTCCTGGGCAACTCGGGCAAGGTCTGGATGACCTCCAAGGAGCGTTCGGGCCAGAAGAGCCCAGGCCGGGCGTCCCACGCGGGCAATGGCAAGGGCTACGGGGTGGCCAAGGACTCCATGAACCAGCACGCGCTGGGGATCGAGGTCCAGTGCGACGGGTCGCACAAGATCGCCACCCACGCCAAGCAGTACGAGACGCTGATCCTGCTCCTGGCCGAGCTGACCCGGAAGTACAACGTGCCGGTCAAGAACATCATCGGACACAAGGAGTGGAGCACCACTGGCAAGGTGGACCCGCGCGACGATATGGCTGTGATCCGGGCCGATGTGGCCAAGGCGCTGGAAGGGACGACTGTGGCGGGTGCCCCGTACGTGACAGAGCACGTCTACCGGTCCAAGTGCGGCTATGGAGAACCCAGCAACGGCGACTCCTCGAGCGACACCGTGAAGGAGCTCCAGGAGCGGCTCAATCGGATCACTCTGACCGGCGGCCAGAACCTGACCGTCGACGGGGTCTACGGCGATGGCACCGACGCAGAGGTGCGGCTGTGGCAGGCCCAGGTCTGCAACGACACACCGGACCCGGCCGGCCAGTCGTTCCTCGGCCCCAACCAGTTCGCCTACATGTTCCCCGACAAGTACTACACGCTGCACGACGACGGCGATGCGGCCATCGCCAGCGAGGAGGACATCGATGTCCCGCCCCCGGAGCCCCCGGTGATCACCCCAGAGCCGCCTGACCTGCCTCGCGAGATCACCTTCCCGCTGGGCATCCAGTACCACTACAGCGGCAAGCCCTCGGGCAGCTTCACCTTCTCCGGCTCCTACAAGAAGCTGGACGTGAAGTCCTTCGCACCCAAGAAGGACGGCTTGACCCTCGGCATGCTCTACGCCAACGTGGACGGGGCCGGGGAGTTCCGGACCCGGCTGATCCGCGAGGACTACAAGGGCCAGGGCGAGGACCCGACCGCCTACCAGACGCACTATGCACAGGGTGGGGACAACTACCTGCTCACCCACGTCTGGTTCGAGAGCGGCGAGGGTGGCCGACCGCTGCACTACGAGTTCTGCTCGATGGACAGCACCACGCACACGGTCACGACGCGGTACGCCAAGTTCGTGACGATCCCGTGGGAGGTGTCGATCGTGGTCACTGCGGCTTCTGCCGGCATCGCCGCGCTCAACGCTGGTGTGAAGAAGCTCACGTCCTTGCTACCAGGATAGGAAGTGACCATGAGGCTGACCGAGGTGGCCAAGCTCGCGGAGCCGCCGACCGGTTCCGAGGCCGTGAAGCTCCAGGCCCAGATAAACCGTGGCAAAAAGCGGTCCAAGCGGCTCGCTGAGGGCTCGGCGGTGCTGGGCTTCGGTGCACTGGCCCTGCGCGCCCCACAGGCCGCCAATGCACTCGCCAGGCGCTCCAAGCGACTGGCGGCTACCCCGGCGGTGAAGCGGCTCGGATCGATGGCACCACACGCCACCAAGTGGTCGGAGGCC